>Ga0187881_10000195_pt1 | contig 75650 bp, 62 predicted proteins | sample June2016WEW_19_1_2_FD_133017 | JGI IMG/M metagenome (GOLD analysis project Ga0187881, IMG submission 133017) | Peatland microbial communities from SPRUCE experiment site at the Marcell Experimental Forest, Minnesota, USA - June2016WEW_19_100 | ecosystem: Environmental > Terrestrial > Soil >... | reverse complement strand
TGGACGGTCTTTTTGGGATTCATAAGTATTTTCACTAATCGTTCCTTGTCCTTGAGGAGAAGCGTCGCGCGTTTGTAAGGCGCAAAACGTCTGGCGAAAACAATCGTCAGATACTCCGGGTTAAAGAGGCGCGTGATATTGATAATCTTTGGCTGCGAATAACCCCTGGCGATGAGGTCTCCTGCAAGTTTTCTGCGAATGAATTCGATAAGATTGAGCTTGTTTTTATGATGGGCTTCCCAAATCTCCTCATCCGGCGTATCGGCGAGTTTTTGCCATATATGACCTTTATCGCGGCAATGTATGAAATTGGGGCCGATATGGTGATTGAAGAGATTCGTAAACGGCTCGCTAACCCACGACCAGTGAACGCCGTTGGTCACGTAATCTATCGGGATTTCTATCGGCTGCATCCCTGGGAACACCCCCGCCCACATTTTGCGGGAAACGTCCCCGTGTATCTTCGATACGCCGTTGACGTACCTGGAAAATCTTATCGCCAGCGCGGGCAGCCAGAAGGTGTCCTTGTTATTTTCGATAAATGCGTACGCGCTGAATTCTTCGAATGATAGACCAATCTGTTTTATTTCCGGCTCGAGATATTTTTTTGCCATCTTGGTATCGAAGTGCTCGTTGCCGGCTATTACGGGCGTGTGCGTTGTAAAAACCGTGGAGGTTCTAATCAGCGCCCTGGCCTCGGAAAATGAGAGCTTCTCTTCGGCCATCAGCTTCTGCAGCCGGGCGATTATCAGAAAAGCGGAATGCCCCTCGTTTATATGATAGATATTCGGCTTGATATTCAATAACGCAAGCGCTTTTACCCCGCCAAGGCCAAGGACCACTTCCTGCTGGATTCGTTTATCTTTGTCCGCAACATACAGCTCGTTTGTGATATTCCTGAGGTATTGCGGGTTATCCTCGACGTTGGTATCGAGCAGAATCAGTTTCGTCCGCCCGACGTCAATCTGCCAGAGTTTAATTTTACAATTTTCGCCGAGTATCCTTGTTTCGACAAACGCCGGCCTGCCGTCGGCGAGACGTATCTCCTTTATCGGCAGGTAGTGATTTTCAAGCTCGATGAACAGTTCTTCCTGCCGCCCCTCAAGGTTAATGCGCTGAGTGAAATAGCCGAACCTGTAAATGAGTCCCACGCCTATAACCTGCATCCCCAAATCCGAGGCGGTCTTAAGATAGTCCCCGGCCAGAACACCCAGCCCGCCGCTGTATATCGGCATAGATTCGTGAAGGCCGAATTCCATTGAGAAGTAGGCGATAACGTTGTTCTTGTTAATACCGCAGTCGTCGCCGCCGTTTTGCGGTGTCCCGCTGTACTTCATATATTCGTCGAATTTCTGCCAGACCCTGTCAAGTTCGAGCAGAAAAGCCCTGTCGCCGGCAAGCTCATTCATTTTTGCTTCAGGGAGGTCCAGAAGAAATTTGACTGGGTTATGATTGACCGACCTGAACAGGTGGGTATCAATCCGGAAAAAAAGATTTACCGCGTCATAGTCCCAAAGGCACCATAAATTGTGGGCAAGCTCATACAGCTTGCCTAAGTTCTCCGGGTAACGCGGATACACGAAAATATTCTTAAAAGCCATATATTCTCCTTAGTTTCACTTTACTGCCAAACAACCATATATTTATAGCATTATACGCTGCCGGGGCAAATATAGCTTTGACAATAAATTCAGCGACACGAAAGTAACCCAATAAGCCGCAACCCAGGCATAAAAACCCCGGGGCGGATTAGTGACCTTTATAACCCGACAAGGGTACTACTCTTTCCTGCGACGATAAAGCAGGCCGCCAAGTCCCAGTAATGCAAGAGTCGTCATATCAGGAAGCTGTTGAATAATATCCGCCCCCGCAGAGGCAGCAGCCGGCCCCGGCCTGCCCGCATCGGTTATTTCAAGATATACGATACAAACCGAGCCGTCGTTGGGCTGTATGCCAATCGCAATATCCGGGGACGTCATAACGGGAACATTATCGGCGGCAGAACTGTTGTTGAACGAAAGCTCCGTCTCGTTCGCGGCGAGGACGGTCAATCCGAGAACCATTATAAGCATCATTAACTTTTTCATTTTTTCTCTCCTTAACGCTTTAACTTTTAAACTTTCCTGATGCTTGTATTTTCGCCATTCTTGGACGAAAAGGCATATAGGCAATCTGCCTAATTTGTGTCTCATAAATGCCTATGGGGGAAGTATGAATAAAGGTAGTCGCAGGTTTGATTTGACGGACGGAAGGGACAAAAATTCTATCGGCGAACGAAAATACCGGCACACAGCCGGCCTATCCATAAATTGACGTGAAAACTAATTTCGATGCCGTTTTGCTCTTCGACCGGCAGTAAACAAGTTATTTCAAAATGACTACGTGATGCCATTTTTGCCGTAATATCTCAGATTTATTCGGTCCCTCACCATCTTTTTGAAAGCAGGTTAGCCCAATATGAAAATTTATTTACAAACGGCAGCTTTTTTCGTATAATACGATGATTGGTTTTTTACCGCTGCAAAAGGCAATTGGCGCGGGGACGGGTGTAATGCACTGTGCAATCGGAGAATTGTATTGGAATAGCCGGAGGGGGTTTCGCCTGTTGGCGGTCCTGCTGTTATCTTCCCTTTTGTGGTGGTCTGGCATAACTTCGGCTGCCCCGATGACCGCCGGGCACGCCAAAAAATTGGCGCAGGCCTGGGTGGCCGCAAATCCGAAACCTATGGGCGCTCAATTAGGCGGGGAGATTGAAAGCGTTGAAACGTTTACGGATGCTAACAGCCAGCCCATTTACTACGTTATTTATCTTAGGCCCAACGGCTTTGTAATCGTCCCGGCGGATGATGAGATTGAGCCGGTCATTTGTTTTGCCCAGGTGGGCAGTTTCGACCCTTCTCCGGATAATCCCCTCGGCGCCCTTGTAAGCAGGGATTTGCCGGGCAGAGTCAATGCCGCAAGGGCCATACAGAAAATGGTGCGTTCGGGCAAGGCCATCCAAAGTTTTACACAGCAGGAGATGAACATAAGGCATTCGGGCGAAAAGGCCTTCGACAAATGGTCAAAACTGCTCAACGCCGCGGATTCCTGCTCAGTGCTGGCGATGTCTTCTGGCAACATCTCGGATGTCAGGGTTTCACCACTTTTGCAAAGCAAGTGGAGCCAGACGACCAGTTGCTCATCAACCGCCTGCTACAATTATTACGTCCCGCCTTATGGCGATGGCAACACAAGCAACTATCCCTGCGGCTGTGTTGCCACGGCGATGGCCCAGTATATGCGGTTTTGGCAATACCCGACGGCTGGTGTCGGGACAGGATGTTTTACGGTATATATTGATGGGACCGCCACAACAAAGTGTTTGCGGGGCGGAAATGGTTCGGGAGGCGCTTATGACTGGACGGATATGACGCTTGTTCCGGATTGCAGCACGACGCTGGCACAAAGACAGGCCATCGGCGCACTGACATACGACGCGGGCGTAGCGGTGTATATGCAATACGCATCAGACGGCTCAGGGGCGTATATGGACGATGCTGACGCGGCAATGACAAATACATTTGGCTACAGCAACTCGATATATGGCTATAACAACAACAATAACATCAGCACCGCCGCGTTAAGCGCTATGATTAATCCAAATCTTGACTGGGGTAACCCGGTAATACTGGGCATAACCGGTCCAAGCGGCGGGCACGCCGTTGTGGCCGACGGGTATGGGTACACCAGCGCTACGCTGTATCACCATCTGAATCTTGGATGGGCAGGGACCAGCGACGCATGGTATAATTTACCGAATATCGATTCCTCACCTTATTCATTCAACGTTGTGGATAGCACAATATATAATATCTATATGAGCGGCTCAGGCGAGATTATAAGCGGGCGGGTAACTACAACGGGTTCGGGGTCGCTAATTGCCGGGGCGACAGTAACCGCAACCAAGTCGGGTGGCGGAACGTATTCGGCTGCTACAAACAGCAACGGTATTTATGCCATCGCCAAAATCCCGGTAAACTCAAGCTATACGGTATCCGTCACAAAAACCGGCTATTCTTTCACAAGCAAACCGGCCTCTACGGGCAGGTCGCGAGATGGTTATTCAACATCCGGAAACTGCTGGGGGATAGATTTTAATGGAACTCAGCTTCAGGCCGCCCCGGTAGCGACGGATTCGAATGTGTCTCTCCCGGCAGGAACAAGCCAGGTTATTACTCTTCAGGCCGCTGACGACAACCTGCCTAACCCGCCGGGGAAGCTGACGTATATAATAACCTCGTTGCCTAAATCCGGGATGCTCTCAGACCCCTGCGCCGGCCAAATCAATACTGTGCCGTATTCGCTGGTCAATTACGGTAAGGATGTTAATTATACCTCGCGTATCTGCTATACGGGCGACGTCAATTTCCATTTCAAGGCAAATGACGGCGGCAGCTCACCTACGGGCGGGGATTCTAACGTTGCGACGGTAACTATAACGGCTGAATCGCCGCAGGAAGTTGCTTACGAGACATATTTCGACAGTGGGTTGCCGGCCGGCTGGACAATTGTACATGGCGGCTCAGGCAGCTCAATGGATACCTGGCGGTCGGATAACCCGGCAGGTCGAACAAGTCCTTACTGGACCGGCACATTTATGATTGTTGACAGCGACTACGCCGGCCCGGTCGATATGAATGAGCAGTTGATAACTCAAAGTATCGATTGCACAAATTTGACCGGCGTCAAACTGAGGTTCAAACATTACTTTAGGCATTACGCCTCCGAGATTGGCGACGTCGATATCCGGGTTAACGGCGGCGCGTGGCAAAATATGGCCAGATACCAGGGGGCCGATTACCAAGGGCTGGTGGAGCTTGTCCTGTCTGGTTTTGGAGCCGATGGAGCAGCCGGCGTGCAGATTCGCTGGCATTATTACAACGCCAACTGGGACCGGTACTGGGGTGTTGATGATGTCCAGATAATTGCAACTCCCGTTGTAAATGTGCCCATTGGCGACTTTAATTTCGATTGCGAAGTTGACTATGACGACCTTGCCATTTTTGCCGACGCCTGGCTGAGCAGCACAGGTCAGACGAACTGGAACGCCAATTGCGACATCAGCCCGTCGGCTGACGGCATCATCAATGAGCTTGATTTTGCGGTCTTTGCGCAAAACTGGCTGGTTGATGTCAATTAACACAAAGTAATAATTGCCCGCTTAAAAGAAGTGGTCTTGCCTTTTGGGTCTGCGAAAAATGTCTTGAATCCGGCGTCTGTTGTCTTTGGTCCTGTGTCTTATTCGACCAGCAGGTCCGCAGTAACTATACCGGCCTGGCTGTCATGCATAATATCGTCGCTGTAAGTGCCGACTGTTTTTAGATGTGATATACCCGCGAATTTCCGCGTTTCGATAAGCCGGGCGCCTTTGGCCGCTATTTTGCGAAACGCGTGTTTTGCTTTTTGTTTGTCCAGCGCCCCTACCGCATCAACAATAACAGTTACTCGTTTGCCTCTCTGCAAAAGCCCAAGCGCAGCCGCCTCAATCGCGCCTTCCGCACAGGCGCCTATCAGCACAAATTCATTTGCCCGGATTTCGCTCAGCAGCCGGTCTATCCTTGGCTCATCAAACGGGTCTAAGCACCGCTTGTGAAGAACAATCTGTCGATACTCCCGCAGCAAATCCACCGGCAAATCCGTATTATTGTCCGCCGCGAAATTCGCCCTGTTGTTCAAAAGCGTATAGTTGATTTTCTGCATCCCTTCCGTTCCGTCCACGCAGAATCCGCCGTTGTTTTCGGGATGAACTTCGCAAATCGATACTACAGGTATTTTCTTGGCGCGGGCGTACGCCATTACTCTTCTGATGTGGCTTAATACCCTCCTGCGATTCCCCACCCTTGCAATACCATTATCGAGGAAAAAATCTTTCTGAGTGTTGATGTCTATCAGGACCTGCTTACGACGAGTTTTTATCAATTGCCTTATCATTTTCGCGACCCCCTTTGTGTCGCTTCTATCCGGCTTATCCCTACGCCTTTGGCCCTTATTAATCCATACGTCCCAACGCCGTCCGTGTTGCAAAAAAAAATTATCCAAAAATTTCTTCCTCTCTCACAACCCAGCCATCCTAAATATCGTTTACCTTCGACGCCGACTTTAAACCCTTATTTCGTCGTTTTTAACCCCGCCAGACACTAAAGTTTGGCAAAACCGCGTCCGTCTATTATAATAGTCCGCCAACTGCCCAAAATGTTACGAAAGTCGGCCTTATAATGATTGGTTTTCAAAATGTCAAGAAAATTAAATAACTATCCGCAAGTCGTCCTGGAGCACCCCAATCCGCCCGTCAAGCTTGATTTTAGTGATATTTTCGGACGTTCCGCTTCCATCCATATCGAGATTGGCTCGGGCAGGGGGACATTTTTGGTAAACCAGGCAAAATCTCAGCCCGACGCCGATTTTATCGGGATTGAATGGGCAGGGAAATTTTACCGCTTTGCCGTTGACCGGATTGGCCGGTGGAACCTGGCCAACGTCCGGATAATTCGCACCGATGCCGTCCCCTATATCGCCGAATGCGTCCCCGATTCCTCCGTCGATTGCTTCCACGTTTATTTCCCCGACCCCTGGCCCAAAAAACGCCACAACAAAAGGCGCTTCATCAACTCCGCCAACACCGACCATCTCATCCGATGCCTCAAACCCGCCGGCGCTATTCGCGTCGCCACTGACTTCGCGGAATATTTCGAGCAGATAAAATCGGTGTTTGCCTCCAAAGCCGACTTTCTTGAGCAGGTTGATTTCCTACCCAACGCCGGTGCTCAAATCCGCCAAACGGAAGGCGGACAAGTCCGCGAATGGGTCGGCTCAAACTTCGAACGCAAATACCTCATGGAAAACAGACCAATCTACACAATAGCGGTCAGGAAAAAATAACTTGGCGGGATTGTTAAACTTTGTGCGACTTAGCGGGTTTGGCGATGCTGTTTTATGTAATATCTGATTGCTGTTTTGCCCGAGTCGAATGCGAACCTGTTCACAGAAATCTGCCCCGGCTCAAAAAATTCAATGCAGGCGATTTCCTTTTTGTTTAGCTTTATCTTTTTCGGATTATCAATTCTGCACGTAAAAAACAAATCCGTGGTCGTATAAGTTACGCCTTTATATATGTAAATATTCGGCGCGGATATAAGATATCGCGGGTTTTTGACTTTTATCCCCAGCTCTTCGCAAATCTCCCTTACAAGCGTTGCTTCAATCGGCTCGCCGTAATCAGCAAAACCGCCCGGAAAATCAAACATCCCTGCCTTTGGCTCATTTGCACGAATTGCCACAAGCACCTTTGAACCGTACTCGATGATTGCCCCCGCCGCTGATGCCACGTTGTGATAATACTCAAACCCGCATTTGCCGCACGTTATGTGCTTGTTCTTCGAATGTGCCTTCGGCCCCTTTGCACCGCATCCTGGACAATATTTGAATATTCTTGTTAAATTTATTTTCATTCTTCAAATAAATCTGCAATCTACAATCCGAAATCCCTACAGTCCTGACTGCTGAATCTGCTTCAAAAGATTCGCGTAAAGTCCGACGGACCCCACGCACAGCACAAGCGTAAACACGATAATGATAATCGTCCAGAACACCTTACTCACCATGCTGTAATTAGGGTTGAACCATATCAATGGCAAAGCAAACGGCCCGATGCACAGCACCGAAATAATCACCGCCGGCGTCCTGTGATACCACTTTGTGTCTCCGTATTTTTTCGATCCCTTCAATTCCGCATCAATCAGGAACTCGCCGCAGTGCTTGCACTTCACTGCTTCATCCTGAATCTCTTCCGCGCAAAACGGACACTTTTTCATAATCCTGTCCCCGAAAAGTCAACTGCCTGCCACAAAAACGATTTGTCAAGTTTGCGATGCTTGTTAATCCTACCATGTCTGGTTAACTAATGTTAACTTTCTTCTCTTAGTTAACTTCGGTTAACCAACCCATATTTGGTTAACATACCATTTTTTCGGACGTAAAGAATCGTTAAGTCGCACCCCAAAAACGCCGAAAATGGCAATGTGCCATTGCGGTACACCCGAAATTCCCAGCGGAGAAGCGGGACTTAAAGCAAAATTATTGCCTGGTGAACAGGAAGTATATGACCGATATTTCCAGGAGAAAGTTCATTATAATCGCCTTCGCGGCAGGTATGTCTATGGGCCTGCTCTTTACTTCCCTGTCATTTATCAACTCGCAGCGCAAAGACAGCAAAAAAAACATTATGTATTTCACCTCCACACAGGCAAAGCTGATTTCCACAAACGTCAAATGCGCACTGACCTTTGAGGACGCCAAAGACGCAAACGCCGTTCTCGATACCCTAAGAACCCAGAATTGTATCGCCTTCGCCGGCATCTACGACTGCAACGGCAACCTCTTCTCCTCCTACTATCGCGATGATGTCAGGAACAAGGTGTTCAAACTGGTGCCCCCTACAAAAGCAAAATTCGTGTCTCGCAACGGCTATATAGTGGTCTCCGAACCCGTCTTCCACCAGCAGCAGTTCCTCGGAACCGTCTGCCTCTGGACACAGCTATAAACACATCCTTATCCGTCCGCCTGCCATCGAGAATTTCCTGCTATCGCCGGCGCCGGTTTATTTCGCTGGCGTCTGGTTTGCATCGCGGCTGGTAACAGAGGCCGAAAACGATCTGTTCGTCAGCCCTTTGCCGTCCTGTATTATCTCAAACCCCGCTTCCATACTGTCTAAGTACCACGAGCTTTCTAAATAGCCACGCGATATCGCATCATTTATAAAATCCTTGAGGTCAAAGCTTTGAACAACACTCGGCTTTGCCCTTTCGTAAGCGATATATCTCCATCCTCGTTGTTGGGAATCAAAATAGACATTCCACTGGGTACCGGCTACAGTTATCGTCGCTTTCTTTTCGCCGCCCGCGGGCATTATTATGCTTCCCTTTTTATTAAGCCAGACCATCAGTTCCGCGCCGCCTTCAGGAATAGTGCCTCCTTTTGGACTGAACCACGCCTCGAAGGCGGTGTTCCAGACACCCTTTGCGTGATTTACGTCCGTGCTCCAGTCAACGGGGACAGCCGCTATATCGCTTATCCTTATAGGCATCCCGCTGTTTTTGGTGTTCTCGCCCCCGAAGTGACGCCCGCGAATAATGGATGGATATGCTACCACCACGTTTGAATCGTGCGTCGTGCGTATAACGCTGAAAAACGTGGAATCCGGAACCACGCTCAAACACTGGCTTGATGTCCCTCTCCAGACGTTATTGGTAATTCGGTACTCGCCTCCCATCACATCGATTATTGTTTTATTGGCATCGTTTATGTCCCCGCAAAGCTCCTCCGCCCTCGCATCGCAAAGTAATATACACGCGCAAAAAAGCATACACACAAAAACCTTACTCAAGCTGCTCATCATCCTAATCTCCAAAAACAAATGCCTCGTTATTCAATACCGGAAAACCAACTATAAACGACATCTCTACAATTGTCAATCTGCGGGGTTCGTTATTACAATCGGTTAGCCCCCAGGCCCGCCTGGGGGTCCTTTTTGTTTTATTTTCCACACAAAAAAACACCAGCGATGGGTACACAAAAAACCGCCGTAAGGCCCTAAAATATAAGCAGTTATGGATTTATGTCCCCATAAGTAAGGGCTGTTTTTTGTGTGTTTTTTGTGCATTTTTGCGGCCTAAAAACAACCCTTTTTTCGTGGCTATTTTTACCGTAACCTCTTTTCTTATAACGTCTTAAATTCTGGATATGGACTATCCTATAAAACACTTGTATCAAACAGTTGTATGATACAACTGTTATCCATTTTCGCGCAGGTCGAAAACCCTTAGATTCAAAAATCTTAAAATTTTTTTACTCCTTATTTCATAAGGACTTATCGTTTTTGACCCCATCAGGAAATACCTTAGTTTTCGTCAAAAGCGCGCAAGTTCGCGCCATAGGATAGAGGAACTGTGTTCCTCGGTTAGCCCGCAGGCCCGCCTGCGGGTCATAAAAATAATGAAAGATGAAGGAAAAACAGTCAGCTTTATAAAAGGGCAACAGGCCCTTGTGGATGAAGGCGGGTGGCAAGCACACAAACAAGGTTTGGAGCATTGCCTCCGCCAAGAACACAAAGCTGACTGTCCTCTGTGGCTAAAAAATCCGTGTTAATCCGTGTAATCTGTGGCTAAAGAAAAGGAGGAGATAAAATGTCAACCATTCAAATCAACGTTCCAAATTGCTTCTCTCGTCTGCCCCTCTGGTTCGTTCTTATTTATTACCGTCTTCGTTATGGCTATTCCGCCCGTTTTATCCACATCCAGAAATTCCGCTTCGCCATCGTTGACCCCGCCGATTACGACCTCCTTCGCAAACATAAATGGCGGCTGAACCGCTCCAATCGCACATACTACGCCTTCCGCACCGTCTCTCGCGGCCCGCTCCTCAAGCCCCGCGTAATCTGGATGCACCGCTTCCTTATGAATCCGCCCGACGACCTTCTCGTTGACCACCATAACCACAATGGCCTCGACAACCGCCGCTCCAATCTCCGCCTCGCCACCGATTCCACCAACCAGCAGAACGCCCGCAAAAGAAACTGCAAAACCACCTCCCGTTTCAAAGGCGTTGACTTCGTCAAACCCACAGGCAAATGGCGGGCTCGAATCTCCGTCAACGGCAAACGACTCTTCCTCGGCTCATTCACCGACGAACTCGACGCCGCTATGACTTATGATGAAGCCGCCAAGAAATACTTTGGCGAATATGCTTGTTTGAACTTAACCCATGAGATGCCGTTGTTGTTATTATCTCACAGGGTTACCCCGTGAGATGATTTTTCTATCTCACCGGGGTACATCAATTTCGGTTAGCCCCGGTATTTATGCCGGGGTTACTTTACCTGTCCTCCGTAGCTCTTAGCGAAGGGGGATTGCCGGGTTGTTATTGGTTTTCTGCCGGGAATCCAGATTCCTCATCCGCCCGCCCGTAGCACAGTTTACCCGCCATTTATGTCGTTCCGCTACCGCGACAATCTCAAATCTGATGTTTCTATGTTAATTTGTGGTAAAATCTAAAATATTTTCGCGTCATAACTTCTTAAGTAACAATAAGATATGAAAATACCGCAAAATATTGACGAAAAAATAGCTCGGTAATCCTTTACACCTTTTCATAATATCGTTAACCTGCAGATACTGATTTTGCGGGTGTTACACTACAAATGGTATTTTCTGCCCGCCTTAACAACCTATTGTATGTTTAATATTTCCCGCTTTTTGGGCGGCTTTTGCCCAGCGTTTCAGTATTCAATCCGTTCTATGTCCTTAAGACCTCTCCTAGTGGACTTCCATTAGAAAACAAGGAAAAAATAATATGTCCTTAAAGAACCGAAAAGTAGAATGCCAAAAACACAAATCTGGCGAATTGAACACGTGCTCACGTATTGCTTTAGTTATTCTATCCTGTTCGTTTGTCACTTTTCTTGCCGTGGCCATATTGGTGGCCATTTTCCAACCCAATTTGCTCGACAGAATATCAGACTACGCCGCCGATTTCTGCAAAGTCACCCTTGGTGCCGTTTTGGGCTGGTTGCTTCATAAGGGCAGAGGGCCATAAGCGAATTGTCATCGCGTCGTTTACCCGCCGAAGGCGGGCCGTGACAATCTCAAATCTGATGTTTCTATGTGCATTTGTGGTAAAACCTAAAAATTATTTCGCGCCATAGATTGTGAATTAATAAAGAGATATGAAAATCGCGTAAAAAATTGATGAAAAATCGTTAGTTTGCCCTTTACACCTTCTCGAAATCGGGTTAACCTGCCAATACTGATTTTGCGGGCGTTACACTATATATGGTATTATTTTGCCCGCCTTAACAATCTAGGGAACATCTCTTAGGCTGAAAGGCCGCATTCCAAGGATGCAAATATGGATGAATTAAAATCATTAATTGTGTTCGTAGGATTATTGATAATCCTGCGAGTTGTTCAGGGCTGGCCGCCCCCTTCAAATCGCCGATAAGTTAATGGGGTGGGCTTTGGCCCACCCCGTTTTTTTCTTATTTTCCAATTCTACCCAAAACCGCCTTATTTTCAAAACCTCAAATATAAGACTTATCCGCCGAAGTTTACCCGCCTTTTGTGTGGCGAGTTAAGAATTCGTTAGTTTTTTGTATGACTCTATTCCTTTTATAATGGCCTTTTTTCCTTCTTCGCTTGCTGTGGCTTGCTCAAGCTTCTGGATTGCGCGGCTTGCTTTTTTGTACATAGCATCAGCGTGTTTGTTCCCGAATGTATTCGATTCTACATCGTAATCGGCAGCGTTTCGCTCGTCGCGAAGGTCATGCATATCACCTGCGAGAAGCTCGACATCCTCTACGCCGCAATTGTACAAATATTTATAAATCGTATCGTGGTCTTTAGCATATCTTGATTTAGCAAAAATATCGGGGAAATTAGGCTTTACGAACTGTGCCGCCAAATTAAACAAGGCATAATAGCTCCGGCTGACAGACGTGCGCCATGATGCTTCGTTTTTCCCATCCTTCAGATTTTCCGCCAAGTCCAAAAATGCCTTGGGTTCCATCCTGATTTTATTTCCAATAGTACGTTACAGTAATGTTCTCACGAGTGTGTTGTCTTATTTTACTTCTAATATGCTTCTTGAACTTGCTTTCTTCTTCCAATATTTGCTCTGGGTTTCCTGAAACGGTGAAAATAAACCGTAGTGTCTCTCTGCCCGGGATTTCAGGGTCCTTTTCTAAAAGCAGTTCGATTTTCTTTAGAGTTGTGTAGGTTGTTTTTGCGAGCACAATGGCTGTGTTCAATTCGTCCCACCACCCATTTGCCTTGCTTTTTTTGATAACATCGGGAGCAACCCTAACAAGAATATCTATCTTTGGCTCGGGTATATATCCGTTTATGACTCCGGTTGGATTAATAATCCAGCTACGATAGTCTGTCTCTTTTCCGATAAATATACTTACGTAAGATGTTTGGGCCGCCAAGAACTCTTCTTCTAATTCAACCTTTTCTTCCACAGAAGAAACTCTCTTGATGATAGGGAGTTTCCACATAAATCTTTCTCTGCTATTCCATATTGACCTGTATTTGTATTGCGGTATATCTTTTTGGGGAATTTCAAGATAGTCCCTGATTGTTACATCCGAATCTTCCGTATGTAATTCGGATTCAATTGTCGGTAACCATGTATTATCTATTGCTTCAGGTGCCATAATGCTTTCTGAACACTATCAGTAGTTAAATCAGCAAATCCTTTTACAATCCATTCATGAGCCATTGCAAACCACTCATCCGCCTTTTGGTCAGAATACCCTCTCGCAGTAAGCTCCAATAGCATAGCCCTCTGAGACTCTTTTGTTGGTGCCAATCTCATAGAAACGTGCAATCTTCCCGCATTCTTCGGGAATCTAAATATTCTACGCCAACTTATATTCTCTGGTTCTGGCAGAAAACGCTGGTCCGTTTGGCACTGAAAATCCTTAAATACATTACCAGCATCAGACAGCGTTTCCCATCCTTGTCCTTCTGGCATCTGATTCACATATGCCAGTTCGTACTGGTCGATAACCGGCGCTGCCCAACCCAAATCTGATAGAAATGAGTTAAAAACTTGCCACGATTTTTGAAACTCTGGATACAATGTTTTGTATCGTGGGTAAGTGTCATCTGCTTTAAGCTTTCTCCAATTTCGAAGAAATCTATCCTGCTGTACTTGGATTAGTTGATCTCCTGGTGAATTGAAGAAAAGAAGCCGAGGAAAAGGAGGCCGTTCAAAAAGTTCAATTGTGGAAGGCGACCCTACAGTTCCCTCAGGAGTTTCCAAGACATGGTTGATTGGTGGCATCTCTTGACACTTTGGGAACTTCTCCCTATCTAACTTTTCCCATAAAAGGCCGGTATGGGGGGTTTGAAAACTGTCTAGTTTCTTAAATTGAACCCCAAAAACCACTTCGTTTACAGGGGGATTGTTGTAATCTGGTAGCGCAGAAGCCTTATCTGCCATTAGTTACCTTTCTTCTCTTGGGATTGCCAACCTTGTTCGAATCTATGATATTCGTAACCTTCAATAATACACTATCGTACCATTTTGTCAATAGTTTACGAATTTTCAAGAAATATTTTTTATGGGACCCTTGATAGTTATTTAGCTATCCCGATAACGCAATTATCTCGGTTTTTTGTTAATTCTACTTTGACAATGCTATTTTTTTTCTGGTTCTTACCTTCTATGTGAACAATAAAGTACCGTTCGCAATGTCCGAACGCTTGTTTATCTTTTGAACCTTCGATGAGGACTTCACAGGTTTGACCTACAAATTGTTCTCTGAATTTAAAGCCCAACTCATCGCTAACTTTGCGCAGAATTTGTGCCCGTTTTTTAATCACGTCCGCCGGCAATCGGCCTTTCAGTTTCGCCCCGGCTGTTCCCGCCCTCACCGAAAACGGAAATACGTGTATCTTCGAAAACCCCGCCCACTTCGCCAGTTCAACCGTCTGTTGAAAATCCTCATCCGTCTCGCCGGGGAAGCCGACGATAATATCAGCCGTAATAGCAGGCCTGTCCAGTCGCCGTTTTATCAGTTCAATTTTCTCCCGCAACTCCACCGCATCATATTGCCGACACATTCTTTTCAGCGTCGCACTCGCCCCCGACTGCACCGACAAATGAATATGCGGCATAATATTCGAATGCCCACAGAACACGTCCAGCAATTCCTCGCTGATGTCCCCCGGCTCAAGTGAACTCACCCGAATCCGAGCCAATCCTTCAATCTCCGCCAATTCCTTTAATAAATCCGCAATCGACGCGCAGCGTCGTCCCCGAGTGCTGCTTCTTTGGCTAGGAACAGGGGACCCAAATCCGTCTTCCATTTCCGAATCACGAGTCACGAGCGACGAACCCCGTCTTCCGCCCTCTGTGTTCTCTGTGGCTAAATCGACAATCCGCAATCCGCAATCCGCAATTTCTGTCTTCTGTCCTCTGTATTCTGTTCTGTGTTCTGTGTTCTGTATTCTGTATTCTGCCTTCCTTACAGATTTTCTTCCATACGCTCCCAAATTCACTCCCGTTACCACAATTTCCTTATGCCCGGCCGCCACAAGCGCCTTTGCCTCACTAATCGCCGTACCAATCGGCTTACTTTGAACATCAGGCCTGACTTTCGGCACAATACAGTAAGTGCAAAGGCTGTCACAGCCGTCCTGAACCTTCAAAAATGCCCTCGTATGCCCTTTGAAACTGGACAATTGTGGTAATTTGAGATATTTAGCGAATTTAGCCATTCCGTCCTTGATTTTTAAGCCGTTTTTTGCTTTAATAAGGGGATTGTGGCCGATGATAATCTGGGCGATACTTTGCGCCAAATTGTCCCGGCTGCTGATGATATGAACGTTATCGCCGTCGCCGCAAGGGGGATTTTCCCGGCTTTTCATCGCCGGAAGACACCCGCAAACCACCCTTACGCCGGCTGGATTGGCCTTTAACGCTCTTTGTATATATTGCCTGCTCTTGGCTGAAGCTGTCCCTGTTACGCAACAGGTATTTATCACCGCTAAATCGGGCTTCTCGCCCGATACCACCGCCGAAAGACCCAGCTCTTCGAGAAACTGGGCTATCTGCTGCGATTCGTACTGATTTACCTTACAGCCAAGCGTATATATGGAAAAAGTTCTCATAGCTCCTATAATAATATAATTCTTTGTGTTATACTATTTGCGTTGGCTCTGAAAAACAAGTCCCGCCCGGTTTTGGCTGGGACAGGAGGCACTGTTTATGGCGGAAAAAATAGGGTCGGTCTGGGCAATCGATATCGGCAACACCTCGCTTAAGGCCCTTCGACTTAGCAACGAATCCGGCGCCCTCGAAGTTATCGGCTTCGACCATATCCAGCACCAGAAAGTCCTTGCCGGCTCAGGAATCAAGGACCAGGAAAAGCAGGAGCTTGTTGCCATTTCCCTTCGCCAGTTTGTTCAGGCCAACGACCTCGGAAAAGATGAAATCATCATTGCTGTCCCCAGTGCAAACAGTTTCGCTCGTTTCGTCAATCTCCCTCCCGTCGAGAAAAAACGCATCCCCGAAATCGTCAAGTTCGAAGCCAGCCAGCAGATTCCCTTTGATATCAACGAGGTTGCATGGGATTGGCAGATGATGACGGAGGAGGGGGCGGCGGAAGCGAAGGTGGGGATATTCGCGATAAAAAACGACGTTGTGACGGCAGAGCTTGAGCACTTCAGCAGAGAGGATTTAGAGGTAACATACGTTCAGATAGTACCAATGGCGTTATATAACTATGTTTTTTATGACAGGCCCGACCTGATGAAATCTGATACTCAGGCGACGGTGGTGCTGAATATCGGCGCTGAAACAACGGACCTTGTGGTCTGCACGAAATCGGACGTGTGGCAGCGTGCGATTGCAATGGGCGGCAACACGTTTACCAAGGCGATAGCGGATACGTTCAAGCTGAATTTTGAGAAAGCGGAGAAGCTAAAACGGACGGCACCGATGAGTAAATACGCCAGGCAGATATTGCAGGCGATGAAGCCTGTGTTTACGGACCTGGCGTCGGAAATTCAGCGTTCACTTGGATTTTATACCAGCTCTCATTCAAACGTGAAGCTAACGAGAGTTATCGCGATGGGCGGCGGCACAAAGATGCGAGGATTGCTGCAATACCTTCAGCAAAGTTTGCAGATGCCCATAGAGCGTCCAGATACGTTCAAGCGGGTTGCAATTAACCCGTCGGTTTCGGCTGCGAAGTTCCACGAGAGCGTATGTGATTTTGGCGTAGTTTACGGGCTTGGGGTGCAGGCGCTTGGTCTTGGGCAGATAGAAAGTAACCTGCTGCCGAAAAGTATAGCCAAATCAATGATTTGGGCAAGCAAGACAAAATATTTTGTGCTGGCGGCATGTCTGATATTAGTGGCATCTGTTCTGGCGTTTGCGAGGACTCTTGTGGACCGCGCCAGCTACGCCAGCAAGGTATCGCAGAGAGAGAAAGTCAAGGCGGTGCTGAATACGGCGCAGAAGGCGGAGAGCGATCTAAAGGCCGAAGTGGCTAAGTCCAGCGAGTCGGAAGCGATAATAAAGAAGGAATTCGAGCAGTTCAAATATAGAGATATGGTTCCTTTGCTTTATCAGAAGCTGATAGCTGCACTGCCTAACGCCAAGAACAATCCAGAGCAGGCGGAGCTATACCGAGCTTTTGCCGGTGGTGACGCCGAGACGATAAAGGAGAAATATCCTGACCGCAGGGAACGCAAGCAGATTTTCGTAACCGGGATGACTATTTATTATACGCTGGATGTCGGGAGCGGTCAGTTCGGGGTTATGGGTTTCGAGAAAGGTCTTGATACGCGAGAGTCAGGTGCGGGAGGCATGATGGGCGGCAGGAACGCAATGCCCGACAGGAGCGGGAGAGGCGGGGGACGAGGCGGCAGAGGAGCGCCAGAGGTGCGAGGCAGAGGAGCGACAGCAATACAGGCACCCGGCGGCCAGTCAACACCGCGAGGTTTTATCGTAACGATAACCGGGTACAGTCCTTATAAGAATATAAGCGAGCTGCTGGACCCTCCCAAAGTCCAGGATGACCCGAACAAATGGGGCTTGGTCACCCGGCTGATACATTTGAACAGCATGTTTGACGGTAACAGTCCTTTTGAACTTTACAAGAAGACGGACAAACAGCATTTTGACTTTCAGCCAGGGGAAGTGGATTTGGCTGCGGAGATGCCTCCCGGCATAGGGGTCAGGAAGAAAATAGAGGGCAAGGACGACGTGTTAATTGACCCGATGACCAATGAAATTATAAGCAAGATTACGAATGCTGATAAAACTGCGCAGGTAAACGACTCCTGGTTTGTGCTAAACTTTAAACTTAAGTGGAAGGATGTAAACGAGCCACCGAGTGAAGCGGTCGCACCCCCAAGCACGAGTAGAGGTGCAGGCCAGCCAGCGCCACCTCCAAGCAGCAGTCGCAAGTCACAATCTCCTAAAGGCGGCGGCGGTGGTGGTCGCGCCGGCGGGGAAATGGAATAACTCGCGGTGAAGAAATTCTGTTTTTAGCATAATGTTTTACTGATGGTGATGGTGAATGGCCAAGATTAACATTGACATATCAAAATTGAAAGATTTGCTGAAGGTGTTTGGTGGATTTCGGGCGTATTCTGTATTGATTTGGCCCGCGATAATACTTTTGGCCTGCGGGGTCGTTCTTACCGCGACAGTACTGCTTGGCAGGGGTTTAAGGCAAAAGGTTAGCAATGAAAGTGTGCCGATAGGCAATAAGATACTTAGTCAGTTAAAGAGTTCGCCGGCGGCGAAGCAAGCCGATGTGGAAAAGCGATATCAGGATGCATACCAGCAGGATGCCAATTTTATACAACAATTGTCGGTGCAGAGTTCGGAGCGTGAGCTTCTGAGTTATGACATATTTCCTCAGCCCAAGGATACATCGACCTTGTTATTCACCCGGTTCGGGGAAAATTATCGTCAGGGAATAGAGGCAATGATAAGGAAGGTCAACGGTCACGATTGTCCCAGTGCAGATGAGATAAGAATTGCACAAGAGACGGGTAAAAGCGCCGAGGTTGAGAGGTTGAGCGGGAGCAGTGACACAACAATGAGGATTATCGATGAGATTTGTCGGGCCAAGGCGAAGTCGTCGTCGGTATATGCGAGTCCCGATATCGTGAGCGGATATGATTTTTGGAAGACGTACAAGTATTCCAATGCAGATGACAGCATCAAGGACTGCTGGTTCTGGCAGATTGGTTACTGGATAATAGAGGATGTGTTTACCACGGTGGAGAAAATGAGCGCTGGTTCAAGCAGCATATCCAGTTCTCCTGTGAAGCGAGTGGAGCGGGTTGGTTTTTTGACGCCAGACGCTCTTTTTGGCGGAGGCGGCGGGGGTTCGAAAGTGGCGCAGGACAGGCCTAAGTACGTTACCAAGCCGGAGGAGCAGTTGACAGAGTCGTTTACCGGTCGCATAAGCAACGAAAGTATGGATGTGGTGCATTTTAGTATGGTTGCAGTGTTGAGCACCGAGGCGATAGTGCCTTTTATGCGGGAGTTGTGCAGCGCCAAGGAGCACAGTTTCCGCGGATTCACGGGTCAGGAGCCGGCGAAAGTTTTTAAACATAACCAGATAACGATTTTGGAGTGTCGTGTTAAGCCGGTGGCTTTGCTGTCCGTGGATCATCAGTATTACAGATATGGGGCTGAATCGGTAGCCGAAGTTGAAATGGTCTGCGAATATATATTCAACAAGCAGGGTTATAACGCGATAAAGCCGGAGTTAATAAAGGGCCCCGCGGCTGCCAAAACGGGCAATTAGAAGCGACGTCTGATTGAGTTTGCCGGAGCAGAGCTGCGACGAATCGGGACTTCGGAGAGCATAAGGATTTTGGAATTATGATAAAAAAACAAGGCAATTTCATAGAGGTGCATATAGAAAAAGTGGCGTTACTGATAGGCGTTCTTGGCGCGCTGTACATTGTGTATGCGTTTGTTCTAAGTAACGTGGAAAAGGTTCCTTTCAACGGCCAGAGTTTTAGTCCCGGCCAGCTTGATATATACATAGCGGAGCAATCAGACAAGCTTCGAGCTCGGCTGGAGAGAGAACCTGTTCTCAAGCCGGCATATATACCTCAAAGCAAAGTTTTTCTGGAAGAGATGAATTCGGTGCTGGACAAAGATTTGAATGTGTTTTGGCCTGTGCCGAGCGGTGTAGAGATTACGGTGGACAAGAAGTATCGTATTCCGGTGGTTAGTGAAGTAAATGATGTATCAGCGGAACGCATAACGGCTGTCGCGTACATTCCGAAGGTTGCGATTACCCCGGAGAATATCGAGTCCGAAGCTTCGTATGAGCCGAACGACCTTGATTTAGTTACGGTTCAGGGGAGTTTTGACCTTGGTTCGCTGATAGACAGTTTTCAGGAATGTTTTGCGGGCAAAGGAGTTCCTGAAAGCTGGCGTGATAAAGGTTTAGCCAAGCCGGTGTTTGCGGGTGTTCAGCTTCAAAGGCAGTATCTTGATGAAAATGGGGAGTGGAGTCAGTGGGAAGACATTCCACGTTTGCGGATAGACCCCAAGCGAAACATATACAAAATAATAGATAATGTGAGCGATCTTCCGATGGGCGGGGTTATGGTTCAGATTGCGCAGTTGGGCGACCAGCAGACGCAGTCGAGCATGCTTCAGCCGGATGCGTACAAGATAGCTTCGGCTGAGGAGCAATGGCTACCGCCTGTATTGCACGAGAAGTTTTTAACGGTTCGTCGAGAGAAAGAAGCACAGGAGCGTCGTGAGGCGGCAACAGAGCGAGAAACCAAAACGGCAGAAGAACGTGAAAAGACAACAACAACGCGTTCGACCCGTGATGAACGCGGAACCGGAGTATCCCGCAGCACAACAACGCAACCAACAGGCGGCGCAAGCGGCAGAGGCGCGGGCGGCAGCACGGGAGGCAGAGGCGCGGGCAGCAGCGCAGTCACCAGAGTCACTGGCGGTGGCGCAGCCAGTGCCAGAGGTGCGGGCGGCGGCCGTCCGACGGGAGCAGAACCTGACCGCAGCGGCAACTCTCGCAATACTTTGAGGAGTACGAGCCGGACAGATACGCGTACCGAAACGACAACGACCGAACAGAAGAAGATTGCAAAAACGACAGTAACTGAGGCGACGATAAACGAAGAACTGAGAAAAATGCTGCTGAGAGGCAAGGATATAAGCAGTTTGCATGATACGATAACGTTCTGGGCACATGATGATACAGTGGAACCAGGGGCGAGTTATCGTTATCGTATCCGTATCGGGGTATTCAATCCCGTGGCGGGGACCGGCCAGGTGCAGGAGGAAGACGCGGCGAGCAACAACAAGGTAATACTATGGAGCGATTTTTCGGAAGTGACGGACATAGTGGATATTCCCGAACGGCTGTATTTCTTCCCGATAAACGTTCAGGAAGCGGCAAAGTCAGTGGAGGTTCAGGTTTGCAAATACGTGATGGGTTATTGGTACAGCGAACAGTTTATGGTCAAACGCGGAGATATCATAGGCAAAACAGCAAAGGTTGAGACGAGCGAGAAAAACAAAACCGCGGACGCGATGAAGGACGTGAAGGACGTTAAACTGCCTGAGACGATAGATTACACAACGGGAGCGATTGTGGTGGACGTGGTGGCAATGAATGACTGGTTCGGAGACAAAGCTCTGCAGTCGCGACAGTATTTTGACGTGTTGTTCAGTTTTGACGGAATGAGAATAGACAGGTTACCTGCGAAACTGATGAACTGGCCTGAGGACTTACGTTTGAAGTATAGCGAATTAAAGTCGCTGGAGAAAAGGACGAAAGAGCCATTGCGTGACTGGAACAGTGCCGGCATGCTGCAGGGAACCCAGCGTGCTACGCCGCCCGTTGGTGGTGGCGGGGATCGCAGAGGTAGAGGGCCAATAATGGACAGGGGCGGCGATACGCAGGACGCAATGCCGAACAGGAACCCGGGGCGTTAAAACAAGGGTATCAGCACTTCGGGTAATTAGCTGTAAGGACAATGCAACCGTCGTTTGTAACAAGAATATCGTCTTCGATTCTGACGCCGAGTCGTCCGGGGATATAGACACCCGGTTCAATTGTAATCACGTCGCCTGCGTGTAATTTTCCTTTTACTTTGCCTGATACGGCGGGCAGTTCGTGAACATCCAGGCCAAGTCCGTGCCCGGTTCCGTGGCCGTAAACAGGGAGGTCAGCTTTTTTTATGATTTCCCTCGCAGCCGTATCGACCTGGCTGATTTCGACTCCGGCTTTGACCATTCTTATGGCAGCGGCCTGTGCCTGTTTTACGACGGCGTAAACTTTGTCATAACGCCCGCGGGGTATGCCGACCGAAAAGCATCTGGTCAAATCACAGCAGTAGCCGCTGAGGCGCACGCCGAAGTCGATGAGAACGGTATCATTTTTTCTTAATTTGCGGGAAGTGGGCTGGTGATGAGGTCTTGAGGCATTGGGGCCAAAGGCGACAATTGTTTCAAAGCTGTTTGCGCCCCCGGCTTTTCTGATTTCAAAATCGACAATTCCCGCCAGAACGTTCTCCGTAAGCCCATGTTTGACCTGTCGCAGGACGCGTTCGAATGCCCGTGCGGCGATTTTTGCAGCGGCGCGAATAGCGGCAACCTCGACCTGGTCTTTTTTCCGGCGTGCTGATTCGACGATACCTTCGGCGGTCTTCAGTCGGCAGGACAGGTTTCTCTTCAGCGACTGGAAATTGGCGAGCGATATTGATATTTCGACGGCGGCGGTTTTGATTCCGCGTTGCTTTCGCAGCAGTTCGGCGACAGTGTTACCCATCGCTGCGGTGCGTTCGACGATTTTGCAGAATCGGCACTGGTCAACGGCCTGCTCGGTGTATCTACTGTCGGTTACAAGCACGACCGCGCGAGGCAGAACAATCGCCCAACAATCTTGGCCGCTAAAGCCGGTGAGATAAGTAACATTGGCAGGTTTTGTGGCGATGAGACAATCTGCGCCGGCCCGAGTAATCGCGGCCCGGATGCCCTTAAGGCGGGTTTTATATGCGTGCTTATCCATTCGTAAAAATTCTCCAGTCAAAAACCTGCTGCCATTATTAACAGCAAGGGCGGGAAAAATAAAGATTTTTTCCGCGTTGATTTGGAGGCGGGGAATTCTTTTACTATAATTTGGTTAATTGTATTGATTCGGCTGGACGAGGAAAGCCGGTCAAAAACAGAACGTATCACCTCGCAATAATAGCATTAACAAGCAAATTAGGAGGGAACACAATGAAACGTATAGCATTAGTTGCTGTTGTGCTGCTCATGGCAGCGTTATCCTGGACCGTATCTACGTATGATACAGGCAGAAGTCAGATTGTGTTAGTGAGCTATTGCTGGAGATTTTAGGATAGCTTACGATAATGGATAAGCTGATTGATATCCCGTTTTAGTTATTACACACGGGAAAACTTACCATACTCACATGAAACAGGACGGCGAAAGTCGTCCTGTTTTTTTATGTCTTGCCCGCCCGGCGGAAAACCCTTACAATGCTGCCCTTTGAATTGTCCCGCTTTTTCAAAGGTAAACGGAATCCATTATGCTGCTGCCTATACGAACAAATGTCGGATGTCGCAGAACACCTTATGCCAATTACGCTATCATAGCCGTAAATGTGATTGTGTTTCTGTTAAGCTACTGGCCCGATGAGCGGGCGAGGGATATTCTGCGACCCTGGGCGGAACGGTTTGTTTTCACGCCTGCTCACCCGTTTTTGTGGCAGTTCATCACTTACGCTTTTCTGCACAGCGGTTTCCTTCATATTTTCGGCAACATGTTCTTTTTGTACATATTCGGCAATAACGTAAACGATAAGCTCGGGCATTTCGGCTACACTTGTTTTTACCTGGCAGGCGCGGTGTTCAGCGCGGTGGGTCATACGCTGATAAACAGCAATCCGGTTATGGGGGCCAGTGGCGCGGTGGCAGCGGTGACAGGCGCGTATCTTGTGCTGTTTCCGCAGACCCTTATAACTATCGTTTACTGGTTCATCTTCATCGGCACGGTTGAGGTGCCCGCCCTTTATTTTATCGCGTTCAAGATGATTATCCTTGATAATGTTATTATCCGATATACGGCGAATACGAATGTTGCTTACGATGCGCATCTTGCGGGTTATTCGTTCGGCATCATTTCGTCGCTGCTTCTGCTGGCGACGGGATTGATTAGCAGCTCGCAATTCGACCTCTGGGCGATGTTCAAGCAGTGGAACCGCAGGCGCGCATATCGCGACGCAATCGCCACCGGCTATGACCCATACACGGGGATGGGCAGCGCAAAACGGATTACGGCCAGAGATATAACAAAACCGGGGCCTGATGAGCCGCAGATCAGGCAGCTGCGCGAGGACATTTCCAACAGCATTTATCAGCACGACCTCCAGACAGCCGCTCAACAGTATCTTAATCTTATGTCTCTCGATAGCGAACAGATTCTGCCACGCCAGCATTTGCTCGATATTGCCAACCAGCTTGCCAGTGCCGGTGAATACAACAATGCCGCGTTGGTTTACGAGAAGTTTCTCACTCACTACGCCAATTATGAGCATATTGCGCAGGTTGAGCTGATGCTGGGGATAATATATTCGCGGTATCTTGAGAAGCCAGACCTTGCGCTGAATCACCTGCACGCCGCTGAGAAAAAAATAGTCGACACCGCCCAGTTATTGATGTGCCGGTCAGAAATCGAAAAACTGCAGAAGTAATAATAGTATCCGCCTGCGATTCTATTTTGTTACCAGCATGTGCATCCAGTAAGCAAGAAAACCTGTCCATGCCCATATAGCCGAGGCGGCGAACAATACAAGCGAACCAATGATACGCAGGCCTTTTTTATCGTTTTGCCAAACCACGAGCGGCGAGAAAATGCCGCATATTCCGCTCAATATAAATCCCGCACCCGACAAAGTCGGTTCATTTGTCAGGCCGAGGTTGATTATGCGAACACCAAGAAGTGTCGCGGCTGCACCTGCGAAAACGGCGTATATCGACAAAGGCAAAAGTTCCCATCTTTTGGCTAATGCCAAAGCCAGGCCAAGCAAAAGCACGCCAAATAACACGGACATTTCGCCGTAAGCCGAACTATATGGTTTGGGAAGGGGCCAGGTGAGTGTAATCACGAACCCGCCTATCGCTACGACAAGGCCGCAGATTGCGAACGCGGGGACCCATCGGCCGGTATCTCCCGGCGTATCCAAATCTCGCCAGACGAAGCAGCCGAGCAGGAACAACCCCGCAGCCATATTTATCAGCATCAGTGTCAGGTAATCTATCATCATAATTTAATCTCCTAATCTCTTTACCTGTGCTCTCGATAAAAGTGCGTTCAGGTTACCCGAAATTGTAGTGCTTTTTGATGGCCTTTTTGACCTGCCATTTGCATTCGAGGTCAACAGGGAAGATGACGAAATCGCCCGGGCCGAAGCTGACGGACTCTTTGCCGTCGGTTACGGTGACGTCGCCTTCAAGTATCAGACAGGTTTCCTTTTCGGTGTATGCCCAGTCGAATTCGCTCGGCTTGCAGGTCCAGATGGGCCATGTTTTGCAGGTTTTTTCTTCCTCTTTGGTGGGCTTTCGCACCACTATTTCTTTTGCCGTCGGCATATTTCGCTCCTTAAATTTGGCCACAGAGTTTTTTAAGCCACAGAGGACACAAAGCACACAGAGAAAAACCTTAACTCGAGTATCCTTTTGCGGCCAGTTAAAACATCATCAATCCAGTTCCCGCTATGTTGTACGCCCTAAATGGTTACCCAAGATTATACCGTCGCTACGGTTATCTGCAACCTGCCAGTATTGAGCAATGTTTTCTGCTTTTTTGCTTTTTACTTTTAACCTTTCACTTTTTCCTTTACATTATTCGCTTTCTAAATCTACGCACTGAGCAATGAACTATGAACAAAGAACAATTAAACGGATTCAAGGTGTGGTTCGATAAATTCGTCGCGGGGTTTTATGGCAATGACGAGTATATCAACGCCAATATAAAACTAAAGGAAGAGCACAGCAGGCGGGTGTGCGCTGAGATGCTTTACCTTGCGGACCAACTGCGCCTTGAAGGCAATCAACGATTGCTGGCTGAGACGATTGCGCTATTTCACGACGTGGGACGATTTCCGCAATTTCTCAAATACCAGACATATAGCGATACGAAAAGTATCAACCATTCTCTTTTAGGCGTGGAGGTGTTGCGGAAAGAAAACGTTTTAGCACAGTTGCCGGATGACGAAAAGCAAATTATCGAGACGGCGATTCGCTATCATGGCGAAAAGGAGCTGCCAAATAATCTTACGGGCGATACGCTGCTGCTATCCAAAATGATACGCGACGCGGACAAGCTTGATATTTTTAACGTGGTTATAAAGGCGTATATTCAGCAAAGAGACGACCCGGATAATTTTAAGCTCGAAATGGAGATGCCCGATGAACCGAGGTTCACGCCTGAGGTGCTTGACGCGATTCTTACGGGTAGGCGCATTGATTATAAGATGCTGCGAACCTGGAACGATATGAAACTGTGCATACTCGGCTGGGTTTATGATGTTAATTTTGTTGCGACGCTACGCCGATTGAAAACGAGGCGACACCTCGAAACGATTTTTGAATTCCTGCCCGATACCCCCGATATCCGCAAAGCCCGCGAGAAAATCTTCGCTTACGTCGATTCAAAGTGCCACTAAGACACCAAGACACAGAGAATTTTATTTGCCACAGATCGACACGGATTAACACTGCTTTTGTAACAAATTGAACAGGGAACTTTTCAAGCCTTGAATTTTCTGATTATCACCGCACCGAGGCCTAGCAAAAATAGCGTGGTGGGTTCGGGAACAGTGACAATTGCGATGCTTTCTATATAGGTATCTGTAGCTAAAGTTTCGATATCAGAGCCATCGAGATTTGCCCTATAGATAGCATTATAAGTGGACCAATATACTTTGCCTCCATAAGGGTCACAGGCAATATCAGAAATAAAACCTCCGGGAAATGAACCGATATCATGGTAGCCTGAACCATCCAGATTTGACCACCAAAGTGTTTCTCCGCTTGCTATATACATTCCATTATGCACTGTGTCTAAAGCGATAGCAGTAGGAGGGCCTGTTTCTGCTACATCGACCACTTCCTGTTGAGAGCCGTCAAGATTTGAACGCATAACAACTCCGTCCCAATTATCTGCCCAATAGAGCTTGCCTGCGGCCGAATCTATATCAATATCGCAGGTAAGATTGCCGGCGTAAAAATAAGAAGGATTAGAGCCGTTAAGGTTTACGGAGCCAATGAAATCATTTGCCCAATAAAGTCTTCTATTTACGGAATCCACGGCAAAATCGTATTCTGTTCCTCCGTTAAAAAAATCTTGAATCTGTGAGCCGTCTAAATTTGCGCATTTGATTTTGTGTATATTATTGTAACTATTATCACTGTAAGTCCAATACATTTTACCTTCTACAGAATCAATAGATAGACCGGATAGGGCTTCCCATTTTGTCATCCCAGTATAAGAAATAACATCTTGCTTGCCTGTGCCATCAGCGCTCATCTTTTTTATGCCTCCCCGAACGGTATCCCAGTAAATCATCGTATTATCAGCTTTAACCAAGTTTAAAAATGGAAAAAGTGAAAATGCGATAATTACTGCTGCAATAAAATTCTGTCTTCTCATACTCTTCTCCTTCTATTGCCTTTTGCCCCCAGCCAAAGGCGAGTTTCATTATATCCTTTACAGTTGAATAAGCAAGGGAAATTACGTTTCCTCTTCACCTGAATTGGTTGTCAATTATGCTGATTGATAGTATGCTGTATTAGCCCGAGGAAAGGCGGGTGAAAAATGATAAACCAACAACGACTCGATGAATTGAAACGATGCGTCACCCCTCATAAATTCTTCGACGAATTTTTTTGTGAGATAAATAGCATTGTTAAGCCCAATCGAAAGGTTTTTGAGGATAAATCGCGTAGTTTCTATGAAAAGCACTTAAAATTTCAGGCATCTGTTGAAAATCAGCTGAAAGAGCAAGAATACCTTCCGCCATCTGTTTTTGCGCCGTATCTAAAACAACTATCGGGCGAATGGGGAAAATCGGTATCCGATGCACGAAAGAAAATTCTTGAACAGTGTCAAAAGCAGTTGTCGAACACCCTTGAGCTGAGAGTTGATTCAAAAAAATACCTCGATTTATACAGCGAGCAACGTGTTCTTAAACAGTGCCAAAAGCAGATATATAACATTCTGAGGCAGGTAGAGGGTTTAAATGCTGTTTTAATGCCTGAATTGGGTATTATCGAACAGTGCCTAAGAAATATTAGGCAGCAATATCAAATGGCAAACTGGAGAGAGATTAAAATATTACGTTCAGAACAGATACGAAAAGGTGAAGACAGCATCTTTCCGATTACCATATTTATTCCACCAGACTTTCCAGATGACCCTGATTGGTGGTTAGAAGCATACAATCTGGTTTGGTATAACCCCAAAGCTCCTGTTTCGCGCAATGAGTTTACCTGTTCGCCAGAGGACGAGTTGCTACGGGGTTATATAGCTATTGCGCTTTTGTTTAATGAACAGGCAGAGAAACGTGGGGAAACGCTGATAGCCCCCGACATTTTGTCAGAATTTTTTGTTCCGCAAAGTACAGTAAAGTTTCTGCAAGCACATTGGACGGAAACGCAGAACGATAGCCAAAAACCAACGTATTACTGGCCAAATGTTAGAACAGTGCTCATTAGTGACTTAGAAGCAGTGGATAGAGACCTTGCCAGTACAAAGCCAGCAGAAACAGGACAGAAAGATGCTCCTACAACAATAATCAACATAAATAAATTGGGGGTATTGGGGGACATTCAAAAAGTCGAAACATTACAGACCGGTGATAATGCCTCTGCTCATAAGCAGGTCGTGGGTGAGGAGAAAAAGAAAGGAATTTTCAGGCGAATACCATATTGGATTTATCTTCTTGTCTCCTTTTTAGCTGCACTGCTTGCTATCCTTCATTACATGGGATGGCTTGCCCCAAATAAATAAGATTGCTTCGCTTCGCTCGCAATGACAAACACTATATTCCCACGTTCGCGGGAATGACCAACACAAATATGACCCCCACCGCAGGAGTGGGGGCTAAGCATCGTTTGGATTGCCTCTGCGCTTGACGAAAAGGGGGTATTCGGGTTAGCATACCGCAGCGATAGTAAAATAGACGCAATTTCATAACTATGGATTCCCGCTTCCTTCGGCAAGCTCAGGGCAGGTTCGCGGGAATGACAGAATGAAGGGGAAAATGATGGAAGCGGTATTGCAGACGAAAATCGGGAGCGTAGAGCCGAAAAGAGGGAAAGTGCGGGATGTTTATGACTTGGGCGATAAGCTTTTAATCGTAGCAACCGACCGCATAAGCGCGTTTGACGTTGTGATGGCCAACCCCATCCCGAAAAAGGGCATTGTGCTGACGCAGATATCGCTTTTCTGGTTCGAGTTTTTGTCATCATCAATCAGTCATCACTTAATAGCAACCGACGTGAGCAAGTTCCCGGCCCCATTCAACAAGTTCGAGAAGCAACTGGCAGGCAGAAGTATGTTAGTCAAGAAGACGAAGGTCTTCCCAATCGAGTGCGTTGTTCGCGGCTATTTAGCAGGGTCGGGGTGGAAGGAATACCAGAAGTCGCAAACGGTTTGCGGAGTAAAACTGCCCGCTGGAATGAAGCAATGCGAAAAAATAGCTGAGCCGATATTTACGCCCGCGACGAAGGAGGAATTCGGCAAGCACGATGAGAACGTCGATTTCAACAGGTGCGTTGAGATGATAGGCGATAAAAACGCCAAATACCTGCGAGACAAGAGCATCGATATTTTCAAAAAGGCATCGAAATACGCAGAGTCGAAAGGGATAATATTAGCCGATACGAAATTCGAGTGGGGCGAAGTCGATGCCCAAACTATTCTTATTGATGAGGTATTGACGCCCGATTCATCGCGATTCTGGCCCGCGGACAAATACCAGCCGGGCAGAGACCAAGAGAGCTTCGACAAGCAGTTCGTGCGCAATTATCTCGAAGAGATTAAGTTCGATAAATCAGGGCCGGGCGTGAAACTGCCCGATGACGTCGTCAAAAAGACGGGCGAAAAATACATAGAGGCCTACGAACGCCTGACGGGCAAAAAATTCGGATTCTAAAATTGATGAACGGAACGATTCCCAAACACATTGACTGGCAGAGGTGGATTAAACGCTGGGACCGGATGCAGGATTTCTATATCCCGGCCAGAAAAGAACGATTTGAAATAATAGTTCAGCTAATCGCGGATTCCCAGCGGAAGGTCTCACGGGTTTTGGATGTCGGTTGCGGCACAGGCAGCTTGATGATGCCTATTTTGCGGGAATTTCCGGCTACCGAGGTCTGGGGCGTCGATTTTGATGTTACGCTTCTTGCGCTGGCTGAAAATCGCCTTGCCAAATTCGGCAGGCGGGTAAAATTAGTGCGGGCGGACATACGTAAAAAAGGGTGGACTGATATTGTCGGCGGACCGTTTGACGCGATTGTTTCCGCGACGGCTTTGCACTGGTTTAGTCCCGCGCAGCTGGGTCGGCTGTATAAACAGTTCGCCGGGATTCTAAAGCCGGGCGGGATATTTCTGAATGCCGACCACGCCGGCAGTTGCTGCAAAGGGATTCAACGGGATTGGCAAAACCAAAGGCATCTTTACTCGCGGAATCGCAAAAGGAACGGCGTTGACGACTGGGATGGTTTCTGGCGGGCTTATGGCCGGGCGCTGAAGGTTGATATTGCGAAGTTTCGCAAAGAATTGATGGGTTCATGGGTCGGCTCAGAACAGGGCCGGCCGCTTCAATGGCATTTTGAGAAATTGGAGGCGGGCGGATTTGAGGCTATCGATTGTTTTTGGCGGCTGGAATATGACGCGATATACGGCGGTATTCGAAAATGAAAAGGATAAATGCTTGTTGTTTTCAGTTATCGCAATAGCTTTATGATTGAACAACTGAACAATCACCGACGTTTGTTGATTTGTATATTTCTCGCGGTTGTCACTTTCGCTGTTTACTTTCCTGTCCGCAATTACGACCTTGTTCACTTAGACGATGACGTATATGTCAAAGATAACGCGGAGATTAAGTCGGGCCTGAACATCGAGAGTATCAAGTGGGCGTTTACGACGGGGCAGGCCTCAAACTGGCATCCGTTGACGTGGCTGTCGCTTATGCTGGATTGCGAGTTATTCCGCGCAGCGTCCCTTCCGGGAGGCGTCAAACCCGGTCCTATGCATATAGTCAACGTCCTGTTTCACGTTGCGAACACCATTCTTCTTTTTGTTATTCTGGCCGGTATGACTAAGGGTGTTTGGCAAAGCGCGTTTGTGGCGGGTCTTTTCGCATTGCATCCGCTGCACGTCGAATCTGTCGCGTGGGTGACAGAACGAAAAGATGTTCTAAGCACGTTGTTCTGGCTTTTGACGATGCTGGCTTACGCGCGATATGCCGAGCGTCCGTCGGCGCGGCGATACATCGCTGTGCTGGTTTTGTTCGCTATGGGGCTTTTGGCAAAGCCGATGCTTGTTACGATGCCTTTTATTTTGCTACTGCTCGATTACTGGCCGCTTGAGCGTTTTCAAAGCTCAAAAATATCGATTCAAAAAGCTCTTCTTGAAAAGATTCCTTTTTTCTGCCTTTCCGTGGCGTCCAGCATTGTTACAGTAATTGTTCAGCATGGCGCTATGTCGTCGATTTATATGATTCATTTGAATGAGCGTATCATTAACGCGATGGTATCTTATGTTTCGTATATCAGCAAAATGTTCTGGCCGGTTGGGCTGGCGGCATTGTACCCGCACCCGGCCGACAGAATACCCGCCGACAAAGCGTTAATTTGCGCGGCAATACTGATACTGATAACCATAATATGTTTATATTACGTCCGACGACATAAATATTTACTTGTCGGCTGGCTTTGGTATCTGGGCACACTCGTGCCGGTAATCGGGATAGTGCAGGTCGGCTCTCAGGCGATGGCCGACAGGTACACATACGTTCCGCTTATTGGTATTTTTATAATCATCGCATTCGGCGTGACGGAGCTATTGAAAGAAAAGCCGTTCAGGAAGATTGTTCTCGGTGTTCTGGCGGGTGTTTCTTTGTCAGCTTGCGCGATTGTTACATCACACCAGTTGAAGTACTGGAAAGACAGTATAATGCTTTTCGAACATACTCTCGCTGTAACCGAGGGTAACGCCCTTGTGCACAATAATTACGCCAATGTCCTCAATCAGCTTGGCAGACGTAATGAGGCCGCGGCACACCTTGTTGAGGCGCTGCGGTTTCTCCCGAATTCGCCTGAAATTCAAAATAACTACGGGATCCTTTTGAGGGAAACGGGCAAATTTGACCAGGCGATAGAGCATTTTAAAATCGCTCTCAAACTAGATCCTGGTTTCAAGCTGACCCATTACGATCTCGGGATTGCCCTGGCAGCCAAGGGCGATTACGAAGGCGCAATTCAACAATACCAGCTTTATATGGGCACCGCTGTGGATTTGGCTGATATTCGCCAGGATCTGGCGGAAGAATTGATCAAAGAGGGAAGGGTCGATGATGCGATGAATCAGTTCCAAAAGGCGATGACTGTCAAGCCGGATTCGGCGGAGGTTCTCAGCAACTTGGGCTATGCCCTTGCGCAGAGCGGTAAGCCGGATGAGGCGATAAAATACTACAATAAGGCGCTTGCTATTGAGCCGAACAACGTAATTGCGCACGGCCGGTTTGCGCTTGCGCTGGCGGCGGTAGGCAGAATTGACGAGGCAATCGAGCAGTGCCGGGTTGTTATCGCGGCCAGGCCAGATGACGCCGAGATGCAAAACAACCTCGGTATGCTGCTTCAGAGGCAGGACAAAATCGACGAGGCGATTGAATGCTATAAAAAGGCCCTGCAAATCGACCCCAAGCTCCAAAAAGCCCGCGAAAACCTCGATTCCGCCCTTGCCCAAAAACAATCACAACAGTGACTTCCCACTGATAGTTAATAAGACCGTGCTAATATTGTTGTCGCAGACAAATATGTTATTATGAAGTGATGCAGCTTAATCTGAAACAGTATTTGTTCCTCCTTCTATGCACGGGTCTGGCTATAGTTACTCTCGCTGTGTATTGGCCTGTTCACAATCATCAGTTTGTTAACTATGACGACAATGTCTATGTTACCGAAAACCAAACCATTCACTCGGGCCCGACCTGGCAAAACATCAAATGGGCCTTTACAACGGGCTACGCCTCCAACTGGCACCCACTGACGTGGCTGTCGCATATGGTTGACTGCCGATTGTTCGGCGTAAGCGCCCCTGCCCACCACATCGTCAATCTTCTTTTCCATATCGCAAATACTCTTCTGCTGTTAATCGTTCTAAACCGTATGACAAAGCAACTCTGGCCCAGTGCCTTTGTCGCTGCCCTTTTTGCTCTTCATCCCCTACACGTCGAGTCCGTTGCCTGGGTCGCTGAACGAAAAGACGTTCTTAGCACACTGTTTTGGCTGTTGACGATGCTTGCTTACGCGCGATATGCCGAGCGTCCATCGGTCGGCCGTTACTTTCTCACACTCGTACTCTTCGTACTTGGCCTTATGTCAAAGCCGATGCTCGTGACGCTGCCGTTTGTTTTGCTTTTGCTCGATTACTGGCCTCTTGGTCGTCTTTTCAATCCCAGATTCTCAATTATCAGGTTACTTCTGGAAAAACTTCCCTTTATTATTTTGTCTGCCGCATCCAGTATAATCACCTTCATCGTCCAGCAAAAAGGCGGTGCTATGGCCGCCATACCCTTCAAAGAACGTATCGCCAACACCGCAATCTCCTATCTGACCTACATTGGTAAAATGTTCTGGCCAGCGCATCTTGCGGTTCTTTACCCTCATCCTGCCGGCTTTATATCTGCCGCAAAAGCCATTTCTTATGCGCTTACACTAATCCTGATTACTGCCATTTTACTTTATTACGGCAGACGATACAAATATCTCGCTGTCGGCTGGCTCTGGTATCTTGGGACGCTTGTCCCTGTTATCGGCATCGTTCAGGTCGGCTCACAGGCAATGGCCGACAGATATGCCTACGTCCCATTAATCGGCCTTTTTGTAATCATCGCCTTTACCATTGCAGAGCTGGCCCCAAAAATTCCTTTCAGAAAAATCTTCCTAACTGTTCTGGCCGCTGCGGTTCTCATCGCCTGTGTTATTGCCACGTCTATTCAGCTAAAGTTCTGGAAAAACAGCTTCCTGCTTTTCGAGCATACACTGGCCGTAATCGAAGGTAACAGCATTATGCAAAATAATTCTGCCAACGTTATCATTGACCAAGGCAAACCGGAAAATACCGCCAAGCTTTTCTCTAAAGCGATCAAATCCATACCCAACTCCCCTGAAATACATAATAACTTCGGAAACGCATTAAGACAGCTTGACAGAAAGGACGAAGCAATAGAACACTTTAAGTTTGCCCTTGAGATAGACCCCAACTTTTCTCAAGCACGTTATAATCTCGGATTGACTCTGGCAGACAAGGGAAAATACGATGAGGCAATCGAGCAATTCAATATTTATCTTGGCTCCGATGTAAATCTTGCCCGATTCCAACAGGACTTAAAACCACTGCTTGTCAAAGAAGGAAGCATCGATGACACTATCATCCGGCGACTCAAAAAGACGCTTGCTTCCAAACCGGACTTGGTCGGGTCCATCAGCTACCTCGGCTATGCTCTGGCTCAAAGCGGAAAACCCGACCAAGCGGTTGAATATTATTATCTGGCCCTTCAAATTGAACCTAATAATATCCTGACTCATGGTCGGCTTGCGCTTGCGCTGGCGGCGGTAGGGAGGATTGATGAGGCAATCGAGCAGTGCCATGTTGTTATCGCAGCCAGGCCAGATGACGCCGAGATGCAAAACAACCTCGGTATGCTGCTTCAGAGGCAGGATAAAATCGAAGAGGCGATTGAATGCTATAAAAAGGCCCTGCAAATCGACCCCAAGCTCCAAAAAGCCCGCGAAAACCTCGATTCCGCCCTTGCTCAAAAACAGGCGGGCAAATAGGCGGGCAATTGCCTTGCCGAAAATAACCGTAAACACACGTCCGCCCCTAACTATTTTGCTTATCCCGGCGAATCTGCTAATATTACACCAACTATGAGCAGGGCCATTAACAAAATTCTTAAGCCGATAAAGCAGCGAGTGATGTACGAGCTTGCCAAGGGATACAGGCGCACTCTCGACAAGCTCGGCAATGTTTGCTTCATAGGCATCACCGGAAGCTGCGGCAAAACCACGACCACCGAACTTATCGCCGCAATACTCGCAACGCACGGTCAAACCATAAAGTGCAGCCACACAAACACCGACGAATCAATCGCCAAAACAATCCTGGCCGTCTCACTGAAACACCACTTTTGCGTTAACGAGGTAGCAGCAGGCATACGGGGCCTTATGGCAAAATCGGTAAAGCTGCTCAAGCCCCATATCGGCGTAGTTACCAACATAGGCCAGGACCACTACACCTTATATCGTACCCTCGAAGCAACCGCTATCGACAAATCAAAGCTCGTTTCGGCGCTGCCGCCCGACGGCACAGTGGTGCTAAACGCTGATGACGCCCTCGTCTTCGAGATGCGAAATCGCACAAAAGCCAAGGTCATTACTTATGGTCTTTCCGCCGAGGCGATGGTTCGCGGAAAAAACATTTCTTGTGCCTGGCCCGATAGAATGTCGCTTGACGTTTGTTTTGAAGGAAAATGGATTGGCGTTCAAACAAAACTGCTGGGCGAGCACTGGGCACACGCGGTATTGGCTGCGATTGCGACAGGCATTGCCGCAGGAGTCACTGTCGAACAAGCCATAAAGGCAATTGATGATTTCGAGCCGATGCCCTATAGAATGTACCCTCACCAAACCGCTAAGGGCGTTACACTCATCAGTGACAACTGGAAAGGCGTGATGTGGACGGTGCCCGCCTCGTTTGATTTTATGCGCAAGGCAAAGGCGCAAAGGAAAATCGCCGTCATAGGGTCAATCTCTGACACTCCCAAAAGTTTCTTCGACAGGTATAAGCGCATTATCCAGCAAAGCGCCGGCATAGTTGACAAGACAATCTTCGTCGGCGAACATGCCCTTACGGCGCTTCGAGCGAAAAAGAACCCGCAGGATGACAGCGTCATGGCATTTGAGACACTTTATAAGCTCAATTGCTTTCTGAATGATTACCTAAAACCCGGTGACCTCGTTCTGCTCAAAGGCGTGGAGAACGTTGACCATCTTCAGCGAATTATCTTAACGCAAACCGGCCGGATTAAACAGGAGAACATCTGCTGGAAAACCGATTGCAGGAAAAAACGCCTCTGCGAGAATTGTAAACACCTGCTTGTCCCCGACAAAACCGAGGGAAACAATCAAACCATTTAACTTCACCGCGAATTTGCTATCGTTCACCAATTCAGGAAATAGGCGAATTATTTTTCTAACGCTTATTCGACGGGATACGAACAAGAGACCGGCCTTTTTGCGTCCTCATCCTCAGAGCGTTGAGGAACCGCCTGCGTATCAATCCTTCGAGACTCGCCGGGCGTTTGGCCGAGGGTAAAGTTATCTGCCCGCCCGCCATATGCTCGTGTCCGCCTCCTGTGCCGAGCTTATGAACAACCTTATGAGCAACATCGCCCGCATCGAGCGAGCTATCCTGCGTGCGAAAAGAAATAAGAATCTGGTTATTGCAAAAGCCGTAACACATCACCCAGTCAACCTCCTCGTGTCGCAGGAGAAGGTCCGCCACCTCGCCAATCATATCCGGGTTGTCGATGTCCCCGATATTGCAAACTAAGGCATGCGAGTAAATCCTCGTATTAGTCAGCGCAGTCGAGAGCATTTGATAATAAGCGGAAGGCACTCGTCCCTGCTGAATCTGGCTGAGCATACGCTTGTTGGCCAGAGGATACAGCGCTTCAATCGCGTCGATATCCGCCCGCGTGGCCTCCCTGCCGAGGTCCTGCGTATCAGACCTGATACCATAAAGCAGCGCCGTCGCAATCGGCATATCCGGGGTGATTTTGGCCTCGCGGAGATACTCCCACATAATCGTCGAGGTCGCACCGTAGTTCTCACGAATATCCGCGAAGGCAACACCCCTGCTTGCTTCTATCGCGGGATGATGGTCGATGATGATGTCCGGCTGAACGCCTTCGGGCAGCGGATTATTCCCCGCAGCCGGCTGTGTATCGACAAGCGCGATAAGGTCGGACTTTTGATGACTGATTTTGTCGAAAGGATAAAACGCAAAGCCAAGATAATGAACCAGCTCGCGGTTTTCCGCACGCCCTATTGTACCGCCATACGCGAACCGGCAGTTCAGACCTGCGGTCCTGTTGGCAAGCTCCCTAAGGGCGCACGCCGCGGCTATTGCGTCGGGGTCGGGATTATTCTGCATCACTATCAAAAGCGACTCACCCCTCACCCAGAGCGCCCTGAGCTTTTCCAGCCGTTTACGTGTCTCGTTTCGCCTGCTCATCGTATTATATTAGACCATTTACCCTCCGCGCACCGCAACTGTTTTTCCGAAAATTGACGTTCATAAATTTGGCTTTCAATTGCCCCCCGCAAATCTGGTGTCATTCCGCAACCTGCTTATCCCTACTGAAATTATTTTCCAGAGTCAAAAAATAACCTTATGCAAAGATTTCTATCTTCGATAGCATCTTCGCTTGTGTAATTTATGCCTAAATGCCCTAAGCAGTGCTTCCAAAATAAGTTATTACTCATTTGAGAGCTTTGATAGATACAACATAAACCGCAAATATCGTGCCGAACAAAATTATATCCTTGTTAAGTTATCATTGTATATAGTCGACAGCTATTGTGGGGTTGTACTTGACGATTCAAATTTGCTTGGACAAAAAAGGTCAATGGAAATCGAAATTTGTGTTGTAGGCGCGCACAACCGCGTTTTCGGTACTGCTAATCACCTTGGAAGTCAGCAAAGAGCGTCTGACAAGCACATGGGATAACAATTAAGAAATGGAAGGTAAAACCATGAAAAGATATGTTGTCATAGTATTTATGCTATCCTTGGCCACCACAGTCCATGTCCTCGCCAAGACGCCATCGTACCCGATCTCAGCAGATATTAACACCACAGTCGATAAGACGGTCATTGCCACGACCCCGCTTCCGGTAACGCCGGCGCTGGATCCGTGTGACATCCCTGAATACGCGACCTACCACTATGGTGAGTGGGATTGGGATTTGGGCGGCTTTCCCGTCATTAAACCCGACCCCAACATGCAGAGTAACAACTTTGTGCTATCGGTCACTGATCCATTGGCTACGACGCTTTTGACTTTCTTCTCCATAAGCGATGTCCATATCGCCGACAAAGAAAGCCCGGCTCAGGCTATCTACCCGGGTTACCGTTTTCCGGAGCCCTGCACACCAGGCCCAAACGGACTACCCGTAGGTAATTCTTCGTGTTATTCAGGAATTATCCTTTATACGACCCATGTCCTTGATGCCGCTGTCCAGACAATCAACGCTTTGCACGAAAAAACGCCGTTTGATTTCGGCATCGCTCTCGGCGATGCGGCCAACAACGCTCAGTACAACGAGTTGAGATGGTACATCGATGTCCTCGACGGCAAAATGATTACCCCCAGCTCCGGCTCTCACATAGGAGCTAAAACCATTGATTATCAGAAGCGTTACCAGGCCGCCGGGCTCAATAAGTCCATCCCTTGGTATCAGACCATCGGCAACCACGATCAGTTCTGGATGGGCTCTGCCAAGGTAAACGATTATCTCCGAAAAACCTACGTCGGATCGCGTGTCTTGAACACCGGTCCGATAACCTCAATACCTCCTGATTTTAATACGGTTCTGAGCCAGCGTGGTTTATATATGGGTGTCGTGGATGGGTCAACATGGTATGGTGAAATCATTGATGCCGGGCCGGTCGAAAACTTCTCCAAACCCCCCAAGATTACCGCTGACGGGAGGCGCCGCTCGCTCACGGTGAAGAATTGGATGAGGCAATTTTTCAATACCACCTCGAAACCGGTTGGTCACGGATTCACAAAGCAAATGGCCAAAGACAGCTTTGTCTGCTATCACTTCTATCCGAGGGCTGATGTTCCAATCAAGGTCATCGTTCTCGACGATACCGATAAAGTCGGCTGCGGTGCGGCAGGCGCTCTCGACGATAAACGCTACAATTGGCTCGTACAGGAGCTCGATGACGGTGAGAGCACTGGTGAACTCATGATCATCTGCTCGCATATTCCGTTGCGGCCCTATGCGACACCCCAGAATCCGCCTCCCTCTAATAATCCACTTTATCCATTGTGGTCGCTTTGGGCTCCGTATTCCGAAATTTCCGAGAATACCCTGCTCGCCAAACTCCACACCTATAAAAACCTCATCTTGTGGATGTCCGGACATGTGCACCGCAATGCCATTACTCCACAACCGGATCCTAATGGCGATCCCAACTACGGCTTCTGGGAAGTTGAGACCCCATCGTTAAGGGACTTCCCTCAGCAGTTGCGGCGTTTCGAGATCGTGCGCAACAGTACCAATAATATTTCAATCTTCGCGATTGATGTCGATACTGCGGTCAATCCGGCCCGTCTCCGGAACGGCTGGACATCGCCCGCGTGGACCTCGCGTTCGTATGCAATCGCAACCCAGCAGATATTTAAAAATCCAGTGGCGCAGGGACCTAATATCGATCCATGCTCCGGTGTTTACAATGCGGAGCTTGTCAAACAATTGAGTCCTGCAATGCAGGCGAAGATCGCGCAAATTTTGCCGGTTGTCCGTTCTTTCAGTATTGATGGCAAGGCCCGCTCGACCAGGAGTTCCACTGTCACTTTGAACAACACCATAACAGGCAGCACTCCCACTCAGTACATGGCCAGTGAATCCGCCGACTTCAGCGACGCGGCCTGGCTGCCCTACTCGAAAACTCCTTCCTTTACCATGAGCCCAGGCTATGGGGCCAAAACCGTCTACTTCAAAGTTAAAGACGGCTCGGCAAATGAATCCGCGACTGCACACGACAGTATCGTTTTAAAACATTAGGGCATACGATAATAACTATAGTAATCGCCGAGTATGTTGGGTCGAAAGTTGGGAAGTTCTGCTTAACTGGTTGAGTTAATAAAAGAAATGGTATCGGCACTAAGCGATATTCAACGCAACTCAACTGAAACCGCAAAGTTCATTAAAGCCGTCGATGAAATCTCATTCCATACAAATATTTTGGCCATCTAGGCCGCTCGTGCCGGTGAGGACATATAATACCCCAGCAGACCATTTTTGAAAGTACCCGCCCCAAAACAGCGGTTCGCTTTTCCCCGCGAATGTGATATCATTCCGCCAATCAGGAGGAAATTTATGTGCTAAAAGCAGAACGGCTTCAGCGATGGTTTCGGTCATCTTTTGCAGAACAGACAGAATAACTTGTAAAAAACTTGCAGTTAAGTCGGGAAAGAGTATAATCAGGTCGCCTCTAAGATTGTTTGCGAACGATTAAACAGCAGATAAGATTGAGGAAGCCCAATGGCGAAATTGCAGCAAAGCGGTGATGAACAGCACAAACGCAATAAGGCCGAGGCAAAGCCGAATGCGGTATCGAGAGAATGGGAGGATATTTTCCAGGCCATTGGACATCCATCGCTCATCCTCGGGCCTGACCACAGAATAATCGCCTGCAATAAAGCAGCAGTTAAAGTAACGGGCAAATCAACGGAACAACTCATTGGCAAAAAATGTTGCGACGTGTTCCATAAAAAGAACGAGCCACCGAACACCTGCCCGATGGAAAAATTACTCAAATCCGGTCGTTTCGAGACGGTTGAAATGGAAATGGAGGCGCTGGACAGAATATTCATGGTTTCCTGCACGCCGGTGTTCGACAAATCAGGGGCTCTGGTCAGAATCATCCATATAGCTACAGATATCACCGAGCGCAAACGGGCGGAGGAGAAGCTGCGCGAAAGCGAGTTGGCCTTCCGAACGTTGTTCGAGGCCGGGGCCGAAGGAATTCTCGTAGCCGACCTGAAAAACAGAAAATTCAAATACGCCAATCCGGCCATCTGTCGAATGCTCGGCTACACCGAAGCCGAACTGACTACAATGGGCGTTGATAATATCCATCCCATTGAATCACTTGAATACGTTATCGAACAGTTCGAATTACAGGCCAGAGGCGATAAAGTCCTCTCGGAAGACATACCCTGTCAGCGCAAAGATGGAACAATATTTTACGCGCATATTGCAAGAGCGAAAGCAATAATAGACGGAAATGAATACAATATCGGATTTTTCACCGATGTCACAAACATCAGGAACATACAGGAGAAATTGCGGGACAATCAAAAACGGCTGAAGGCTCTTGCTTTGGAGTTATCTTTCGCGGAGGAACGAGAAAGAAGGCGCATCGCAATGGGGATTCACGATGACCTCGGCCAAAAGCTCGCAATGGTAAAGTTTCGTCTGCAGGCGATGAAGGCATCCGTATCGGACAGAAATATGCTGGCTGCACTCAACAACGAGTGCATCGTAATGGACGATATATTAGATGACATTCACTCTCTGACGTTCGAACTAAGCAATCCTCTGTTGTACGAGGTCGGATTTGAAGCAGCCATGAAATCCTGGCTGAAATACGAGATAGAGAAAAATGCCGGTCTTAAATGTGAATTCGCCTCGGACAGCAAAAAGACAGAGCTCGATGAAGACACCAAGGTCGTTCTGTTCAAGGCGGTGCGTGAGCTTTTGATAAATATTGTCCGACATGCCAGGGCCAAGACCGTTAAATTAGGCATAGTGAAGCAGAATAATGAAGTTGAGGTTACAGTGGAAGATGACGGCGTCGGATTCGATGTAAGCAAGCTCGGCCTGCCGTCAGGCAAAAAAGGCGGTTTCGGTCTTTTCAATATCAGGGAGAGATTAGAATACATAGGCGGGCAGTTGGAGATTGAATCTTCCCCGGCAAAGGGGACTCGCGTCGTTATGACAGCCCCGGTTAAGAAATCCGAACAGGAACGAGAAGAGGTAAAGCTGCATGAAAGTGCTGATAGTAGATGACCATGGTATCGTCCGCCAGGGCCTCAAAGCCCTTATCAAGAAGCAAGCCGACGTCGAAGTGGTCGGCGAAGCCGAAGACGGTAACGCGGCGGTTGAGCTGGCGTCCCGGCTTACCCCGGATGTCGTTATCATGGATGTGACAATGCCAAACCTCAACGGGATCGATGCCACTCGTGCCATTACCCGAAACTGCCCCAACACTAAAGTCATTGCTCTGTCAATGCATACCGACAAAACAATAGTCCGTGAGATGTTTAAAGCCGGCGCATACGGCTATGTTCTTAAGTCCTATCTGTTCGATGAACTGAACAAGTCGCTCGAAGCCCTCAAAAAAGGCGAACGTTATTTAAGCCCTCATATTGCTGTCTTAATACGAGAGGACTACGCCGCCTCAAAAGCCAGAGGCGCCGTCGGCAACAAGAAATCTCTAAGCGAACGGGAACGGCAAATTCTTCAACTGGTTGCGGAAGGCAAGAGTATCAAGGAGATATCGCTGCTGCTGCATCTAAGTCCCAAGACCACCGACGCGCACCGGCGTAACCTGATGACCAAACTCGGCGCCGAAAGCGTGGCTGATTTAATCAAGTACGCCATCCGCGAAGGTCTGACTTCTCTCGATTTCTAAGGGGCACCCATCATTTTCAAGTCCTTTACGCCGGAATAAGGCGCTTTTTTACGGCCTTGTCGTCTTGCCAGACCTATAAGGAAATTTCCCGACCAAATAACGGTTTCCCCCGATGGTCGTCCGCGCGATTATTGGCGATACTTTATATAAGAAGGCAATAGATTGCGCTGTTGGCCGCTCAACAAGGAGGATGCTTGCGAAGGCAGTCATTCCAATACTGAAAAACGCTGTGTTCTCGATGAGGAAATGAAAAAGGTTTTCCGACAAAAGGATTTCAAGTCAGCTCCGGTGTTACTAAAAGTCGCCAAGGATATACTTGCCAGCCATATCTCGTCTGATATTAAGATGCCGACGATAGTCAATAAATACCGCGAAAGTGCATAGGAACCGGCCAATGTCCGAAGAAAGATCCGTTACAACCAACACTGACCAAAACGTGCCTGTTGAACAGCGCAACGCGACGCAGCATTATGAAGTTCTGATGGACCTGGGTGACTGTCTGACGTCTTTTGGCAAATATGACGAGGCGCAGCAGCATTATGAAAAGGCGGCCCTGCTTTCCCCGGGCGACGCGGAGCCTTATGCCGGCCTGGGTGCTGTTGCCCTGCAGAAAAACAAGCTCGAAGACGCCGATATTGCGTTTCGGGTTGCCTGCCGGCTTGACCCGAATTGCGCCAAGGCATACGCGGGTCTTGCGATGATTGAACAGCAAAGGAAACATTATTCCCAGGCATTCAAAATATATCTGAAGTGCCTTGAGCTTGAGAGCGACAATTTGACTGCACTGCTTGGGCTGTTTCAGACGTCGTGCCAGATGGGTTCGTTTGAAAAAATCATCCACTACCTGCGGATTTACCTCGATATGCACCCCGGCAACACGTCGTTTATGTTCGCACTGGCAGCTTTGTATATGAACGACGGCCGGAGCGCTGAAGCCAGGGAAATTCTTCGTAATGTCCTGGCGCTGGAGCCGGAGCACAAAGATGCGACGGACCTGCTTGAAGAGGTTGAGCATGGTCTGGCAAAGCAGCAACAACCCGGGTGTACCAGCCCTTCGACTGGTTCGACTACGCTCACCACGGGTACATCAGTGACAGGCAAATGAGCACTGAAGATAATACTCAACAGATTGGAGAGCTTGCTAATCTCATGGAAAAACAGGTTGAGCTTGCTCGGCACGGTTATGTCGCGGGGCTGGAGTGATTGGCAAAATTTTATCGAGATATGCGATGGCTACTTCGGTGCAAAAGGACTTGGCCGGCGAACAGCTAAAGTCGATGCGCAAGCATAATAAAACTCGCCGGGACAAGGCGCTCTTATGGCCTTGTCGTTTTACCAGGCATACAAGGAAATTCCTCGACCAAATAACGCTTTTCCCCGATGGTCATCCGTGTGATTGTTAGCGATAATTTACATAAAGATGGCGACTTAAAACATTATTCAGCAATCAACAACGATGGAAAAGCCCCTAATGTTATTGCACAAATGCTCCTGTTGTCTCGCCGAGGAAATGTAAAAGGTTTTAGAAAGAAATACGGATTAAAAACAGAAATGAAAGGCACAAGACCAACAGCAGCACGGTAATAAACATTTGTTCATAAGGACACACCAGATGAAATGGGAAATAGATTATATCGAAGATAACGGAATCGTTAAGGCCAAAACATCGGGCCAAATAGGATGGAGCGACAAGATAAAGCTCAGCGAAGAGATGCTCGCAACTGGACGCCAAAAGAACGTCAACGCGTTTCTTGTGGACCAGAAAGAAACGGCGTTCGGATTATCCGTTCTGGAAGTTGACCGCCTGCCCGAGAAATTCAGGAATATTGGGTTCAGCGACACAGACAAAATAGCCATCCTGATTAATCCAGAGTCAGCGAACAGTAACATGTTCACGTTTCTCCAAAACGTCTTTACCATTAACTTGCTTCAGATTCGAGTATTCACAGACCCCGATGAAGCAACCGCCTGGCTAAAGAAAACACGTAAATAAACTGTATTTGAATTTTATACTTCTTAGACGGATGCACCGGGAGTTCCCATTAGACAGCGCATCACTTGTGACGGCAGCTTGTTAGATTTCTCCGATGGATACATCGGGAACTCCCAACAGCTTACGCATCATCCGCGACAGCCAACTGTTTTATTCCCCTGCGTAATAGCCGCGTCAATCAAACCCCCTTAACTTTCCCTGCGAATATGCTCCTCAGGCAGTGTTAATTTCCGCCGATTCCTCGACAAGTATGTGCAGCGTTTATGCGCTACATCACTTTGACCGACACCTGCCTGATATTCCACACCTGTTCACAATAATCACGAATTGAGCGGTCTGAAGAGAATTTGCCCATGCGAGCGACATTGAGAATGGAAGTGCGTGTCCACGCCTGCTGATTACGCCACAAATCGTTGACCTTGTCCTGGCTGTCTATATAGGCCTGATAATCTGCCAGCAGCATGAATGGGTCATGCCAGATAAGGTCGTCCACCAGAGGACCAAAGAGGTTGGCATCGCCGCCAGCCAGCGTATTTGACGCAATAAAGTCCAGCACTTCGCGCAGCCGGGGGTTTTGCTCGTAGTACTCATGAGGACGATAGCTGCTTGTTTTCAGCTGCTGTACCTGCTCGGCGGTAAGACCGAAGAGGAAGAAATTTTCATTGCCGACTTCTTCGCGAATCTCCACATTGGCGCCGTCGAGCGTACCGATGGTCAGTGCGCCGTTGAGCGAGAATTTCATATTGCCGGTGCCGGACGCCTCTTTGCCTGCCGTTGATATTTGCTCTGACAGATCGGCGGCGGGATAGATATGCTGGGCATTTTTCACATTATAATCGGGGAAAAATACCACCTTGAGCCGACCACGCACGTCGGGGTCGTGATTGACAAGCTCGGCGACGGCGTTGACAAGCTTGATAATGAGCTTGGCCATAACATAACCCGGCGCTGCCTTGCCGCCAAAAATGAATGTGCGAGCGGGCATATCGGCCTGCGGATTTTTCTTGAGAGACAGATACCGCGTAAGGATATGGAGCACATTGAGATGCTGCCGCTTGTACTCGTGGATTCGTTTTGTCTGAATATCGAAGAGCGTGTCGGGTTCGATTTTGACGCCGGTACGCTGTTCGACCAGCGCGGCAAGACGGCGCTTGGCGGTTAGTTTTACTTCCCGCCAGAGCTGATGGAACTCGGCATCATCCGCAAAAATTTCGAGCTTGCGGAGCTGATCAAGGTCACGCAGCCAGCCATCACCGATTCGACTGCTGATAAGCGTCGTCAGCTCAGGATTACTGACCGCGACGAACCGCCGTGGCGTAACGCCATTGGTAATATTGCAGAACTTCTCTGGCCACATCTCGGCAAAATCCTGCATCACCAGTTTCTTTAGCATGTCAGAGTGCATTCGTGCCACGCCGTTGACGTGGTGACTGCCCACCGTGGCAAGATGGGCCATACGCACATATCGTTCGCCGCTTTCGTCGATAAGCGACATTCGGGAAAGACGCGCTTCATCGCCGGGAAACTTTGCCCGCACTTCATTAAGAAAACGGCGGTTGATTTCACAGATTATCTCAAGGTGCCGCGGCAGCAGCTTGCCGAACAGACCCAGCGACCATTTTTCCAGCGCCTCAGGCAAAAGCGTATGATTGGTATAGGAAAAGGTATGACTGGTAACGTGCCAGGCAGTACCCCAGTCCAGATTGTGTTCGTCGATGAGGAGTCGCATCAATTCCGCCACGGCAATCGACGGGTGTGTGTCATTAAGCTGAACAGCGAATTTTTCGTGAAATTGATCGAGCCGGCGTCCAAGCAGCAGATGCACGCGAATCATATCCTGCAGAGAACAGGAGGCAAAAAAGAACTGCTGCTGCAGGCGAAGTGTTTTGCCCTGAACTGCCAGGTCATTGGGATACAAAACCTTGGTTATATTTTCAGAGAATATTTTATCTTCAACCGCACGGTAGTAATCACCGTGATTGAACGCGGAAAAATCGAACGACTCGACGGCCTCGGCCTTCCAAAGCCGCAGCCGATTGCACGTGCCCACGCGATAGCCGAGAATAGGCGTATCATACGCCACACCCTTGACGACTGCGTCGGGTTCCCATCGCACACGGTAATTCCCCTGTTTGTCTGTAAAGGCCACGGTATGTCCGCCAAATTTTACGTCGAAAGCCAGTTCGGGCCGGGCAATCTCCCACGGGTTGCCGAGCCGCAGCCACTTGTCGGTGACCTCGACCTGCCAGCCATCGCGGATGACCTGGTCGAAGATGCCGAACTCATAACGAATGCCATACCCGATGGCAGGCACTTCAAGCGACGCAAGTGAATCCATATAACACGACGCCAGCCGACCAAGGCCGCCATTACCAAGGCCTGGCTCATCCTCCTGTTCCAGCATCTCTTCCAGGTCGATACCGAGCTGAGCCATTGCCTGACGAACCTGCTCGGTCATACCAAGATTAAGCAGGTTGTTCGCAAGATGCGGGCCGGGCAGAAACTCAGCGGACATATAAGCAACCATGCGTGTATCCTGCTCGGCATACGTTTCGAGTGTCTGCACCCCCTGCTTGAGCACACGGTCACGGACGGTTAGCGCCAGTGCGGTGTAAAGGTCGTTGCGTGTGGCCCCCATCGGCGCACGCCCCATACCGTAAAACAGGTTATCGAGAAATGACTGTTTAATGTCTTCCTGCCCACGACCGGTACGAAGATCGGCGGGGCTAAGGTCGGCAAGTTTTGGAGGGGACTTCTTCTTCATGGTCGCCGGCATATTCTGATTCCTTTCAGCCCGCAAAATAACATTCTGACCCAAAAATCAATTCTTGGTCAATTATTCAACAATTTAACGTCTTGTCAAGTTCTAACTCAAGGCAAGCGCATCTAAATATCACCTAAATCAAGCTTCAGGGAGAATAAACCATTTTAGAAAACACCCGCCCCAAAAACAGTAGCTCGCTTTCCCCCGCGGATATGATGTATCCAAGACAGGGAATAGTTTTGGCCTATGCTTCTACTTCGGCAAACTCGTCGGAATCCGCGTACGCAATAGCTTTTCTGCCCAAGGCCGACAGTATCTTTCCTGTAATATAGCCCGCAACAAGCGCCACAATGATTGTTATGGCAATGCCTTTAAGCTGGTTTGCTTTGTTAATGCCGTCAACAACAAACACAGCCGCGATGCCGCCCATAAGGCCGGGCCAGCCATGCAGATTGAGAACGCCGCAGGTATCGATACATTTTAATTTGCTCTGCAATTTGCCCTGGATAACCGCGAAACCAACCGTCGAAATCACTCCAGCCAGCAGGCCGATTAAAAACGCGGCCGGATGACTGGCATGGTCGCACGTAGAACCAATTGCGACGCCGCCGGCAAGTGACGCGTTGGCGATATCGCCGATTGATATCTTGCCTTTACGCAAAAATATTGAAGCAAAATACGTAGCAACCGTAGCGCCGCACAGGGCCAGTACAACGTTGACAATTGTGTGAGGCAGCAATTCCGGAGCCACCAGCGCTGAGCAAAAGCTCGGCCAGAATATCCATAAGACCATACTGCCCAGCATGGAAAAACGGTCGCTGCTGGCGTCGGTTTCTATCGGCTGAGTAAACTCGCTGCTGGTCGTCATTGTTTTGATAACGCCAAGACCAAACAAAGCACCGAAGGCGTGTATCACAATCGAGCCGCCCGTATCCGCGAAGCCGGCCTTAACTAAATCAAAACCGCCTCCCATCACGACCCATTCGTTCAGCATATACACTATTGTGAAAATTACGCCCAGCACCATATACTGAAACATTTTCAATCTGCCAAGAACAGCGCCAGCGCATATCAATAAACTTGCCGCCGCGAACTCCGCCAGAATAAACTTATCAATGTCCGCGTTCGACGCCTCACCGAATATGGCGTAACTTTTCACGGAAAAATAAACCGGTATCGCCACGCTTACCAGAAGATACGTCGCCGTCACCGCTGACCGGCCGTATTTCTTCACGAACACCATCAGGAATCCGAAGCCAACCAGTAGCATAGCCATTATATGGATACTGCGGTCGTATTTCTGAACATCCACCAGCGAAGCCAAATTGGCTTGAACCGCTTTATCGACCGTCGGCGCCGCCACCAAAGAAGCAGATTGCCCCGTCTCCGACGCCCAAAGCCCCTGCGAACAAAACAGTATAATCGCTGTGGAAACAAACAATACGGCTGCGGACAAACTGTGTCTCATCTTTTTAGACCCTTTCTCAGATTGGTATTTCTGATTTTTTATCCGCTCAGTTGCGACGCTGAGCAGGATTTCCATAGAACACGAAATCTGTTTTCACTGACAAAAACTAACGGCTGGATATATAATAACCCTGCGAAACCTTTTTGTAAATAAACCCTTTTTGTAAGCACCCGCCACAAAACTGCAATTCGCTTTTCCCCGCGAATCTGGTATCATTGCATTCAGGAGACAAGAATTAATATATGGATTTAGAATATGCAATTGCAGGTTGAAAAATTCAGGGCCGGTGACATCGGCAGGGTTTGCTCGTGGATAAAGTCAGAGAGGGCAATGGTGCAGTGGGCGGGGCCGAGTTTCTCATGGCCTATGACTCAAAAGCAACTCCGTGAGCAACTTCGAGCAGCCAAAGGCAAATCCGCAACGCTGTTCCCATTTGGTTTATACCGCGGATACATACTAATCGGTTACTGCGAGTTGGCCCGATATGACCGTAAATCGCAATCGGTGCATCTGTCTCGCGTTATTATATCGCCAAAACATCGAAACAAAGGTTTTGCGCAGATTATGATAGCCCGTGTTTTGAGGTTCGGCTTTTGCGAGCTTGGGCTGAATCGCATCGCTCTCGGCGTCTTCGATTTCAATAAATCGGCGATTAAATGCTATAAAAATATGGGCTTTAAACTGGAAGGTACATTGAGACAGACCTCTAAAGTCGGTGATTCGTTCTGGAACTGTCACATGATGAGCATTTTACGCAAAGAATGGCAGGCGAATCATAGCAAAACCAGGTAGGAGACACTTTAATGGCACTGAGCTTATTTGACGACAAGACGAAACAGCCGACAAAACAAATGCTGGCCAAGACACTTGGCAAACAATATCAACTGTGGACCGACATCGCCGAATACGTCGTGGAAAAATATCCCAGGGCAACCGAGGAATGGAAATACCCCGGCGTAAAATACGGCTGGTCGTTTCGGCTAAAAGACAAGAAACGCAATATCATTTATATGATGCCCTGCGACGGCCACATAATGGTCGCGTTCGTATTCGGCGACAAGGGCGTTGACGCCGTGCAGGATAGCTCACTGCCGCAGTCGATTAAGGATGAATTGCGAAACGCCAAAAAATACGTCGAAGGCCGAGGCATTCGCTTACAGGTTCGCAACAAAATCGACGTCGCCAATATCAAAATCCTCGCCGATATCAAACTCGCCAACTAAACCGGCCTTTGCCCCACAAACTTTTTTGTAAATAAACTCTTTTTGTTAAGTACACGCCCCTAAAACAGCTGCTCTTGACACACCAGTATCTTCTGTTATAGTACCAATCCTGAGTTGCGTTGACTCAGAGGAATGTAAACATAAAGTTACTGACCTTATTAAGGAGAAAAAAATGAAGCGATTGCTGGGGTTAGCTGTGTTGTTTGTGGTTTTGTGTGTGTCTGTGCCGTCGTATGGGGTGGTGTCGTCTGGGTATTACCTTATTTACAATGCATCCTGCACGGTGAAAGGCGTCAACGGTGATAATGACGCGAAGGCATCGATTCCGTGGAAGGCCTATTGTGTCGTGACTATTGACGGCAGCTACAACCTTGTGGACGTCAACCTGATTATGTATGGCAAAGACAGCAGCAAGAATAAAGTTTACGTAAATTTCGGTTACAAATCTACGGGTTCCTATTACCTTAATGAGGATTTCTGGTGGCAGGGCGACTTTATGGTCATGGATATTTCGCCCACCGAGGATCCTTTTGACTTCGAAGGGCTTGTAACCGGCCTGTCGGCATTGAAAGACATCGGTTTGGGAGCATCCAGCAAGAAATGGGTCGCCAGCAGCATGACGGGACCTATGATTGTATGGGACGGTATGATGTTTGACCCCAATGACGAGGTCGCGGGAGGAGGGACTATTTCAGCGTCGCTTGACCTCAAGACAACCAAACTTGTCAATAAGAATGGCTGGACACAGGAAAATATAGTCGAAACAGGGGGAACTATCGCAGGCAAACATCAAAAGAGTTTAATAGAGATACTGACGTCACAGCATTACAACCCGGCGGTACTGCCGTAATAACCAGTAGCAGGCGCGGCCAAAGCCGCAAAATAACAAGTTAAGCATTTCACCGGCCTGTCGAATTACTCTCGCCAGGCCGGCTTCTTTCTGGCATCATTACACCGCTCGGCAGACAATCCATGAGCCAGGTACACCCGCTGCCTTTAACTCTTGAAAAAATCGCATCTTTCGTTATAATATCAATTCTGAGTTGAGTTGACTCAGGCGAATATAAACATTAAGTCACTGTTCTAATTAAGGAGAAAAAAATGAAGCGGTTGTGGGGGTTGGCTGTGTTGTTTGTGGTTTTGTGTGTGTCTGTGCCGTCGTACGGAACTTCCGGGACTTATTTCCTTATTTACAACATATCCTGCACGGTGAAAGGCGCTAACAATGAACTGGCTGTATCAATTCCGTTGAAGGGCTATTTAGTGCTGAAGTTTGCTGACGGCTGCGACACACTTGTGGACGCCAACCTGATTATGTATGGCAAAGACAAACTCGATAATAATATGAAAACTTATGTCCAGCTCAATAACAGTGCCAGCGACTCTACCTACGTCCATGCGAGGATATATCATGATGGCAATTTTATAGGCTTTGATGTTTGGAGCTACGACCGCACGCCTTTTTACTTTGAATTGTTTGCAGTCGGCAAGACGGCTTCGAAAAATATCGGTTACTCGAGCACAAAACCTGTTACAAGCAGCTTGAAGGGACCTATCTCGGTGTGGGGTAACATGCTGCTCGACGCAGACGACAATATCCTGGGAACAGGGGATGTTTCTGTGTCGCTTGACCTCAAGACAACCACACTTGTCAATAAGAATGGCTGGACACAGGAAAATATAGTCGAAACGGGGGGAACTATCGCAGGCAAACATCAAAAGAGTTTAATAGAGATACTGACGGCACAGCATTACAACCCGGCAACACTGCCGTAATGACCCGCAGCAGGCGCAAAGCCGCAAAGTAACAAGTTAAGCATTTCACCGGCCTGTCGAATTGCTCTCGCCAGGCCGGTTTTTTTCTGATACCATTCTGCCAATTAGGAAACAAGATATGCACAAAATACGCTCGCTTTTAACGCTTGACACTCCCGCCTCCTCCGTTATAGTACCAATATCGAGTTGAAATAGTTAATGCGAATGCAAACATAAAGCTACTAACATAATTAAGGAGAAAAAAATGAAACGATTGCTTGGATTAGCTGTGTTGTTTGTGATTTTGAGTGCGTCTGTGCCATCGTATGGATATTTCCTTATTTACAACCTATCCAGCACGGTGAAAGGCGTTAACAATTCAACGCCGGTATCGATTTCGTGGAAGGCCTATTTAGTCCTGAGTTTTGATAATAGCGATAACGCCGTGGACGCCAATATGATTATGTATGGCAAAGACAGCAACAATGTTAAGGTTTACGTCCAGCTCAATTATAGTGATAGCGCCCATTTATTCGATTCGGATAGTTTCTGGCAGAAGGGCGCTTCTAAGGCCTTTGATTTTTGGTCCGAATCCGATCATCCTTTTGACTTTGTTGGGTTTGTAATCGGCAAGTCAAAGACAACAAATATCGGTCTTTCGAACACAAAGAATATCGCCGGCAGCTTGACGGGAACTATGATAGTGTGGGATAATATGCTGTTTAACGCCAGCGATAATATAGCAGGATCAGGGACTGTTTCAATGTCGCTTGACCTCAAGACAACCAAACTTGTCAATGCGAATGGCTGGACGCAGGAAAATATAATCGAAACGGGGGGAACTATCGCAGGCAAACATCAAAAGAGTTTAATAGAGATACTGACGGCACAGCATTACAACCCGGCAACACTGCCGTAATGACCCGCAGCAGGCGCAAAGCCGCAGGATAACAAGTTAAACATTCCACCGGCCTGTCGAATCACCATCGCCAGGCCGGTTTTTTATGCACTGAAATCCGCAATTATTACGCTCCGCTCGTCACTTCCGTAACAATCTGTTTCGTCAATGGCGATGCCTCACCAGAACGCAGCGATTTTCTGTCTTGAGCAAGCTTAGTTCGAGAGAGTTTTTATTTACAGGATAGATAATCAGTAGTATATTAGAGATATGAATGACCCAAGAGAAATTGTTTGAAAATGATGTGATTTAATCATCGAAGGCGAAAAGGTAATTTTATGCAAAAAGATCCTTTGGAAAAACTTTCCTGTATTTATAAAGAATATGCTGAACTATGCGCTAAGCGAGGTGAAGTGTCGGAAGAAGATACAAGGGCGAATATTTTAGATCGTATTCTACATGAGGTGTTAGAATGGCCAAGAGATGCCGTGCATAGAGAAGTATATCTAAAGCCCGGTTATTTGGACTACGAACTTGTAGTGGGTACTAGTGTGGCTGTTATCGAAGCTAAAAAAAGTGGAAAGTCTTTTGTTTTCCCCTATAAAAAGAATACTCATAAATCTTATAAAATATCTGGATCGTTATCAACAGACATAGATATTAAAAAAGCTATTGAGCAAACACAGCATTATTGCAGCGAAAGAGGAATTAGATTTGGCATTACTACAAATGGATATTCTTTCATAATCTTCAGAGCCATAATAGAAGGTATGTCTTGGCGTGATGGCTCAGCTCTAGTTTTTGTCTCACCTAAAGATATCGAGAGCAGATTTACAGAATTTTGGAACATCCTAAGCTATGAAGCTGTGTATAATGGAAAGTTAAGAGAACATTTTTCGCCAAAAATAGTTGAGCCAAGAGGATTTCACAGACCGATTGATGGGATTGTTGATGCTGAAGCAGAATATGGGAGAAATCCTCTTAATGCGGCACTAGGCCCGTATGTGGAGAGATTTTTCGGGGACATAGCAGCTCAAGATGATATAAAGTTGTTGGAACACTGTTATGTTCATACTCGACCGTTACAAATAATTGATCAGAACCTTAATATTGCAATCCGAGACAGCATACCCAAATTTGCCCCTTCTACGACAAAACAAATCGAAACTAGTGAATATTCTCAAGGGGGTAAAGTAGAAAGTCAAATACGGCAATCCATTGTAGATGCAACGCAGGCATGCAGGGTCGTATTAATCATGGGTGGCATCGGTTCAGGAAAATCTACATTTCTTAAAAGATTCTTTAAGGTCGTAATCCCAGATCTATTATTAAATAAAGGGCCGATATTTGACATATATTTGGATTTTTTGGGGGAACCAGAAACAATCGACGAACTTAGAATTGTTTTCTGGAGAAAACTGGCAAATGTATTAAGGTCCAGAGACCATACGCTACAAGCAAAAGAAACTTTGGAGGCATTAATATCTGATGAGCTAGGTGTGATAAAAGGCATCTATGGAAGTACTCCAGCCATCTGTGAAACGAAGGTTCAAGACGCCCTATATAATCTTCTTCAGGAAAATGAGAAATTTGCAAATGCTGCATTGGTTCATATTGTAAAAAATAAGAATATTCCGGTAATCGTCTTCGATAACGTAGACCATCTTAAAATAGATGCAGAAATTCAGATATTTACCTATGCCCAACAATTAGCAAGGGCAAGAAAATGCATAAGTATTATTGTTTTGCGTGAAGAGTCTTATTGTGCCGCAAAAATGCAAAAACATCTCACGGCTTACAATATAAGCACTTATCATTTGTCCTCACCACGATTTGTTGAACTTTTAAAAAATAGACTTGATTTCGCATCAAATGCTGCTGCGAAAGTACAAAGGGATAATCTATTGTCTCCTGATGCTCATCGCAATCAGCAGGTCTTGGATTTCTTTCAACTTTTAGGCAAATCTATCCTGGACCCTAGGGAAAATTATCTTGCCCGTCTTATAGAATCAATATCATTTGGGAACGCACGTTTAGCACTAAAATTACTTGAAGAATTCATGACCTCAGATACCACTAATATCGAGAAGATTCTTGCTAAATATTATGAATCTGGAAGTTATCTAATCCCATATCACGAGTTTACAAAGAGTATAGTATTGGGCCCGAAACGATTCTATAAAGAATCGCGTAGCGTCATACTAAATCTATTCGCTGCAAGTGATAAAATAAACTCAAGTCATTTTACATCATTGCGAATATTAAGATATTTGAGCAATGCCATGAAAGCAAAACAGGATCCTGAAGGTTTTGTAAGTTTGCAGCAACTCATTTCAGAAATCGTAGATATTTTCGACAATGAACAGGACTGCATTTGGAATCTTGAAAGACTTATTGATCTTAGAAGACAATTGGTCGAACTTGATACCCATAGAAGTGATACTCTTAACGGTGCCTCAAGCATTAGAATTACAGCCTCAGGTATGTATTATCATACTATATTTGCAAAATCGTTTGCGTATCTAGATCTAATGTGGCAAGATACACCATTTAATGATGATAAAATCGCAAAGCAATTAGCGAGGAAGATGCATGATATATTGATGAAAGATAGGTTTGATCGCGTTGAGATATTTTTAGATTATCTTGAAAAAGAAGAGAAGCGAGAATTCGATCAATCTGCTATTGTGTTATCAGATCAAAATCAATTCTATGGTCGCGTCATACCGTATATTAAGGATGGTTATGAACGTGACAAAGGAATTATTTGTGCAAAACTGTGTATAAATCTGAAATAGCTTTCACGGCGATAACCATAGTAATAACCAAAGATAAACGATAAATATTTTGAAATAGTCCACCTTTCTTTTTTCAATCTCAGAGCTATCAATAAAATATAATTGAGCATATTCTAACGCCCCCCTTCCTTTATGCAAGAATTCAGGCCAAACGCTCCGCGAGAAATTAGACAGGTGAACAGTTGAGCAGTAGAAAAACAGTGTAACCTGTGAAATCCCTTCGACGCACTACGTTTGCTCAGGACAAGCCGTGTAATCAGTGGCGAAACCCCGTTTTTACGCTAAAAACAGCGTTTTGCATGCTTACATCGTGGTTTTGCTCTTAGCAGAACGGTTTTCGTCTTAGCAGATTGGTTCTCGTCTTACGGGGACGATTATCATCTTAGCAAAGCCAATCCCGTCTCACGAAAACGGCGTTCGTCTTACGAGGATGGGTTTCGTCTTACGAAATCGAATCCTGTCTTACGGGGACGATTATCGTCTTACGAAAATGGTGTTGCATACCTGCATCGCGGCGATGCAAATTCAATTTACCGGACTACAAATACGGAGACGCAAATTAATGTAAATATATTGTGGACATCGTAAACCCGCATAGTTGCCCCTATACTGCAAGTTTACGCCAAAATAGACCAAATCAGGCGACAACAAAAATTAAATCGGCCAGGCAATTTTCCCGACAGGCGGGGTGAAGATGTCCGCCGGACAAATATAAAATTGTCCCCGAGGAGTGACAGATTCTGTCACTGGCGGGCAGGTTGAACTAAAGACGTAAGACCTAAAACAGCGAACAGTGTGGAGCGTATAGCAGACGAAATGCTAACGACTATATACTAACGACTAAATATGAAAGGAGAACTACTATGCCCGCATTCCCAAGGACAGAATCGGAAGTCATAGCGCTGGCGGAGGCCATGGTGGCCGGTTATACAGCGCACGCCGCCGATTTCCCATCGGTTACAGTGGCGACGCTTTCTACTGCGCTATCGACTTTCCAGACCAACCGACAGGCGCAAATCAGCGCCCGGTCGCAGGCCCAGCTTGCAACCGAGACAAAGGAAGATAAGCTCGAAGCACTCGTGGAATTGATGAAAAACGACCTCAAAAAATCCGAGGTGGACACGGCTGCTGACCCGACGAAACTCGCTGAAATCGGCTGGGGACCTCGGCTACAGCCGATGCCGGTGGACCCTCCGGGCCAGCCGGACAATTTCCACCCGACAGCCGAAGGGCCGGGCGATATATGGCTGGAGTGGGAAAGCCCTGCAATGGGCGGACTTGTAAGAAACTACATCATCGAATGCCGTGAGCAGCCGGCAGGCGGCAGTTTCGGCGACTGGGCCGTAGTGGGAACATCGCTCAATACCGATACCCACCTGCTCGAACAGCCGCGCGGAATACAATTGGAATACAGGGTAAAATCAGCCAACGTTTCTGGCGAGAGTGCGCCGAGCAATACAGCAGCGGTCGTTCTTTAAAAGAACTAAACAGCCCTCGCCTATAAACGGCAAAGGGCTGGGAATCATATTTTAAAAACAGCGTTCAGCCCTTCGACCTTGCTCAGGACGGGCGGACAGCGTGTAGCGGATAGGCGCTAAATACGACACGTAGCGGAGCGCAGAGCCCGTTTCGGAAATACGAACGACCCCCGACTACGACAATCGAGGGCAGGCGAGATACGAGAATATGAAATTCCCGACAAGAGAATCGGATATAATCGACCTGGCCGACCTTATGTATGCCGGATATACAGCATATACGGCCGACTTCCCAAGCGTCAACCGGACGATTCTGAACTCAAAGCGGAATTTTTACAGAGCCTCGCTGAAAGCTCAAACAAATGCGATGGCACTGGCGCAACAGGCAACGGAGACCAAAAACGAATCATTGGATGCGCTTAAAGAAGTAATGCTGAACTGCCTTAAAAAATCGGAAGTGGACGTGGCTGATAATCCAGAGAAACTAACTGAAATCGGCTGGGGACCCAAAACGATACCGCAGCCGGGGGACCCGCCGGGCGAACCGAAAAATCTAATCGTGACCAAAGAAAGGCGAACTTCTCTGCAATTGAGATGGGATAGACCCCAGCACGAAGGGTTCATCCGCAATTACATCATTGAACGCAGACAGCTTGCCGGCGGCGGCTCTTTGGGTAACTGGACTGTCATAGGAACGGCCTTGGATACGCAAACCAATCTGGCCGGTCAGATGCGTGGAATCTGTCTTGAATATCGTGTAAGGGCCGCCAACAACGCAGGAACCGGCCCCTTCTCAAACACCGTTTCTGTAGTGCTTTAGCAAAAACCGCGTAAATCCGTGTCTGACTTTTTTCCTTTTTACTTCTCACTTCTGCCTTCCGCTATTCTCCCCTTGACGCTGACACGAGTATAGAGTATCCAGTATCGAGTAACGTGTTTTTGGTTAAAACTATGACTCAGCGCGAACGATTGACGACAGTTCTTAAAGGCGACATTCCCGATTGCGTCCCCGTCTCTCCCGATTTTTCCAATATGATCCCCGCCCGCCTTACCGGCAAACCCTTCTGGGACCTCTATCTTTACAACAACCCGCCAATCTGGCAGGCCTATATCGACGCCGCAAAACGCTTCGACATCGACTCCCTTATGGATGGTTATTTTTGGCTCTCCTTCCCCGATGAGCAGGATTGTGTCCCCTGGGAAAGATTACCGGCAACGAAAGAACAGCAAAAACAAATCGTCCCCAACAGCGAATGGCAGCGCTTCATCGTCTTCAAAAACTCCGAACGCATCGTCGTTCAGCGTTCTCGTGTTGAAAATAGCAAGCGTACATGGGAACCTCGTGTCTGCGTCTATTACGTCGCGGATTCGCCCACCGAGTGGATTCCACCTTCCAAAATCAGCTTGCACGATATACCCACTCGCTTCGAGCCGTTAGAAAACGTAAAACCCGTTGATAATGGCCCCGCGGGTCTGACGCGGGTAAAACAGCTTATGGGCGACCAAGGCCTCGTCGGCGTATTCCTTGCCGGCTCAGCAATCCTCTCCTGTGAGCAGGATATCTACGATTACTACGACCACCCGGAACTTCACGATTATTGGCGAGATACTCTCATCGAACGCGTTGAACACAGATTCGCCAACATTATGAAAATGTCTGTCCAGCCCGACTTCCTTTGTGTAGGCGGCTCGGGAACACTTGTGTTTCAGACCATCGATATCTTCCGCCAGCTTGCCTATCCCGCCGTAAAACGCGCCATCGAGCTTGCCTCATCAGCCGGAATTCCTACGCATATCCATTCCTGCGGCCCCGAAACAGCCCTGATTAAAATTATGGCTGAAGAAACATCTCTCACCGTTATCGACCCGCTCGAAATCCCTCCCATGGGCGATTGCAACCTCGCCGAAATCAAAAAGCTCTACGGCCGAAAACTCACCCTCAAAGGAAATCTACACACAACCGAAACGATGCTCTATGGCTCACCAGATGACGTAATCACCGCAAGCAAAGAAGCGATTGACGATGCCGCCGAAGGTGGCCGCTTCATTCTCTCAACCGGCGACCAGTGCGGCCGCGACACCCCAGATGAAAACCTCCTCGCTATGGTCGAAACCGCAAGGACGTATGGTAAATACTGACTTGCCACAGCGTAGCCCCTGGCGAAGCCGGGCTGTCTGCTGTACGTTGCCCGCTGAACGCTGTCTTCTAAAATCTTGTTTCTTTCGCCCAATTCCGCTATATTACACCCTTTGGAAAACATCACGCGAGCCGTCGCAATAAGAAGGATGAAACCTTGGACGCCGATTTTGTAAAAATTAAGCAAAACAACCTTACTTTGTATATCAGAAAGAGCTTTCTCTGCAGCGACTTGGGGCAGGCCCTGTTACCAGGCGAAGAAACCCTGCAAAAAAGATACCCATTGAAAACTCTGTTGTCTTCGGAGTTTAGCCGAGTTTGCAAATTCAATACCCCCTTTGAAGGCACCGACAGGGATATCTACATAAAGTGGTTTTTCCACAAATCTGATTTCGCTTCTCTCAAATCCATTATCTTCGGAAGTTTGGCGAACCGTGCGCACAAAGCAGAAACGATGCTTGCGCAAAATGGCTTTGATGTCCCTGTAACTATCGCTATCGGAGAGTCCATCTCCGGACTTTTCCATTCCGAAAGCTTCTCGGTCACGCTTGGAATCGAGAACACAAAAAGAGCTGTTGATATTGCCCGCCAAACACGGGAAATTACGACCCCCGAACAATTGGCCGGCTTCAGAGACCTGGTACACAATTTCGGCAGAACAATCGGCAAAATGCACGCAAAAAGAATCTTTCACGGTGACCTCCGCTTCGGCAATGTGCTGCTCAGACCCGAAGGGGCTTCCTGGCGATTCTTCTTCATCGACAACGTCAGAACAAAAAAATTCGTCCTGCTCCCATTTTGGCTCCGCGTCAAAAATCTCGTGCAGCTCAATCTCAGCGCCTGCGGCTTTCTCAGCCGGACGGACCGAATGAGATTCTTCACAGAATATTGTGCCCGGACAGGGACAGGTAAAAAAACCGGAAAAGTCCTTATTAAAGCGGTGCTCAGAAAAACACGCCGGCGATTAAACACGGAAAAAATAATCCGTAGAGCTCTCGGCCAAACTCTGCGAACAAATTCAAAATACACCCTTGTTAAAACCGCCAATTGCCGAGGCGTGTATGTAAAAAGCTTCTGGCCCCAAACCGGCCCGCTCGACTTTATAAAAAACTTCGACAAGATAACTGAAAGCGGGCAGATTATCAAAAACAATAATAGCTGCGTCGTATCCCGCCTTAAATGGAACGGCTCAGACATAGCCGTGGCTCGTTATAAGACGAAAGGGCTTATCGATTCCCTCCGGCAAACCATCGGCAATTCCATCGCTAAATTAACCTGGCTAAACGCCCATCGAGCCAGATTGCTCAAAATCCCCTCGCCAAATCCGCTGGCCTATATTGAATTGCGCAAGTCAGGCCTTGTTCGCAGTTCCTGCTTCGTAACCGAATACGTTGAGGGACAAAAACTTCCCGATTTTCCCTCCAATGCCAATGTCCCCGTCGCGGACAAACAATAAGTTCCTGACCGCCCCGACCCGCCTCTTTGCTTTTTTCCGTTTGCCTTGCTTTCCTGTCCTCGCATGTTTTAAGCGGTGATTTATGGCAAAATCATCAATCAGCAATCAGACGCGTAGCGGAACGCAGGGCTCGCTTCGGCAATCAGAAATTGTTTTGTTCTCTGTGGCTTTGCGAAAACAGCTTCTCTTTTCGTTCGCGTATTTGCCGGGCACAACCATCCAGTACAAAAATATCAAAGCGATTCCTCGTCTCAAGCGGTTCATATCTGCCGCTCACTATTTCATGCAGCCACTCGGGAATTTCGCCTTTTATCGGCAGCAATATTAAAATAGGAGGGGTTCTGCTGAAATCCTTTTGCAATTGCTCCATAGCGCCTGGGTACATATGAAGAAAGTGAATAAAATAGGCGGTCGGCGCCACCCGCCCCGAATATGATAACACCTGATACCCCCCGCTGCCGTAAACATAAATGAATTCACCGTCTGCTGTTATATCCTTCACATAATAGGCCAGCTCCTTATTTGAATCCGTCCTGGGAGCAAACATGTGTATTAGTCCAGCCGCATATTCTTTGTTAAACGGAATATAACATAACAGAATCGCCATTATAATCACTGACGCGAAAACGCCCCTGGTTTTGCACATCGGCAGTTTCGGAAATTTACTGCATAACCAGACCCCCATAAAATCAAGAGATATGCCCGATATAACGCACATCGCGGGCAAAATCTGCTTGAACTGGTGCTGGTAATATGTCCCCGTAGCGTTTACCGCGACAAACTCCAGCCCAAGCCATACCAAAAGAATAATTGCCGGAATCTTAAAACGCATCCATTTGATACCAATCAGGAATCCCGCTATCGCAATGTATGGTATGATTAAATCCGTCCTGCTCCACGCCGGTATCACATTCGCCATTCTCTTCGCGGCGCCGATTTTAGCTTCCCTGCCCTTGAACAAATGCCCCCAAACTTGGTCAATGTAATCGGCAAACGAGCACCCATGGGCCTTCATAAGCAATATCCCGACGACGGTTGTTATCATAACGCCAAACAGCAGCAAAACAATGGCCTTCATGATACCTTTAACCTGATATCGCCAGCTCAAAAGGAAAATCGCGATAATCACAATGCCCAAAACATCAAATAACGCCACCTGTTTAAACGACAACGCCGCGCCAGCGCTCAAGCCAGCGGCAAATATCATCATGGTGCTCCTGCGACCCTCCAGTTCAACAGCCAAAACAAGCAATAGTAACGACAACAACACAAAGAAAATAAGAAACGTCTCCGTATATCCCGCCGAAATATGAAACCGCCGCAAAGGCATCAGCAAAATATACAAACCGGCGCTAATCGCCGCAGCGTAAACACTTCCGCTAATTCTGCGAACAAACGCGAAAAGACACAACGATGCCCCCATACTCGCAATATCGCCCACCAGGCGAGTAAACCATATATTTGTCCCGAAAAGCAGATACGAATAATAATACAGCAGAAAAATACCTGGCGGCTTGTTATTTATTGTTCCCGTGTAAGGAACAAGTCCGTTGTCCGCCCACACACGCCCCATATAGCTCCATATCCCCTCATCGATATCCATGGCTTTGCCCTGAGAGTGGACAAAAAGCAGCGCAAAACCCAGCACGCCCAAAAAAATAGGGTTCAGCAGAATATTGCCCTTCTCCGTTAACTGCTCATTCAACTTTTCATAATTAACTTCTGACATATTTTCCTCTAAACCCCGAACATCTACATACTACTAGCCGCTATTTCCATCCTGCATTTCGGTATCGCCACCAAAAAATTCTTGCCGTATGATTTGCTCAATATGCGGGAATCCAGAATAACAACAATGCCTGTATCCGTCTTCGTCCGAATCAATCGGCCAAAGCCCTGCTTGAACTTTATTATCGCCAAAGGCAACTGATACTCCGCAAAAGGATTGCCGCCTTCTTCTTTGATTTTATCCAGCCGCCCCGCCAATAAAGGCGTATCAGGCACCGCGAATGGTAATCTCACGATTATCACGTTCGACAACGCCTCGCCAGCCACATCCACCCCCTGCCAGAAACTATCTGTCCCGAACAATACAAATCGCCCGTTCATTTTGAATCGTTTCAACAATGATGTCCTGTCAAGCCCAACTCCCTGCTGAAGCAATTCTATATTATTCTCTTTAAACCACTCCGCCAATTGTTCCGCGAAATTCCCCAGCATCTTATAACTTGTGAAAAGCACAAACGCCCGCCCCTGTGTTCGCAGCACGTATTTCTTCACCGCCTCGCACGCCGAAGCCGCAAACTTCTCGTCATTCGGCTCAGGCAAATCGCTCTCGATATAAATCGTTACCTGCTTCTGATAATCAAAAGGCGACCCCAGCTTCACCGCGTCATAATCCCTCAAGCCGACCCTGCCCGCGAAAAATTCGAATCCGCCCCTGCTTGCCACGGCATAGCCCTTAGGCGAAGCCGGGTCCCCTGTCTTCCGTCTTCCGTCCTCACCACTGCTAAGTGTCGCGCTCGTCATTACCACCGAATCAAACTTGTCGAATAAACTCCTCTTCACATCCGCCCCGACATTCAAAGGCGCACTTTTCAAAGAAACCGTCTCACGCCTGCTTCTCGTGGAATCGAGGGACTTGTTTTCGCTTGTCTCAACCCAATACACATAATCCTGTTTGGTCTGTGGCAAAAACGCCTCCAAATCCTGCAACAGCCCCGCACACTTATCGACATACCGCGTCAATTCAAATCGCTCATCCTCGTCTTTTGCCTGCTTTGCCAAACCGGTCAACCCCGCTCGCAGTTCCTTAATCTGCGCCGATAACTTATCCTCAATGAAATTTTTGTAGCACCGTCCATTAGTTTGCGTCTTGTGTCGCTCATCCCACTGCTGAACGCTTTTGAAAAATTCTTTCGCCGCTTCTGACGCCTTGACAACCAAATCCGTCAACTTCCCCGATTCCGTATAAACCAATAACCCCTTATGTGTTCGCGGGTTATAAAGCCCGTCCAGCAAAAACCTCACTGACCCGCTGCTTATCTCAATCCCGAAATGTTCCTCCGCCACACGCTCAATGTTGTGTGCCTCATCTATAATCACCCACTTATAATCAGGCAGTATTGAAAACTCTTCCTCCCGCAGCGCAAGGTCGCTGAATAATAACGCGTGATTCGTAACAATAACATTAGCGTTCTCAAGCTCCCGCTTCGCACGCTGGCAAAAACAGCTCGTAAAATGCCCGCACTTCCTGCCTTTGCAATTGCCGTGTTCCGCCTTCACCGCGTCCCAAACCCGACCATCCGGTATAAAAGGCAAATCGCTCAGCGACCCGTCCGCCGTCTTCGTCGCCCAGTTATTCATCTCCGCAAGAGCGTCTCCGAACTGGTCGAATAAACCCATTTGTCTTCGAATCGCAAACTCCAGCCGGCGCTTACAAACATAATTCGACTTGCCCTTCGCCAGCGTCGCTTTGAAACCCCACGGTAAACACCGGTTCAAACAGGGAATATCCTTATTGATTAGCTGCTCCTGCAAAGCGATTGTGAACGTGCTGATGACGACCCGATTTGCCCCAAGAATTGCCTTTTCTATTGCAGGCACAAGATATGCCAAACTTTTCCCGACCCCCGTCCCCGCCTCCGCCACCAAATGTCGCTTCGTCGATAGCGCTTTTTGCACCGCCTTGGCCATCTCGACCTGCTGCTGGCGCCGTTCGTATCCGTCAAATGACTTCCCAACCACCCCTCCAGGCGCAAAAAAATCATCTATATTCAAAGCGATGCTTTGTATTTCGTCGTTAGTCATTCGTATTTCGTATTTTGTCGTTCGCGGTTCGTTATACGACACGTAGCGAAGCGCAGAGCCCGCTTCGGAAATACGATATACGATATGCGTTAAGGTTTTGCAAGGCGTTCGTCTATCGCATTCTTCATCGCCGCGACCGCCGGCGAATCCGGCATCTTCTTCACCGCTGCCTCTATCGACTGCCTTGCAAACTCCAGCCGGTCCATCTGGTAATATACATAAGCAAGCAAAAATTCCAACTCTCCGGAATCGCTCTTGTCCATCCAGTCACGGGCTTCAAGTATCTTGTTCTCAACCGTGTCCTTATCTCCAACCATCCCGACTATGTCCACTTTTACCTTCGGATATTCAGGGAAAATTTCTACCGCCCTGGCCAAAAACAGCGAGCTGCTCAGATATTCTCCCGACGCAAACAACGCTACGCTCTTGCCCGCGTAACCCAGCGGGTCATTTGGCTTATAAATCGACGCAAGGGTGTATGCGTCCGCGGCTCTGTAAAATCTCCCCTGCTTCATAAAACCTTCTGCCGCCCTTATATGCTGATTGAACCTGTCCTCGCTTAAAGCGGCAAAACTCTTATACGCCTTCGCGAACTCTGCAGGCGTAACGCCCGGCTTTGATACTGTCGATTCATTCGCCTCCGCCTGTTTTGTCGCAGGTACGTCCTGGGGCAATTCAATGGTCTTGCCCAGCCGCCCCTTCATTTGCTCATATATATCAGCCCCCTGTTCCGCCTTCAGTGTTTCGCCTAGCCGACTCGTCAATCCTTCCTTCTTATCAACCCGTTGCTTGTCCTTCGATCTCTGTAATCCTTGAGTATTCCCGCCCAGCAGCTTCTCCAAACTCGGCTCACTGTTCGTCGCCTGCTCCGGCCCCGGCTTATCAGTCGTATCAGCCGCTTCCTCTTTGCGCTGAATCTTTACTCCCATATCACGCCAGAACTGGTCCTGCGACTGCGAATCCGCCTCGCCACCCTGCGGATATTTCGTAACATCCGTTTCGACAAGTTTCTCCAAATCCTCCCGGCTCATCGACAACGGCCGTTTGTCAATCTGAGAATTATACCCGGGTCGGTAATATCCTGTCTGAGCGCCCGGCAAATTTGCGCCTGCAAACGAATTCGCTCCCGAACCGCCGGTCGTAACAACACCTTGCCCGCCCGGCTGCGTCGTTGTTACCGTCCACGTCGGTGAATAATAAGGCGTTAACCCGCCGCTGCTCGACCCGAAATTCTGCGAACCCGCGCTATCCCTCAAAAATGAGTCCAGCCCGGCCGATGTATGCTGAAGCGAACTCGCCGGCGCATAAAAACTCGTCGGGCTGTTATACGGCACAACACCTCTGAACTGCATACCGTTGGCAACGTTGCCCGTAACCACAAGATTACCGCTCGTGTCAATTGGGTTCTGGCTCCGCACTAATCCAGGCTGATACGCCGTCGGCGGAACAGTCCCAGACCCTACGGGGTTGCCAACCGATGGATTTTCCAACGATAGACCTACCCCGCAGAAAGCTGCCACAATTAACGCCGACACGCAAATTATTATGTTTCGTCTTCCCATAACATTAACTACCGCAAATAAGCCGGTGTGTTCGCAGTTCAGTTCTCGCTAAATACCCTGATACTTCGGCCTTTCCGCCCAACCTAATTTCGTCGCCAGCGTATCCCACTCGCAACGAAGCGGATTATTCACAACAAGAAAATCCCTCTTGTGCCGTTTTATCTGCACCACGTCATCAATTCCCAGCTCTAACGACACCTGTCCGTCTATCGAGACCGTCGTCCCCTCATTCAAACGCTCCCCGCCAAGCTCAACAACACTGTCCGCTTTTATAACAATAGGTCTGAAACTCAAGCTGTGCGGGCATATCGGTGTTATCACTATCCCTTCCATCTTCTGCGACAAAATCGGCCCACCTGCGGACAATCCATACGCCGTCGAACCCGTCGGCGTCGATACCACCAGCCCATCACTGACGCAATCACCCAGATGCTGCCCATCAACGAACATCTTCAAATCTATCATCCGAAAAGGCGGCCCCGCCGTTATGAATACGTCGTTCACTGCCGTCGAACAAAATCGCTCCCTGCCCTTCCTTAGCACCCGGCAAAGAAGCATCATTCGCTTCTCAATTTTCGCCTTCCCTTTCACCAGCTCCGGGAAAAACTTTTTCAGCTCCTCAACGCTGAACTCTGCCAGGTATCCGAGCTTGCCGAGATTAACACCTATAACCGGAATCCCCGTCCTGTCGTTGCTTCGGCTTAATCGCCTCGCCGCCGCGATGATACTCCCGTCCCCGCCAAAAACCACCGCGTAATCCGCCTCCTGCAAATTCTCAGGTGTGCACTCATCAATCCCGCAATTAACTATTGTCCGGACCTTGCCTTTTACAAAATCCGCAAACTCCGCTATCGCCTCCGCGACGTGCCTTTTTCTGCGGTCTCCGAAAATCGCTAATCTCAACGTTATGGCTCGGCTCGATTTTGTCATTAATTCTCGATTCACTACTGTTGTCGATTCAGTATCTGGTACACCGCCTCCGCTATTTTATCGGCATTTATCCCCACCTCCATAAGCTGGTTGGTCCTCGAATCGTGCCTGACAAACCGCTTAGGCACCCCTAAAATCCGAATCGCTCCCCCGTCCCGCCGGGGCACAAATCCGCCGCTGTGCTGACCCGCCGCCTCCATTATCGCCGAACCAAACCCGCAAGCCACACCGTGGTCCTCAACCGTAATCACCGGCTTGCCTGCTCCCATAAGCTCAACTATCCTGCTGTCAATCGGCGCCGCAAACCTCGCGTTTATCACGTCAACCTCTATGCCCTCTTCGGCCAGCGCGCTGGCGGCCGCTATTGCTTCAACAAGAATGCTCCCGTAACTCACTATTACCGCAGCTGACCTGTCGCTTCTTCTGGCGACCACGCTTTTACCCAGAACAAACGGCTCACCGCTCGACTCTGCTATCCGCTCGCTGGCAACTATTTCTTTCGGATACCTCACGCACACCGCTCTGTCCGCGCTCAATGCGAATTCCAAAACGCCCCCCATCTCGACCGCGTCTGCAGGCGAAACAAGTGCAACATTCGGCATCATACGCAAATACCCGATATCCATAAGACCATGATGCGTCGGCCCGTCCGCCCCAACTACCCCCGCCCTGTCTATGCAAAATACCACAGGCAGTTTCTGCAGCGAAACCTCTTGGAATATCTGGTCGAAACTCCTCTGCAAAAACGTCGAATATATGCACACCACGGGCCGCAATCCGCTCTTCGCAAGACCCGCCGCTATCTCAACCGCCGCGCTTTCAGCTATACCCACGTCGTAAAATCGGTCAGGAAATCTTTCTCGAAATTTTTTCAGCCCCGTCCCCTCGCACATCGCACTGCTTATTGCGATAACCTTTCTGTCCTTCTCAGCCAATCTCACCAATTCATCGCCGAAAACGTCCGTAAAACTTCGTCCCTGCTTCTCCGTCGCCGGTTCCACAACATCGCCGTTCATTTTGAATGGCCCGGTCGAATGGTACTTGCTCGGATGATTGTCCGCAGGCGTAAATCCCATTCCTTTTTTGGTATGACAATGCAAAAGCACCGGGTGGTCAATCTGCTTCAAAGCCCTGAATAACTGCACCAAAGCCCCTATATCATGACCATCCACAGGCCCGAAATATGGCACATTCAAACTCTCAAACAGCCGGCCGCCCGGAAGCACCATACGAATACTCTTCTTGATTCGCTCTATCGCTTCCTCCACCGTCTTGCCAATCACAGGCGTATGTTCCAATATGTCGCTTGTCGTCCTTCGCAAATCCTCGTATGTCTGGCTCAGCCGAATCTTCGAAAAATATTTCGCAACTGCGCCTTGCGTCGCGTCTATCGCCATCGAGTTATCATTAAGCACAATCAGCGTCTGTCGCTTGACCAGACCCAGGTTGTTCAACGACTCGAAGCTCGCCCCGTTGACGATACTCCCGTCCCCGACAAGGGCCACAATCTTATTCTGCCTTGCCTGTTTCATTTCACCAAGTGCAAGCCCGATAGCTGTGCCTATCGACGTCCCTGCGTGCCCCACCGCGAACTGGTCATAAGGGCTTTCCTCGGGATTCGGAAATCCGCTCACCCCCCCGGCATGACGAAGATTCCTGAACTCTTCTTTCCTCCCCGTAACTATCTTATGCGTATAGCACTGATGCCCGACGTCCCAGACCAGTTTATCCAGCTCAAAATCGAACACATAATGCAGTGCAAGTGTTATCTCAACCACCCCTAAGCTGCTCGCCAGGTGCCCCCCGGTCCTGCCCACCGTCTCGATTATGAATTGGCGTATCTCGTCAGCTAATTGGCTCAACTGGGCTACCGAAAGCTTTTTAACATCCGCAGGCCCGTTTATCCCTCTAAGCAGAGGATACCCCCCCCAGCCCCCGTCGCCAACCCCTTCGCTTTTCTTCAGAGCGTCCTCACCGACCGGATTCATCAATGCCGGACGCAGCGCCTCCGCCGGCCTCCTGACACCAGATTCCTGATACGCTTCTTTTGAATTTTGCATTACTTAACCCGATTCCAGACAAACCTTCAATTATACACCATTCCACCTAATACTTCAACCAAACCCAGGCCATCTTTGCGGCTACAACATTCCCCAACTACTTCGCAAATCCCTTCTCTTATACAAAAATCCCCCAATTTGCCTATATACCCCAAAATGCCCCATATTGTTTGGTCTTTTCCCAAAAACCAGCATTATGCCCTATAATATCGGCGTTTATCGCACAGCTAACGGCAAGACAAACAAAACGCTTTCTATATCAATTCATCAATAAAAAATGCCGATTTATACGACGTAAAACCGTATAGGTATCTTGGATATAACATAAATATCTGCAATACTTTAGATTGGGAGGGTCTGGTTGTGCAGCTTTACACGCCGGATACCGCCAGTTTTTTAGGCCGACCAATGAATACTATGATAAATAACTCTCGCAAAAATTCACGACTCCACGGATTCACTATTGTGGAAGTAATGGTTGCTATGGCGATTGTCATAGTAGTCGCCATGGGCACCCTGTCATTCCAGTACAATAACGTAAGACAAAGCCGCATTTCAGAAGCACAGATTGCCGCCGCTCGCATCGGCCAACTCCTGCTTGAGGACTGGAAAAGCACCGGCGGCGATACCAACTATGACCCCAATACCCTGGGCCTGGGTTTCGTAACCATAATAACTTCCACAAGTTACCAAATCCCCCTTGATAACCAGACATTTTATATTCAACTGGCCCAGCAACTGGCCCCTGTCACCAGCGGTTCCAACCCAGATACGGTTGCGGGAGTAACGCTTCAGCAGCTCAGTATAACCATAAGCTGGCGAAAGGACTTTGGAACCGGAACCGTCAGCAGTTCAGACCCCACTCTAACATTTACCACTTTTGTAAGGCGCGACATGTAACTCACCACGATATCGGGAAAAATTTATGAAAAGAAATGGATTTACAGTGATTGAACTAATGACGGCAATAACTCTCGGCTCTATTGTTATGGTCCCTGTTGCCATGCTGGTCTACAGCGGCCAAAAAGGCTTGAACAAATCGTACAACACCGCTAACTCCCAATCACAACTCGACTCTGTAAGCGCAATCACCTCTTTCTGCACATTCGGCCGAAAATCCAATAAAAAGGATTATTACGTTTACAGCGTTTCAGGAGCAACCTACACCCAGGTCATGCCGGTCGCCAATCCCGAAGAAAACCTGACGGGGCAGGCCGTTGAATTTAGATATTGGAGTACCGGCCTTACCGCCGCTATGCTGGCTGCAACCAGCGTCGCGGACAGTTATGCCCTCTACTATCTCGACAGCGGCCAGCTCAAAGTTGACTTTGGCACATCGACCGGCGGCCCAACCGGTGGCGCAATCAACGCCGCTCACCATAGAGTAACCGGAAACACTGTAAACACCGTCATCCTTGCCAGCAATGTTACCAGCGTCACATTCACCCATACAACAAAAGATATGGCGGGCGATGGCTATGGCTCCGTACGCATGAAACTTATTATTAACGACCCTAACGATGGTCCCAAAACTTTCCTCGCGGCCACCTGTCTCCGAAATATCTGGCCTGAGTAGCACAGTACAGGAGTTAAATTATGAATACTCGATACTTGAAACTCGATACTCGCAATACGCGGCCCGTAACCCGCAACTCGACCTCTACGAGCGACGAGCAACGAGTAACGAGTAACGGTTTTGTCCTGCCGCTGGTCCTCGTGGCTATCGTAATACTGATGGCGCTCATTATCGGCACCACAATGACCGACTATCACGCCCGCCTTCGGGCAGTCAAGCTCAAATCACAGACCGAAGCGATGCTCGCCGCCGAAGCCGGCTACGAACGTGCCATCTTCTGGATGAGCCAGCAGTCAGATATCCTCAGCACTATCGGAACAGGCAACGGCTCAATCGACTTCGGAAGTGCAACCTGCAGCTATACAATTGCCTTCCACGGCTGGCTCGGCCAAAAAGCCATCTTCGAAGTAACCTCCACAGGGGTAAGCGGCAGGCCATCTTTCACAAGAATCGTTGACGTGAACGTAATTCAGGAAACCTGCGGCTGGGCTATGGGCGCCTGCATGGTCCCTTTAGGGACATCCATCGCATCTGAGTCTCCGGTTTATTTTAAAAACGGCGAGGTAATCAATATGCCTCTTCACATAAACAAACAAAACGACAGCCCGGATGTCGCCGATATTTTCATAACCGGCAGTCCGACATTCCTGCAAAAAGTCGAAATGGGCGAAGACAGATACACATCCGGCAACTCCGACAAATACTCCTCTGTTATGTCATTCTTTCAAAGCGGCATATCCTTCGACCAGCCAACTGTCCGCATCGCTGATGCGACAGCCGTCCAAAGCAAAGTTACTCGATTCAAAAACAGCACCCTCCCCGCCTACCAATTTACACCTACTGCCATCGCACCCGACGGCGGATCCCTCTCTTCTCCCAAATGTTCGGCCGTCCAGCTCGAATTCTATGTCAAGAACGGCGTCGGAATGGTTCGCATCGACCCAAACTGCACAGTACAATTACATAGCGCGGGAACTTATGACTACAATATCGTCTCAGGCAGCAACCCAATGAGTTTCCAGCAATACAAAATCTATGCCTATCACTTCAAAAAAACCTCCGACCCCTGTATTGCTGTTCCCCTCACATCTACTTATGTTACCCAGACCATCGGCGGCTATACAAGCGCCCCCGGCGGACAAATCTACGTCAACGGCAACGTCGTAATCGGCGGCGGCGAAGACGCTAACTTTACCGACATGAATAATATGGTCGTCAGAGGCACAATGACAGTCGTCGCAACCGGCAATATCTGGATAGCCGACTCGATATGGGTTGACGATAATGATAGTTCTGGCAACCACTACCAACGCGACGCCAATGGTATGCCCCCTGCAAATAACCCCAATGTCCTCGGTCTCATTGCACAGGGCGTTATCAAAATCGTTGACCCGGGCCTGGCAGGATCTACTTCACCTACACCCCCAGCCAATTATACTTATCGAAGAATTGGAATCAAAAAGTCAGGGTCCACAAACCGATATCTGCCCGACCCAACCGTCGTTGAGGCCGCAATGACCGTCGGCGGTGGCGGATGGGGTGCGGAAAATGTAGGTGGCAGACTTATGTACAGCGGTTCCTCGGATGTCCTTTATGTCCACGGCAGCATAACCGAGGTCATAAGAGGCGTCGTCAACGTCGGAGACCCCATCACTAATGGCTACGCAAAGAATTACTACATTGATACCCGGCTGATGTCGGGCATATTGCCGGGCGATATCTGGTTATCCGGCAAATACTTCCCCGCTCCCGCCGGCTGGCACGACACCCAAAGCGCCGATTAAAAACCGAAGACAGAAAACCGGGGACGGATGACTGCCCTCTGTCTTCCGCCTGCCCTGCGACTCGTCCGGCGTAGCGATAGCGAAGTCGGAAGTCCTTTGAGCGAAGCGGGGTCATCTGTCCTCTGATTTGCGGTGAAAATAAAAAGGCCACCCTGATTTACTTCTAAGGATGGCCCGTTGGTTCGCAAAAACAGTTTAAACTTATAAGTTCAACTTACCTAAGGAGGCCTCGGCGGAGGTTGTATCCTGTAAGATAAATGACTGGTTCCATAAAAATCCCCCAAAACTTGGGAAGCTTCTGTATATCTGAAAACCGCCCTCTCTCCGACCAAACCCGCCGGCGGCGAGAGGTTTATAACCACCATTACCAACCCTATAGGCGACATCAGCAATTCCATAGTCAAGCTCCCATAGTTCTGTTTGTCTCATCGACAACACCTTAAATTATTTATGAGTCGAAATCCCTCACTCAAAATTGCCGAAAAACCTTATCCCCCAACCCCATTATCAGTATTGATAACACGGATTGACGATTGATAAGCGATTATTGATAATTTTCAGACTCCTTCCGGCTTCCACACGGAGCGAAGCGACGGGCCCGCTTCGGAAATCAGCAATCCGCAATCAACAATCAGAAATCTATTTCGTCCTGTTCAAAAGCGCCTCAACAAGCCGGCGAAGCATATCCGCTTTTTCGCCGAAGGGCCTCAACGCAGCAACCGTTTCATCAGCTATTTTTTTGGCTAACTCTCTCGACCTCTCAAGCCCCACCACCGCCGGATACGTTTGTTTTCCCTGCCTTGCGTCTTTGCCGCTGGTCTTGCCTAACTGCTCGCTCGTCCCACACACGTCGAGTATGTCGTCTGCTATCTGGAACCCAAGTCCTATCTTTAATCCGCATTCACGCAGCCGCCTCAATTGTTTCTCGTCTGCCCTTCCACATATCCCCCCCATAACAGCGGCACAGCGAAACATCTTCCCCGTCTTATTGACGTGAATTATCTTCAGTAGGGCGGGGCTTACCACGCCATCCCTAAACTTTGTCTTTTTCTTTTTTATCTCTGTGCTCTCTGTGTCCTCTGTGGCTAAAACAATTTTGTTCTCTGTGGCCTTAATGTCGGCCATTTGTCCCGCGACCATTCCCGCAGGCCCCGCCGCCTCCGCAAGCTCGCCAATCAACCTCGCCGCCACAGCCGGTGTTTTTATTTCCTTCGCCAGCACCTCAAACGCCAGCGTCAGCAACGCATCCCCAGCAAGTATCGCTGTCGCCTCGTCAAATTTCTTATGGCACGTCAATCGCCCTCGCCGATAATCATCATCATCCATCGCCGGCAAATCGTCGTGTATCAGCGAATACGTATGAACCATCTCTATCGCCGCCGCCGCTATCTGGGCGTCACGATTAACCTTCCCGCTTATCATTTCGCAGCACAACAACACTATCGCCGACCGTATGCGCTTGCCCGGCCCCATTAACACGTAACGAACAGGCCCCCTAAGCTCTTTGCTGATTAAATCTCTCCGCGACAAAATCCAGCCAAGCGTCTTATTGACTAACTTGACCTTGCGCTCCAGGTCCCTCTCAAACCGTCTTTGCGTTTCACTGTCTGACTTCATAACACCAGCCCCGTTGAACGTTGCGTTACAATCTCAAAAACCGTATTATACACTCGCCCCGCGGGGCTTCGATAAAAAATTATGAACCCCAAAATGATTCTTATTCTTGGCGTCACCGCTTCAGGCAAAGGCAAACTCGCCTTCGCCCTGGCAAAATCTCTCGGCGCTGAAATCATCAGCATTGATTCGATGAAGGTCTATCGCCGAATGGATATCGGCACCGCCAAACCCCCAAAAGAAAATCGCGACCAGATTCCCTATCACCTCATCGACGTCGTCGAACCCGGCGACTCATTCAATGTTGCCCGATTCCTCGAACTGGCTATAGAATCTATCGACGATATAAAAAAACGCGGCAAACCCGTCGTCGCTGTTGGCGGCACAGCCCTCTACATCAAATCTCTCCTCTATGGCCTCTTTGAAGGCCCTAGCGCAGATGAGCAAATCCGCGACCAACTCAAAGCACAGGCGCAAACCGAAGGCCTCGACAAGCTTTACGCCCAGCTTCAAAAAAACGACCCCGCCGCTGCCGCAAAAATCAGCGCAAATGACCCCAGACGCATCATCCGCGCCCTTGAGGTCTATAAACTCACAGGTAAACCAATATCTTCTTTCCAGCAGCAGTGGGACGCAAACGCCTCGCAGGATTGGTCTATCATCGGCTTACGAAGGGAAAAAACCGAGGAAAACAAACGCATCAACGCAAGAGTCAAAAAGATGATTGACACCGGCCTCGTCGATGAGGTCAAACAGCTCCTCGCCGAACCGATTCCGCTCAGCAAACAGGCCCGCTCCGCCATCGGCTACGCTGAAATAATCAAACATCTCGCGGGAGAAATTCCCCTCGATGATGCAATCGAGTTAATCAAGAAAAACACCCGAAAACTCGCCAAGGCGCAGCGAACCTGGTTTAAAACCTTCAAAAACGTCCACTCCCTCGACCTTGCCCCCGATGAAACCGTTGATTCCGTCCTTGCCCGCACAAAAGAAATCCTGAAAATAATATAGAAACACGCCCCATTAGAAAAAATGGTAACACATAACTTTCCAATAAATCGCAGATTTCTAATCCGCTTAGGGATGGCTTACGCCACGGGGCACGGGCGGCCAGGCTCCAAATGCAATGATGACATCCACTTTCCAACGCCCAATCCAAATCTCAAGGGGCAGTCGGCGTTGGCTCCAGCGCTGTGTTAGGCGGCGTTCTTCGGTCGGGACTAAACGGCTTGTCTAATCGCGGTGCCATCCAGCGAAGGACGCGGCCCATCAAGCCCAGCCTCAACTGCCCACTGGCGTGGCCATGAGGCAATCGCCAGATTTCAGGCTGCTGCCACTTTTGCCAGAGTTCCTCGTACGGTTGCCCCGCCGCGAACAAATCATGGATTCCTACAATCAATAATATATTTTCTTTCGGGATGACTGGCGTGGACAAAGTCAGATTCAACCGGGTGGTATCCATTGCTTGGTGTGCCGGCCTTAGAGCCTCGAAGGCTTTCCGAACCCGCCGCCAGATGACCGGTTGGCAGTAATTCATGCACACACCGGGAACAGTCAGAACGGCACAGGCGATGCGCGCATCGCTGCACGCAGTCAATCCCGCAAGCCATCCCCCAAACGAAAAACCCTGAAGCCCCACGGATGGGCAACCTTCATCAAGGAGCCAGCCAGTGAGCGCGCGAATCTCGGCGACGTTCTGCGACATAGCCTGCGCGAACTCCAGACAATTCTCGTCAGTGGCTCGCCGCGGACGGCGCTTAAGTTTGTATGGGGGGACAAGTGTGGCTACATTAAACCCTGCACGATTGAACCGGCGGGCAAACAAATGAAAGACCGTATTATAGCCAACGGGAGGATTGCCATCGAGTAGAATGATGACTGGTCGTTCCTGCCAGCGCTGGGCGCAACGGTATAGACGACCGTGAACGACATTGTTCTCCATGAACTCGCAGGGTCGCGGCGTGGGAAATGTGAAATGCCGCGGCCCATC
>Ga0187881_10000192_pt1 | contig 76036 bp, 48 predicted proteins | sample June2016WEW_19_1_2_FD_133017 | JGI IMG/M metagenome (GOLD analysis project Ga0187881, IMG submission 133017) | Peatland microbial communities from SPRUCE experiment site at the Marcell Experimental Forest, Minnesota, USA - June2016WEW_19_100 | ecosystem: Environmental > Terrestrial > Soil >... | reverse complement strand
GCACCTGTCGCGCCTGTGGCCGGAAGTTCGAGTACCCCGTCAAGGGCAACCCGGCCACGCGGCACCATTGTGAAGAATGCGTGGCGCTGCCCGCCGATGTGCGCCGGACCGTCGAGCGTCTCTCCAGCCGGATTCAACAACTCGAACTGGCCCTCAAGCGGCTCGAGCGCCCGCCGTCAGCGTCGGCCGCACCGCCGCCCGGCGGAACCGCCTGAACCGCGCCGGCGGCCGTGGCCGGAGCCCGGTTGGCCCGCGTGCGCCGGCTTGCTTCGGGCGAACGCTGCGGTTACTTCTTGGGCCGCGATGCAAACAACCTTGATTCTGATCAAACCGGACGCCCTTGAACGGCGACTGGCCGGTGTCATCCTGGCGCGATTTGAGGCCGCCGGGCTGCGCATCGTCAACTGCCGCTTCGTTCGGCCGACCCTCGCCCAACTCGAAGCGCACTACGCCGAACTGCGCATCAAGAACGAGCGCGCCTTCTGCCGCACCACCGGTTCGCTCCAGAACCAGCCCTTCGTCGCCGTTCTCCTCGCCGGTCCGAACGCCATCGCCAAGGTCCGCGCGCTCACCGGGCCCACCGAGCCTTTGACCGCGCCCGCGGGAACCATCCGCGGCGACTGGGGCAACGACACGATCACGCGGGCGGACGCGGAAAACCGCACCACCAACAACCTCGTGCACGCGGCCGACTCCGAAGCAGCCGTCGCCCGCGAGACCGCGATCTGGTTCGGTTGAACATGCTTGTTCCCAGCACGGGCTGCGTCGGTTTCGTCGCGCGGTCTTTTCCTGCTGTTCATCGGGACGGACAGCGGGTATGAAACACGTATGCTCAAAGCCGGAATCATCGGACTGCCCAACGTGGGCAAATCCACGCTGTTCAATGCCCTGATCAGGTCGCACAAGGCGCCGGCCGAAAACTACCCCTTCTGTACCATCGAACCGAACCTCGGCGTCGTCGCCGTACCCGAGCTGCGGCTGGAGCAAATCGCCCGCATCGCCGGGGTGGGCAGGCTCATTCCGGCGACGGTCGAGTTTGTGGACATCGCCGGCCTGGTCAAGGGCGCGGCGCGGGGCGAAGGCCTGGGCAACAAGTTCCTGAGCCACATCCGCGAGGTGGACGCACTGGTGCACGTTGTGCGCTGCTTCGAGGATCCGGACATCGTTCATGTCACCGGCAGCCCGGATCCGGTGCGTGACATCGAGATCGTGGCCACCGAACTGGCGCTGGCGGATCTGGAAGCCGTGCGCCGCCGGCGCGAAAAGATCACCAAGGAGATCAAACAGGCGGAAAAACACGCGGTGACCGAGAGCCACATCCTGGACCGTCTGGAGGCGCATCTCAACACGGGCCAGCCCGCCGCCACCCTGCACCTGGCGAAGGAGGAATGGGCCATCGCCCGGAACTGCTTCCTGCTCTCCAGCCGGCCCACCTTGTTCGTTGCCAACGTCAAGGAATCCGACCTTGCCATGGTGGACACCAACCCGCTCGTGACGGCGGTGCGGAACTACGCGCGCACCCACCAGGGCGGGGAGACGGTTGTGGTGTGCGCCCAACTGGAAAGCGACCTGATTGACCTGACGCCGGAGGAAGCGGCCGCGTATTTGCGCGAACTGGGGGTCGCCGAACCCGGCGGCGCCACGCTCATCCACCACACCTACCGGTTGCTGGGGTTGCGCACGTTTTTCACCTTCAACGACAAGGAGGCTCGCGCCTGGACGATCCACGGCGGCGACACTGCTTCGCGCGCCGCCGGAACGATTCACACCGATTTTGAGCGCGGCTTCATCAAGGCGGAAACGGTGGGTTGCGCGGACCTGGTCAAGGCGGGTTCCATCGCCCACGCCCGTGAAACCGGCCATTACCGGATCGAAGGACGTGATTATGAGGTTCGGGACGGCGACGTGCTGCTGTTCCGGTTCAGCACGTAGGCCCGACTGGTCTGATCGCCCGGCCGTTCGGGGGCCGGGGCCAGGCCAATGATGGGCGAAAGTCGGGATGCCTCGTGCGTTAAGGCATCACGTTCGGCATATTGGGGGATTTCGCTTCGGGACCTTTCGGGTCAATGGCCTTCACGGAGTTGAGGGCATTTCGCGCGACATCGCGGTCGCCATCCTCCATCAGCTTGCGCAACTCAGGCAGCGCCGGCGTCGCCGCCGGGGCACCGATCTGGCCCAGCGCGAGGACCGCCAGCCGGCGGACCAAGGCGTCGCTATTCTTCAGCTCCTCCATGACTTGAGGCACCGCCGCCGCGGCCGCCGGGCCGGCGGAAGCGATCGCCGCGAGGGCATCGCATTTGGCGTTTACATCGCCGCTCTTGAGCGCCTGCAGTTGCGCGGCAACATCCACCTTCGGCTTGGAGGGACCGCAGCCGGCAACCAGGCCCGCCACCGTGAAGCCAAACACTGCGAGAATCGTGGTAAATAAAAGCTTTTTCATGGCTGCCCTTTTACACCCGCCAAGTCCGCCCCACAATCCCCAAATTCACCACACCCAAATTCACCAGGTTTCTTGCGCGCGGACCGCGCTGCCGGCCCACGACAAGGCCGACGATAAGGCGTGTGTTTTCGCGCCAGCGGTTTACTCTCACCGGCAGCAGCATTCGTTTCGCCGGATGAAAACACGAATTCCCTGGACTTTGTTCATGGCGGGCTGGCTGGGCACCACCATGTTGTCGCTGGCGGCGACCCCGGGTTCGCCGCCCGCGACGGATGCGTTCGCGCCGGACTGGTCCTCGCTCCGGCGCTACCAGTGCCCGGAATGGTTCCGCGACGCCAAACTTGGCATTTGGGCCTGCTGGGGACCGGAGTCGGTGCCGCAGCAGGGCGATTGGTACGCCCGCAATCTCTACCTCCCGGGCCAGCCGCAGTACGAACATCACCTGCGCACCTATGGCCATCCTTCGCAGTCCGGTTACAAGGACCTCATCCCGCTCTGGAAAGGCGAGCGGTGGAACCCCGACCGCCTGATGGCGCTCTACCAAAGGGCCGGCGCGAAGTACTTCTGCGTCATTGCCAATCACCACGACAACTTCGATTGCTGGAACTCGAAGTTCCATCGTTGGAATTCGGTGAACATGGGGCCGCATCGCGACATCGTGGGCGAATGGAAAAAGGCGGCGGATAAATGCGGCCTGCGCTTCGGCGTGACCGAGCACCTCGGCGCCAGTTGGGGCTGGTACAATGTCAGCAAGGGCGCCGACACCAACGGCCCGCTCGCCGGTGTGCCCTATGATGGCGCCGATCCGCGCTATGCCGATCTCTATTGGTCCGGCAACGAACACCCCGACGGGTGGTACGCGAAGAACGCACCGGAGTCGTTCAAACAGACGTGGTTCAACCGCATCACCGACCTGGTGGACAGCTACCATCCGGACCTGCTGTATTCCGACGGCAGCCTGCCGTTCGGCGACTACGGGCGCCGGCTGCTGGCGCATTTCTACAACGACAATCGTCAGCGTCACCGCGGGCGGCTCGAAGCGGTTTACACCTGGAAAAACAACCGCGACGGCGGCGAGTTCGTGGACGGCTCGGCCGTCGAAGACCTCGAACGCGGCGTGCGCGACGCCATCAAACCGCAACCGTGGCAGACCGACACCTGCGTCGGCGATTGGTATTACAAGGCCGGGCTTCGCTACAAGACCACCGAAACCGTCCTCCAGATGCTCGTGGACATCGTCAGCAAGAACGGCAACCTGCTCCTCAACCTGCCGTTGCGGCCCGACGGAACGCTCGACGCCGGGGAGGAAAACATCCTGGCCGGCATGGCCGCCTGGATGCGGGTCAACGGCGACGCGGTCTTCGGCACGCGCCCGTGGAACGTTTGCGGCGAAGGGCCGGCCCGCGTGGCGGGCGGCGGCTTCAATGAAGGCAGCCTGCGTTACACCGCGGCGGACATCCGCTTCACCACCAAGGGCAATGCCATTTACGCCTTCAGCCTCGGCTGGCCCGCGGACGGCCGCGTGACCATCCGGTCGCTGGCCTCCTTCCCCGGGCAGGGCCGCGTGCGACGGGTCGCGCTGCTGGGCCACCGCGGCGCGCTGGCCTGGCGGCAGACTGAGGACGGGTTGATCATCACGCTGCCGGCCGCGAAGCCGTGCGATTACACTTGCGCGTTCCGCATCCTCGGCGACGGTCTTCAGCCCGCGCCCATCATGACCGCCGCCATCCGCCCGCAAGCCGACGGGCGGATCGTCTTGCGAGCGAACGAGGCGACAATTCACGGCGCATCGCCGCGCTATGAGGTCGGCGGGGGCAAAGACAACATTGGCTACTGGGGCGATCCGAACGATTTTGTCTCCTGGGAATTGCAACTCACCCGGCCCGGCAGCTACAGGGTGGAGGTGGTTTATTCCTGCGATGCCGGCGCCGCAGGCAGCGAATTCGCCGTCGAACTCGCGGGACGGCAGGTCAGCGGCCGCTCGCGGTCCACGGGCAGTTGGGCCGTGTTCACAAAGGAGACCCTCGGCACGCTTAAGCTGGAGCAGCCGGGGCGGTTCACGCTCGCCGTCCGCCCGCGCACCGAGCCGCCCTGGAAGGTCATCGGGCTCCAATCGGTGACGCTGGCGCCTGTCTCGCAATGACCGCAGGCGATGATAAACCGGAGCACGATTTCACTGGGACTGGCGGTCGCGTTCGCCGGCCGCGCCCTGGCCGCCGTATTGTTTGTCGCTCCGCGGGGCGATGACGCGAATCCCGGCACACAATCCCGGCCGTTGCGCACGTTCGCCGTCGCCCAGGAAAAGGCCCGACGTCTGCCGGCGCGGGGTGCGGTGACCGTGTGGTTTCGTGGCGGCACCTATTACCTGCCGCAAACCCTCGTGTTCACCGCGGCGGATTCGGGCGCCAAGTCCGCCCCGGTGACCTTTGCAGCGTGGCGCGGGGAAACGGTGGTTGTGAGTGGCGGCGAGAAGCTGGCGTTGAACTGGCGGCCGTTCCGCAACGGCATCATGCAGGCGAACGTGCCGGCGGGTTTTACGACCGACCAGCTTTTCGTCAATGGCGAACGCCAGCCATTGGCGCGTTACCCGAACTTCGATCCCACCGTGGACATCTTCAACGGCTACGCAGCCGACGCCATCAGTCCGGAGCGGGTGAAACGCTGGGCCGACCCGCGCGGCGGCTTCATCCATGCGTTGCACGAAGCGATGTGGGGCGGTCTTCACTACGTCATCACCGGCAAGGACGCGGCGGGCAACCTGACCTACGAGGGCGGCTGGCAAAACAACCGTCCCGCGCCGATGCACCGGCAATACCGTTTCGTCGAAAACATTTTCGAGGAACTCGACGCGCCCGGCGAGTGGTTCCTCGATGCCCATCAAGGCACGCTGTTCTTCAAACCGCCGCCGGGGTTGGACCTCGCCCGGGCCACGGTCGAAGCCGTGCGCCTGCGCCACCTGATCGAACTGCGCGGCAGCCCCGCCCGGCCGGTGAAATTCGTCACGCTGCGCGGGTTCACCTTCCGTCACACGGCCCGGACGTTCATGGAAACGCGGGAACCGCTTCTGCGCAGCGACTGGACGATTTACCGCGGCGGCGCGGTGTTCTTCGACGGGGCCGAGGACTTCGCGCTCGACGATTGCTTCCTCGACCAGCCGGGTGGCAACGCCGTGTTTGTAAACAACTACAACCGGCGCGTCTGGATTCGCGGCTGCCACATCGCCCGGGCGGGCGCGAACGGCATCGCGTTCGTCGGCGATCCGCCGGCGGTGCGCGACGGTGTCACCTGGAAACAGCAAAACGACGTTGCCCGAATTGACCGGACGCCCGGCCAGCGAACGGACAACTTTCCCGCCGACTGTCTCGTCAGGGACTGCCTGATCCACGGGACGGGGCGGGTCGAGAAACAAACGGCCGGCGTCGAGATTGACCTCGCGCAGGGCATCACGGTGCGGCACTGCTCGATCTATGACGTGCCGCGTGCCGGCATCAACATCGGCAACGGTGCCTGGGGCGGCCACGTCATCGAGTTCTGCGACGTCTTCGACACGGTGAAGGAGACCGGCGACCACGGTTCGTTCAATTCCTGGGGCCGCGACCGCTTTTGGAACCTGCGCGGCGTGGACCTGAACACGATCATGTCCGGCGCCGACCGCGGCCTGCCGTTCCTCGACGCGGTCCGACCGACCGTGCTGCGCCACAACCGCTGGCGTTGCGACCACGGCTGGGACATTGATCTCGACGACGGCTCGTCGAATTACGAAATCCGGGAGAACCTCTGCCTGAACGGCGGGCTCAAGAACCGCGAAGGCTTTCACCGGGTGGTCGAGAACAACGTGATCGTCCACAACTCATTTCATCCGCATGTGTGGTTCCGCGACAGCGGCGATGTCTTCCGGCGCAACATCGTGTTCACGGAGTACCGGCCGATCAACGTGCCGAAACCGTGGGGCGCGGAATGCGATTTCAACCTGCTACACGCGCCCGGGGTGGTCTCGCCCGGGCCGGCAACCGTTCTGCAACGCGCCAGCGGCCGGGACGAACGTTCGGTGGTCGCGGATGCTGAGTTCGTGAACCCGGCCGCGGGAGATTATCGAGTGAAACCCGGCTCGCCGGCGCTGGCGATGGGATTTTGCAACTTCACGATGGACCAGTTTGGCGTGCAATCACCGGCGCTCAAAGCCATCGCGCGCACGCCGATGCTGCCCGCCATCGCCGGCCCGTAGTTGGAAATGGGGACCGCGCCCGTCTCGGGCGCAGCCGACGGCGTCCCCGCCGTCGGAACTCCACGTCCGGCCCATCGGTCGGACCGCCACCCGGGCCGGAGTCTTCGGCGGGACGCCGAAGACGGCGGCCGAGGACGGCCGCGCTCCCCCAATTCCCGTCATCGGCCCGTATGGTGGGCGTGCGACCGCTGAGCGCACGCATCCCTGGGAACGGATGGCACAAACGGAGCATCAGCCGGCCCAGCGGTCCGGCAGCCACCATTGCGGCCAGTCGCGACCGCGCGGTTGCGCCTCGAGGCGATTCGCGCCACACTGATGCCGTTATGAAGCAGCTTCAATTGACCGGATTGCTGGAGCGTGAAGGTGACGGCTATGTCTCGCTCTGTCCTGAATTCGACGTGGCGAGCCAGGGAGCGACGATGGACGAAGCGCTGGCCAATCTGCGCGAAGCCGTCGAGTTGTTTCTCGAAACCGCCTCGCCTTCCGAGGTCGAGCACCGCTTCCACCCGGAGGTCATCGTCAGCCGGTTCGAGGCCACCTATGCCTAAACTCGGCGTCTTCTCGGGCGCTGAAGTCTGCGAAATCCTCAGAGCGCATGAATTCGCCCTGGTGCGCCAGCGCGGCAGCCACCTGATTATACAACGCCAGCTCGAAGACACGACCGTGACCGTGCCGGTTCCCAATCATCACGAGATCAGGGCCGGAACGTTGCGCGCGATCATCCGCCAGAGCCAACTGCCCAGGGAACTGTTCCTGCGCTGAGACCTCGGCACCATGCCGGCTGTGCCGGCAAAGGAATTCGCCCAAACCGCAGCGCCCGGCACGCGCGGGAGTGAGCGACCCGGGAAGGCGCGCCCTTGGTGGGTGGGTCGCGGACCGCCGGGCAGTACCAGGAAATGGGGACCGCGCCCGTCTCGGGCGCAGCCGACGGCGTCCCCGCCGTCGGAACTCCTCGTCCGGCCCATCGGTCGGACCGCCACCCGGGCCGGAGTCTTCGGCGGGACGCCGAAGACGGTGGCCGAGGACGGCCGCGCTCCCCCGATGCCCGTCATTGGCCCATATGGTGGGCGTGCGACCGCTGGGCGCACGCATCCCTGGGAACGGATGGCACAAACGGAGCATCTGCCGGCCCAGCGGTCCGGCAGCCACCATTTGCGGGCCGCGGCACCAAGCCGGCTGTGCTGCGAAATGAAGCCGCCTCACACCGACGCCTGAAGCCATGTTCTCAAGATGCAGGCCCCCTTCACGACCGGCCCGTAGCCGAACCGGGACGCTTTCACGCCAACAGTGTCACTGGTGAGGACTGCCACTTGCACCCTCCCTTCCACTGGCGTCAGCCACTCGAATCCGCCCAAACGGCACGAGTGCTTGCACCTGTTTGCGATAGGCCGGATAGGCGTCGGGGAAATGTCGCAGCAACAGTTTTTCCTCCTGCCTCAGCTTGATCCAGAAGCCAAGGCCCACCACGACGAGGCCCAACCCGCAGCGCAGCCGGCCGATTTCGATGGCCGAGCCGAGACACATCAAGAGCAAACCCGTGTAGATGGGATGCCGCACGAAGCGGTACGGCCCCGACTTCACCAGTTCATGTCCCTGCTTGAACGTGACATCACTGCTCCAGTTTCCCGCCAGCGTCCGGCGCGCCCAGATCGTCACGAACAACCCGAACACGCAGATCACAACACCAAGGACCAGCGCCCAATCCGCCCGCGGCAGCACCACGAGATTCATGGGTGGCGGCAGACCCTGATAGAGCAGCAAAAACCAGCCCAATCCCACCGGGATTCGATGGGCGGCGGCGGACACCTCGCTTTGGTGCTCGGCCGTTGCCTTCACCCGTAGTGCGCTGATCACCCAGTAAACGAGGAAAGTGATCCAGCACGCGATGATGATCCTGCTTGAAACCGTGACCATGATGAATGTGCCTCATGGCGTAAACGCTTTCGGCGAGGAATTCAAGCCCAGCGTGGAATCAAAGCTGCAGCAGGAAAGGCCGCGAAGCGGCACAAGCGGCATAAAGCCCACGGCCGCTGGCCCAACCTGGCTCGCGGTGCTCCGCGGCCCTGATTTCTCGTTCCGCGTTGATGTTCACAAGCCGATGGGGCGCCGTCGCAGCAGCGCCCTGCCGCTCGTTTCCCAAGCTGCCGCCACGAGACCCCATGGTGGGTCGCGGACCACCGGGCCACGACGTTTGGCTCCGCCGCCCAGCAGTCGGCGGGCCACCTTTGGTGATGTTGATGGTTGTTGGTTGAGGGTTGAGCGGACTAGGTGGGTTGTGGGCACACGCGAACGGCTTGATTTTTTCCGCCGCTCCGAACCAGACTCCCCCCATGAAGTTCCCGTTGTTGGCTCATTGGCTTGATTTCGGTGTCGCGCTGGCACTGGCCACTGGCCTGGCCCTCGCGGCGCCGCCGCCGAAAAGTTGGACGCTCACCAACCAGCTCGGTTCCACACCCCGGCGGGTGACGGACAAACGGCCACTCTCGGATCAACAAAACCACGGCGGCTGGGTGAAGGTGCCCGTGCTCAGCGACGAGTTCAACGGGTCAGGCGGCCTCGACACCAACAAATGGATTGTGGGCCTGGAATGGTGGGCGGGCCGGCAGCCGGCCTGGTTCAGCCCGACCAACGTCACCGTCCAAAACGGTTGTTTGAATCTCAAGATGCGGCGGGAGACGTTGCCGCCCGCACTGGCCCAGCAGGGCTATCAGGGCTACACCTCCGCCGCGCTGCATTCCCGGGTCCGGGCCGGCTACGGTTACTACGAGGTCAGGGCGCGGCCCATGAATTCCGCCGGCTCCAGCTCGTTCTGGTTCCAGCAGGACGATTCGCCTGCGTGGCAGACGGAGATTGATGTGTTCGAGCTGGGCGGCAAGGCGAAGGGTTTTGAGCGCAAACTGAACATGAACGTCCATGTCTTCCGCACGCCGCAGGAGACGCGTCACTGGGACGCCCACGGCGAATGGCTGGCGCCTGCGCCGCTGGCGGACGACTTCCACATCTATGGCCTCGAATGGGACCGCGACCAGATCCGGTACTACTTCGACGGTGTGCTGATTCGCTGGGTCGAGAACACGATGTGGCACCAGCCGTTGTTCCTCATCTTCGACAGCGAAACCATGTCGGACTGGTTCGGAATGCCGGCCGACGCCGACCTGCCTTCGACGTTCAGCGTGGATTACGTGCGCGCCTGGGTGCGGCGCGGAACGCGGGAATAAAAGCATCAGCCGGGCGGCCGGGTGGCGTCGTCACCGGCCGGTGCTCATTACCTTGTTCTTCATCACCGGGGGGGCACGATCTGCCCAGCGTTTGCCCCGGAGGAGGAAAAACTCTTGACCCCGCCAGGGCACCGGAGCTAAGAATCTCCCCACACTCCTCGGAGAAAAGAGACGCCGCGGTCATGAATGCGCCGGCCAAATCGAACCGATTCGGGAGCCGTGCTTGTCCACGACGGAAATACCAAGGGAGTCTTTGTTTCTTGCTCGACGGTCGCGCTCAAATCTTCCCGATGGCGTTGGCAATCCTCCCAGGACTTTTCGGTCACTCCAAACGAAGCGAGCCACTTCTACGAATACGAACCCCTTCAAAAATCAAACCAGCGCAGCGCCGACTTGCAGTCGGCTTCGGGCGCGACGAACAAATGCAGGCTGCGCATTTGAACGCTCGCGGCGCACAGATTAATTGGGCGCTCTATCAGAACCGCTTATTCATCTTCACCACGCAGTAACGGAGAATATGTTGTATGAATATTAAGAGATACTCCATCAAAGATGTTGATGTTCTTCTGAAATACTGGATACCGCGGCCGGCCATGACTCTTCCAACGTTAGTCGCGGCGCATCTCCTGTTGCTTGCCACATTAAATGCACAATCAGCGGCTCCATCTGACTTTGGTCGAACCGTCAATGGATATCAGGATGACTTCGATGGCACCAGCCTGAATACCAATTGGACTGTTGTAAATGTGGGCTCAATTCCAAATGTCTATACGCTCGACGGTAGCGGAGTCCTCAAGGTCCATTCGGCTAATGGAGATCCAAACCACTTGCTCTTAAAGATACTTGGATACGATCAGAATAATCAAGAAGTACTCATGCGCCTGCGCATAGTCGCTTTAGACCCCGCCCCCTCAGGAGTGGGAGCACGGTGTGGCGTAGGTCTAGTGGTTGGCCAGATGGGGATCAACCTTGTCTTTCGTGATTGCGACCTTAACGGACTCACCGGGCACAACGTGATGTTCTTGGATGACCTCACTGCTGGGGGAACTAGTGGGGATCATGGCGAAAGGCCGGCCGGGATTGACTTCAAGTGGACTACAAACGTTTGGTACTGGGTGCGGGCAAATCATACGAATCATTCGGGAACCGCTACTGCTTCCGGAAAGGTTTGGCCGGCCGACGGGCTGACACCCGAGCCTGCGAGTTGGCAGTATACCTGGCCTTATACTTCATTTGGTCTTACCGCTCGTTCTGGTTATGCCGGAATTACGGCCGGAACGAGTCATGGACCACTTCCAAAGGCGGAGTTCGAATGTGACTATTTCTTACTCAAAGCTGCCGGATTGCCTGCAATAACGGTAAGATGCATGAGTTGCGGTCTTCCGGGAATTAAGTCTCCGCGGAAATCTGGCACGATCGTGGCGGGTGACGCTTTAAACTTCACGGCCCAAGAACCCTGTGCCGCGAAGCCAGGCTTTGTGGAATACTCTTGGAATTTCGGCGATGGGCGGGTTTCCTCACTGGCAGATCCAGGGCTTGTGGCGTTTCCAACTCCCGGCTCAAACTTGGTGTGGCTTGAGGTCTGCTCGGACCAGAGCATCGGAACTTGCCCGTCGAATTCGCTGGAATTTCTCGTTATCCCCGACACTAACTCTGTGGCGGACTTAAGTGTCACGCAGTTGAATGTGCCCGCCAATTTAGCCATTGATCTGCCTGTTCAAATCTCCTATGCAGCCCAGAATGTTGGCGACGGGGCTGTGTCTGGTGAATCCTGGAAAGACGCGCTTTACCTTTCACGCGACCCGTATCTGGACGTGAACGACCAATTATTGGTGTCGTCGTCGATTTCCAACAACGTGTCTGTTGGCGGCAGCTACACTAACACGCTCACGGTCACGATTCCGACGGTGGAGGAGGGCGCATACTACCTGATTCTGTCTCTGAATGACGAATGGCAGTTTCTGGAACGCCACCGGCTCAACAACGAGTTCGCCGCCGCTACGGACCTGGTCATTCCCCGGCTCACCAACGCGGCGCCATTTGCCGCCGCTTTCACCGGCAACGGCGACGAGAAATACTTCCGCATTGACGTTCCTGCCGGGCAGAACCTGCTTATCATCCTGAACGACGCGGACGAGCAGGGCGCCGACGAACTGTATGTCCGCTTCGGCGCGCTGCCGACGACCGGGGCCTTCGATTATCAGGCTGCCGCGCCCGGCAGCACCAGCCAGCAATTGCTCATTCCCGCCGCCGCGCCGGGCACCTATTACGTCATGGCCAATTGCAACAGCCTCTCGGGCAGCGGCAATTTCACCATGACGGCCACCGCGTCGAGTCTAAACGTCACCGGCGTGACGCCGGGCAGTTATGGACAGAACGCCGGGGCCACGTTGACCATTGCGGGCGCCGGCTTTGACTCCACCGCGGCCGCGGACCTGGTCGCCGCCGATGGCACCGCTTATCCCGCCAGCATTGTCTCGGCCGACTCTTTCACCCAGTTGACCGCCACGTTTGACTTGAGCGGCGTGCCAGTGGGGACTTATTCGCTGCGTGTCTCTTCTCCAACGTGGGGCACCAATGCGTTGGCCAGCGCTTTTCAAGTGCTGACGGCAGGGCAGCCGAAGCTCGAAACCCAACTCATCGTGCCGAGCCAACTGGGCTACCACGGCTTGGGCACCATCTACGTGGCCTACCGCAACACCGGCAACGCCGCCATGCCCGCGCCGTTGCTGGTTTTAACGGCCACACAAGACGGGCGGGAAGGGGCGTTCCTGACTTTGCAGCCCATCAACCTGACCTCCGGGTTCTGGACTTCCGCGCAGCCCGAGGGCTTCAGCCATTCGATTCAGATCCTGGCGAGCGGTGCTACGCCCGGCGTGCTGCAGCCGGGCGAATCGGCCCAGGTGCCGGTCTATTACGCCGGCTGGCAGCAGCCGTGGGACTTTGCGTATCCGCCCATGAACTGGAACCTCGGCGTGCTGCAAGCCGACGACACCAACGCGGTGGACTGGGCAACGCTCAAGACCTCCATGCAACCTGCGTCCATCGGTTCGGACGCCTGGGATGTGATTTGGGCCAGCTTCGTCGCGCAGGTGGGCACGACTTGGGGCGACTACGTGGGAATGCTGGATAACAACGCCGTCTATCTGGGCCGCCTGGGCCAGCACGTCGTGGACGTGGGCCAACTGCTGGCTTTCGAGTTCCTTCAGGCCGATGGTCTCAGCCCGTTGCGCACGCTGGCCAGCGCCGTGGATGCGGCTGTGGAAGCGCCGGGTCTGCCGCTGGTCTTCTCGCGCACGTTCCCGGAGCCGATCTCGCAGCGGTTCGGGCTGGGTCCGCTCGGTCGCGGTTGGTCGCACAATTGGCAATACTCCCTCAGCGTCGCAAGTGATGGCACGGTGACCATCCTCGGGCCCGGAGGTTCGCAGCGCATATACCAACCGGACAGCCGGGACAGCAACAACTACTTCCCGCAAACGGGTGACCACGCCACGCTGACGCCGCTGGGCGGCGGCGCTTTCACGCTCCGCGAACCGGCCGGGCTGCTGCGGGCCTTCCGGGCGGATGGCAAACTAGATTATGTCGCGGACCCGAACGGCAATCGCATCACCTGCGGTTACAGCGACGATTTGCTGACCAGCCTGACGCACTCTTCCGGCCAGTATCTGCAGATTGCCTACAATCCCGCCGGCCGCATCCAAAGCATTACCGACCAACTGGGCCGGCAGACTGTCCTTGGATATGACGGCGCAAGCGAGCACCTGGTCAGCGCCCAATACTACGACGGGAGAACGGCGACTTACGCGTATCAGAGCCCCGTCGGATCGGCGGCGGCGCACGCGTTGACGGAGGTGGCGAATTCCTGCTGCACGGACCGCTTTTTCACCTACGACGCCCAAGGCCGTTTGAGCGTAACCTATCTGGAAGGCAACGCGGAAGCGATCACCTTCAGCTACGATAGCGCCGGGCAGGTGACGGCCACCGATGCGCTGGGCAACGCCAGCAAGTTCTATTTCGACTACCGTGGCCTGCTCGCCAAAACCGAGGACGCGCTGGGCAACGCGGTTCACCTGACTTTCGACGATTCCTATAACCTGGTCAGCCTCACCGATCCCGCCGGCCGCTCGTACAGTTACGGCTATGATGGCCAGGGCAATCTCACCCGCAGCACCGACCCGCTGGCGCACGCCACGAGTTTCACCTTCACCGGCCCGTTCAATCGCCTTGCCTCCGTCACCGACGCCAACACGAACTTGACACGCTACGCTTATACCGGCGCTGGTAACCTGCAATCCATCACCTACGCCGACGGCAGCCAGGAAGGCTGGGCTTACGACCCGTTGGGCGACGCGACCACTTGGACGAATCGCCGAGGAAGTCCGATCAGCTACGCCTACAATACCAACGGTCAGCTTACGGCCAAGGCCTTCGCCGACGGCTCCCGCAGCGTCTATGCTTACGATCCACGTGGCAACCTGACCAACGCCGCCATCCTCGATCCTCTATCCTCCATCCTCGAATTCTCGGCAATAGCCTACGACTCCGCTGATTGCCTGACGAACATCACCTCCACCGGCGGTAAATGGCTCGCCTTCACCTACGACACCGCCGGCCGCCGCGCCTCCAGCCTCGATCAACTCGGCCACCAATTGGTCTATTCTTACGAAGCCGCCGGCCGGCTCGAAAGCGTGACGAACGAACTGGGCCAGTTGATCGTGCACTACGAATACGACGCTGCCGACCGCCTCGCGCTGAAGACCTTGGGCAACGGCATGGTCGCCACTTACGGCTACGATGCCGCCGGCCAACTGCTGACCCTAACAAACCGTCTGGCCGACGGGACGCCGATCTCGTGGTTCAACTACGCCTACGACACGCGCGGACGCCGTACCGCGATGGCCACGCACTACGGCGCCTGGGCCTACGACTACGACGACTTGGGGCAACTCACCCATGCGGTCCTGGTCTCGACTGACACGAACATCCCGAACCAGGACCTCACCTACATTTATGACGCCTTGGGCAACCGCATCCGCACCATCGAGAATGGTGTCACCACCGAATACACCGCCAACAATGTGAACCAGTACGTGAGCGTCGGCGGCACGAACTACGTCTTCGACGCTGATGGCAATCTGATCCAGGAAATCACGCCGCAAGGCACGAACACGTTTGTCTATAGCGACGAGAGCCGGCTCATCGCCGTCACGGAAGGCGCGGATAGCTGGCAATACGCTTACGATGCCTTGGGCAATCGCGTGGCCACGGCCGAGAACGGCGCAACGACACGATTCGTGATTGATCCCATCGGCTTGGCCAATGTCGTGGGCGAATACGACGGCACCGGCAATCTCCTCGCCCACTACGACCACGGCCTCGGCCTGCTGTCGCGGACAGACTCAGGTGGCAACCCGGCCTACTACACTTTCGACGCTATTGGCAACGTCCAGCAACTTGTGACCTCCGCCGGTGCCATCGCCAACGCGTATGCCTACGCGCCGTTTGGGCCGCTGCTCGGGAGCGTTGAGGCGGTTCCGAATCCGTTTCAGTTCGTGGGTCAGTTCGGGGTGATGAAGGACGGAAACGGGCTGAACTTCATGCGAGCAAGATTTCAGAAACCGCCTCTCGGTGGATTTATCACGCCGGAGCCGCTGGTTGCAATGAAAGCGGGAAGAAACGAATACGTTTATGCACAAAATCGCCCGGTCGATCGCACTGACCAGTCGGGCCTGATGACGGTGGGAGAGTATATTTTCGAGCGAACGAGAGCCTGGGTCGAGGATCTGTTCAGGGAATGGCCTTACTTTGTCGCTGAGCAGCAACAACAGCAGAGAGAGTTTTTTGAAAGTAATCTTGGTCAAGCGCTAATCGAGTTAACTACGGACCTTGCTGGAGGTGCGGGTGTCTCTCTGTATGACCTTGACAAGGTGGAGATACCACCCAGCCTGCTGCCTAAGCTGGGAGAGGCTCATCTGCCTGACCCGGGTGATTGGACAGAACCTGATTGGAATCCAGATGATTGGCTAGACCCACTTCGGGTTAAATTCCCCCATTTGGTCCCACCAACTGCTCCAACTCAGCCCGGCGGCTCCGGCAACAATAGCACTTCCATGTCCCGCGACCCGAACTCCAAGACCGGCCCTGCCGGCTTCGGCACGAACGGCTTTATCGCCGCCAATGGCCCTCTGGCTTACCGGGTGGATTTCGAGAACGAGACCAACGCCTCGGCCCCCGCCCAGCAGGTCGTCATCACCGATCAACTCGACGCCAACGTGGACTGGAACACGTTCCAGTTGACCGAACTTGGGTTTGGCGACCAGTTGATTGTCGTTCCACCCAACTCCCAGCATTTCGAGACGAACGTGCCGGTGAGCTATCTGGGCACGAACTTCCAGGTGCAGATCGAGGCGGGCCTCCAGCTCTACTCGGGTCTGGTCTATGCCAACTTCCGCTCCATTGACCCGGCCACGAGCCTGCCGCCGCCGGTGAACATCGGCTTCCTGCCGCCGGAAGACGGCACGGGACGAGGGCGGGGGCACCTCTCTTACACCATCAAAGCGGAGACGAACCTGCCGACCGGCACGCAGATTCGGAACGTGGCGCAGATCTCCTTCGACCTGTTACCGTCCATCGCCACCGATCAGAAAGACCCGCACAATCCCGCCGCCGGCACCGACCCGGCCAAGGAGTGCTTGAATACGATTGACGTTGGCACACCCACCAGCCAGGTGTTGCCGCTGCCCGCCACGAACCAGACGGCCCAGTTCACCGTCGCGTGGAGCGGCACCGACGACGTCGGCGGTTCCGGCGTGGCCAGTTACAACATCTACGTTTCGACGGATCACGGTCCTTGGGCGCTCTGGCTGAATCAGACGACCAACACGTCAGCCACCTTCGCGGGCCAACCAAATCAGCGCTACGCATTTTGCAGCCTGGCGACGGACAATGTAGGAAACCAGGAGTCCCGCGCCTTGATCGAGGACGCGGTCACGACGATCGTTTCGCTGCCGGCGCTGGAGGTCTCTTGGGCGTTCACACCCGCCACGCCAGCACCCGGGCAATCCTTCACATGCACCATCACCGTGACCAACAGCGGCTCACTAACCGCGCGCGGCGTGCTGTTGACCAACACGCTGCCTGCCGGCGTGAGCGTATCGTCAGTAGATTCTGACCGTGGCACGTGCTCGATCCAGGACAACTTGATCTGGTGGCAGATTGGCGACTTGGCCGCCAACGATGCGGTCCAACTCGCCATCACGATGGTATCGCCGGCGCAAGCGTTCTATGCGGGTCAAATCTTCGTTGGCGATTCTGCGGGCCAGACTTCGGCGAGCAGCCTGACGGTCTGGCGCGTGGGCAATCCGCCCTTGCTGCTCCAAGTGGCGATGGAGAATGGTGCGGTAGAGCTTTCCTGGCCGCTCACACCCGAAGATTATCTGCTGGAAACCTCAGTCGGCCTCGGCGCCGACGCCCAGTGGACGCCCGCCTTGCCAGGATCAGCGCCAATTGTCGGCACAGAACACCGCGTCACCTTATCGCCCAGCGACGTCATGCAGTTCTTCCGCCTGCGGCAGCAGTGATTCGGCGTGCTTGACGGGAATATGGGATGAGCAACGGCAAAGCACATTCGAGCTGGCGGAGGGAACGACGGATGCTCAAAGGGCCGCGCCAATGCGTCGGCGGTGGCGAGCGGAACGCGGGAATGAGGACATTCAACGGGCGGGTCCGCCGGCGTCATCACCCGGCGGTTCGGGCGAAGTCTTGGGCAACAGCTTGGTGACCACCACAAGCAAGGCGACGACGACCGCGCCCAGCACCACCCACAACACCGGCCCGCCTCCGGACGTCGCGCCGAACTGTTCGCGCCAGGACGCCTTGGTGAGTCGTTCCTCCGCACCGGCGGTGGCGGCGGTTTTTTCCGCCGCGGCCAACTGGCCGGCGACGAGGCTGAGATCGTATTGCGGCGCGGACGCCCGCGCATTGCCGTAGTAGAGGTGCAGACTTTCTGTCGAGTCCGATTTGAACGCGAGGCGGGTGGCGGGATAGCTCAGTTCGAGTTTCGACAGCGCGATCGCCGGGTTGTCGCCGTTGTCCGTCTCGAGGAACAGGGTGTCGGTTTCCGGCGTGCCCGCGCAAATCAGCGACAAGGAGGCGGCCGGTTGATCCGGCTGTTGCGTCCAGGAGGCGCTGCCCAGCACCCGGCGATGCTTGGAACCACGTTCGTCGGGCACTTCCTCGTAGAGCAACAGCTCGCGGCGGAACAGCGGGGTGGGCGACGTGCCGGTCAGACGCGTGACCGGCAGGCCGGCCTGCGGCAAGGTCAAGCGCCAGCGGCTGACGCGTGGGCGCTCAGGATCGTTGGCAGCGGTCACCGTCGGCGTCAACGTCCGCCAGACGGTCGTGCGCTCGATCAGGAACGGCACCTGGTTGCTGCCGCGCAGAAGCCGCAGGTCGTCGAAGCCGGGTTGCGCGTGGGCCAGCACGTCGAGATCGAGTTCAAGCTGTTGCGCGCCCGCCCGGGGCAAGGTGACGGGTTTGCGAAAACGCCAGCCGGCGGTGTCCAGCGGCGCGCCGTTGCCGGTGACGGCCGGCAACGCGGCGGGCCGACGGTAGGCGGGGTTGTCGGCGAGCGGCGAAAGCACCAGCGGTGACGGCGCGACTGATTCGAGGTTCGCCCCGAGCGCGGCGAGATCATACCGCGGCGCGGCGCACTGACCGTTGCCGGTCAGCAAGCGGAACGCGCCGCTGCGCTCGGCGTGAAAGACGAGGTAGGCTGGACGGCAGGCGGCGCGGACGTTGCTCAGCTCGAGCGGCGGGCTGTCGCCGTCCTCCATGGCCAGCACCAGTTCACGGCCTGGCACGAGAGCCTCGACGGCCACCGTGAGGTTTGAGGACACCGGTTGTCCCTCGAGGCCGACACGGTACATGGTGCCGCCGGCGAGCGGGGTTTCCACGACGCCGTTTTCCGTTTGCTCCCGCGCCGCCACCGTCACGCGGCGGGTGAACAACGGCGCCGCGGTTTCAATTTGCAGCGTCGCCAGCCGGAGATGGGCCGCCGGCAATGCCAACACCCAGCGGCTCCGCCGGTCGGCGTTCGTGTAGGCGGCGATGGTCACCGGAACAGCCTCCACGCGGGACTCCCCGGCCGCAAGGCGCAGGCGCGGGATTGCCATCTTTGGAAACGGCACCGGGTCGGAGCGACGGTCGTCCATCGTCAACCGCAGCCAGGGCCAGGCGCCGCGCGGGAGGGCCAACTCGGTCTGGGCCACGCCGTTGGCCTGGCGGAAAATCGGCAGGCCGTCTGCCAGAGTCTGCCAGGTGGCGCCGTCGGTTGAGCCTTCGATCCGCACGGCTTTGATGAACGGCATCGTCGGCGCGTCCACAAGGATGGCTTCGATCGGCTGGGCGACGCCGGTTTCCAGGGTGAGCACCGTGGCGGCAGGCGCGAGGGTCACGTCGAGCGATTTCGCGGCGCGCCATTCGCGGACCGCCGGCGCGGCTTGTTGCATGAAGTACGGCACCTCGCGATCCTGCTCGTCGAACACGCGCAGATCTTCGAGGCCCGGCCGCGCGGCGCCGAGGGTTTCGAACGGCAGACTGATTTTGACCAGGCCGGGCTGCCGCACGGTCAGCATTTGCACGTGCCGCCAATCGGAGGGCGGTTCGGCCGCGGTGGCGGGCAGCAGGGCCGGAACCACGAGCACGAGGGCGGAGAGAAAGGACGCTTTCATGATGGGATGGGCGATGGGGTTGGCTCAGGTCGCGGCAGGCGGAGCGGCATTCTTGTTCGCGGCATCCGCGGCCAGGAAACGCTGGTAGATGAACGAGACGACGATCAGCACCAGGGCGAGGCCGATCAGCGAGCCGATCCGGTAGAGGCCGCCCAGGCGCCAGAGATCGTGCAGGAAGAGTTTCAGCAACGTGACGACCAACAGGCCCATGCCGCTGTAGCGCGCGTAGCGGCTGGCGGTCTTGAAGCCGGCCGCCAGCACGACGAAGGCGAACAGTCCCCAGGCCAGCGAGTACGTCATGTCCTGGCCGAGGTTGGCGTTGAACTCGAAGGTGAGCGTTGCCCCTGTGGAGAACCAGTCGGCAATTTCGATGTTCACGAGCAGGAACGCCAGCACGGCGCCCAGGGCGGTGAGAATGGGTGGCGCGTTCCACCGGAACACACGGTTGCGCGGCGGGGTGAGCAGCCGTGCGGCCGCAAACAGACAGACGGTGACGATGCCGTAGCCGTAGAGGAACCAGTTAAGGATGCGGGTTTCACTGCGCGGGTGGTAATCGAAGACCGCCGGGTTCAGCGCCAGCCGCGCGAACGCCGTCACCAGCAGGGCCACACCGACCGCACGGAGCCCCGGATGCGGCACGCGGTGGAACAGCCACAGGAGCGCCGCCCCTTCGAGTGCCCAGCCGACGGTGATCCACTGCTTGTCGAACTGGACCGGGAAAATGAGCGTGACGAAGAACAACGCGCTGCCGCCAAACCACGCCAGCAGGGCGGTGCGCTTGGGCGCGTCAGGCGCGAATTGGCGGGCGACCAGGGCAAGTGCCACCGCCATCGGCACGGCGAACGCAGCGGGGAGAAGCCCCATCGCACCGTTCGGCCACGCCTGCTTCGCCGCTTCATAGACGAGGTAGAAGTGCAGCGGTCCGGCGAGCGCCGAGGCCGCCCACGGCAGAATCCGGTCGGCGAATTTCGCGCGGAACAGGAACGGGAAGACGATGAACACGGCCGTGAAAACGACGTTCCATGCCACGGTCGTGCCCGCCGTCGCGACCGTGAAGTGCGCGCCGTTCCAGACGTACTCCAAGGCCAGCACGCAGCCCAGGCCGACCAGCGGCAGCACCGGCAGCTCCAACACAACGGTCAACCCCAGCAGCAGCACGACGAGCAGCAGGGCGAGGCCAAACACGGGCGTCGGACTCACCAGCGGCAGGCGCGCAGTGGCGAGGATCAGCAGCAGGAACGGCAGGATGGCGGAGAGCGCCGGGATTTGCGCGAGCCGGTCAGCCCGGCTGCTTTTGAGACCGAGCGCCGCCAGCGAATCCACGCCGACAAAACCGGCATCGCCGCCTTCGGCCGCCTCCCATTTGGCGAGGATTTTCTCGCCGAGGAAGGAGCCGATGAGGAAAAAGAACACGGCGAACCCGCCCACGACGAGCAGCAGCGGCGGCATCGCGGTGAGTTCCGCCGGCAGGTGGATGATCCAGACCAGCGTGACCACGGCGGTCAGGAGCAGTACCGCCACCACCGCCACCACCGCGCCCGTGATCAGCGCCAGGCCGACCGCCAGCGCGTCAATGAGCAACACCACCGGCCAGAGCAGCCACGGCATGTCGAGGTTTTGAAACAGCGGCAGCATCGTCAGCACCAGCGCCAGCAGCGGGAACAAATGCCCCCACCAGGTGCGGCCGGCGGCCGGGCGAACCCGCTGCAAGACGAGCGGAAACACGGTGTGGAGCGCCGCGAAGCCAAGGCAGGCGCCGAGCTGCCAGTTCAGCAGCTCGAGCTTGAGGTGGCTGACGGTCCAGGCCGACAGCAGGAGGAAACTCAGGCCACCGGACACCAGATGCACCTGGGGGAGCGGGTGGCGCAGCACGACTGCCGCGAGAACGCACAGGTCGGCCAGCAGGATGAAGCTGAAGATGACCCCGGGCCGGGCGCCCAGCTCCGGATAGGTCAGGAACGACGCGGTGAAAGCAAAGGTCACCAGCGGCATCACCAGGACGGAGGCGGAGACCGATCGGTTCCACTGCCGCAGACGATCCGTCACCACGAACGCCGCCAGGAACAGCAGGTTGAACGTGGCGAAGATGCCCATCGCCGTGAACACCTTGTCCACCGCGAAGAACTTGTCCACCCAGCCGATTTGCATCAGCACGGTGCCGGCGACGCCCATTGCCACGAGGTAATGCCAGCGCCGTTTCAACGCTGTGGCGACCAGGCCGATGTCGAGCAGGGCGACATACCCGAAGAGCCCGAGCGGGTTGTCCTCCCCGGTCGAGAGCAGCGGCGGCGTGAGAAAACCACCGACCAGGCCGAGAATGGCGACGACCTGGGCATCCAAGCGCCCGGCGATCATGAACGCGACCACCGTGACCAGCGACATGAGCAGGAACGCCGGGCCACCGCCGACAAGCTGGTAGCCGTGGGCCGCGAAGCTCGCCGCGTAGAGGATGACGACTCCCGTGGCGCAAAGCGTCTGGGAAGTCACGAGGTACGCCTTGCGCCGCAGCAGCACGCCCCCCACGAGCAGGCCAATGCCGGTGACAAAACCCATCGCCACCCGCAGCTCGCGCGGGACGAGGTTGTTGTCAAAGGAGTATTTGACGAAGAAGGCGACGGCGAGAAACAGGGCGAAACCGCCGATCCAGGCGAACAGTTTCACGCCCATGAATTGTTCCCAGTTGATCGCCGGGCGGCGCGGCGCGATCCGCGGCGCCAGTGTTGGTACCGGCCTGATCGCGGGTATTGCGGCGGGTTGGGCGGGAACGACCGGCGGCACGATGCTCCGGGCGGTGTCGAAAGGTGGCGGGAGCGGGGCAATCGTCCGCATGGGCGGTGGCGGCGTTGCCGGAAGCGGGGCGACGGGCGTAGTGGTCGCGATGACACTCGGTTGGGTGGTGACGACAGGGGGTTGGGCTTCGGCTGGCGGTGGCGGCTTTGCGGTTTCGAGCATCGCCAGGCGCTCCTTGAGCCGGCTGACGTCCGCCAACAGCATGTCCACCAGGCCGCGCAGAGCGTCCAACTGCTGGCCGTTCGACACCGTCCGGGCAACCATCCATACGAAGACCACGACGACGGCGATTAAGGCCAGTGGAATGAGGATAAGGAGACCTTCCATAATTCAGGGTTGGTTTGGGGTTGAGCGGCGCGAGAGACTGAGGCGGGGCTGGCGGGACGGGTTCGCAACACAACCGCCATGAGAAAGAGTCAGTCCGGTCATAACACGGCTAACTTACCTCGCGGGTGAGCCAGGGTGTTAATTGAAAATACTCGCCTTGACCGCCGGAATAATCAATGACGGATCACGGCGCGCTGAGCAGCTCCACGCGGTAGAACTGCGCGCCCGGGGCGGGTGGACCGAGCGGGATCGCCTGCGTCGCATTGGTCAGCATGAGGTTCTGGACCGGCGACCAGTCGTCTTCGTTCAGGTCGGACAACTGCTCCAGGCGGTAGCTTTGGCCAACCACTCCCTGGAGCTGCAGCACCAGGCCCTGGCTGTCCAGGTTGAGGATGATCTGCGGTGGCGGCAGAGGGTCGCTCAGATCGGGAATGCCGTCGCCGTTGTAATCGTGCGCGTCGCAGAGCAGGAGCGTCCAGTCGGTGTAATCGGCCTGCGGGGTGGTCGGGTCGCCGTCGGCGAAGGCGAAGGCGGCCAGGTAATTGGTGCCGGTGCGTGCCAGCGGCGTCACCACCCCAAAGGGTATCGCCGTGCCCGCGGCGTTGGCCCAGGCACCGTCCGCCATGTCCAGCCGGTTCGTGTTGTTGAGCCACAACGTAGCCTCACCGGCGAGCGTGTTGGTGGGGTTCTGGAACTGCTGCAACTCCACCCAGCCGCTGAATGGGCTGGCGGCGTTGGTGTAACTGAGGGCGCCGTCGTATTTGATCAGTTCGAACGGATGCTGGAAGACCAGGCCGAGGTCCACGAGGTTCAAGGCGCAGAGGCCATTCTTGGAGTTCGCCGGCCGGCTCCAGGTCGCGGTCAGGCCATGCTGGAGGCCGTCACCGGGGTTCTGGTAGCTGCCCTCGGTCATGGTGACCGGCACCTCGAACGCCGCCTCGAAAAAATCGTCCACGCCGTTCTGATTTGTGTCGGCCGGCGGCGGCACGTCCACGACGAACGGGAACGTGACCTGGTTGTGGGTCGTGGGGTCGGTCCAACTGAGAAACCCGCCATACGAGGAGGGCGTGCCGTTCGGTGCCGGGCCAAGTTCACCGTTGGAGGCGGTCGCGTCGCTGCCGACCTGGGCCGTGTAATCGAGCCCGGACTTTTGGGCGGTGGCGGGAGCGAGACGCAACGACAGGCATGAAAGATGGACCTGCACTTGTGATCCCATGGCGGTTGCCGCCAGCCAAACAAGTGCCGTCGTCCTTCCGATGCTGCCCCACCTCATTCCTACGAGTAACAAACGCCAATTGGCCCCGGCGGGCAAGCCCAAACCACCCGCAAACCACCACCGGCCCCGGTGGCCCCAACCACTCTGTCGCGGCTCGGTGGTCCGCAACCCACCCACGTGCCTCTTCGCCCGGTGATTCGGGGAGGGCAGGCGGCTCGCCTGCTGCGTCCGGCGGCCCGCCGGACGCTTTCCCGATCGGACTGGAGGAGTTTTCGGCGGGCCGCCGAAAACCACACGCCAGCGGCATGGGCTCCCCGGACCGTCTTGCCGTCGCCGCATCTTGGCGTCCTTTCGCGTTTGGCGGGCCACATCTCCAAAACCAGCATCAATCTCTGATTTCCAGCCCCACTTTTCGGAAAATCGGCCTCGGTTTTCCGAATCTGACATTCTTCTTCCGAAATCGAGCCCGATCTTCCCGCTTTTGATGTCCTCCTTCGGAAAATCGGGACGAATCCTCCAATTCCGACCTCCTCCCGGCCATTCTGATGTTCAACTTCCGTTTTCACTTCCACCTGAATTCCAACGGTTAAGACAACCGACGCCGGCTTCCATGTGCGTCAGTACTCCGCCTCGCCGCATGGCTGGCACGGTTTGGCCGTGCTCGCACCTCCTTCCGCGAGCGGACCGAGGGTCTGTGACCCGCAGAACAATCGAGTACAACCGAGCCTTTCGACAAAACCGACGTGTTCTTCGCTGCGGACATTGCTGCGGCTCGCAAAGCCGCGGTCCGGTGGCGGCGCGCGGGTCTGTGACCCGCAGCAGCTTCGCATGCAGCCGAGTCGCTCGGTTAGTCCGACCCGCTCCTTGCTGTCAGACGCGCCGCGGTTCGCAGAGCCGCGTGCCAGAACAGTGTGCGAATGCGCCGAGCGTCAGTTCCCTTCCGATTATACCTTGACCATTACCGATTCCCTGTGATAAAAGCCCATCGTTCAGTTGAACCTTGAACCGGAGAAAGAATCATGACGCGCGCCACCGTTCATGAACAGGCCAGACCGGCCGCGTGGAGGCATCGACCTGTTCCAGGTCACCAGCCTGCGCGATCAACTCCCGGGCCGGCACAAGGGCCACGAGAAGGGACTGGAGAACTACGGGTTCAAGGTGGTTATTCACGACGCCGCCAGCCCGCAACGTCACGCGCCGGCCACGGGAACGAACAAAGACTGAACCGCCAAACCTCATGCGACCGGTGCAGCCAGCGGCGGGGAAAGCGGCCAACCCATGCTAGGCCAAATACGCAGCTTGCCCTGGCGCGACTGCCCAGCGTGAAATGGCTCCGTCATATCCCGAAATAGACCAAACCTCGTCCGGCTAGGCCAAACCGCCGTTTGGCCTAGTACCCGTTAGGCGGCGTAGCAGCGTTCCTGTAAAAATGACCACCGATACAACAACGATAGAGCAGTTAGCGTTGCTCCGTAGATGGCAGCGAGGAACTCGCGTTTTACAGGTCGCACACATCTTAGCTGCCAATCATACTCACCGCCTCAACCGTTTCGTGGGAATCATCGTTGTGATTCTAACTACGATAGTTGGCACAAGCATTTTTGCCTCACTCCAGTCACAGGCAACGATATTCGCGAAAATCGTAGTAGGCTTACTCAGCCTCGCAGCAGCAGTATTATCGAGTTTACAGCTCTTTTTCCGGCATGACGACGTTGTGCAGCGCCACAAGCACGCATTCGCGCGATACGGAGAGTTGCGCCGCGAGATCGAGCAGCACTTGGCCTGCCCACCCAACACCGCCAATGATTTTTGCGTTATTGTCGAGCGCATTCGCACCAGTTGGGACAGCGCCGACAAGGAGACGCCGCCGTTACCACAGAAATTACACGACCGCGCAATTAAGCAGATAGACGACCATGACAGGAATCATCCACAAGTCGCAATCAACGCCGCCTAACAAATCGCTGCAGGCAACGCGGGATGGCGCTCTCAGTTCCGCTTCGCGGTTCACGTCATTTGGTCCCGCGTGCCTGAGCTCTGGACGTTAGGCAGCATTTGTCCGCCACATAAGCACAACCAAAACAATAAAACCGAACGTATGAAGAAAACAATCGCTTCAGCACTTGGCATTCTCACCGTGATATTCACGGTAGCAATTACTGTTCTCGCTCAAGAAAGTAAATTTGTGCCATTTAGCGAAATGAACAAGAATGCAAAGCCAGGCGCTCCAAAAATTGGGGGACTTAACTGGAATGGTTCATTGATATTCGACAGACCTATCCCCGGCGCAACTTTGGTTGCCAAAGGAAATTTCAAAGTCACGAGATGGATAATGCCGGATGGAGAAGATTGGGCTTGTGCCGAGTTTGATGACCCGGCGAAACCAGAGACATTTTGTTGTCGTTGGGCGAAGCTGAAATATGAGCCAGACATGGATTACATGGGCATATTCACAACCGCAGACCTCACCAACGGCTTCCTAGTGATTGTGCCGACTGACCGCCTTAACAAGACTAATGACATTGGCGGCCCACCTTTGACCATCGTGACTGTCGGGAAGGTTATCTTTTCAGACGATGGCTACCAAATCAGAGAAGTCGGTGGCCGTCCGGCTTTGGGAGGACCCGGCGTTGCAGATATTTCAATCAATGGTAAGCCGACGAAGCAGCAGGTTGCATTTTATTGGACTAAGAATTTTCGAGCCTATCTGAAGGACAAGCAAAGTGGACTAAATCCGACGGAGCCAAAGGATCATGGACAGTTCGCAGAGGAGCGAGCTATATTCCTTGAAAAGAAATAAATAAGGACTGAATGATTCTGCTGCCTAACAAGTCGCCGGAGCCAACCGCCGTTGGCGCTGTCAGTTCCGCTATCGCGGTTCACGTCGCGAGTCGGCGGTGGCTCAGCTTTCTACGTTAGGCTGCACCGAATTCACAACACGAAAGGATAAATATGAGCTTCTGGAGCAAACTGTTCAGGAAAACGCCCAAGCCCATTGAACCAGCAGCATCACAGAATAATAATACAGAAAATCGCCCAGCTTCACCACCTGTGGCAGCTACCCCGGCTCCTGCCGTACCCTCGCCTCGTGCAGGTGTGGCATTGGATGCGATGATACAGGAGTCAATTAACGTGCGGACGAAAAACCGCGCTTGGAAACCGATTTATGAGAAATTGGGGAGCAGCGAGTCTTGCATCGGAATATGGTTGGCGAACGCCAGGGACGCCACTGATTTCATTTTCTTGGAGGCGGCTACCTTGGATATTGTTAGGACTTGTAAGGGTTCGTTGAGCATGGAGGACGTATCCACGGTATCTCGTCTTATCAAAAACGGGGACTTTACGGTTCGGCCAGACATTATGGATATAAATAGCCCAAACGCAGTTAATCTCTACTTCCGAACACAGATTCCAATTTCGAGGGAAGCGCAATCAGAGGCATCCGAAGCGGCGGCACGGGATACAACAGAGCACGCCGATGCACAGAACAAGTTTCCTAAGTTACAGTGTCCTGGCTGCAAAAGGGTGTATTCAGTAGGAGTAGATGCAAGCATCGTCACGATGGGCACGGTCGCCGCGCATTCGGCCGCCGAAATTTCGTTGGGCGGCGGCCTGTCTGGCGAGACTTCCATCAAGCGACCGGCTTTGGTAGGCGCACCCCGTGGGACGCCTGAGCACCAAAAGCAGCTTATAGATGCGTCACCGCCTATTGCTGAATCCATCAGGAAGTCGCTCGTCGCAGGTCGAAAAGAGTATTGGTATTGTCGCGAGTGTAACCAGAATCCACCCATTGAGTTCCCGAAGAGTTGGGGACGAGAACAAGCCGCCTAACACCGCGCCGGAGCCAACGCCGACTGCCCCTTGAGTTTATGAATGGCTTGGGTTATACAACGATTATCGAGCCAGCGGAGCCACCTGTCGGTCGGCGTGGCTCAGCTTTGGATCGTTAGGCCGCGAAAGTTTATGGGAAGCACCAAAGGCCCAATGCAGCAGGAATATCCGTCTGGCTCTCTTGTTCGAGTCGCCAAGAGAGAGATGCTTGAGGAGTTCATGCGGACTTGGAAGTATCACCACCCATTACAGGCGGAGCAGCTAGAGTTCGCCGGGAAGACCGGAAAGGTGGAGTTGCATGGATTTTATCACGGAGGCGATGAGGTATACAAGGTCGAGGGCATTCCCGGCATCTGGCATGAGAAGTGTCTTGAGTTGGTATGAGCGCGCAGCCTAACACCGCGCTGGAGCCAACGGCGAGTTCGCCGTTAGCTGAGGCATTGCCACAATTCCACGCTTGCAGTCGTTCGCGCCGTGGCTCAGCTTTGGATCGTTAGGCGACATACACACACTTGCACCATGTCCGAGCTTGTTTTATACAGAATAGGGATTGTGGTTTCGCTGACTGTGTCGGCTGGACTTGTGATTTGGTTGATTCGTGGAGCACGCGTCGAGGACACCAGACCGCTTGCGCCAGGAGAGAAGCTTGACGCGATGGGATGGATTGCGATTATAGTCGTAGGCGTTCTTGTGTGGCTTGCTTTCGGGGCGAAGGTCTTCGATGGCATGATCCTTGATTCGTTGCAGAGGTATCACGATTCTATAAGATGAGTTTAGAAATGTCGCCTAACAAGTCGCCGGAGCCAACCGCCATTGGCGCTGTCAGTTCCGCTGTCGCGGTTCACGTCGCGAGTCGGCGGTGGCTCAGCTTTTTTCGTTAGGCCACTTACACGTTATGGCACATCCAGACCTCGACCAACTACTGAACGCACAGCTTCCATTCACGCAGCAGATGCTCGCGAAGCACGGAGAGTTTTATCCTTTCGGTGCGGTGATGACCGCAGCCGGAGAAATTACAGCCGAGGCTGCATACGACGGGACAGAGCGTCCACCATCGCAGCAGCTTATTGACATGATGACACAGGCATTTCGTCAGCGAGCAGCCGCTGGCCAGATTCGAGCAGCCGCCATTTGCTATGACATTCGCACGATTCGACCCGGCGAGACCGAAAAGACAGACGCCATCTGCGTGGGCTTGGAGCATCAGAACGGTGAGGCAGTAGATGTTTGCGTGCCTTACAAGAAGGGATTGTTTGGCAAGATAGCCTACGGCAAGCTATTCGCGGCAAAACGGACGCGAGGATTTGTTGTATGAGAGACCAGTGGCCTAACAAGTCGCCGGAGCCAACCGCCGTTGGCGCGGTCAGTTCCGCTGTAGCGGTTCACGTCGCGAGTCGGCGGTGGCTCAGCTACGTTGGGCCACTTAGTATGTCCTCAGACTTCATCATCATTCCACGCGGACCGCGAGCTGCCCGCAAAGAAACCTCGCCTGCCGCGCTCGCTCAGGAGTGGTTCGCTTCCGTTCGCGGCGTCAAACCTGAGACGGTAGCACGGTTGCGGGAGCAGGTTCAGCGCGAGCTTGAGACTGGTGCTTGCCGTCATTTGTTGCCGAAGATGCCGGCGGAACATTTGCCCGGCGTCGAGTTACAGCGTTGCGTTGAGCAGGTCATCACTGAGCAGTGGGATTCGCTTACGCCTGAGGAGCGTTTGCTCACACGCTTCCCCACAGTTCAGGCAGTCGGTGAGCAGTTTGAGATTCCGAAGCGCGGCACAGGCGTTATTGTTCAGCGTGAGTTGACGCGGCGCTTTGGCGTCGAGATGGTGTTCAAGCTGCGGGACGGCTCATTCTTCAAGTGGGAGTTTATTGATTGAGAACGACTTGGCCCAACCAGAGCGTGCACCCAACGGGAGGCAGCCGTTTCGCCCAGGCTGCATTCGGGCGGCGGCGGCGGCTGCCTCCCGTGGCTGACGCTCGCCGTTAGGTGTCATTGTCGCACGTTTTGATTTCATGGGAAAACATCGCAAGAAGCAAGATAAGCAAGCAAGGCGACAAAGAGTCCAGCCAGAACCCCAAGAGCCATCCCGCACAGGATTTGCACGTTGCGTTCTAGGCGTTTTATCTCCGACTGGATGGGTTTACGCCCTAATAACATTCGTTTTGACTTTGGTTGGCTCATATTATTTGCTTCGCCCACAAATTGCGGTTGAGCCAGATACCACGATTGACCCAGGCCAGCCAATGACATCTCAATTTCGCATTAGCAATTCTGGCCAGACGCCGATCTATGACGTGAAGCGCCAGTGTTCCGTTAGGCGACTTGAGACTGAAGGTGGGCATGTTGAGTGGTATGCTAAGCCGATGGCATTGATGGTCAGAGATTCCCATGAATCTATACCTGTTCTGAATCCCGGTGAGACAACATCTACTCGGATTCCGCTGCCAATCGTAGGTATTACAAATGGAGATGTAGAAATAGTTGTGGATTATACCGTTGCCATTATTCACACACACCAAGTGAGGCGTTTTAGGTTTGTGACAGGAAGAAGTCAAAACAATGAGATTATCTGGTTTCATAAATCGTTATCCGAATGACACCTAACACACCAAGGCATTGCATTGAGCGAGTCGGCGAGCCTCAATACAATGCGTGGTTGAACGAGCCCGGCCGAAGTGGAACCGGGCTGACCTTGTAATTAGCTTTCCCTCCTCAGCCGGCCCCGACGGCCCAGGGTCGGGACTCCCTTGGACGTGTGCCAGCCTCTCCGCGCCCGCCCCACCCAGTCAAACCAGCCGGGTGCCCGTTGATGAGCGTCGTACTTGGGCCGGCGCGGGCGCCGAAGTCGTTGCGCCGCCGCGGGCTGACGACACCCTCGCACGCACGAGGCGCGGGCGCGCTCGCGTTGATCGTCCGGGCGGCCGTGGGGGACATGCTCATGGGTGAAGCCGTCAGTTCTTGATAATGGCTTCTTTTGGCCAGCCTTCCTCTGACTACACGACTGGCGGTTCAGTTTGCCGCGAGTTCCCTTGCGCCATCGCTCCGCGCTCCGCCCGCCGTCATTGTCGTCTCCGCGCGCGTCCGCTTGCTCACCCGCGCCGGCCCTGACGGGCCTAACTTGGTCCTTGCTCCAATGCGTTGCCGATGCGCACTGCCCTCTTTCAGACTGCGGCCGGCGGGCGCTCATGGTTTCGCAGGCTTGTAATTTGGGTGGCGACGGCAAATCCTTCCGCCATGACCTCAACACGCGCAACGTTTCTTGCCGGACCGGGTGACGGGTTTGTTCGGTCGGTTCGGAATGCAGCCTTGACTGAAAATGGTGAGCACCCCGACTGAATCTTCCCGAGCGGTGGATGTGCCGCCCGGTTCGGCGACCCGCCCGCGGATCGTCTCCATTGACGCCCTGCGCGGGCTGATCGTCTTCACCATGATCTTCGTGAACGATCTCGCGGGCGCGCCTCACGAGATCGTGCCGGCCTGGATGAGACATTTCGCGGGCCGGAGCGGAATGACGTTTGTTGACCTGGTTTTTCCCGGGTTTCTCTTCGTGGTCGGCATGTCCATCCCGTTTGCGCTCGGGTCGCGCCTCCGCCGGGGCGACTCTCTGGCGAAGACGCTGCTCCACGTGCTGATCCGCTCGCTTTCGCTCCTGGTCGTCGGCATCATGATGGTCCACGACAATCCTTCAACCGACAAGATGGGCTGGTCCGCCACCGCGTGGTCCGTCCTGATGTACCTCGCCGCTCTGCTGGCCTTCAGCGCGATTTCGTTGCCCGAGCCCTGGGATCACTCGGAACGCCACGCGCCGACCCTCCGCATCGTCGGCGGATGGCTGCGGGTCGCGGGCTTTCTCGGTTTGATCAGCCTGGCGTTGGTGTTTCGGGGCGGGCATGACGAGCGCATCCTGTCGCTCTCGCCCTTCTCGATCCAGAGCAGTTGGTATGGGATTCTCGGATTGATTGGCTGGGCTTATGGAGTGGGCGCGCTCGTCTTCCTGGTCTTTCGCTGCCACCGAACCGCATTGCTCGGCGGCATGGTGTTGCTGCTTTGCCTGTATCCGGCCGCGCGAACCGGCGCCTTCGATGGCTGGTGGCTCGGGCACATCGTCGGCATCGGCGACACGTTGGGCGCGCTGCCCTCCATCACCGTCGCCGGTTTGCTGCTGGCCACGGTTCTCCTGACACCGGACACCGCCGGCCTGCGCTCGCGCGTGCGGTTCACCCTGTGGTTCATCGCCGGGTGCAGCGCCGGCGCGCTCCTGCTGAACGGCCTTTACGGCATCAACAAGAACCGCGCCACGCCCTCCTGGTGCCTCTGGGCTTGTGCCATCACCGCCGCGCTCTGGCTGCTGTTCCACTGGCTGGCGGACGTGCGTCCGGCCGGCCGCGTGGCCCGGACGCTCGCCCTCGCCGGGGGCAACGTGCTCCTGGCGTATCTGCTTTCGGAGATGCTGCCGTCGGTGCTTGACCTGCTCGGGATCGGAGATGGGTACGGCCACCTGGCCGGGCTGAATCTGGCCTGTGCGCTCGCGCGCTCGGCCGCTTGTGCGGTGGTAGTCCTGGCCGCCACCGCGGGACTTAACCGCCTGGGCTTCCGCCTCCGGCTTTAGCGCGAACGAACCTGATTTATGAAGACCCTCTTCCAGCATCTTGCCCTCATCGCCCTCGGTTGCCTGGCTGCCGGGTGGAGCGCCCGCGCCGAAGCTCCGCTGGATGACTTGCTGCCCGTCCGCGGGTTGTGCATCGCCGCGCCCAACCCCCGCCAGGTGGACGCGTTTGTGAAGTTCATCCAGGAAGAGCTGGCGCCCCGCTCCGTCAATACCCTGATCCTGCGCGTGGATTTCAACTATCAGTTCACGAGCCGCCCCGAGTTGGCCAATCCTTCCGGGCTGTCGCTGGCCGATGTGCGCAAACTGGTCGCCGTCTGCCGCACCAACCAGATTCGCCTGATCCCGCAGATCAACCTGCTCGGCCACCAGTCATGGCAACGGTCCGTCGGCAAATTGCTCCAAGTGTACCCGGAATTTGACGAAACGCCATGGGTCAAGAACCCCGAGAAATACGCCTGGCCCAACCCGGACGGGCTCTATTGCCGCAGTTATTGCCCGCTGCATCCCAAGGTGCACGAAGTGATCCTGCCCGTGGTGGATGAACTCTGCGACGCGTTCGAGACCGACGCCTTCCACGCCGGCATGGACGAAGTGTTTTACCTTGGCGAAGCCCAGTGCCCCCGGTGCGGCGGCAAGGGCAAGGCGGAATTGTTCGCCGGCGAGGTCAAGTTGATCCGGGACCACCTTCAGTCGAAACACCGGCAACTCTGGATCTGGGGTGACCGGCTCCTTGATGGCAAAACCTCGGGCCTGGGCGAATGGGAGGCCAGCGCCAACGGCACCCACCGCGCCGTGGAGCTCATCCCCAAGGATGTGGTCATCTGCGACTGGCATTATGAGCGCGCCGATCCCACCGCCGTCCACTTTGCCATGAACGGGCTCAACGTCGTGACCTGCCCTTGGACGAATCCCGACATCGCGGTCCGCCAAATGCAGGACATGATCAAACTTAGACAAGAGTCCGCGCCGGGGATGAAAGCCAGGTTCCAGGGAGTGGTGCAAACGGTCTGGTCCGATGCCGCCGGCTTTTTGCGCGACTTCTACGGCCGGCGACAAAGCGACGACTATAAGAGTAGCCAAAAGACGGCCGCGCGGTGTTTCCTCAAGCTGTTTGACGAAATCCAGGCCCTGAAGCCGGAACCCGCCGGCGAGAAGGAGAAGCGCCAGGTGCTCTTCATCGCCCAAGGCAAGGGCTATCAGCACGACTCGATTTCCTCCGCCCTGACCACGCTATTCCGACTGGGACAGGAGAGCGGTTGGTGGGATGTTAGCTTTCACACCGACTGCGTTCCCATCACCAAGAAACCGTTGAAGTGGGGCGCCAAAAACCTGGACAGCTACGATGCCGTCGTGTTTTTCACCGATGGCGACCTCGACATGGACGAGGCCCAGAAGGCGGACCTGCTGTCGTTCGTGCGCGACGACGGAAAGGGTTTTCTGGGCATTCACAGCGCCGCCATCACGTTTACGACGTGGCTTGACTATGGCGCGATGATCGGTGGCTACTTCGACGGCCATCCGTGGGGCGAGTTCAAAGCCCCACTGGTGGTGGAAGCGCCGGATTTCCCCGGGCTAAGCCAGTTGCCGCTGCGGTTCAGCGCCCAGGATGAAATCTACCAGATCAAGAGTTTCTCGCGCGACAACGTCCGGGTCCTGCTCCGCCTGGATGCGGACAAGGTGGACCTGACCTGCAAGGGCGTGAATCGCACGGACCGCGATTTTGCCGTGGCCTGGGCGAAGACCTATGGCAAAGGCCGGGTGCTCTATAACGGTCTCGGCCACACGCGGGACACCTGGGAACGTCCGGAGTTTCAGCGAATGTGGCGCGAGATGATGCTCTGGACCCTGGGCATTCGTCCGGGCGACGCCACGCCCGGCGCCAAAGCATCCAACTGATCGGCTGCGACACCCCGCCGCCCAGCGGTCGGCGGGCCACCAAAAGGCGGGCGTGGTCGCCCATTCCCCGCGCTCGCACTGAGCGACACTCAACTATCAACTATCAACTATCAACCAACAACCCTCACGGCTTCGTCGTCGGTTTCAGGACGATTTCGCCAATGCTGATCGGTGACGCCGGGTTGGCATCGGCCGGGACCGTCACCTTCACCTCGGCTTGAGCGACTGGCTTGGCAACATATCTTGGGTCCGTGGGTTCGTAGGCGCTGAGGCGCAGTGTGTATCCGCCGGGGGCAACCGAATCGAGGGCCAGTGAACCGTCGGCTCCGACTTTCACCCCATACTGTTCATACTGCTTGGAGTTACGCCGGAATTCTTCCATCTGCGTCTTCCACTCCGACGATTCTGCGTACGCCTTAGCATCGTCCGCGCTCAAGCCGTCCGGAAAATGCGGAAACGGCGCGCTCAATTGACCGCCGATCACCCACCCACTGTCCGCCGGCGGCGGCGTCTCGAAGCTCACGTGCCCGCGCAGCACTGCGCCGGTGTCGCCCAGCGTGACCTGGGTGGTCTTGCCCGGCTCGACCAACACCTCCGTGCTGTGACTGTGCAGCCAGGCGTTGGGCATGGTCTGAACCATCCGGGTGAGGTTGATCTTGCCGGGAGGAATTTGTTCGATGACAAAGTGGCCGTCGGCATCGGTGGTCGTTTTGTAGGTGAAGTCAAGCTGCAGGCCGGAATAAGAGGCCGGACTCGGCCAAAAATCCTGACCGGCGGCCGGTTCCGACCCAATCCTCAAGACCCCTTCGATCCGGCCATAAGGCTGCAAGACCAGCGTGCCCAACGCCCGTGCCTGGGCCAGCGGCATGGCAGCAAAACCGATGTCGCTGGCGGCGAGCACCGTGCCGTTTTCCGGTGGCGAGGCGATCTGAAATTGCCCGGACGCATCGGTCGTGGTCAGTTTGGTTGCCAGGCCGCGGCTGATGAATCGTCCGTGCGCCAACTGGACAAACCCAGGGTTGCCGTCGGTCGGGATGAAGACAGTCGCCCCGGCGACAGGCTGGCCGTCCGGGGTGACGACGATGCCCTTCAAGGCGCTGCTGGGCTTGAGCCGCAAGACCACTGTCACCACGCCGTCCTTCGCCTCGGGAAGGACTTGGCCCGAATCGGCATAGTCGTCCGCTCCGGCTGCGAGGCAGTTGTTGGCCTCCTCATCAAGGTCCAATGTGAATGCGCCGTTCGGGTCGTTGAATTCCTGCGGGCGGACATTGAGCACGCGGGAAGATGCACCGAAACTCTGTCCCGCCCCGACATGGAATTTCGTGATGGGCTTGTCGGTGTCGGCGTCAACCACCCGGCCGTCCACGTGCCGGGACCGACGCAACGTCACCACGTTGTCCTCGTTCGGCTTGAGCGCCGTGTTGCGTTTCTGCTCGTAGCCGCTGGCGTAAAAGTAGAACTGCTGCGGCTCATCGGGAGCGCTGTCCCAAACAAAACGCCCATCACTGTCCGTGGTGGTGGAAAACTCGTAGGTCGAACCCATGTTGCCGCTGCCCTCAAGCACGACGCGCGCGCCCGACAGACCGTCGCCGGCCTCATTCTGCACGCGGGCGCGGATGACGTTGCCGGGATCGAGGCGGAAGACGATCTCCTCCATCTCCGGCTTGACCTTGACCGACTTGCTCCCCGCTTTTCGACCTTTCGCGAGCACGCTGAACACGCAGTCCTCCTCTTTCACATTGTGAAACACGAATCGCCCGTCCTGGCCGGTCTTGACCTCGTGGCGGTCCACGAAATTGCGGAGCCCGGCCCAAACCGTGGCATCAGCAATGGGATGGTCCTGGTCGTCCGTTACCTGACCATGAACATCGAGTCCACGTGCGAGTGTAAGCTTGTAAGTACCTTCGCGCAGCGCCTTTTCGACCTGCTTGTCCTCGCCGACGATCGCGTTGGTGCCGATGAAATCCGGATGGCTCACAGCGATACCGATATGATCCAGCAGCTCGGCCGGCAGATTCCGCGCCGTCCAATGCCCCTCGCGGTCGGTGGTTTGCTTCTGCGAGCTGAAGGTGGCGGTTTCCCCTTTGTCTCCCGCGATGGCCTCGCCTCCGTGCCAAAAGCGGTGGAGTTCGACGGCAGCCTCCGGCACGGGGTTGCCGTCCGGGGCGACGACCAAGCCCCCAACGTTCACACCACCCTTGAGCTTGAGAATGTAACTGGCCGGGATCGTGTCGCCGGTTTTGGTGTTCCAAATGATGCGGCGTGAAGCGTAGCCATCCTTCGAGGCCGTGGCTTCCAGGCGAGTCAACCCTTCGCCTGGCCGCCGCACGTCCGCGACGCCGGCGTTGTCGGTCGTGAACGATTTCTGGAAAGTGGCGCGCTCCAGGCTGTTGGTCCCCTCGAAGTGCGTTTCAACCGCGGCCCCCGCGATCGGATGGCCTTCGGCATCCTGCACGATCAGTTGCAGATGGCCGGTCAGCGGTGGGTCGGCCTCCTCAAGATCGGGCGTGTTGTCGGGTCGCTCGCCCGGCTTGAGCGGATCGAACGTCACGGCGGCAATGAACACGGCCGGTCGCGCCTTGGCGCTGAGGAATTCCAGTTGGCGCACCGTCTTCTTCGGTTCCGGGTTGGCGAAGGTGATGCGGTAGAGCCGCAGAGTTTTGCCCCACTTCGTCACGTCGGGATGCGTGCCGCGCCAGACGACCTTGGAGAATTCGTAAGGCAGGTGGGCCGGTTCCTCGTAGCGCAACCGCCACCAGTCGCGCACATGGACGCCATACTGGATCGGTGTCCGCTTGAACGTGTCGTCGGTGTACCGCCAGATCACTTCCGCGATCCGGGCACCCGCGTCGGCATCGTAGCCCGTGCCGCTGAGCAGATGCACGCTGCCGATGTTGGCGCCGCGCCGGATGACCGCGGTGTTCTTGCCGACGGTGGTGGTTTCGATCAAGGGGAGGATGATCTTCTCGCGGTAGGCGTGGCCGTCTCCCTGCGGACCCTGGCCGAACAACTGGATCAGACCTTCGAGGTGGAACTCAATGCCGCCCAAATCCTGCGTCCCCCGCGGCACCGCCTGCCAGACCGGCTCCTTCAACCAGCAATCGTTCTCGGCGGCCGTCAGCAGGTTCGTCAGGCTGATCGGTTGGCCGGGCGGCAGCGATTTCTTTCCGTCCTTTGCGTCGGTCAGTCCCACGACGCCGAGGCCCACCAGCAGCAGCGCAGCAAGCGCCGACCAGCGGCTGGGCCGTTTGAACGCAGCAATCATGCGGATGCGCTCGCGGATTTGTTCGCGGCGCTCCAGCACGCCCACCATCCCCGGCATGGCGGCGGTGTGGCTCATGCCTTCCAACAGCCGGATGATGGTTTCCCCGTAGCGCGTGGCTTCTTCCTCGCGGGCACACGAAAGCGCCAGCGCGTCGCAGGCGAGCTCGCGGTCCACGCGCAGGCGGGCAAAGGCCAGCCAAAGGGCCGGATTGAACCAGTGGAGCGCCTGCAGCAGGGCAAGCAGCCAGCTCATCGCCAGGTCGCGCCGCTTCAAATGCGCCAACTCATGCAGCAGCATGTAGCGCATTTCCTCCGCGGAGAACCTCTCGGTCAATCCACGTGGCAGCAACAAACGCGCCTGAAAGAAACCGTAAAGTGCCGGACTGCGCACCGACGACGTTTCCAGCAGCGTGACCGGCTGCCGAACGCCCAGGCGTTGCCGGCATTCGGCAAACGGCCGTTCCACTTCTGCCGGCACCGGTGTCGCCTCGGCGCGCAACCGTCGGCCGAACCGCAGGTTTTGCCAGGCGGTCCGCCCCGCCAGCCACACGACGCCCAAGGCCCACAACCACGGCAGCACGGCCGGCACCCGTGTCCAGAGCGATGTGCTGGATTGGGTCGCTGGCGCTGGTCCCACAGCTCGCGTAGCACCGCGCTTGATGGATGGTGATGCCGTTGCAGGCGCCGGCCTCGCGGGTTCTCGAGGCGCGATGGCGGGCGTGATCAGGGTTGGCGACGAAGCGGCCGGCGATTGAACACGGGAGGTCAGCGGCGGGGAAGACCGGACATGGGCAAGGTTGAAGACGCTGATGAAGCTGGCTGGTGGCACGGGCAGCACGAGCCGGAGCACGACCACCAGCCATAGCCGGTAACGCCAGGCCGGGGTGAGGTGTTTGCGGAAGAGCCATTGCGCCAGCAGGACCAGGCCCGCCAGCACCGCCGCCTGCCACGAGGCGCGCCAGAGCCAGTCGTAGAAACCGCCGTTGCCAAGCAGTCCGGTATTCATGTCATTTCTCCTTTTCCTTGAGAATTCGCCGCAGTTCCGCGATTTCGTTCGGGGAGAGATTGGTTTCCTTGACCAGTTGCATCAGCATCGCCGCCGGCTCGCCGCCGAAGACGCGGTCGAGAAAACTGCGGCTTTCGTGGCGCACGCAATCCTCCAGCCGGAGCTTCGGCCGATAGAGGTAACGCGGGCCATCCTTCTCGAAGGTGAGCGCCTGTTTGTGGACGAGGCGTGCCAGGAGCGTGCGGGTCGTGCGCGGCGCCCAGCCCTTTTTGCGGGCCAGCTCGTCAATGAGCTCGGCCGCGGGCACCGGCGAGGCCGCCCAGACGAGGTTCATCACTTCCCATTCCGCCGCCGCGATTCGAGCCGTAGGTTTCATGCCTTGCTGCTACAGGTGTAGCGCGAATATGCTACAACTGTAGCACAACGCAAGGGAAATTTTCAACATTGCGCGCAGCCGAGGTTTCGGGTCCATCAGAGCCCCGAAGCTGGACGCGAGGCGCGTCCCGCAACCCCGAGGCGGACGCCCCGGTGGCGTGCTTCGTCGCGTTGGGAGTTCCGCCTTCAGGCGGCTCATTCCGGCCGAAGCCGGAACTCCAAACACCCCTTGACCGTGAGAGCGTCCCCGCGAGCGGGCTCGTCAGCGCCCCACCAAATCAGGGCACGACCGGAAATCAGTCTGTTCCGTGGGGGGTCACGGACCGCCGGGCCTGCCTGTGCGGATCGGCACGCAGACAGGCCGGGACGGGTTTCCCGCCGCCCAGCGGTCGGCGGGCCACCTTGAGGCGGGCGTCACGGTGGTCTGCTTCGTCCGGTTAGGAGTTCCGCGTTTACGCGGTCCATTCCGGCTGAAGCCGGGACTCCAAACGCCGCTTGACCGTGAGGGCGTCCCCGCGATCTCGGCCCGTCAGCCTCGCCAGACCGGGACACGGCTCAATCCTCCGGTCGCTCGCCATGCGGCGCCATTTTGACCAGCTTCGGATCGAAGCGGCCGAGCATCTCCACGAGATCCGCCTGCGCGGCCATGACCTGGTGGATGTCCTTGTAAACACCCGGAACCTCGTCGAGGCCGGCCGAGATGAGCTTCACCCCGCGCTCCTTCAAAACGCGGTTCACCTTTTCCCACTCGAACGTTTCGATCGCCCTGGTCCGACTCATCACCCGACCCGCCCCGTGCGACGCGGACTTCAACGAAGCCGGCTCGCCTTTGCCGCGCACCAGAAAGCCCGGTGACGCCATGGACCCAGGGATGATTCCCAGCACCCCCACGCCCGCCGGTGTGGCGCCCTTGCGATGCACCACCACGTCGCGCTCGATGCCGTCAATCACATGCCGCTCCCTCCACGCGAAGTTGTGGTGATTTTCCACGTCGAGCAGCACGTTCAGGCGTAAATGCCGGGCCAGGTGCCGATGGATGAGCGCGTGGTTCGCGGCCGCGTAACGGCCCATCAGTTCCATCGCCGCCCAGTATTCCTGCCCATCCTCCGAGTCGAGCGACAACCACGCGAGGTGCTTGTGTTCCTTGGGCAGGTTCGGATGCTGCGCCATCGCCAGTCTGCTGTAATAATCGCACACGGCCGCCCCGGTGCCCCGGCTGCCGCTGTGGCTCAACAACGCCACGTACTCGCCGGCCGGCAATCCGGCGATTGGATGCTCGTTGGCGAAGATGCCAAACTCGACGAAGTGATTGCCGCTCCCGCTGGTGCCGAGCTGCGCCCAGGCACGATCCTTGTTCTGCTTCGTCGCCGGGCTCACGGACCAGTCCGCCTCCAGCACCTCGTGCTCGCGGCGCTGCTGGAAGCTGGCGCCCACGCCAAAGCGCGTCTCGGTTTCGATGGCCTTGACCAGTTGCTCGCGCTGACGGTCCAGTTCGCGCACCGGCAGGTCGAGCACGGTCAGCTTCATCCGACAGGCGATGTCCACCCCCACCGCGTAGGGGATCACGGCGTTGTCCGTGGCCAGCACGCCGCCGATCGGCAGACCGTAACCGACGTGCGCGTCGGGCATGAGCGCACCCGCCACCGCCACCGGCAACTGGCACGCGCGTTCCATCTGGTTGACCGCCTCGGGCTCCAGCCCTTCGCCCCACTGACGCCACGCGGCGGGCGCTTCGCGGATCGTTCGCTCGCACCGGAGCAGCGACTTCGCGAACTTCCCGCGCAGATCGTCTTCCGCAAAGGCGGCCGGATCGCGCACCACAGCCTCGACCTCGGCGGCGAGCCTCGCTTTGTCGAGTCCCTTGAGGACGTAACGGGCGATGAATTCCATCCCGCGCCGCGTCGGTTCGCCGGGCGGCACGCCCAATCGGATCAAATCTTCCGTGTTCATGTTGGCGCTTGCCGATCTCAGCCCGTGGTTCAGGGTTTTCGGTCGGTCAGGTTCCAAAGGGTGCTCCATTCCGTGCCGCGAGTCACGCCGGAGCAGGCGGCTGCGCCCGGCCAGCTTTTCCAAAGCCCGGTTCCACACCTCCCGGCGGAACGCCAAGACAAGCGGCGCGCGAGTCGGTGACCCGCAGCGGCTTCGTATGCAGCCAAGTCTCTCGGTCAATCCGACCCGCTTCCTGCTGTCAACGCGCTGCGGCTCGCAGAGCCGCAATCCGGGGGCAGTGCATGGATGCGCCTCGGTTTTGCGCCGCTGCGATTCTCGGCTGCGATTCTCGGCTTGCTCCCGGCGCGGGACGCGTTCACCTTGGGTTGGTGGCGGACGGACGGGCCGCGACGACGTGGCCGCCGCCAGTTGCGTCGAACCAATGCCGAGCATGACGGAATCCAAGGGCCGGACGCGCGCGCCCGGAATGGCGTTGATCATTCTGGGCCTGATCGTGCTGGCGGTGGGCCTGACCATGCTGGTTCTGCCGCCGGTTTTCCACGCCGCCGCCCGCCTTTCCCTGAATCCTGCTGCCCGGTCGGGCAATGGTCAGGTTGACCCCGCTCCGATGCAGACCCAGCTCGGCTTGATTCGCTCGAGCCGGGTGCTGTCCTCAGTGGTGAGCCGGTTGAACCTGACCCGGGAATGGAGCGATCCCTCGGGCGTGCCCCTTACGCGGTTGCAGGCGATGGGGCGTTTGCGGGAGCGGTTGACGGTTATACCCGGGGCGAGTCCCGGTCTGGTTGAGATTCGCGCGGCCGGGCCCGATCCGGGCGAGGCGGCGGATCTGGCGAACGCCACCGCGGCGGCTTACGTGCAGCTTCGTCGGGAAACCTCGCGACAGGAAACCACCGGCGCGGGCGAACTTTTGCGCCGGAATCTCGCGCGGCAGACCACCGTCGTGTCCAACTTCCAGCAACGGATCAGCGCGCTTCAAGTCGAACTCGGCACCCTCGCCACCACCAACGCGGCGAGCCAGTCGCAGTCCGCGGCGGAGGCGAAGGATTACGCCCAGGCCGAGGAACAGGCCCGCGTCGAGTCGGAATTGCTCCTGGTCGAAACGAAACTGGCCCAGTGGGAGAGCATGAGCCAGCAGACTTTGCGCGAGGAGTTGATCGCCGCCCTGCCGGAGGAGACCACGTTGCCGGGGTTGATTTCCGACTTGGACGAGGTCGAGCAGCGCCTGGCCAGCCTGGAGCCCGACGTGGCGCAGGATGACCCCGAATTGACGGGCGCGACGACCGAGCACGAGCGGATCGAGCAACAGATTCAAGAACGGATGAACACGCTGCTGGCGACGCTGCGCGCGCAGGTCGCGACCCTGCGGTCGCAACGCGATGCCCTGGAACCGAAAACCGAATCCGCCGGCGCGCGAACCGGGTCGGGGGATCTGGTGCGGAAGGAGGCAACGTACGCCCAATTGCAGCGCGATCTGGTGGCCCAGCAAAAGAACCTCGATGCACTGCGGCTGCACGTCGCCCAGGAGGAGATGGAGCAAGCCGGCGCTCCCGCCGCCGCGCGCGTGGAAATTGTGGACGAGGCCGAGCCGCCGTTGCGTCCGGATTTTCCCAACCGGCCCCTGGCCGGCGGGTTGGTCGCACTGGGATTTGTTGCCGGAGTGGGTGGCGCCCTGGTCGTTGGGCATCGTCATCGAGCGCCGGCCGCCTGAGCATCGCGCCCTGCTTTCAGCCGCGGTTTTTGGTGGCGCGAGCTCCGGCAAGTGGCTTCAATGTGGTTCGCAGCCTTTAACCGCGACGGCTCCCGTGCCGTCCTGAAGAGAAAGACGATCAAATGAAACGACGTGACTTCCTGAAAACCTCCCTGGCCGCCTCGGCCCTCGTGGGCGCGGCGCCCGCAGCACTCGCCGCCAAGCCCGGCAGCACCAAACGCCGCGAGTATTACGAACTGCGGGTTTACCGTTTGAAGGCAGGCGCCGACCACGACCTGCTCGACGGTTATCTGGAGAAGGCGCTGATCCCGGCGCTGAACCGGTTCGGCTGCCGGCCGGTGGGCGTCTTCACCTAGATCGAGCCCAAGGAAGCGCAGAGCGTTTACGTGCTCATCCCTTATCCGACGTTTGCGGCCATCGAGACGGTCGCCGCACGGCTGCAGACCGACGCTGCCCACCGGCAGGCGGGCGCGGAGTATCTCCAAACACCGAAGACCAAGCCGGCTTGGGAGCGGATTGACACGTGGTGGATGCGGGCGTTTGCAGGGATGCCGAAGATCGAACAGCCCGCCTACTCGCGCGAGGAGAAGCCGCGCATTTTCGAGTTGCGCCGCTATTACAGCTACAGCGAAGACAAGGGTCAGAAGAAGGTGGACATGTTCAACGCCGGCGAGATCGAGACCATGCGCGAAGTGGGGCTGGGGCCGATCTTTTACGGGCAGGCGATCGCTGGCCAGGGTCTGCCGCACCTTGACTACATGGTGTCCGCCGAAAACCGGGACGCGCACAAGACGCACTGGACAGGCTTTGGCAATCACCCCGTCTGGAAGAAGCTGCAGGCCGACCCGCAATACGCGGACACGGTGTCGCACATCGAGAACCCGTTCCTCGCACCGACTGCGTATTCCCAGATCTGAGGCGGGGAGCGTGGCCGGTCACTCGGCGGCGGGGCGGCCGGGCCGCACCAGCAGGGCATCGAGCTTGTCGCGGTAGTTGCGCGTCAGGTTCAACTGCGTGCCATCGCGCCGGATGGCCACGACAACACTTTCCAAGCGTTGGAAGCCGCTGACCCGTCATTCGCCAGGATGGCAACCCGCACCCGCACACTCTGACTCCCCCGCTGTGTCACGCACTATGCAGGACAACACCTTAGCGATGGAAAACGAGGGTGTGATGCTCGCTTACACGAAGTCGCTGCCGGGCTGGGACAGATGCCGGGTTCGTCCGGTTGCGCCGATCCTGGACTTTTTACAGCGTCAGAAAGGTTCTCGTGCGGTACATCCAGTACAGCAGCAACCAGACAACAGCGAAAGCGGCTGATGCCTCGACGAATGCGTCCCAAGGCCGAATGCGTGGAAGCAGGGCGCCGACGAAGATGTTTCCAACTTGTTTGAAACTGAAGAGCATGGTGGCGACGTAAACAGCAATCGAGTTCATCCCGATCACGGTAAAGAAAAACGCCCACCGGCGACACCCGTTCACGTCGATGATCCAATAGAACAATGCCAGCATCAGGAAGCCAAAACCCCCGCCCACCAGCACGAACGAACTGGTCCACAGCAGCTTGATGATGGGCAAGGTCGTGCTCCAAAGCAGACCCAACCCGACGCACGCGATGCCGGCGCCGGTGAGCGCCATCACTTTGGTCTTTGCGGTGGAAGGTGACATCAGCAGATGGCCGGCCAGCACTCCCAGCAGCACCGAGGAGGCAAAGCCCAGGTAACTCAAAAACCACGTATTCTCGCCGTAATGAAACCGGCCCAGCAGCACGCGGTCCACCCAGGTGGCCACGTTACCCTCGGGAGTCAGCACGCCCGCGCCAAAACCCGGCACGGGGACCAGCTTGAGCAGCACCCAATACAAGAGCAGAAAAGCGGCGATGACGGCACCCTGCATCCGCGGTCGCAGTTCGATGGCCACGGCGACCGCAATCAGGTAACCCGCGGCAATCCCGTGGAGCACGCTGTAACAAGGACGCAGTGCGGTGAGATTCCACTCAAGGAGTCGTCCCTGCAGCACCATCCCGAGGACAAAGAGGATGACCGCCCGGCGCACCGCGTGCAGGTAGAGGCTGCGTTTCGCCGCTCCTGCCGCTTTGCGTTTCTCGATCGAGAGCGGGATCGAGACGCCCACGATGAACATGAACAGCGGCCAGATCAGGTCCCAGAAGTGCAATCCTTCCCAACGCACGTGCTCGAACTGCGGTCTCAAGGCCTCCAGGGGGCCGCCCAGCGCCTTGGCCAGTCCGGTCAAGATGGCGCCTCCCCCGACGATCCAGAACATGTCGAAGCCGCGCAAGGCATCGAGCGACATCAGTCGGCCGGGTCGGGCGGCAGGGAACGATTCCGATTCACCAGGCTCGGTTGCGGTCGCGAGTGACATGGGGCGATGATACGTCAACCGATAGACGGCACGAAGGCTGGCGGAGGCAGGGCGCAATTCCTGCGTCCACCAGCGTCTCGACGCCAAACTCCGAGCGCTTTTCCTTGGTGAAATCCGCCAGGCGCAGCTTGGCCACCGTGAAGACACCGGTCTTCAGGCGCTCCCGAAAGAGTTTGCCGCCGACATGTAATCTGGCAAAGTAGGGGCCGGATGTTCTGTAGCGCAACAGATTGGCAACGGGGGTTTTCTGCCGAGGGCCTTGCCGTCCTGTTGCGGTCGTTGATTTCTGGCACGTGTAGAGTATGCAGATTGCCGTATCAGAATGTCAAACCCGCGTTTCTTGTGCGTCTATAAATCGTTCATTGCAAGTTGTATGGGCCCATAGCTCAGTGGTTAGAGCAGGCGACTCATAATCGCTTGGTCGCAGGTTCAAATCCTGCTGGGCCCACCAGCCATCCGCAAACCGGCCAGGGTTGCCTGTTACGGGGATACGGCCCGGTAAAAGCGGTTGGGATAGGCATTGCTCTGCGGGTCGCTGAACGGAAGCGCGCCGGCGCCAATGGTGTTGGTCCAGATGGGAAGCCAGGTCGTCAGATCGGTGGAAACGTCAATCACGACCACCCGGCCCGCCGGTCCCGCGAGGTTGAAGCCGAACTGTCCGCTGTTAAAGCCAAAGTACGGTCTGGAAGTGGCAATCACTGTGCCTCCATTTGCCGCGAATCCCCTTCGAATCGTGTTATTATATGTGTCCGCCACATAGACGTTGCCAGCGCTATCGACCGCCACCCCGACGGGCCCATAAAACCGCACGGTGCTCCCCGTCCCGTCCACGCTGCCATAGGTAAACGTACCCGCCAGTCCCGCCAGCGTCGTCACCACTCCGCCCGGTGTCACCTTCCGAATCGTCTGATTGCCTAGGTCCGCCACATAGACGTTGCCAGCGCTATCGACCGCCACCCCGAAGGGGAGACCAAACCGCGCGGCGCTCCCTGTCCCGTCCGCGCTGCCGCCCACTGGATTTCCGAAGACATCATATTGATTCAGTCCGGCTAGCGTCGTCACCACTCCGCCCGGTGTCACCTTCCGAATCGTGTGATGACCTGCGTCCGCCACATATTCGTTGCCGGCGCTATCGACCGCCACCCCGCAGGGGCTGAAAAGGTCCATCCAGGGCGGCGTCGTCACCACTCCGCCCGGTGTCACCTTCCGAATCGTGTCATTATCTCTGTCAGCCACATAAACGTTGCCAGTGCTATCGACCGCCACCCCGACGGGAAAATTAAACCGCGCGGCGCTCCCGGTCCCGTCCGCACTGCCCGGGTTGCCCGCCAGTCCCGCCAGCGTCGTCACCACTCCGCCCGGTGTCACCTTCCGAATCGTGTTATTAGCTGTGTCCGCCACATAGACGTTGCCCGCGCTGTCCACCGCCACGCCGTCTGGCCCGCTGAAGCGCGCGGCGCTCCCGGTCCTGTCCGCACTGCCCGCGTTGCCCGCCAGTCCGGCCAGCGTTGTCACCACACCGCCCGGTGTCACCTTCCGAATCGTGTTATTAAGTGTGTCCGCCACATAGACGTTGCCGGCGCTATCGACCGCCACCCCCCAGGGGTAATAAAACCGCGCGGCGCTTCCTGTCCCGTCCGCGCTGCCCTGACTGCCCGCCAGTCCGGCCAGGGTGGTGAAGGTGTAGGGAATTCTGACGGTCAACACCGCATTGGAACTGGTCACGCTGCCGAAGAGATTGGTGACCACCACCGAGTAAGGCCCGGCTTGGTTGGTCGTCACATTGCTGAGCACCAGCGTTGCGTTCGTGGCTCCATCCAGCGGGTTGTCCTTGAACTGCCATTGGTAGCAGAACGGAGGCGAGCCGGTGGCTTTCACACTGAACGTTGTCGTGTCCCCCGGCCAAACCGTCTGGTCCGCTGGCTGCAAGGCAATGGCGGGAGGCACCTCAAGCACCATCATCAGGGCATTGGAGCTCACCACGCCGCCGTAGTCGTTCGTGACCGCAACGGAGTATAGCCCGGCCTGGTTGGTTGTTACACTGCTCAATACCAGCGTTGCGTTCGTGGCTCCTTCGAGCGGGCTGTCGTTGAACCGCCACTGGTAACTCAAGGGCGGCACGCCAGCGGCTTGCACACTGACCAATGCCGTGTTCCCCGCGATGACGGTCTGGTTCGTGGGCTGCACGACGATAACCGGCGCAGGGGGGGTTACCGTGACTTGGTCCAGGTACGCATGTCCACCATCGTAGATGTAATTGATGAAACCCGGAAAGACTTGAACATGGTAAGCTGCATTGAGAATCCAGGCTAAACGATGGTTTCCGTCAGCCAATGGCACATACGCTGGCTGCCAAGCTTGTGTGCCGCCGATCAAGGCTGCAGATCCTCCGTCAACCTGAAGCGAAAAGTAACCGGGGGCGGAATTGGGGTTGGAGCTGGCCGACGCATCAATCTCCCAGTAGAAGCTCAGCAGTCCAGGACCCGCAACGGTGGTCGTGTTGGTGGACGCAATCCCGCCACGAAGGCCGCCGGTGCCTCCGGCAGCCACACCATCATGCGTGATATTGGTGGTCACGAACCATGGAAAGTCGCCGCTGGTTGTCCACACAAGCTGCGGCGCATTCAACGCATCGCCCAGAGAGATCCCCTGGGCAAAAGCTCGACCAGCCACGAGCAGGAGGATCAAAACAGCAAACAGAGTTCGGCGAAATTGCCTTGTGGACAATAGATTGCAAATTCCGTTGGAAGTCCAGCCGGTGTCGTCAGACCTGACGGCGCGCCAGATGTCTTTGGGCTTCAGAGTTTTCATAGCATGGGTCGGTGTTGTCTCTACGTTTACTCACGGGATCGTGGCGAAAGGTAGTAAGCTATTTGTCGAAATCGTCATTGCTTTTCCAGGAACGCTGCCGGCACTTCTTCGGCCGGGCGAATGGCGGTGTTCTCGGTGACTTGTTTGTGTTTGAAAAACTCGGGCATGAACGCCTGCCGTACCACATCAGTTCGCGGGTGCTCGAATTCAGCAGGAACCGTTGCACCAGGATGTCCTCGCTGCTGGGAAGCCCACCGTAAATGCTGTAGGTGTAAAATGAGGCCCCGGTTGACTGCGCCGCCGGGTAGCCACCGGCGGCGGACCCGGCGGACAAAAGCAGCGGCACGGCCGCGCGCGCGAATATGACGCCTTTGCCAAGGTAATGTGCTTCCGCCCGCACCAATAACACCGCTCCATCCAGCGCTGCCAAACTGGCGTTCTCGCCGGTCGTAAAACTCGGGCGTCGGGGCGTCGGCGTAAAGCCAACCGTGGCGACGTTGATTCCCTTCATCTGATTGGCCAGTTGCCTCCAGAAGGCGTCGGTCACCAAGTTGGTGGGCGTGGCCAGTTCAGCCCGCGAGCCGAACCGTTGTTTGAGCATGGCTTCAAAGGCGGTGAGGAAGCGGTTGGTCAAGCTCACGGCGTCCGAGGTTGTTTCAAATCCATCCGCCTTTGAACCGAGCTTCTGGATTCCCAACCGCACGGGCACCACGGTCAGTCGCCGGCACGGCGGCGATCCGAACCAGCCGAGTTCCTGCTTCTGCGCGTCGGTCAGCGGAACCAACTCCGCCTTAATGTCGGATGCTCCGGGAGAAAGTTTGCCTTCCCAAACCTGGTAGCCGGCTTTGGTGATGCGCACCGGGCTCCCGTTCGCCGCGAGCCGCATCCGGCGCATGAGCGGGGTTTTCCCCAGTGCCAAAGCCGCATCTTCCCGAAACGTTTCTCCCGAAGAAACCAGGACGAACGCACCGGCCGGCGTGCTGCTGATGCGAACCGTCGTGTCAACCGGTCGTGACTCGGCTGCTTGGCAGACATAAGCGCTCGCTATGGCGGCCAGGAAGATCGTCACGTCCCGCGGAGCAGCGAGAAGAGAAAACGATGGGGGCTCGTCGAAGAGCGTGAGGCGACGGGCTGGCTGTTCTCGTGTTGGCGGAAGCACAGGGATGGCTCTCCCCCGTCCCAAGAGCTGACGGAGGATCGCTCTTTTGACGCTCGGGCGGGTCAAGAGCATTTGTTTTCGGTGCTGGTTGTTCCGGGCAGCCTGTCGCGCAGGGAGTGGCGCGTCAAGCCGACACTTGGTTGCCTAAACTTGGACAGACGGTGGGCCAGGTGGGAATGAGCGCTCCAGCCCGGCACGGGCCAAGAAACCGCGGGCGATCTATTTCATCCCGGCAGGTTTCCTCCTGCCGGTCACCGCGATTCCTCACGTGATGAATCGCGCCGGGATATTACACTTTCAACTTCCTCGCCATGCCGACGGCGTCAAACCACTCCGGCCCGACCGTAATCGGTCAAGCTGGACACCCGGCGGGGTTGTTGTTAACTGTCGCCCGGCTCGACTACGTATGTGGCAACAGCAATACCACGCGGTCGGCGGGAACCTGTGGGCCTCCGCAACGGTGGCGGCGGCCCCGATCGGGCTGTTGTTCTTCTTGATCGGCGTCCGCCGGCTGGCGGCGTGGAAGGCGGTGTTGGCGGCGCTGCTGACGGCGGGGCTGGTCGCGCGGTTCGCATTTGGAGCGCCCGGAACGATCCTCGTGTCGTCGTTTTTTTACGGGGCGGCGTTTGGACTGTTTCCCGTGTGCTGGATTGTGTTTCCCGCGATCTTCTTGTACCGCATCACGCTGGAAAGCGGACAGTTCGAGATCATCAAGGATTCCATTGCGAACCTGACCCGGGACCCCCGCCTGCAAGTGCTGCTGATCGCGTTCGCGTTCGGCGCCTTTCTGGAAGGCGCGGCCGGCTTTGGCGCGCCGGTCGCCATTACAGGCGCGATGCTGGCCGGGTTGGGAATCAACCGGTTTCAGGCGTCGAGTTTGTGTCTGCTGGCCAATACGGCGCCGGTGGCGTTTGGATCGATCGGCATTCCGATCATCACGCTGGCCGGCTTGACCAAGTTGCCGCTCGACAAACTCAGCGCCAGCATCGGCCGCATCTCGCCGATTCTCTCGTTGATCATCCCGTGTTATTTGGTCGTGGTGTTTGCCGGCTGGCGCAAGACGTGGCCGATCATGCCGGCGATTGCGGTGATCAGCGTGGCGTTTGCCGGGGTGCAGTTTGTCGTGGCGAACTTCATCGGGCCATTCCTCACCGACATTCTCGCGGCGCTGGCGGCGCTGTTGGCGCTGGTCGTGTTGTTGCAGTTCTGGCAACCGCGCGACGCGGAGCAACAACGGCCGGCCGATCAAGCCGCGCCCGGGCCGCCGCGCGGCGCCGTGATGCTTCGGGCTTGGGCGCCGTACCTGTTGTTGGTGGTGTTTGTGTTGTTGTGGGGCATCGGGCCGGTCAAGGCGCGGCTGGAAAGCAAGACGGTGCAGTGCGATGTTCCGTGGTTGCACAACCGGGTGTTGTGCATGCCGCCGGTGGTCAAGACCGCCGCGCCCTTGCCGGCAGAGTTTAAGTTGAACTGGCTGTCGGCGGCCGGCACGGCGTGCTGGTTGGCCGCAGTCCTCGGCGGGTTTGTGGTGGGGCTGGGAGTGCGAGCCCAGGCGCGGGTGTTGCGCACCACGATCCGGCAACTCGCCCTGCCCGCGCTCACCATCAGTTCGGTGCTGGGGTTTGCGTTTCTGATGAACTACACCGGTTTGATCGCCACGCTCGGGCTCGCGTTGGCCGCGACGGGCTGGGGTTTCCCGTTCTTCAGTGCGTTTCTCGGCTGGCTCGGCGTGTTCGTGACCGGCAGCGACACGTCGTCGAACGCGTTGTTCGGCAACCTGCAAGTAATCACCGCCGAGACGCTCGGCTTGGACCCGCTCTTAACCGCCGCCACTAACGCCGCCGCCGGCGTGATGGGCAAGATGATTTCGCTGCAAAGCATTGCCGTGGTCCTCGCGGCCACCGGCATGCCGCAATCCGACGAAAGCAGACTCTTCCGCTGGACGCTTCGTCATAGTCTGCTGCTGACCGCCATCGTCGGGCTGATCGCGATGGCGTATGCGCATCTTATTCCGCAGGTGATGCCATGAAAGCCACCCCCGCCGATCCCGTCCCTCCGCCTCTCTCGGCCAAGCTTATCGGCCGTTTGATAAAGCGGAGGCGGGGGCGCCAGAACGGGCCTTGTTGCGGTGGCCGGTCCAGGGGCGGGGCGCTTCGCCGGACCAGCGGGTGATCGTGGCGGGCCAGCCGCGGAGTGGCAGCCCGACCGCCGAAGTTGCAGGGAGTGTGACCGCCCGGCTTTGCATGATTCGATTGCCAACTCAGCCGGGCGGGCGCGTGCCCTGCCGGCGGGCGGCCGAACGAAGGGTTGGAAGCGGGGTTGGGATTGGATCCGGACTTTGCCAGGCCCAGCAGCAGGCTTCCGGATCTCTCAACGGTGTCAATGGTGGGGACTGAGATCTGCCGGGGCCACCGCATGACGGCGCCTCGCATTGTCAATTATAAGAACCGCTCACGCTAATGGGTGAACGGATCGCCTCTCGCTTGGGGAGCCACGCATCCGGAACAACGACCGAAATGACAGGAACGAATCGCACCTTGGACGCCACCCGCCCCGGCCGGAGACAAAAACAGCTTCTAATAAAGAGGCTGTCTGACCGCCTCGCTTTTTCGCACTTGACCGCTCACGCTAATGGGCGACCCCTTCATGTGTCGTCATACATCTTCTGTTTCTTGGCTGCAAGCCACGGCCAAAGAGTCTTCGGCATCCATCCGTTGTACTCGTGAGCATCAACATCAAGAATGAGGACGTTGCCTCCGGGATTCACGAACGGCTTAAGCCTCTGATACCACGTCGAGATGTTCTTGGAAGAATACACCAAGTAGCAACCATCCGCATAACGGAACCAGTCAGCAGCGAGATTGAGTTGCTCCTCGATCTGCTCGCGCGTCACTCCGTCTCTCTGCCGTATGAATACGTTGTATAACTGGGCCATGTTATTCTGTAAGTTTCTGTTTTGGCGCTTCCAACGGCAATTGGTCTGGTGTCTGAATGGCCTCAATTTCGAGCGCGTCAAGATGATCCGGCTCTGGCACTGCTGCCTCTGGTGGCGCGTCCGGCAAAACGCCAATGCCTTTCTGAGCAAGCTGTATCTGGTATGCCACCCATTCGCCGCCTTCAAGGATAGCTGCGTCGGGATGCTTGTCAGCAAAACCAATGAGTCTCCATACAGTCGGCAACACGATAAGCGTAAGCGCCCCAATCGCAGCGAAACCGATGCTCTCGGTACGAACAGCCGCAACTATTGCCGCCAGCGCGCCAGCAATGGCCATAAGAAGATAGCAAGTTTTGCCGACAATCCCGCCCGGCAGCTTCACTTTGGCGCTGCCTCGCGTGAACTTGCGAATTGGGTCTTGGACTGGCATCGCGCTATTTCCGCCTAACAGGTATTAGGCCAAACGGCTGTTTGGCCTAGCCGGACAAGGTTTGGTCTATTTCGGTGCCTGGCAGGCGGGCAATGCGCAGGGAACGCCTCACGGTGGCTCCGTTCGGTCTCGGAGCCAGCTCTACCCGCAGTCAGTTCGCGTTTCATAGTCCCGGGTGTTCAATGCCTCCAACGTGGGGGCTACCGGGCGAACAACCGGGAGCGTACCAAGAATGTTCCTGAAAGCAAGACCGGAAATCCGGCCGGAACGTGTCCCGGCCCGGCGGTCCACGAGCCACCTGGGAGCTGGCACACAACAAGAACGCTGAAGGCGCCCCAGATTGCAGCCTGGGGTTGAGGAGCAACGCAACGATACCCCAGGATGTCCGTTCCCATTCGTCCTGCACCCTGAAGGGCGTGTGAGAGTCGTTTGGGTGTCACGCGGCATACGTTTCTGGCACCGCTTTCAGGGTGCGAATGCCCTGCGGTTCGTTGTCCAGGGGTATCGCCATGCTCAACCCCTGGCTGGGTTCTGGCATCCCTTCAGGATGCTTCTCGCGGCCCGGCGGTCCACGAGCCACCTTGGAGCTGGCTTACAACGAGAACGCTGAAGGCGTTTCAGATTGCAGCCTGGGGTTGAGGAGCACCGCGACGATACCCCAGGATGTTCGTTCCCATTCGTCCTGCACCCTGAAGGGCGTGCGAGAGTCGTTTGCGTGTCACGCGGCTCGCATTTCTTGCACCGCTTTCAGGGTGCGAATCGTTTTGGCTGGTGGTCCAGGGGTATCGCTTCGCTCAACCCCTGGCTGGATTCTCGCATCCCGTCAGGATGCCTCTCGCGGCCCGGCAATCCGCGAGCCACCTGCCGAGTGCGGATTGCGGATTGCCGATTGCGGAATGACAGACACCTCACCCTGGCCCCCAAGGCGGAGTGGGAGGGAGTCGCGGCCCGCCAGCGCCCGCCTAGCGCAGTTCGGTCAGCATCCGCCTGGCTTCTTCCGCCAATCGGAGGTCCGCACCCGCAGCGAACGGACTGCTTTCCACCTCGTAGCCGCCTTCGGGGTAGCTCGGACTCGTCGGCAGGTAGCCCGCCGCGCCGTTGCAATGGGTGAAGACAAACGTGTGCGGGAAGGGCGAGGCCCGCTTGATGGCAAGTCCGATCTCGTTGAAGACCTCGCCGCCGAGACCCACGAAGGCAATATCCCCCACCCGCCCGACCGTCATCACGAAGGCCACGGGCGATTCGGCCGCGCCGGCCTTCGCGTCACGGTTTGTCTTCCCCGGCAATTCGAGGGTCTGGATCGCGGTTCGGATTGGGCCATTGGTGGACCCCTTCCCAATTCCGCTTTGCACCTGCGCCACCTCCTCGCCGAGCATCGTGCCCAGCAGGACGGGCTCCGGAATCCAGCCGTTGGTCGTGTTGAAACCGGGCAAGATACGGAACCAAGGATCAACGTTTCCGGATGCGCCGGCAAATCCAGGCGTGACCAACCCTGCGCCGAGATACTTTTCGAGAAACTGCTCCGCGAGGCCGTGAACGTCGCCGCTGATCAAGTAGTTCCGCGGCCCCAGCGAGGTGCTGTGCGTGGCGTAGGCGAAGAGCACGCCCGCCGGTTCATCGCGGTCGGTGCGCATGATCTTCAGCACTTGCACCTCGCGGTCCGTCAGCAGGGATGGATTACGGCCGAGCACGATTTTCGTTTTGCCGGCCTCGTCCCGGACCACTTCGCGCCGGTTCGCGCCCACGGGCGAAGAGCCGCTGCCCACGCCCACTTGCACGGGGGCCAGTTGTTCCAGCGCCAAACGCACGACCTCAACCAGTTTTCCCCGGAGCCATTTTGTATATTCCACGTTGTTGGTGTGCCCGGTTTCGGTGCTCAACGTCAGCGCCGGCGCGCTATGGGTGTGAATGGCACACAGAAAGAGTTCCGAGGGCTGCAGTTGGCACGCGTCCAGAATCGCCTGCCGGAGCGGGTCGGCCGTCCTGTTGTAAAAGCCGAGATTATCAATCGAAACCAGCACCAGCCGGTGGCCGCCCTGGCTGAACGCCATTGCGCGGGCGGAGAGGGGATCATGGACGCCCCGCGACAGCTCCTTGCGGCTTTCGTAGCCCGCCAGCTTGACCGGCATCGTGGGCGTGATCTCGATGCGAGCGGTGCCGGCACGGAGCGGATCGTCTTGCGCGAACGACAGACCCGCGGTCAGGAGCAGGCCACCGGCACAGACCAGGAGGTGGAGCGTCCGGGCGGCCGGGGCCTGAGGTCGGGCGGGTTTCTGGGTCATACGATGTCCTCTTTCTGTGTGTCCCAACGCACCGTCCGCTGCCGCCGATAGGAGGCGATCGCCATCTGGCACGCCACCGCGGTGCGGAAGCCGAGTTCGAAGGGGCAGGCGGGTTCCTTGCGGCTGCGCACACAATCGAAGAAGTTCTGCATGTGCGCGGCCGTCGAATCGAAGTAGCCCGCGTCTTCCAAGGCCCGGCCCGGTGTTCCGGCCCCGGCGTCCGTCTTCTGGCCTTGGGGCAGGTAGAGAACCTTGTCCGCGGAATTGTGGGTGAGCGTGCCCTTGGTGCCGAACAGGTAATCGCCGCCTTCTCCGTAGTAGCTGTTGGAAAAGAGCGAACTCCAGGTGAAGAGCAGTTTTTCCCGGTGTTGCATGACCACATTCATCACGTCCGGCACCTGCATCTTGGGGGACAGATAATTGGCGCCGGTCATCGTGACCGTTTCGGGAATGGTCAGGCGCAGCGCGGCGTGCCAGAAGCCGACCTGATGGACCATGTTCTCGAACACGTTGCCGCCGGAGTAATCCCAATAAAACCGCCAGTTCATGTAGCGCTGCGGATCGAAGGGGTGCCGCGCGGCTTCGCCTTCAAACGCGGGCCAGTCAATGTGCTGCGCGTCGCAGTCGGCGGGGATTTCGCGCAACCACCCGCCGTAGGGCGCGTTGCGGAAATGGAAGGTCTGGAGCGCGGTGATCGTGCCCATGCGCTCCGGTGTCGTCCACTCGGCAACCTGCCGGAGGCCCGGGCCGCTGTTCATCTGCATGCCGATCTGGACCACCCGGCCCGAACCTTGAAAGGCCTTGCGCATGCGCTTGGCGTGGGCCGGATTGAACGCCATGGTTTTCTCCTGGTACACGTCTTTGCGCGCCTGGATCGCCGGGACGAAATTCAGGGCGTGCTGGTGCTGCGGGGTGGCGATCAGGACGGCGTCAATGCTGGGGTCGTCCAGCATCCGTCGGAAATCCTGGTATGCCTTGATGCCGGGAACGAGGGCTTTCACGGCCTCCAGGCGGCGCGTGTAAACATCGGCCACGGCGGCTCCTTCCACATTGGGGCAGCGCAGGGCCGCCCGGAAAATCTCCTCGCCGCGGCTGCCCGCGCCGATCAACCCGAGGCGAATCCGCTCGTTGGCGCCCAGGACCCGGCCCGGCGCAATAAACGCGGTCCCCGCCACGACGGCGGCGCCCTGCAGGGTTCGACTCAAGAAAGTGCGACGGTTCAACATGGCTGTTTTTCTTTCCATTTTGGGCATCTCGATGGCCTTTCTACGTCGCCCGGTGGTCTCGTGCAATCAGAATGGCGCGCGATTCAGCCCGCGCCGCCGCCGCAGGCAACGTCGGACGTCCAGCATCCCTCGAGCCGTCCCTGGTGGCTTCACGAAGCGGCCGGCCGAAGTCCATTTCAAAGCTCGCAAAAAAAAGCCGAAGCTGCATGATCCGCGCACAACCGCTGTGAAATCATTCGACGCCATTCCACCGGTGGCGCGCGAGGGGGAGACGGTTCCCCGGCCGCGTCGCGCCGATTTTTGGAGCAACCCCTTTCGCTGGCCGGTTTTTTTCCTTCTTTTGACCATGCTGCCGGTCTTCCCCTGCCGGGCTGCACCCGATCTCATTCTCTACAACGGCAAGGTGGTTTCCGTGGACGCCGCGTTTTCGATCCACGAAGCCATCGCGGTCCAAGACGGACGGATCGTCCATCTGGGCAAGACGGCGGACGTGCTCAAAGGGCGCGGCCCACGGACTGAATTGGTGGATTTGCATGGCCGGATGCTCATCCCCGGCCTGATTGATTCCCACGCCCATCCCACCGGGGCGGCCATGACGGAGTTCGACCACCCGATCCCCACGATGGAGCGCATTCGGGACGTGCTCGATTACGTCCGGGCGCGCACCCGTGTCGTCAAGGAAGGCGAGTGGATCGTCGTGCAGCAGGTTTTCATCACCCGGCTCGAAGAACAGCGTTATCCGACGCGCGCCGAACTGGACGGCGTCGCGCCGAAACATCCTGTGATGTTCCGCACCGGCCCCGATGTGGCGCTCAACACCCTCGCGCTCCGACTGGCCGGCATTGACCGCAATTTCAAAGTCACCGATGGCAGCGGCGGGTTCGCCGAGTTGGACCCGGCCACGGGCGAACCGACGGGCATCGTCCGCAACGGCTGGCACTTCTTGAGCCTCAAGGACCCGGCCCCGCCCGCCGCTCCCGAGGCCAGGCTGCGGCGCCTGACGGAACTGTTCGCGGACTACAATTCCGTCGGCCTCACCGGCGTGTGCGATCGCGACGCCATGCCGGAGGAAATCGCGCTGTATCGCGAACTGCGCCGGCGGGGCCGGCTGACGTTGCGCGTGAGTGTGTCGCAGCACGTGGAATCGCTGGGCCCGCTCGACGAAGTCCAGGCGAACATCCGCCGGATCGCGCAGGACCCGTTGTTCAAGGAACGCGACGACTGGCTGCGCATCATCGGCATCAAGACGTACCTCGACGGCGGCATGTTGACCGGCAGCGCCTACATGCGCCAGCCGTGGGGCGTGAGCAAGATCTACGCGATCCGCGATCCGAATTATCGCGGCGTGCTGTTCATTCCGCACGAGCGCCTGGTGGCGATGGTGCGCGCGGCGGTCGAGAGTGGCCTGCAGTTCACCGCGCACAGCGTGGGCGACGGCGCGGTGCATGAGTTGCTGGCCGCCTACGCCGAGGTGAACCAGGATCTCCCGGTGCGCCCGACGCGCGCCTGCATCAGCCACTCCAACTTCATGAGCCGTGAAGCCGTGGACCAGGCCGCGCGCCTCGGCGTGATGCTGGACATGCAACCCGCCTGGCTCTATCTCGACACGCGCACGCTGGTGCAGCATTTCGGCTACGAGCGGCTGCGGTATTTCCAGCCGTTGCGGAGCCTGTTCGAGGCCGGCGTGGTGGCGGGCGGCGGCTCGGACCACATGCAGAAAATCGGCTCGCTGCGGTCGAACAATCCTTACAACCCGTTTCTGGGCATGGCCACGGCGGTGACGCGGAAAGCGAAGGGCTACGCCGGCCGGTTGCATCCCGAAGAGGCGCTCACGCGCGAGCAAGCCTTGCAGTTCTACACGATCAATAACGCCCGCATCCTGGGCCGCGAGGACCAACTCGGCTCGCTCGAACCCGGCAAACTGGCCGACCTCGTGGTGCTCGACACCGACTTGTTGACCTGCCCCGAAGAGAAGATCGCGGGCACACAAGTGTTGCGGACTTACGTGGGCGGAAAGCTGGTCTGGAGCCGGAAGGTGAAGCCGTGAGCCAGCCTCTCCATCTGCGCGCCCTGCGCGCCGACGATCTGCCGTTCGCGGATGCGCTGCGCGCGCTCGTGGGCTGGAACCAGACCCGCGACGACTGGCAGCGTTTTCTGACGATGGAACCCGCCGGCTGTTTCCTCGCCGAATGGGACGGCGTCCCGGTCGGCACGGCTACGACCTTGCGCTACGCATCAGCGGTGGCCTGGATCGGCATGGTCCTCGTGCATCCCGAATACCGTCGGCGCGGCATCGGGCAAGCCTTGCTCAACCACGGCATCGCCTGGTTGCACGAGCGCGGCGTGCGCTGCCTCAAGCTCGACGCGACGCCAGCGGGCAAGCCGGTCTATGACGGCCTTGGCTTCAAAAGCGAATGGACGCTGGCCCGCTGGGAACACGCCGGGCTGCACGTCACGAAACCGACCAAGGCGCGTCTTCGTCCGTGGCAGGCGGCGGACGCCGAGCTCACCGCCCCGCTCGACGTCGCGGCGTTCGGGGTCGCGCGCGACCGGCTGGCGGAGGCTTTGGCCCGGCAGAGCCGGTTCGCACTCGTGTTGGAAACGGCGCTTGGCCGCCTCGCGGGCTATGGTTTCATCCGGCCCGGCGCGCGGGCGGCCTACTTGGGTCCCGTGGTGGCGACGTCGGACGCGGCTGGCCTGCAACTGGTCCAAGCCCTGCTGGCCACCAGCGGCGGCGAGAAAGTCTTTTGGGACATCCCCGACGCCAACACCGCGGCGGTGGCTTGGGCACGTCAGCATGGCTTCACGCAACAACGCAACTTGACGCGCATGGTGCTCGGCGAGAACACGGCGTCGGGCCGCCCGCAGCAACAATTCGCCCTGGCGGGACCGGAGGTGGGATGAAGGACTTCCGCGCACTTTTTCGATCCGTTAACCCATCTGATTATTGAGCCATGAAACCACCCCGTCACCTTGCGCCTTTGTGCTGGTTGTTGTGCCTCGCGCCTATTTGTTCCTCCCTGGCCGCCGGGCCGGTCGGCGCCACCAACGCCGGAGGGCAGGCGATGATCGAGGCCTTCCTCCGCGACGAGGCGGTGCGGCTGGACGCCCAGTTCCTCGCCGGCATCACCAACCGCCAGCAGTGGGAGGCGCGGCGACCCGAGTTGCGCCGGGAATACCTCGAGATGCTCGGCCTCTGGCCGTTGCCCGAACGCACGCCGCTCAACGCGCAGGTCACCGGCACGATCGCCCGCGACGAAGGATTCCGGGTCGAGAAACTGCACTTCCAGAGCCGCCCCCACCTTTATGTCACGGGCAATCTCTACCTGCCGAAAGACGCCCAACCGGGCGCGAAGCTGCCCGCCGTGCTTTACGTGTGCGGCCACGCGGACCGCGGGCGTGACGGCAACAAGACCGCGTACCAGCATCACGGAATGTGGTTCGCCACGCACGGCTACGTCTGCCTCGTGATTGACTCGCTCCAGCTCGGCGAGATCGCCGCCATCCACCACGGCACCTACCGGTACAACCGTTGGTGGTGGCAGGCGCGCGGCTACACACCCGCCGCGGTCGAAGGTTGGAACGGCATCCGCGCGCTCGACTATCTCCAGAGCCGGCCCGAAGTGGACCCGGACCGTCTCGCCGTCACCGGCCGATCGGGCGGCGGCGCGGCGTCGTTCTGGATCGCGGCGGCCGACGAACGCGTCAAGGTTGCCGTGCCCGTCAGCGGCCTGGGCGATCTCGAAGATCACGTCGGCGGGAAAACCGTCAACGGCCACTGCGACTGCATGTTTCTCATCAACACGTTTCAGTGGCCCTGGACAGACATCGCCGCGCTGATTGCGCCCCGCCCGCTGCTCTTCGAGAACTCCGGCCATGATTCGCTCTTCCCGATGAACGGCAACGACCGCATCCGCGCGCGGCTGGAGCAGCTCTACGGTTTCTACACCAACCGGACCGAGCAGCTCTTCGACATTGGCATCACGCCGGGCGGCCACAACGACAACCCGGAGCTGCGGCTGATGGCCTATCGCTGGATCAACTGGCATCTCCAAGGCAGCAACGCGCCCGTCACCGAGCCGGAGCTGCCCGCTTTCGAGGGCCGGCAACTCCGCGCGTTTCCCAACGAACTGCCGGCCGACGAACTCAACACGAAGATTGACGAGTTGTTCGTGCCGATGGCCACAAATGCGCTGCCCACGACGGTAGCAGCATTTCAAGGGTGGCGCACAGACCGGCTCGCCGAACTGCGGCGCATCGTGTTCCGCCCCTTGCCCGGGAAGTTCGAGCCGCAAACCGCGTTGAACTTGGGCCGCAAACCGCAAGCGGGCGCATTGACCACCGAGCCGGGCATCGCTACGCACTGGAAATACTTCCCCGCCTCGCGCCGCCAGTTGGACGGCAAACGCTGGCTCGTCGTGCTCGGCCCGGACGATTCGCTGGACACCAAGCCGGAGTGGCTGGCCCGGTTGGCCGGCGACGACGCTGTGTTGCTGGTCGCCCCGCGCGGCACCGGTCCGACGCGCTGGTCCGATCCGGCGCCGTTCGCCATCCAGCGATCGCTCGCGTTGCTGGGCCGCACCGCCGATGGTGACCGGGTGCATGACGTGCTCGCCGTGGCGGCTCACGTGCTGCACGGCCGGTCGAGCGCCAGGTGGACCGTGACCGGGCGCGGACAGGCCGGTGTGATCGCGGCTTACGCGGCGCTGTTTGAGCCCCGCCTGGCGGAGATCGTGGCCGTGGACCCGCCGGCGTCGCATCGCGACGGGCCGATTTTCCTGAACGTGCTGCGCGTGCTTGACGTGCCAGACGCGCTCGGGATGCTGGCCCCGCGTCCGCTCACCATTCAGACTTCTCAAAACGGCGCTTTCGTCCGCACCGCGGAGATTTACCGTGTGGCCGGCGGAACCCTGAGAATCCAATCGCTGCCATGACGACACCGGCATCGCTGTTTTCGCTGCCACACGTCTTCGAAGACGAGGCGCAACTCGACGACGTCCTCAGTCGCCCCCGCCCGCAGTTGGTGGAGTTCATCCGCCAGGTGCGCAGCCCGCTGTTGATTCTTGGTGCGGGCGGCAAAATGGGACCCACGCTGGCCGCGCTGGCGTGCCGCGCCGCCGCGACGGCGGGACACAAACTCCGCGTCATCGCCGTCAGCCGTTTCAGCAAGGCCGCCGCCCGCGAATGGCTGGAGGCGCGCGGCGTCGAGACCATTTCCTGCGACTTGTTCGACCGCGAGGCCGTGGCCGGGTTGCCGGAAGCCGCCGATATCCTCTACCTCGTCGGTGTGAAGTTTGGCACCAGCCAGAATCCGTCGCTCACCTGGGCGGCGAACACGATCATCCCTACCAACGTGGCCGGGCGTTTCCCCGAGGCGCGGATCGTCGCGCTCTCGACCGGCAACGTGTATCCGATGGTTCCTATCGCCAGCGGCGGCGCGACCGAGACGGATCCGTTGACGCCGCTCGGCGAATACGCCAACGCCGCCGTCGCGCGCGAACGGCTCTTCGAGTTCCATTCGCGCCAACGCGGAACGCCGATGGTCCTGGTGCGGCTCAACTACGCCTTCGACCTCCGCTATGGCGTGCTCCACGATCTCGCGCAGAGCGTCGGGTCCGGCGCGGCGGTGGACCTGACGACCGGTTACTTCAACTGCATCTGGCAGGGCGACGCCAACGACTGCATTGTGCGGTCGCTCGGCCTGGCCGCGAGTCCGCCGCTCGCGCTGAACCTCACCGGGCCGGACGTTCTCTCCGTCCGCGCGGTGGCGACGCGGCTGGCGGAACTGATGGGCAGATCGGTGAAATTCACCGGCCTTGAGTCCGGCCTGGCCCTGCTCAACAATCCTGCCCGAGCCTGCAAGCTGCTCGGCGCGCCGCCTACTCCGCTGGAAGACGCACTGCGTTGGACGGCGCATTGGGTGATGCGGGGCGGCGCGTCATTGAACAAGCCAACCCATTTCGCGGAGCGGGATGGCAAATACTGAAACCGCTCACAAAACGTGATCCGTGAAACGTGATGCGCAAGGCTTGAAATGAACCTAAATGCTGCTGTTGGGAACAGCCAGAAGGGCGATGAACCACAGATTCGCACAGGTAAACACAGATTTTGGTCGGCGTGGCCCGCTCATCTCAGCGGTGATTCGATGGATTCGTGCCAGTGCCTTGTATCTGTGTCCCTCTGCGTCCATCTGCGGTTGAACTGCGTTTTATAGGATGAATCCATGAACAACTTTCCACAACCGCCGGCCTGGGTATTGGATCGCTTGCGCGACGGACTGGTCATCCCCGCGCATCCGCTCGCCCTCACGCGCCGCCGGAAACTGGACGAGCGCCGTCAGCGGGCGCTGACGCGCTATTACCTCGCGGCGGGCGCGGGCGGGCTCGCGGTCGGAGTCCACACGACGCAGTTTGCCATCCGGGAACCGAAACACGGCTTGCTGCGCCCTGTGCTTGAACTGGCCGCCGAGACAGCCCGTAGCAGCCGACGTAAGGAGACTCTTCCCAATTCGGAATTCGGAATTCGGAATTCGGAATTTAAATCAGAGCCCGTCCTCATCGCCGGCCTCTGCGGTCGCACCCCGCAGGCCGTCCGCGAGGCACAACTCGCTTCCGAACTTGGCTACCACGCCGGGCTGCTGTCGCTCGGGGCGCTGCGCGAGGCCACGGAGCGTGAGCTGATCGCCCATTGCCGCACGGTGGCGCTCGAGCTTCCGCTGGTCGGCTTTTATCTTCAACCCGCCGCCGGCGGACGACGGCTGCCGTTCACCTTTTGGCGGCGCTTCGTTGAAATCCCGAACGTGATCGCCATCAAGATCGCGCCGTTCAACCGCTACCAGACGTTCGACGTGGTGCGCGCCGTGGCCGAAACCGGACGCGCCGGCGACATTGCGCTCTACACGGGCAACGACGATCACATCCTGCTCGACCTGCTCACCGAATGGGTCGTCCCGACGACGCGCGGCGAGCAGCGCGTGCGGATCGTGGGCGGACTGCTGGGACAGTGGGCCTGCTGGACGCGGGCCGCGGTGAAAATGTTGGAGCGATGCAAGCAACTCCGCGGATCGAAGCTCATTCCCGCGGAACTGTTGACGCTGGCGGAACAGCTCACCGACGCCAACGCCGCCGTTTTCGACGCGGCGCATGGCTTCGCGGGTTGCATCGCGGGCATCCACGAAGTCTTGCGCCGCCAGGGCTTGCTGACGAACACGCTTTGCCTCGATCCACACGAGCGGCTCTCTCCGGGCCAGGCCGCGGACCTCACCCGCGTTGGCGCCGCTTATCCCCAGCTCGCCGACGACGACTTTGTGCAGGCGAACCTGAACGACTGGTTGGAAGGATGACCGGTACCTTCCTATCGCCCTGCCAGCCGCGCATCCACCCCGCGCAAATACTCGCCGACCGGCCCAAGCAGGTCCCCGTAGTCGCTCTCCTCGCCGCCGATCGGGCAGCCGCGCGCGTCCCTGCCTGGCGCCCGTCGCGCCTCGGTTCCGTCGTAAGCGTTGTCGTTGAGGGTCGCCAGTCCGAAGTTGTCGAAGTCGAACCAGTTGCTGACCGACGGGTCGTAGAGACACCAGTGCTCGAAGCCGATGACGAAGCGCAGTCCGTCGTCCCCGCGCAGGTCGAGCAACGAATTCCATCGCGCGATCATCGCCCGCGCGCGCTCGGGCTGCGTCTTGAGCAGGAAGCCGCCATCCTTCCAGCGCTCGACGTGCAGGCCCGGCCTGACGCACCCGGTAAAGTCGCCCGGCACCTCGATGGAATGGCCATGAATGCTCTTGATCCGCGGGAACGCATAAACCCACTTGCCGTCACACTGGCCCGTCCGGTTGAGTTCCCCGGCCTCGGGGAACGTGACGAATCGCGCCATCCGGAACGGGTAGCGCAGGTCCGGCGCAGTGAGGACCGTCGCCTCGCGGGCAGCGTCGTACCGGATCGTCTCCACGGTCCCGCGGAAGAAGAGCTGCGAGTCAGGATCGGCCGTCAGGTAGTCGGCCACGACCAACGGCCGGTGGCTCGCGTTGTAGATGCGCAGGGCGTCCTCCGGCTTCGGCACATTGACCCAGAAGGCGTCAACATACGGAGCAATGGCCCGATAGACCGGGTCCGGGGCGTCGTAGAGCGGGAGCAGCAGCGGCGGGTGCGCCACCTGGTTAACGGCCTGAGCCAGGATCCAGCCATAGCGGGCGGCGAACACGCCGAGGAAATCGTCCAGGTCTTTGCGGATGGCAGGATGGGCCGGGTCAGTGAACGCTTGGTCGAAGCCGACCCCGCGCACGTCGGACGCCAGGATGCCCTTCCCACTCTCATCCATGAAACCGGTGCCGGTCCCATAGGCGTTGGTGCCATCGGGAAGGTCGCCAGCGGAAGTATCCCATGTTGTGTAGTGCGTGCCCCAAGCGGCGTTGAGGGCCTGCAATGCCTCCTGCTCCGCGCCGGCGGGGGCGCGCGCATAAGCGAACGCCGGGACCGCGCTGCGCTCGGTGAAGCGGGCGCTCCGGTCGTCTTTCGCCCGGTAGCGGTCGCGCAGGAAATCGCGCAAAGCATATTTGGCGTGGAAACGCGGGTCCGCGTAGGCGACGCCGGCGGCGGCAGCCCGTCCGCGCCACGGGTTCTGTGAGAGGACCACATAACCCAGGTGGTCGTGCGTCCGGCTATCCATGCCAAACAGGTAGTCGGCCTCCTCCGGGATCAACGCCCACGACCAGGGGTCCTGCGGCGACGGCTGCTCCTTCACCAGCGCCTGGTACGCCTGCTCGAATGCCGGATCGAAGACGTCTGCCTGGATGCCCTGCCAGATTTGCCTGCCGCTGCCGGGCGGAAACACCGCACCCGCATAGATGTTCTTCACCTGCCAGGGGCGGCGCTGGTCCACCGCCCAGCCGGAGAGCTGCCACGTTGGCTCGATGGCCAGGCGGTTCGTCAAGCGCGGCGCGGTTGTTCCGTACCGACCGGAGTACATGCCCGCGGCATTGAAGCCCCAGCTCTTCAGGCGTTCGGTGATGGCCCCTGCCCACTTCAGCGCCCAGTCGCCTGGCCCACATTTGCGGGCGATCTCCTCCGCCAGTTCGGCGCGTTCGTAAATCTGGTTGACGATCGGCGCCGTCGCAAAGTCCTCGGTCACCGTCCCCCGGAGGTAGTAACGGGGCGTCGGGTCGCCTGGCAGGCTCACGGGAACAAAGTCGGCCGGAAAGCCGACGGCCATGTCCCACCACGTAAGGCGATTCGCGTTCTTGTTATCCCAGTTGCCGAAACCGTCGGCATCCGGCGCCATGTAATTGCCAACATCCAGGCTGTAGCTGCCGTCCGGGTTCAGCGCGGCGCCCTTCCACGGCTGGCCGGCGGGGCCGATCGGCTTCCAGCCATGCGCGGTCGAGTAGGACCACGTCATGCGGCCCCCCACACTGGGCCGGTCCAGCCAGAAGCAGGTGTAGTTCGGCCGGAACCGCGCGGAGCCCAGGTAGATCGCGTCACCCTTCGCCCGCAGCGTCACGCCGGCGCCGGGGAGGACGACATCGCACGGGTCCGTGTCGGCCGCCGCTTCGGCCAGGTTCGCCGACCGTTCCTCTGCCACGGACTGCAAATAAACGGCGTCATAGGATCGAAAGCCGCCGCTGCCGCCATAGTCCACCACGTCCACCTTGCTGACGGCACGCGTGAAGAGGCCGTGGCCCTCGGGCGTGAATAACCACCAAGAACCGTCCAACCGCTGGACATGGAAAGACCCGGTCGCGCCCCCGTTCACGCGCCTCATGCCGCCATAGCGGTCGGTCTGCTCTGCCTCAAGAACCGGTCGGGGGCTCTGTGTTGTGCTGGCGTTGGTCCCGCCTAGGGCTCGGGCCGTAAAACTGGAGAAGCCGAAATCAGGGTTGGAACCAACGCCCCGAGCGCCGTCACAAGCAAGGAACTCCCCAATCCCAGGGTCGCCACTCGCAAAGGTATTATCCGTGACGCGGGCCTTCTCCACCCCGTTGATGAACACCGTGATGACATTGCTGACGACGCACGCTTTAAGCATGTCTCCATTCTTCAAGCCATAGTTAGTGCCACGATGATCCGCCAGGTACGTGAACTTCCCCAGCGGGCCATCCCATCTGACCACCTGCACATAAGATGAAGTGTCGTTAACGCACCTGGCAAAGCATTCGTATCCGGTGGTGCGATGGGCCGAGCTGGTCCAGCGCAGCAGAATCTCGAGTTCCTGGATGCACGGGGCATTGAGTTTTGAAATGTACGCTTGCCCCCAAGCCTCCTGGTCCGGCGGAAACCCGGAGAGATGAGCGTAGGAATCATCGAATTTATAGATGCCGGTATTCGTCCCGGCCTGAGTGCCGGAGGCGACACCGTCTTTCTTTCTGATTTGAGTCCAATCCACACCGTGATTGGCCCAGCGTCCATGTTCGGAGAGCGGATTCTCGGCCCCCTCAAAATGTGTTGTGTAGGTTTGGGAAAATCCGACCGTGGAGAAGCCGGCTGAAATCAGCAGCAGGATTGCATGGAAGCGGTTCATACTGGCGTCTTCAAAGAGTGGTTCGCCCGCGTCATCACCCTCAGCGTGAGATCTCCTCCCGCTTGTCCGTCCTCAACGATTCACCGCCTTCATGCTCCACTCGGGATAGCGCATGCCTGAGGCCGCACCCGGTGGCAAGGCAGCGGCAATCTCCGCCAGTTCCGCGGCCGTGAATTCCAGCGCCACTGCCGCCACGTTTTCATCGAGATACACCCGCCGTTTCGTGCCGGGGATGGGCACGATGTCCTCGCCTTGCGCCAGCACCCAAGCCAGCGCCAATTGCGCCGCCGTACAGCCCTTCTTGGCTGCAAGATGCTCGACCTGTTCGGCAAGCGCCACGTTCCGCTCAAGGTTCTCGCCCTGGAACCGCGGCATGTTGCGGCGCCAATCGTCTGTGGGGAGAGCGTCGGGCTGCTTGAACTTGCCGGTCAGGAATCCACGGCCCAACGGGCTGTAGGGCACAAAGCCAATCCCCAACTCCCGGCACGTCGGCAGGATTTCCGCCTCCACATCGCGGGTCCAGAGCGAGTATTCGGTCTGCAGCGCGGCAATGGGGTGGATGGCGACTGCCCGGCGAATCGTTGCTGGGGCCGCTTCGGACAGGCCGAGATAACGAACCTTGCCGGCACCGACCATTTCGCTCATCGCGCCGACCGTGTCTTCGATGGGGACCTGCGGATCAACCCGGTGCTGGTAGTAAAGGTCAATGACGTCAACGCCCAGGCGTTCCAGGCTCGCGTCGCAGCAGGAGCGGACATACTCGGGCCGGCCGTTCACCCCGAGGAACTTGCCCTCCGCATCGCGGACGTTGCCGAATTTGGTGGCCAGGATCACCTGGTCGCGCCGGCCCTTGAGGGCCTGTCCCACCAGGCGTTCGTTCTCGCCGCACCCATACATGTCGGCGGTGTCGAAGAGGGTGACCCCGAGGTCCATGGCACGGTGGATGGTGGCAATGGATTTCCGGTCGTCGTGCGCCCCGTAGAACTCCGACATGCCCATGCACCCGAGGCCGATGGTGGAAACCATCGGACCGTTCTTTCCAAGCCTGCGCTGTTTCATTGTTCGAGCCTTTCGCTGTTTCGCCGGCGTGGCCGGGAATCGGACCACGCCCTGCCGGTAGGATAGCCGATGGGACAAATGTCTCCAACCAGAGACGTGCCTGGCGTTCAGGACGGAGTGGGGGTCAGCGCCTCCTTTGCGGTTAAAACTCACGAAACCACTGTGATCATTGGGGAAACGAGAAGTGGTGGTAGGAACTGGATTCGAACCAGTGAAGGCGTAAGCCAGCAGATTTACAGTCTGCCCCCGTTGGCCACTTGGGTATCCTACCAGCCAGTCTCCCGCAATTGCTGCCGTGCGTCAACAGTGGGACGGATTATGCCGCGGTCGAAATCCGTGGCAAGTCCATTCGCGGGACCTTGAAGGCCAACGAGTTCCCTCGAGCCCGGGGGGTTCGTCCCTCGCCGGCCTGGGCTGGCGGCCATCGCCGACGGGGGTGACCCGCGCGAGCAATCCGGTAACCGGCCGCCCATTTCGCAATGCAGCGACCCAAGCCGTGACGCATTTCGGAAGGCCCGGCCGGTGGCGGCTGGCAGTGGATGTCGTCGTAGCGCGGGCGCAGGCGCCGGTCACCCACCAGCGCAGCGGCAGCCCCGGCAGCAGAGGCGGCGGCGGAGCAATGAGCCGCCATGCGTCGGCTTCCCCCGTGTTCGTAGCCGACGTAAGGAGGCTCAGTGGAAGTGCCGAATCCGGTAGGACAGGCGTCGCGCCTGTCTCCATCTTCAGAGATTCGTTGGCCGTTTGGTGGACATCGCCGAACCGGGGAGAAGCGGGCCAGAGCCTCCCAAGTCGGAGACAGGCGCGACGCCTGTCCTACGGCATGGTTCCTATCCAGCTCAGGCGTGACGTCGGCGACTTTCTGGGCGAAAACACGGGAGTCCACTTTCGGGAGGTAGAGTTTGCTGAGGGTGGACGTGTCCCAGTAGCTCATTTAGCCGCGCTCGGACCGGAGGTCGTCCAGGATTTGTTCGGTCGTGGGCGAGGTCTTACCGGTGGCAGTGCGTGAGCGCAACTGCCGCAGCCGCGCCAGCCAGACCTGCCGGTTCGGCGAAGGCGCGCTCTGGGGGAAGGCGCTGAGCCTGGCCACCGCCCGCCCCTGGCTGGTGATGACCACTTCTTCGCCCTGTTGGACCAGGTTGACCAGCCTCAGCAGGTCGGACTGGGTTTGCTCCACCGTCGCCGTCATGCCGGCTTTGGACCATTTCACTGGCCAACGTCAATTTCGTGCCCATGATCATGCGCCGGGCCTGAACACCGACGTTCTCACCACCGCCAAACTGAGGCTGGTTGATTTCCTCAAGGACAAAACCAGTTGTCGCCAAAGCTTTACCTAATCCAGCGTCGCCAGAGTGAAGAGTTTCCGGTGAATTCCGAAGCATGATCGAAACGACAGCCCTGTATCAAGCCCATCTGCGCCCGCGGGTGCGCACCGAAGCGGTGCGGAACGACCACTATATTCGTGCTCGATATGGAACTTACGATGTCAATACGGCACAAGCATGGCGCTTGGTGCGACGACACTGCGGCCCGCGAGATTTGCGGGGGATTCTTCATTGGCCCGCGGGAAATGCCAACCGGTAGAAGGCGGCGAGGGAATCGACGTTGATCCTGATGAAAATAACCGCGCCGTTGGTCTCTAAGCCATTCGTGATGGCGGTCCACGGCGGATTTGACGTCAGATTGTTGCGCGTTTGCAGGATGAACCCGTAGGCCGACGCCGGCCAGGAAACCGTAATTCTGTCCGATAGAAGGGTGATTTGCAGAAAAGGCGCCGGCCCGGTAGTCACGCTGACCGACTGCGTGACAACGGGAGCCGCGTTGTAATTGGTGTTCCCAGCCTGGGAGGCTTGAATGACAACGGTGCCTGCGTTGATCGCCGTGATAACGTTGCCAGACAGAGTCGCCGGACCGCTCAAGAGAGCAAAACTCACGCTCAATCCCGAACTCGCCGTGGCGGTGAGAGGGAAGGAAACGCCCGCCAGGGCGTTCGTGACCGGCGCGAAAGTGATCGTTTGGCCGGCCTTCTCCACATTTAAACTCACCGTGTCAGTTGCGCTGCTGTAATCCGCCGTGTCGGTTGGAGTGAAGACGACCGAAAGCGTATGGGTGCCCGCGTTGAGCACGGTGCCGTTCGTCGGGGTGTAGGCAAAGCTGCCGGGCACGTTCGCCGTGGCGTTCAACTGGTTGGAGTTGAGGGCGGTGCCGTAGGTGATGGCCACCGGATTGGTCCAGGTGACACTGGGTGTGGCCGGGAGCACGCTGAGCGTCCCGCTGACAAAAGGACCAAAGGTGTAGTTTGTGGCACTTAGGGTCCCCGACCCTGGCGTGATCGGATAGGTCCCCACAACGCTTGCTGCCGTAGCAGGCGTCGTATAGCTTGGGATCCCACTCACGACTGCCAGCGTGTCGCCATTGACGAAGCCGCTATAGCCCGCAGTGAATGCCGGGTTGGCCGCGCCATAGACCCGGTTCGTATCCGCCGCCGTCACGGTCAAGGAGGCGGGCGAAACGACCAGACTCACCGTGTCGGTCACGCTGCTGTAATCCACCGTGTTGGTCGGAACAAAGATGACGGAGAGCGTATTGGTGCCCGCGTTGAGCACGGTGCCGTTGGTTGGATTGTAGGCAAAGCTGCCGGCCACGTTCGCCGTGGCGTTCAACTGGTTGGTGGTGAGGGCCGCGCCGTAAATGATGGGGCTGGCGTTGGTCCACGTAATGACCGGTGTCACCTGGCCCACAATCAGTGTGCCGTTGACCAAATTGACTGTGTAGTTGGTCAAGCCGGTACCGACTGCCGCACTGGGGACAATGGCATAAGGCGAGCCTGCCACCGTTGCCGTCGCCGCCGCACCAGAACTGGTCAATGTCACGCTGGTCACGGTATCGCCGTTCACCAACCCGCCGGTGGTAAACTCCGTGCCCGTGAATGTCACTGTCTGGCCATAAGTCTTGGTTTGATTGTTGGCCGTGATGGTCAGCGCCGCCGGGTTGACCGTCAGCGTGCCGTTGGCATAGGCAATCGTGTAGTTGTTCAATCCCGTGCCCACGGACGCACTGGGAACAATGGTGTATGGCGAACCCACCACCGTCGCCGTTGCCGCCGCGCCGGAACTGTTTAAAGTCACACCATTCACCGTGTCGCTGTTCAGCAGTCCACTGGTGGTGAATTCAGTTCCGGCAAATGTGACTGACTGCCCGTAGGTCTTGGTGCGGTTGCTGGCGGTCACGGTCAAAGACGCCGGGCTCACCGTCAGCGCGCCGTTGGCATAGGTAAGCGTGTAGTTGGCCAAGCCAGTTCCCTGAGCCGCGCTCGGCACTATGTTGTAAGGCGAACCCGCCACCGTCGCCGTTGCCCCACTGCCGGAACTCGTCAGGGTCACGCTGGTCACGGTATCCTCGTTCGTCAACCCGCCCGTGGTGAACTCCGTGCCCGTAAATGTCACTGTATGGCCATAAGTCTTGGTTTGATCGTTGGCCGTCAGTATCAAAGGGGCGGGCGAAACGACCAGATTCACCGTGTCGGTCACGCTGCTGTAATCCACCGTGTTGGTCGGGGTAAAGATGACGGAAAGTGTATGGGTCCCCGCATTGAGCACGGTGCCATTGGTTGGATTGTAGGCAAAGGTGCCCGGCACCCTGGCTGTGGCGTCCAACTGGTTGGAGCTGAGAGCCGTGCCGTAGATGATGGGGCTGGGCTTGGTCCACGTCACCAGCGCGACGGCGTTGGAATAGAGGTTCAACACCTGGATTGGCGTGAGCGCGGTGTTGAAAACGGCCACTTCGTCCATCATTCCGTTGAAAGTATTTGCACCGTTGCCGCCGTCGTAAGCATCATCACCAATCAACGTGTTGGCGTTGAAGGCCTCGGCGGTGTGGGCAATGGCATTGGTGGCGGAGTGGACTCCCCTTGTATTGCAGAGATAGACTATGGCCCTCTGAGGCGAGATCACCAGCGCGACAAACGACCACTGCCGCAAAGGCGCCACCAGGCCGGAAGACCAGTTCCAAGTATTGATGTTGTCTTTGTTCCAGTGGTAACCCAATTGTCCGCCCGTGCCGAAGTTCAAACCCGACGCATCCCCGCTCGGGCGGCAAAATACCAAACCGGCATAATTCGCCGGAGTGCTGATCGGGTAAATCCACGCGCTGATCGTGACGGTGTTAGTGTTCAGGTTTAAGGCGGGGAGGGTGACATACGAATTGGCTATGCCGTTCGTAAAGCGCGCCGCGGTGTTGGAGTTCTCAAAACCAGGGAGGCCGAGCGATGCCGTCGGGCCAGGGACTCCATCCGCCGAGGCACGGCCGTAATTCCCGTTGTAACTGTTCATGGCGTCAACCGCCACCACGGTCCCGCTGGAAGGATTGTTGGTCTCGTTGAGCCTCCAGTAACCCACCGGATTTGCCGCCATCACCGCGCTGGCGAACGGGGGCGCAGGCAACACCACCAGGTTTACACTATTGGTCGCGCTGCTGTAATCAACTGTGTCGGTGGGGGTGAAGATCACGGTGAGTGTATTGGTCCCCGCATCGAGCACGGTGCCGTTGGTCGGCATGTAGTCAAACGTGCCGGGCACGTTCGCGGTCGCATTCAACTGCTTGGAACTCAGGGCGGTGCCATACGTGATGGCAAGCGGATTGTTCCAAGCGAGGCTCAACCCGGACGGCACGACCCCATAAAGCGTGACCACGCCATAACCCGGGATGCTCACGTTGGCGCTGCCATTGGTGATCGGAGTTGTCGAAACCTGCCAATAGCTCCCACTGCTCGAAGTGAACGTCTGCCAGAACGGAATCCCGGCGGGCTCCGACGGTGAGTTGACGACTGCCTGGACCGGGCTGCTGGAAGAATTAATGAGCACGACCGTCATGGTGCCATTGGTGGGGTGCAAGAAGGCGCTGGCGGTGAGCGCCGTCGAGCCGGTCACGGTTGCGTTGACGCAGATCGAGTTGGGGCGGATGTAACGGAAAAAATGTTTCGCCGCAACGTATTTGGGCGAGTTCTGGAGGGTGGTTGCGTCGGTCAGAGTGTTGATGTCGACGGGGTTTCCGTCAGTCATCTGCCAGTAGGCCCAGGCGCTCTCCTGGCCCACTGTGAGCGCCTGCTGAATTCGCAGCGCCAAGCTCCAGGCCCCATTGCCCGGAAAGCCGCTGCTGGGATTTAGCCAGGCGGGATCGTCCCCCGAATGCTCCGTCTGCCAGGATTTCTTCCCGTAATAGGTGAAACCGTGGACATTCGCCGGGATGCCCGGGGCGAGACTGGTTTCCCAACCATTCACCCACCAATTCCAATGCGTGGCCGGGGTGGGGTCGGCGGCTTCAACGCTATCAGCATCGTAGTCATGGATGCAGAAAAACGCCTCTGCTGCGGCGGCAAGTGGATTGGCGCCCACCGCTTGCAAGAATTGAAGATTCTTGGCGGAGGTCGTACTGCCGCCGCCGTACTGCCACATGGAGTATTCGCCCCCTAGCACGTCCTCGGGCCCCATAATTTTGATGCCCGAAAGATCGGGGTACCTATCCAGTTCCGCCCGCACCGCCTCAATGGCGGCAACATAGCCGGCCGCACTAGGGTAATAGCAACTGCTGTACCATTCGTCGAAGTCCAACTCATTTTGAAGGCTGATCGCGTACAACGGCACTCCGTAAGTGTTTTGAAAGCCGCGCAGGTAGGCTGCGGTGCAACGGGCAAACTGGGTCAGGGCGCTGGTCGGGCCAGTTCCGCCGAGGGAAGAGTCGTCGAACTCCGGCCGCACGGTGCCCGAGGTATCGAGAACGCCGCCGGAATAGTTGCCCAGCCAGATGAAAGGAAACGGGACGCTGGAAACGGTGGCGCCGCTCAAAGCGCCGCTGTAAGTGTTGCCGTCGGCGAGCTTCAACCATGGCGGAGGCGACCAGAGTGAACCAAACAATTTGAAGTCGCCCAGGTTGTTTATGAGCGACTTGCCGGCTTGGGCGGCCTGCCCGGCCACCTGCGGGTCGCTGCCGCTTGCGGTGAAGTTAAAGTAAGCGATGTTGGAATCGATGTTGGGTCCCATCACGGCTATTTTGGCCTGGGTCCCCATAAACAAGTTCGTGTAAGTGGTGGCGTTTGTGTAGGTGCGAGCGTAGTTGCCATTCGGGCCGGGAACACCGTAATCGGGAGAGTTGTACCTATTATCCGAATAAGGGGAATTGAAAACCGGCGTAAGGGGCATGCGGAGCATGGAGGCCTGGAGGTCGCCGTAATACAAGTTTTGCCACCAAGTCTGAACCGCTTCACTCCCAGAGAGACAAGTGCCGAATCCATCAATCACCTGGCGCTGGCCGGCCGGCGAGGTGTCCATGGTGACCAAGGCAACTTGCGCGTGGGCGACTGTCATCAGCAGCAGGGCGGCTGCCGCCGCCAACTGACTGGCGGCAATTCGCTTTTTGACGCCCCGCATGTTTATTGACGCTACGCGGGTGAGGGACAACTGGTTTTCGCTCGCGCTCATTTTAATGCCTCATTGCGTTCATTAAAGAAAGAGTTCCCTCTCTGTCAAGTGGAAAAATGAACGTATTCGGTCGGCGGTCGGCATGACCAGGGAGGGCACTCGCACCGCTCCATCAACTCCTGGTCCGCAAGCCATGATTTCGCGCACCCGAGCGTCAGACCCATTCCAGGCGCAGGGACTTGTCTCCGAATCGGCAGACCGTGCCCGAAGAGCGACGGACCAGAACGCCGGTCCTGGATGCGGTTACAACGTGGAGGACCACAACGAGTTCAAGATGAGTGTCGTACGCTGTCATTGGGCCACGGTTGTTCCCTCCGGTGATGCCGGAAAACCTGCCGCTGGACGGCTCAAATCCGGCCCTCGGGCCGGTCTGCCCAACCGATGCCCTATGGCACACTACATCTTGTAGGTCCGAGGCAACGCCTCGTTGGATTTGCGAGGGATTCCTCATGGGGCCGCGGGAAATGCCAACCGGTAGAACGCGGCGAGGGAAGCGACGTTGATTCTGATGGAAATAACCGCGCCGTTGGTCTCTAAGCCATTCGTGACGGCGGTCCACGGCAGATTCGAGGTCAGATCGTTGCGCGTTTGCATGATGAACCCATAGGCCGATGCCGGCCAGGAAACCGTAATTCTGTCCGATAGAAGGGTGATTTGCAGGAAAGGCGCCGGCCCGGTAGTCATGCTGACCGACTGCGTGACAACGGGAGCCGCGTTGTAATTGGTGTTCCCAGCCTGCGAAGCTTGAATGACAACGGTGCCTGCGTTGGTCGCCGTGATAACGTTGCCAGACAGAGTGGCCGGGCCGCTCAAGAGAGCAAAACTCACGCTCAATCCCGAACTCGCCGTGGCGGTGAGAGGGAAGGGAACGCCCGCCAGGGCGTTCGTGAGCGGCGCGAACGTGATCGTTTGGTCGGCCTTCTCCACATTTAAACTCACCGTGTCAGTTGCGCTGCTGTAATCCACCGTGTCGGTTGGAGTGAAGATGACAGAAAGCCTATTGGTGCCCGTGTTGAGCACGATGCCGTTGGTTGGATTGTAGGCAAAGCTGCCGGGCACGTTCGCCGTGGCGTTCAACTGGTTGGAGTTGAGGGCGGTGCCGTAGATGATGGGGGCGGGGTTGGTCCACGTAATGACCGCGGTTACCTGGCCCACAGTCAGCGTGCCATTGACCAAACGGACCGTGTAGTTGGTCTGACGGTTGTTCGGGTCCAGCAGGCTCGGCACGATGGGGTAGGTTCCCGCCGGACTGCTGGTGGTCGCGCTGCAACCGTAAGTGGCCGTGATGTTGTCGTCGTTGGTTACGCCAGTAACGGCGCCCGTGAACACCGGGTTGGCCGCGCCATAGACCCGGTTCGTATTAGCCGCTGTGACGGTCAACGGTGCCGGCAAAACGACCAGATTCACGCTGCCGGTTGCACTGCTGTAATCCACCGTGTCGGTCGGGGTGAAGACGACGGAAAGCGCATTGGTGCCCGCATTGAGCACGGCGCCGTTGGTTGGATTGTAGGCAAAGCTGCCGGGCACGTTCGCCGTCGCATTCAGTTGGTTGGAACTCAAAGCGGTGCCGTAGATGATGGGAGTGGGATTGAGGAAAAGCAGCGTAGTGGCTGGCGCAGGGCCAGGATTGGCGCCCATCCATTGCACCAGCGCGTCATATTTGGGCGCGGCGTTGGTCGGCTGATCCTGGTATTCGAGCGAACCAAAGCATCCGTATTGGCTCCAGTTGCCGCAGTAGGAGAAGTTATTGAACAGGTTGACACCCTGGGCCTTGAGCATATCGAGGTACTCGGTGTAAAGCGTCCCCATGCGGGGATCGTGGTTGGCCGCCTCAACGGTATCCTGCTCCTGGCCATTGCTGCCGAGAAAACTCTGGCCGCCCTCGTAACAGACAAGCCACCAACCATAAGAGTCGGCGATGCCCTTCTCAACACTGACGTTGGTTTCTACCCCGGCAATCGCCTGGGGCGCCAGGTTGGTGAGAATGTCGTCCACCGTGTTGGTCGCGGCAACATACCATCCAAAATACGGCGCGATGGCCAGCGCATCCGGTAAAACACCGGTGACGTTCACGCTGGCGTCGAGCAACCCGGCGGCGCGGTCGTAGGTGACGCCATAGTTGCCCGACTGCGTGGCCATCACTTTGACCAGGCGGGAGGACGCCGCGCTGCCAAAAACTTGCTGGAAGATG
>Ga0187881_10000181_pt1 | contig 79443 bp, 68 predicted proteins | sample June2016WEW_19_1_2_FD_133017 | JGI IMG/M metagenome (GOLD analysis project Ga0187881, IMG submission 133017) | Peatland microbial communities from SPRUCE experiment site at the Marcell Experimental Forest, Minnesota, USA - June2016WEW_19_100 | ecosystem: Environmental > Terrestrial > Soil >... | reverse complement strand
TTCCATGCGTGGTCTCCTTTCGGCGCCAGGAAGATACCATGTAGTCGCCCGCTGCAGCTACCGCGTCCAAGCCGTCACCCCTAGATGTTGGGGCTACCCACACTCGATCCGGAAGGACCTCATATACCAAGTGCACGGTGATAACGCTCCCTCGTAAGAGTCCGCGAACCTGGCACTGGTCAGCAATACCCGTCGGGGAGATGATCGATCGGATGCCGCTCCAGATCCACCGTCGCCACGATAAGCGGGCAGCCGCACCGTGCGTAATATTTCACGCCCTGAATCTGGATACAGAGGATAGTTGAGGTGCGCTTCGAACAAATTATTGACTTCCGCATAAGTAATGCAATTGAATAATCTTCCATCCCAGACGTGTTCGGAAACAGTCGCCGTTGCATTAGTTATGTTGATCTCAATAGCTAACTGAATCGTAACAGCGTGCCGTCCTGGACTATTCCGTTCAGTCGATTGGACGCCTACGGTTGAGGCAAGTGTAGCTTACCCCGGTCCATATTGACGATTCTTGTTCAAGCCTGCACGAGAAACCCTAGAGATGACCGCACGGAACTTCCCGTTTGCTTCACGAGGCACGTGTTCTACCTTCTCTAAGATTACAGTCACTGGACCCATCCGAGCCTGAAGTCGCTCGGCAATCGAGCGGCCTGCATTCGGTGTAAAATTCGGGGCCGGAACATAACGCACGCGTACTCGGTCCAGGGCCTCTTGGACGATTTGTGCCTCGCGGACCGGCAAATCCGCTTTGAACACGTGATCAAGTCTGCCGATGGCTCGGCCGTCCAAAGTGTAAAGCACGTCGTCCGTACGCCCCTCGATTGACCCCACGACAGGCAATGTGCGTCCACACTCGCAGGCTGTGCCCTCGGCGAGCAAAAACCCGCGATCTCCAACTTGATACCGGATTAGCGGCATGTCAGCATTCAAGAGTCCAGTGCACACAAGGCTTCGTACGCAGCCTGCTACTGCCGGTTCGTTACCCTCAATGACTTCGACCCACCCAGCCTCGGGCCAGAGGTGCAACCGGCCTGCCTCACATTCGCTTGCCGCCGCAACGCTCTCGGCCATGCCATAGGTTTCGCGGACTGGACAGTGAAAAGCGGAGGAGATTGCGTGGCGCTGATGATCAAATAGAGGTTCGGCACTTGTGAGGATCATGCGCATGCGCAGGTCAGCGTCGCCCTGAAATAGTATCTGCTGTGCGAGGGCACATACGGAGGAGGTGTACCCCTCAACATAAGTGACTCTGTACTTCTTGATGGCCTCAATGTAGTAGGGAATCAACTCAGGGGAAAGATGGTAGGATGACATGTACAGTTGCTGGAGTCCGGCGTTCCAGACCCAGAACGGCGGTCGGCACTGATGAACAGGCGTGACCAGTTTCCCGCCAAGGAGTGCCCATCGATCGAAGCGGGAGACGCCATACCAGTGGTGGCAGCGGGCCTCAAACACCGCGTACCATTTCTGCACCGTCTCCCTGGTCTGCCAAAGGCTGAGCGGCTTCCCCGTGGTTCCGCTTGTGTGGAGGTGAACCATCCGGCGGACATCGCAGTCGTCAGCAACAAGGGCCTTGGGGTTTTCCCGGAGGGCCTCCTTCCCCAGAATAGGCCAATTCTCCAAGTGTTCCCATGAAGACCGATCTCCCTTGGAACGACGTCGCGCCCACTGTTCGCGGTAATATGGCACTCGCGTTGCGGCACGATTGAGAATAAAGGCCAGCCGCTCTTCCCTCCAGGCCTTCCATTGGTCAGGGGTCCAGCGTTCCCGTTCGAGCGCCTCTGTAATCAGCCTGTCCGTATGCGAAGAATAACGCTGCCTACGTATAACATAGCCATAGATACTTGCGGCGACAGATCGTGCCGAATTTGGCAGACGGTTGTACAGCCTGAGGAGTGTTTCGCTCATGATCTAGACTCCGCCGGAACCCTGAATCCGAATTTCCGCTGGCCAAATACTGATGGGCGAGAGTGCTGACGCAAGGTCGTCTTAAATCGGACCCGATTTCCTTGGACAACCGTTTCGACTATGATGACGGCACCCAAGGAGGTCGGTCATGAAAAAGAAACCCCGTAAGCCTGTTACCCTGAGCAGTCCCACGCTGCCCCCGGAGGAGCTGGATCTCCCGGAACGCTGGAGCGCCCAGCGGAAGATGGAGCTGGTGCTGCGCCTGCTGCGCGGAGAAGCATTGGACGCCGTCTCCCGCGAGACCCAGGTCCCGGCCCACCTCCTGGAGAGCTGGCAGCGGCGGTTCCTCGACGCAGGCAGCAAGGGCCTCCGGAGCCACTGGGAGCCGGAGGAACGGGAGTTGGTCCTCGCCCGAGCCAAGATCGGGGAACTGATGGGTTTCGATGATCAGAAGTGTACAAATGTCGGTTGATAACCAGCAGGACTTCAGCGGATCGGTCAGAATGAGTCCGCCCTCGGCGGCCGTCCGCTCGTGCTACAGGATCCGGGCGAAGCTGGTGGCGAGCCGACGCCGCTGCCAGACGCAACGCACGGCAGCCGCGGATACCCCGACCCCCATGAGGTTGAGCTGATCGACGGGCCGAGCGCAGCTATAGGTCGGATATTGCACAGGCGTGGCCAGGATCTGGCTCTGCGCCTCGGGCGGCGTTTGATTCGGCATCGTGGGGGGGCGGTGGGCCTAGGGCGCGAAGCCGCAGGCACTCGGGATGTTCTTCAATTCGTTGGCAAGGGCTAGCGTTTCCCTGACAGCGGATCGAACTCGTGGAGTGTCCTCCAAGTGATGGAGTTCCGCAGGCCCTGCCTCGCCAGCGTGCCCTTTACATCACAGAGAGTTCCTTACTGAAGGCAACGCTTGTTCCCAACTCCTTTTCGCCGGACGACAGGTGGCTCGTATCCAACATGATTCGAGCCCACAACTCGCAGTTGATCAAAGACCAGAGAACGTCGGAGTGATCCTCGCCGCCACGGTGTTTCTGGACAAAATGCACGGTCGTGGAGCGATCCCACCATCCTCGCTCCAGCGTTCGTTTCTCGCACAGCATGTCCAGGTAACGGCCGAGCGAGTTCTCGCGCCTCATCCAGTCTGCGAGGGGGACGCCGAATCCCGACTTTGCCCGACGAATGATCTGCTCCGAGATCAAACCCGCTCCCGCTTTCTTGACCACGGCCTTGGTCCGTAGCATCGGCATCTTGGTAGAAGGGCCCAGGGTTGCGGCAAACTCGATGATCCGGTAGTCGAGAAACGGGACCCGCGCCTCGAGCCCGGCCGCCATGGTCATTTTATCCATGCGTTGGAGTACGTTGTGAAGATAGTTCACCCGATCGAAGGCGAGCGTCCGCGAGAGTAAATCTGATCCGCCGGACACGTCTCGGAGCCTGTCAGCCATCGTATCTCCGACGCACAGTTCACGTAAGTCCTCGTCGAGAAGAAATCGTGCATTTGAGGCGATAAGCCATTCGTCCTCCATCCCCAAGGCCGCTCGGATCAACTTCTGTTTCCTGCTGCCATCTGCGCCCAACACGGCTCCCAAAAGTCCCTCCGGCCAGGAGCCGAGTCTCCTCAAGCCTGCCAAGACTCTCGGCAGACGGTATCGCGGGTAACCCGCAAACAGTTCGTCGGATCCTTCCCCAGTCAGGACAACCGTGACCTTTTTTTTCGCGACGCGGCTCAGCTGCTGGATCAGGACGGAATTCGCGTGGTTCAGGGGCTCATCGTGATACCAGATGCACTGCGGTAATTCCTCCGCGAAGGAGATAGCGTCGCCAACGACCTCCTCATGGATCGTACTGAAGTCCCGAGCCACCTGCCTTGCGTATTTGCGCTCGTCGAAGCTCGGCTCGTTGAAGCCAACGGAAAACGTGCGCACGGGCTGCGACACCAGCTTGGTCGTGATTGCCGTGACGATGCTGGAATCGAGACCTCCGCTATTGAAGGTGCCCAGCGGGACGTCCGCCACCAGGCGGAGCCGAATCGAATCCGTGAGAAGATCACGGAGTTGCTCTGCCGCTTCCTTTGTACCAATACGGGCTGACTTCGCGTTCCCGTCGGGAGCGGTCCAGTAACTGATGCTCTTCACCCTCTCTCCCCGATGGACTTGGACCGTTCCCGGCTCCATGGAGTCGATGCCGTCGAACATCGTTCGTCGGCCCGCCAGATGGCGAAAGGCGAGGTACTCTGGGAGCGAATTCGCTCGCAGGCTTCTGGGGACTCCGGGATAGGCAAGGATTGCCTTAATCTCGGAGGCCACAACCAGTGCTTTCGGGCTGTTCCAGACATAGAGTGGTTTCACACCCACCCGATCGCGGCCGACTACCAGGGTCCGGATCTGCTCGTCCCATATCGCGAATGAGAACATCCCGTTCAGTCGCTTGACAAAAAGCGGTCCTTCGACCTCGTACAGCGCCAATAGGACCTCGGTGTCCGAGGAGGTTCGAAAGCGGACACCGCGTCCCTCAAGCTCCGCGCGAAGTTCCCGATAGTTGAAGACCTCACCGTTGTATACGATCCAGGTCGCGCCGGAAGGCCCCTGCATCGGTTGGTGACCTCCCCCCAGATCGATGACCGAAAGCCGCCGGTGCCCTAGACCCACCTCCCGATCGATGTGCGTTCCGCTGTCGTCGGGACCCCGGTGCTTGAGGAGGCCGGTCATCTCGAGAAGAATCGTTCGGTCCACGGGGCGTTCCCCGTCCTTGTGCAGTATTGCGACGAACCCGCACATTCGTTCACCTCGCCTTTCGGGTTGATTCGTAAACGGATCTCAATCGAATGCCGATGCTCTCCCAACTGTAGCTGGCCGCAACCAAATCGTAGGCGGCGGCGGCCAGCTTTCTTCCAAGCTCCGGCCTCCGAATGACCTCGATCACAAGTCGCGCAAATCCGATGGCATCATCCGCCAGCAATGCATGCTCATCCGCCTTGATCCCGATTCCTTCCACAGCCATGGTCGTGGCGACCAAGGGGATCCCCTGGGCCATCGCATCCAGGATCTTGAGTCGCGTACCCCCGCCTTCGTGAATGGGACAGACGTACACCGCGCTCTTCGCGACGAACGGTCTGATGTCCTCGACCTCGCCGGTCATCTCGACTCCCGACCCGTGCCGCAGGAGGTCTGCCCGAAATCTGTCATCGCATCTTCCCACCATGGTGAAGCGTGCTTCCGGGAACTCTTTTACGATACGGGGGTAAACCTCGCTCAAGAACCACTTCACGCCACGTCGGTTCGGATACCAGTTCAATCCGCCGACGAATATGGTGGATGCTGGTTCGAACGAAGCGGTGGCGTCCCTCGGCCTGAAGTACTGGAGGTCAACGCCATTGGAGATGACTGCCATTCTTGAACCTGGTATCACTTCTTGGAGCCTCTGCTTGTCCAGCTCCGAAACCACCAGGTGTGCGCAAAAGTACCTAGCGCTCCGACGCTCCGCCTGCTGGAGCCGATCCGCTTGAAGCCGCAGTATACAGGCGAGAAGCGATCCGCTCTTCAACTCGGCCCGGCGCCTCATCATATGCGATTCGATGTTGTGATGATTGAGAATCAGAGATTGCCCGTTAAAGAGCGTTGCGTATTGGGCGAGCCCCAACGTGTCAAAGTGGACGACGTCGGGCGAAAATCGTGCAATCTCTTCCCCGATTGTCTTCCTCATCGCGCGCGAGTCGAGCCACACCTCATCGTAGGAACGGGAGAGCAGACTGCGGGCCATGATCCTGTGCTTCGGCAAGGGCCCGAATTCCCGCGGAATGGGTAGGGTCTGGACTCCCGAACAGATCATTCTGAGCTCGGTGTGTGCTTCCCGATGAAGGTCTTCACTGTCGAGCAATTCCCTTTGCTTGAAACCGAGGAACGACACTTCATTTCCTATGGCCGCTTCCCTGATGAGATGGTAGGAGCGGATTAGGTTGCCTCCGCGCAGCGGCCATGGTACGAAGTGTCCAAGCCAGAGGATTCTCACAGCGCCCCCCTGGTCGATTGATTGCCGTATTGACCCCGAGGATCGACGAAAGCGCTCTCGGGGACTTCTAAATGTCTAACCGGGCTAACTATCTCGATCTACTCGAATCTCCCAATTTGCCTGGAACGTTTGCCGAAAAGGGTAAGCCTGCCACGTCATTCGTCAACACCACGAGGAGCACTTTGCAAATGATATCGGGGGTTAGTTAATCGCCGAAGCTTTGTTGCCCTGCAGATTTCCGGAAGAGTGTGGGGTGACAGGCCTATGTGCGCTGCGTTCCGCCTTCCCCTCGAAGCTCGGCCGAGTGGCCGCCGACGATGTAGGCATCTTGGGAGGCCACGGACCGGACGAGTTCAGCCTTGAGCTCTTCGGTAAGGCTGCGGATGTCATAGAGCCGGTAATCGAAATTCGGCAGGCGGGCCAAGCGCTCGCGGTGCTTCTGGAGGTACTCCTCAAGGGTGCAGATAACCTTGGCGGGGGCGCCGGCGCAGACGGTCTCGGGCGGCAACGACTTCGAGACCACAGAGTTGGCGCCAACAATAGTGCGGGGTCCAATATCGACGCCTGGAAGAACGATGCAGCACGAGCCGAGATGGGAGGAGGGGTGGATCTGGATACGGCCGATACGGGCGGCATCGAGGAACTCATCCATCTGGGCGTCATGGGCCAGGAGCATACACTGCTCCCCAAAGCCGCAGTCATCCCCGATCTCGATGAGGAAGCAGTGGGAGGTGTCGATCCAGGTCGAGTCGGGCAGAAGCACGTTGCGACCGATCTTCATGCCCAGGGCCCGCAGTTTCGCCCAGCGCCTGCGGGTGCGCAGTGTCCGCACATGGTCCAGCCCCCGAGCAGCTATGTCGAGCAACCAGCCGGTCATGCGTCCCGCCCCCCTTGCAGGATCTCCTTGAGGCGCTCGAGCCCGCAGGCGCTCTGCGCTAGGTAATGCAGCTCAGCCTCGTAACAGAAGCGGCGCACCTTGTAGCGTTCATCTGGTTGCATTGCGAAAGTCCCCGCCTCGGCGTATCCCGGGACGCCGCTGACTGCGCCCTGCAGCCCGAGTTCCCGGAGTGTCTGCATCTCCCGGGTCCCGAAATCCTCCCAGTTACCGTTGGGATAGCAGAATATCGGTACCGGGCGCGCCGCCTCGCGGCGGAGGCGGATCCAGGATTCCTCGATTTCGCGGCGGGACTGGTCGTCCGAGGTGCGTGAGAGGACGGGGTGGGTGACGGTGTGGGGCCCGAACCGCATGCCGTGGCGCTCGCACTCGTGGAGTTGGTCCCATGACATCGGCAGGTATCTCGCCGGTGGGCGCGCCGGCACATGCACCTCGGCGGCCTCTGCCAGGCGGAGGATCGCAGCGCGCATCTCCTCATCCGTCACCAGTTTGCACCGCGAAGTGAAATCCTCCCGCGCCGCCCGCCAAGTGCCGGGATCCACCAAACTGTACTGCAGCCGATCCCGCCCCAAGAGTATCTGCACCTCGGTCCTCGGGGTGCTTTCGAAGATGTGCTCGACCTGATTCCACCAGGGCCATAACTGCCCATCCAGGAAGCCGGAGGCGACAAAAGTGGTCACCGGGCAATCGAACTCGGCGAACACGGGGCAGGCGACCGTGGCCTGCTCGAGAAAACCGTCGTCGATGGTGAAGGCGACCGCGCGGTCGAGTGGCGGGCCTTCGCCTGCGAGGCGCTGGAACATCTCCTCCAAGTCAAGGATCTGGTAGCGCTGGCGGCGCAGGTAGGCCAGCGACCGGCGCAGGGCGGCGGGGTCATTCCCCTCGACGCCGCGTTCAGGATCCGCGAAACGATGGAGCATGAAGATGGTGGCGCGACCGCGCATGAGCCCCCGGTAGAGAGGATCGAGCCCGGGCGAGGCGAGGATGCGGACCAGGACGTTTTTGAAGATGCGCACTAGTTCCTCTTATGGGAAGACCGCCGAAGCAGACAGAGGCAACTGCGAGCGTCCCCCCGCCGCTCGAAGCAAGAACCTAGTGAAAGGTCAACAATTTCCAGCTCCCGTGAATACATGGACTCTCTTCCCCAAAGTATCCGGTCACGGGAGCGCAGGACAACCGTGGTCGCTGTTCGCCATGTACGCTATCAGCCTGGCAGCTGGGCATCAATAGCTCATGCCCTTTATTGGTTGGTCCGTTCTACCCAGGAATGTTGCATCGCGGCAGGAATCATGAAGCCCTGAGGTGTCGCCCCTCCGCGCTGGCCCGATGGACTTGGAGCAGCAAGTCCTCGTGACCCCGGTAGCCCTGCCCGCGACAAACGGGGGCCCAGGTCTGCTGCTGATGGCCTCGACCACGCCGAAGGCTAGTTTCAACCTCCGGTGCTTTGCAATTCAGAGCGTCGCAGTTAGTAATGGAAAATAGATAATTCCGGTATTTGTTCAATAGTGAGTACGCCTGGTGATGTGCAACGCTACTTCTTCGGAGAGGTCTTTGTAGAGACAGCGTAATATAGGAATTCCGAGATACCTAGAAACCCCTTAATCTTATCGGTGATGGAACTTGAGCGAATGTCGTGTGAGCGCCCCGCATGATAATCGTCCGTGGAATCAGAAAGGATGGTATAGCCCTGCTGCTTTAGAGCAAAACGGGCGGTGTGGATTGTAAAGGAATAGGGATGGCCCCTATCGATTCTTAGTGTAGCAAGAAGCTTGTGGATTAAGGCCCCCCATCTAGTGCGGACATTTAGGGCCATATAGAGAATCCCGGAGGGCTGCAGAACTCGAGATATCTCGAGTAACACTGCTTGTGGCTGTTTCGTATGATCGAGCACATTATCGAGGATAACAAGAGTGAAGATGGAATCCGGGAAGGGTAGAGATTCAGCCGCAGACGGAATGTATTGTACACTGGTATGCCGCTCTTCTACTAACGATGGATTTGTTCGATAGTAGGTCTCCAGTGAATCCAGGCCGTAGCGTACCCCCCAGTCCATGAAGCTGACGATTCCAACGGGCCCGCAACCTACCTCGAGTACCCGAGCTGAACGACGGTCTTCGGAGGGTAGGTACGATGCGATACGGCGCTCCATTTCTGAGGCTTTCCATTGGTACCAGGTCAGTTGCGAAACAGCGCCGGCAGCGATGTCTCGTGCGGCTCTTTCCCAGAAGCTTCGTTCATATTGTTGGGCTGAACGCCACCGTCCGAGCGTAACCATGGAAGCTCCATTAGAAGAGATTTATACATTTTCACTCTTGCAACCAAGGGAAGAGTGGGAATTCAATTCCTATGGCGAGGTGGGGCTTCGCGATTACCACAGGCATGAATACTCAGCAGGAGCGGTAGGGCGGGTCGAGCCCGGGCGAGGTAAGGATGCGGACCAGTGTGTGTGAGAATGTGCATCGGTTCCTTAGGCGTCATGATCGAAATATGCTCAAGAAGTAGTGTTGAAGCTCAAAGATGAATGGGCCGAGATCGTCCAGGCGATTGACCTCGTGTCGTGTCCAAGGGCCACTGGGCCTAATGAAATCACGGATAGCCTCCCACTTTTGGTGCAAGGAGGTTTGACTGGCAAGTCTAAGGTACAGGTGATCCAAGTCACCGAGGAGCCAGCGGCATCGGATGCCATACCGATAGGGCCTCGGCTCATCGAGTTCTTTTCCGATGGCTATCTGGTAGAGCAACCACGGGAAGTCAACGCCCGCCTCTACCGCAAGCTGGAGCGATCCCCAGAATCTCCCATTCACCTCGATGAGGAAGGGGGCCCCATCGGGCGCCACCGTAAACTCTGCCATGGCAACGCCGTGCCATCCGACGGCATCCAGGAGCGCGCGGGTGAACCGTTCTAGTCTCGGGCTCACAGGAATGCTCTCGCTCACTACGCTGACACCGCCGCTCGGCGGCTTTTCGCGCACTCGGCGATGGGCGAAGAACAGGACGGCCTGCCCCCGGTCGTACAGGGCGAAGACTCCCTGGCCTTGACCCATGATGCGTTCCTGGACGAGAACTGGGAAAGGCGGCTTGAATGCGCCGCTCGAGAGTTCGTTCTCGAGTTGCGCGGGCGAGTTCACATAATGGATGCGAGATGACCCCGAAGATCCGTTCCCCACAGTCCAGGAGCGAACCGCCTTTAGGACGGTTGGGGTGGCGAAGCTCCGAACCGTCTGCAGAAGTTCATTTTCCTTGGTTACGAGGCGGGTGCGGGGTGTCGGGATGGAGAGGCATTGCGCCAATGCGGAAAGGGACCACTTGTCGGATAGTGTCAGGAACGACTCCAGGGGCGGACAGGGAATGCTGAGCGGCCCGAGTGCATCCCTGTGCCGGAGGACCACCTCGAGTGACAGATCCGTCATGGGGAAGAGAACGCAGATCCCCAACTCCTCGGCCGTCCTCCGGAGCGTGGCAATGAACGCCTCCGGCTCGAAGCGGGGCGAGGGATAGACGACCCTGCCCGCACAGAATCGCGAGGCCCCCGCAAGAGAGTTCCGCGATTCATCGGCGACATAGACGGGTACGCCGCGCCGGCCGAGAGATCGGGTGACGGCGAGGGCACTTCGCTGATTTCCGTCGAGAACGAGGGTCATTTCAGCTCACGGACGAATATCGGCCGTTCGACGAGGTTCCCGAAATGCGATCAAGCACACATGCAAGTTGCCGGGTCAGTTCACGACGCTCAAACGGCCGAGTGTCGCATTGCATCCGGATGGTCCCAGTGGTTTTCCAAGTATTGTAAAGCTTCGAGATGACTGCGGCAATCTCCGAGACATTGTAAGGGTCGACGACGATCCCTGAACCTGTAGTCCGCACCAAGTCTGCTGTGGCTCCTTCCTGGCCAAGGCACAGAATGTACTTCTGGGCACCGAGGTATTCGAAGGCTTTACCTGGAATGGAAAAGTACTGCCTGGGCGCAAAGAGCAAGAGGACGTCGGCTTCCTGGATCTCGCGTATTGCCTCAGGATACGGGACGCGATTCGACACATGCACGCATCCATTCAGGCCGTTCGCGCGAATCATTTCCTCGACAGGGATACCTTCCGCGTGTCGGACATCCCCGAATAGTCTTACGCGGATCATCTCGGGATCCATGGAGCCCTGGTGGATAAGGCGGCCAAGGGCCTCGAGGAGTTGTTGTGGTGTCCGGCCGAGGTAGAAGGTACCCACATATGTCATTGTGAGTCTTTCATTTCTCGTGCTCTTGATACTTCCACATGAGAAGTCGGAAGTATCAAATCCATTGGGGATGGTGGAGAATCGATCCGGGGGTAGCCAATGATACCGTGCGCGAAGGTGGTCGGTGTAATGGGTTGTAGCAGAGACCACGGCTTGTGCCCGGACAGTCAGTCGTCGCTCTAGCCACCGGTCAAGGGCGTCCGATAATCGGGTTCGAACGGACGGGTCCTTCCGTTCATGGAGGATCCATGGATCCCGAAGATCAAAAATGAGGGGAAGCCCTGTCAAGAGGGAAAGGACGTAGGCCACGACGGTTGGAGTGGTGGGGGGCGCCGTGGCATAGATCGTAGATACCCTGTTTGCTCGTACCAATTGACAGCCCTTCCATACCGCTGGAAATAGCCATCCGATGTGCGGGTCGGGAAGTTCGAAGATAGAGACAAGGACGCGTTTGATGCGGGCTACGAGCGACGCAGTGGAGATGGCCTCTCCCCTCGAAGCTTTCTCAGGAGGAGCCAGAGGCTCCGCAGGAGCGGGAGCCTGTCCTCGGAAGGTGTGGGCCAACCGCCGCTTGACCCGAACTCCCAGATCGGGCAGGGTCGGCCAGACGCCGGTACGGTGAATCTCGACGTGCGAGACATCCCTGAGACGCGACGGGTCGTGCGAGATAGACTCTCCGGCGCGGATCGTGAGGACACACGGCTTCCAGCCGAACTCGGGCAGGTACTTCGCGAACTTGGCAGGACGGATGCCGCCGACCTCTGCTACAGGCGGGAAGTGGTAGCAGACCATCAGCACCGATCTTGGAGTTGTTGCCATTGTCTTCGCTGCCAAGGTTGACGCACTCCTAAACAGGGAAAGGCCTCTGGCCAGACCGGCTCTGGAGGAGGCTCTCGTACAGAGATGCATATGCCATAGCCGTTTGCCCGATGGTGAAACGCTCCCTGACGATGGTAACCGCTTCTCGAGCACAGGTTTGATACACGGCGGGATCGGTCAAGATGGCAACACAACGCCGCGCAAAAGCGTCGGGAAGTCGTTCAGGGATGAGATTTCCCCCTTGGCCGTTCGATAGGATTTCTGGAAGCCCGCCCACCCGAGGTGCGACAACCGGGATGCCGTGCGCCATGGCCTCGAGGATACTCAGGGGTATCCCTTCGTGTTGCGATGTGTTGAGGTACAGGTCGAGTGATCTGTAGTAGGATGAAGGATCGTTGCACGGGGGGATGAATCGTATGTGATCGTCGAGGCCGAGTTCTGTGGATCGCAGTTCAAGCGCCTCCCTGAGCGGTCCGTCCCCGAGAATTGAGAACCGGGCCGCCGGAATGAGCTGCCTGAGCCGTGCGGCGACCTCCAGAAAAAGCGCATGGTCCTTGACGGGAACAAAACGCCCGACATTACCGATGTGTGGAGCAGGCTCGTGGCTCCTCAGGCTGTGCTCTGGTGCTGTTGCAGGTGCGGTGTGTGGCAGGACGATTCCATTGTGAATTACACAAATCCGCTCGGAGGGAAACCCAAGGACTGTTGCGAGATGTTCAGCAATCTCCTGTGAAACAGCCACCACCCGTGCGAATCGATGCTTCAGGGTGTTACGGTCCAGCCATGCCAAAAACCTTTGGCGTGGCGGCAGTTCGTCCATTAGCCCCTCAATCCCGTGGACTGTAGTGACGAGCAGAGGTGAGCTGAGGAGCGAAGCAAGCGTCGCCGCCAGCAGGTTCTCCTTGCATCGATGCGAATGAATCACATGGATCTGCGTGCCCCGGAGAAGTTGCAGGGCCTTCCAGACTATGGAGGGGAAGGAATGCCGGGACTCGGGGATTACGAAGGGGTTGATCCCGATTCGTCGAATCTTCTCCGTGAGAACTCCCTCATTCAGGGAAAGGGCGAGTATTCGACATCGCTGAGAAAGAGACAGTTCTCGGAGTAGCCCATAGACGAGCACTTCCGCCCCGGCCCAGAGGTCCCCGGAGAAAATGTGAAGAACAGTTGGTGTCATGAGCCGCCGTGCGAGGTGAGAAGCCCTGAGAGGTGCAGACTGAAGAGGGCCGGCGTGCGGGTGACGTCCTGGTGGATTCCCAACCGCCGAATTGCGAAGAGATCTCGAGGTTGTTTCGTCTCGGTGCCGCAGTCCACCGTCACTGCGGCGACATAGCCAGCCGCCTTGACGCGGTCCTTGATGGTCTCGTTGTAGCTCCCGTTGGGATAGCAGAAGACCGGCAGGGAAGCTATCGGTTTGGAACGCAGGGTCTCGAGCGAATTCCCCAACTCCTGATCCACCTGCTGCAGCTGTATGTTCGTCAGGATCGGGTGTGTGACGGTATGTGACCCGAAGCTCATTCCATGCTCGGACATCTCGCACACCTCATCCCATGACAGGAAGACCCGTTGGTTTGGAATATGCGCTTCGAGGGTATGCGCGAATCGGTCGAGGAAGTGTTCGATGCGGTCTGAGGGCAGGGTCTTGAATGCCTCGACGGCGCCATCGAGGATGCGCGTGACGCAGCCGCGAGACGAGTCGGGCGGCAATCCGAGGAAGGCCGGCAGATCGGCCCAGTTCAAGGTGTCCGCTAAAGCGCGGAGATCTCGCCGTTGAGTGGGAGAAAGCTGTGCGCGACGGGCACATGCGAGCAAATAGGAAAGACGGTCCGTCCAAAACCATTGGGACGATCCGATGTAGGACGTCGCCAGGAAGATCGTCGCTGGGACGCGGTGCCATCGCAGGACAGGAAAGGCACAAGAGAAAGTGTCTTCCCATCCGTCATCGAAGGTAAGGACGCAATACCTGACCCGCGCGTCGAGCGATCCTCGATTCCACGCGGATAGCAGATCAGGGAAGGAGAGGATCTTGTAATGTGCCAGGAGATACTGGACCTGCCGCTCGAATGACGATCGGGTCACGTATATGCCGGGCTGAAGATTGGGAATGAGCGGATCGCTATCGCGGAGCACGCGGTGATACATCAGGACGAGGACCCTCCCCCTTGGGGAGAAGGCATGTAGCCCGAGGCCGTAGTAGCACGAAGAGAGGGCAGCGCGCACTCCCTGTTTGACCGCGGCGGATGGAGCGGAACGATACATGGAAAAACGCACGTGCGCACCCGGCATCTTAGCGTTCGGAAGGCTGCCAGACCTGAAACCGCTCCCCCTGGAGATATTTCACCCAGGCGGCTGCTGTGGCAAGATTCGCCGAGACAAAGAAGGCAGGTATTCTGAGAACTCCCAGGCGCGGTGGGTGATTCGTGAGGAGAACGAAAGCGGCCGCTCCATAGAAGGCGATTTGAGCGAAAAGCGAGCCGGCATATATGGCACTGGCCGTGGCTAGAGCCACATTGCTGGCGAGGCCCATCAGCAAGCACCATGGGACCAGCCAACGACACAACTTGTGGCTGAAGAGTTGCCAGGCGAAGAGGCCATAGCTGAACGGGTTCAACAATTCCAGGCTGTTCATGAAGACGGTGATCCCACGGACGATCGTCCGCACCTTCCGATCGAATTCCCGCCGGTCGGATAGCCCGTGTCGGTAATATCCTCGAACCTCGGGATCGGAAACGCCACGCAGCCCCCGGCGCACGGAGTTCAGGACCGTGTTGAAGTCGCTCTGCAGATCTTCGCGCCACGGGTCACAGGCATCCCTGCGTGCGGCAAAACACGAGCCGCTCAGGCCGACAAGGGAGTTGGTGTTAGACTCCAGCGAGCGCAAGAACATCTCGTAGCGGACGTAGGCGCCCTCCCCGGTCACCTCGCCGTTGTTTCCGACGACACGATCCACGCTGCTGACGCCGCCGATGGACGGGTCCGCGAAATTCTCGACAAACCTGCGGACAGCGAGAGGCTCCAGAGAGGTCGCCACATCCGAGAATACGACAATTTCGCCCGATGCGTGGCCCAGCGCGTGCTTCTGCGCCGATTCTTTCCCCTTGCGTTGGGGGGCGCGGACAAGTTGGATACCGTGAGACGCATAGGACTGCACGATTGCGTCCGTGCCATCGGTGGAGCAGTCAGATGCCACGATGATTTCCAACTTGTCCCGGGGGTAGGCCAGTTGCAGGGTATTGTCGAGCTTCTCGCAGATGCGCGACTGCTCGTTGTGAGCGGTGATGATGAAAGACACGGAGGGCTCAATCGGGGCTTTTCGGACTGGCCGTGACCGGATGCGAGAGAGCGCGAGGAGCAGGAGTGGGTAACCTGCATACGAGTAGAGGACAAGGCCCACGGAAATCCAAAAAATCGCCTGGAGTGCAAACATGTTGTGCTCGGATACCGCCTACGCCCTGGTCGGGCGGGCTGAGCGAGGGCAGTTCGGGTGTCAGGGGCAAGTGTCAGACCAACAGCTGGACGGCAGGACGGTCTGACCGATTATACGAAGGCCCCGGTACCATTGCCGAAAAGACTCGGGCTGCCTGCGCGCTCCTTTCCACGTCCGAGCGATTCACGAGATGGTGGACGGGGAGCGTGACGAGGCGACTTGCGACGGTGGTGGCGCCAGGATACCGGCTGGATCCAAAGCGACCGGCCAAAGCCGGGATCGCATCAATTGCCGTTGGATATGACGGGCTGAACCCTAACCCTTTGCGGTGGGAGATCATGCACAGCTCGCGCTTCGCCTCGGGCGTCCCCATCATGAGGGGAAACCGAAGATGGGTTGGCCAGGTGGAAGGGTCCGTCGGTCGCACGGCGTGCCGCGAAGCGATCCGCGCAGCGAGTTCCTGGGCGTTGCGTCGGCGGAGCTGGTTCGACCATTCCAGGCGCTCTCGCCAGCGAGAGAGGAGGGCAGCCTTTACGGGGCTCAGCCTCCATTCCGGGAATTCTGGGCAAAAAAAGGTCTCGCCGAGGTGGAGAAAGGGCAACGACGCCGGAAACCAATAGAGCCATGGCTGGATGAATACCCGCATCGCCGCCAGGCTGGCGAGGGAACGCGTGACGTGACCAAGAGGCTCTGCCGGGAGCGTGGAGTACTCCCGGCGGAGGGCAGGAGCGAGGGTCTCGGACTTCGTCAAGACGATGCCGCCGGAGCCGCAGGTGATGTTCTTTCCGCGTCCCAGACTGAAGAAGCCTGCGTCTCCCAAGGCCCCGAGCCGCCGGCCCTTGGAGATCCCGCCCATGGCCTGTGCGGCGTCTTCGACGACGAGCGCGCCGACACGCCTCGCCAGGGCGAGGACGCGATCTACATCGGATGGAATTCCGAAGAGATGCGTGGGGAGGACACACAGCGTCCGCTCGTCCAGCACCTGTTCCAGGTGCGAGAAATCGAAATCCAACGTGTCGGGATCGACATCACAGAGCACGATCTCGAGGCCGCACTTCACTATCGCCGACGGGACGGAGAAGCAGGTATAGGCGGGGATCACAACCTTTTGCCTGGGGGATAATGACTTGAGCGAGGTGAGGATCAAGCTAAGCCCGGCCTTCCCGGATGAGACGAGGAAGACGTGTTTCACGTGGAAGTAGCTTCGGATATCTGCTTCGATTCTTTCCCGATACCGGTTCTCGGCCACCAGGCCCGACAGACCGCGTATCAGATCAGCGCAGGAAACCGGAGCGGCAGTAGGTGGAACGGTCCGTTGTATTTTCACGAAAGAGGGTCCGCCGTCTTGGCGCCCGCGAGGTCGGACCCCATAGGGGTTGAGCCTGTTGGGGCCAAGTACTGTCGAAGGATGAGGACGAGCCTCTGCACGAACGTATTCTCATCCGGAGACAGCGCAAGGCCTTCCGCTTGTGGAGAGTCAAGGGCAAGCAAAACGAAGGCGCCGCTGCTTCGACCCCCGCACACCATGTTCAAAAGATTCGCGAGCTTTGCGCTGTGGCGGTTGGCGACGATACGGCCATTAACATCGTACCAGAACAGGAGCCGACGGTTGCCCTGCCCCGTCCGGCCGAGGTTCTCATTCACAGCAACGCTCTGTCGTGAGTCGATGCGAATGTCGATCTGCCTCGCATCCTGAAGGAGAGCGTCCGTGAGGTAGCTTGCCGATTCTTTGCCGGATCTCTGCGAGGCAAAGTAGGCGACGTACACGTGGATTTTTGCCTGGTCTTTTCGATAGGTCCGGAGGAATTCACCATCGGCCCCGGGGAGGCGAAACCCTGCGCTGTTGATGTCCCCCGGTTCGCCGGACCAGCCTCCGATGACGGGGGGGAAGCTTGCGAAATCCGTCTTCAACGCGACGGCCGATGTGTGGTGGAGGCTGAGATAGGCCAGCAAGCTTCCCATCGTCAGGAGTCCGATCCGCCACGCTCGGTTCCAGTGTCGGCGGCGGGAGACTTCACAAGGCAGGGCCATCGGTTCGAACCGGGAGACGTTCACGTCGAGCGTTCCCTCAGCGCGCAAGGCCGGTGTCGCGATGCTGGGAGGGTGAACCTGGACGCGGGTTCGTCCGTTCCCAGGAGGGGGAGCCCCGACGGCGGGCCGCCCGCGGCGAAGGGGGTTCTCGACCCGTGCGATGGATCGCGCGCCGATGTAGAGCCACACATACCCAAGCCAGGCCACGAACATGCCTTGAAATACGTGGGCGGGACCGTGGATGGCGGTGCTGTCAAACGACGTCCAGATGGCGATCAGGAGAACCCGAATCCAGTTGGAGGCAATGCCAATGACGAGCGCCGAAAGAATCAGGAGCGCTCGTCCCTTCCAGGTCCTCAGCATGAGGTAGGCGAGCGGGATTCCAACAGCGAGGATGGAAAGCAGGTAATTCACGCCGCTGCAGGCTCTGGCGACTTCAAGGGTGATGTGCGGCAGCACGATGAACTGGCGGTCCACCAGGGCCGGGTATCCCAGCGCCCGTAAGATTGCGACCCCCTGCCGCGCAGTCAGAAGCTGCAGCGGGAAATTCGCCGGCGCAACGATGTCTTCCAGGAGTGGCAGCATCAAGAAGAGAAACGCGAGGGGGAGGCTGAGACGACGGAGGAAGCTCTTTCCCAGCAGCAGCAGGATGAGGCCGGCGACCATCACGATCGGCGACATCTCGCTCAAAATGAGCATGGAGCCCATTTCTCCAAAAAGGAGAAGAAGGGCGGCCAGCAACACGAGAGGAAGACCCCAGGCGACGGTCGGTTGAATGGGAAGGTGTTCGAGTTCCTTTCGCTTCATCCACACAAGGTAGAGGCTGAGGAGGGGAATCAGGAAGCCTTCGAGGCGATCGTGTCCCACCCACGTCATGGCCAGCGTGCGCATGACTGGCGCGTACAGGAACAGAAAGACAAGGACCAAAAGGCCGGTTTGAAACGACTGCCGCCTCCCCGAAAGGGGATAGCGAGTGAAGAGATCTAAGGAGAGAGGCGGTCCTGGAGCCTTGAGACGCATTCTTCGGAATTCAGCCTTCCTTCGAGGGGAATCCTGAGTCGGCCCGAGTTGTGTGATGCCCTGAGGACGAGGTGTCGTGATCATCGAAATGTCACCGGGTGAGATGCCATAGGATAGTGGAGCTGATCGCCACACTCGGCGTGACGCATGTTCTGGCCACGGTCCCTGTCGAGACCTCGTGAAGAGGAGAGCGGTCAGGGTCGCCTCAGCGCGAGGGCACGTCTGGGGACGGAACCGCGACCGCGCGATGGATCAGGGCGTCTGCAAGCGAGGACAGCCGCTGCGAGATCGTCCGGTAGCACCGGCGTACGTCGTCGAGATCTCCGTTGTACGGGTCCTGGATGTCGGGTCGGCGGGTCTCCACGGGGCCGCTGAAGGCCCCGAGCATGAAGAGCTTGCTTCTCGCACCGGGATACCGCGCTTGGAAGCTCGCGACGTTCAAGGTGTCCATCACCAGGATCAGATCGGTGCCCTCCACCAAAGCGGGGGTGAGCCGCTGAGTCTGGTGGAGGTCGAGGGACACTCCGAACTCTTTGGCAAGCTGAATTGCTCGGGGATCGGCGGGCTTCCCGGGAGTGGTGTGGAGTCCTGCCGATGCTGTGAGAATCCGATCCCGGAGCGGGGTGGGAAGCAGCCGGGGAAAGAGAGCTGCGGCAAAGGGGCTGCGGATGATATTGCCGTGACAGACGAAGACAATGTTGCGTACTACCTGAGGGAGCGGCGGATTGAGACAACCGCGCGGTGACAGGCCGTTCCGCATCTGCAGGCAGAGATATATCCACCCCTCGCGGGGACTCAGACTTCGGAGGGCTAGCAGCATCTCAAAGACCCCGCGCGGAGAGAACGGCGAAGGTTCCATTTGAGTTTAAGGGGGCTATTCGATTCACCGAGCTCCAGAGCCTCACTGGCTGAGATACTTGCGAATTCTGGGGCCAAGGATCTGGCTGGTGCCCACGGGCAGGCGGCGCCAGAGCCGACTCATGAGAGCCCAAGTATTACCTTCGCGTGAGACGCGCGTCATTTGGCGTCCGTTGAGAGGAATCGTATACCAATACAGTTGGACCTCCTCCGCCCCCCACTGGCGCTTGAACCGGTACGTACCCGACCCGCGCGTGGACCGGCCGAAATCGAAACGCCTGAAGCCGTCCTTATTGGCTCGGCGGATAGTCTCCCAATACTGCAGCATATTGGGGCAGAGTGGGGCGTGTTGCCGGAGGCAAGACGCCCAGGGAACGTAGACGGTGTCCTTGAACGCCAGCGACACCAACCCACCAATCGGCGCGCCACCCTTTCTCACCAAGGTCAGCCGAGCCGCCTTCCCGAAGGATTCCAGGATTTCACGGAAAAAGGCCTTGCCATGGACCGGCGATCCTAGATCGCGCATATTGATTGAGAAAACCCCATAGAATTCGTCCAATAGTTCGACCCCGCCAACCTCAACCGAAAGTCCGGCGCGTTCGGCTTTGCGAACCTGGTTGCGTACCTTGGCGTCCAGTTTCCGCCAAAGTCGGTCGGGATCGTGGGGAAGCGAAAGGATGAGAGTGACTTTTTCGAGGGACGGCTGGACGGGGAGGTCCAATGGTGTGACGCACCGCAACTCGACATGGCCCGCCCCCAGCGCGCGCGCTTCGCTTGTGAGGCGATCTACGAGAGCGGAAAGTAATGGTCCAGAGCTGCCGCAAGGCCCCCCTGCGTCCAGGAAGGGCATGGATGTTACACCCCTGCCCAGCAGCCAATGGCAGATAGCGAACGCGGGAAGAACCGCTCGGTTTCCAGCATCGTCCTCTCCCCAGAGATACAGGGGTCGATGCCCATAGGCCTTGTGAATAGTCGAATACCATCCGGGTGCCACGGCAAGGTCCGCTTGCGAGGCTCGCTGGATGATGTTTTCCCACTCTTCGCCAGGTTGGGTATCGTACCGGTGGGTGCTGCGCGACAGGGCCATCTCGAAAAGCTCCGGTCGTAAAAGCACTGTCAGGGAAATTTGGGTGCAGATCCTTGGGGAATCAACGCAGACTGCGCCGGCTGGCTCGGCTCGGAATCTCCTCCAAGGACAATTGGGGGATTTCGGGAAGCCTGGCCAAAAGATCTATTACAGAGGTGAACTGCCAACGAGCCAGCAGGGATTTTAGTCTCTTTTCTGTCTTCTCCAAATTCAGATAATGGCGAAAGCGAGAAAGCCACGAGCCGTTTCGGAACCGAGGCTGCTGCGGATCTAGCTCCCATGGGTGAATGTAGAGCACAGTGGGTCGGCGTTCGCCCTCAACGATTCGCCCGATCGCTCGATGAAAGAGCAGTGGCGGGCACAAGCGAAAGTATCCGCCACCACCAATGGGGAGGGTCATTCTGAATAAGGGGATAGTGGACGGGGGGACCTCGACGATTGCTTTACTCAAGACGGCATTGGCTCGTTTATGTTCTGAGGCGCCGGGGGTCGGCTGGCCGTTTCTTAGTATGACCTGAAACGGGTGCCGAGGGGCGGCAGGGATCCCATACCGATCCCGGCGGATGGGAAAGATGCTTGAGTCGTAATGGAAACCCTCCTCTGCCAGGATTTCCAGCGCCCAGAGGCTCTTCCGGGTGATCGAGAAACTGGGTGCCCGATAACCGATGACTTCCTCGCCCGAGATATCCTCCACGACCTTCTTCGCCCGCCGTGTATCCTCCCGGAATTCCCTCTGAGAGCACAGATACACGAGACGATGGGCGTAGCTGTGGCTGCCCAACTCATGACCCGCGGCCTGAATTCGTCGAACGAGTTGCGGGAACCGTTCCGCGGTCCACCCAAGGATGAAGAAGGTTGCAATGACCCTGGCATCCGCGAGAATGTCGAGGAGGCGATCGGTGTTCCGCTCGACACGGCTCTCAAAACTCCCCCAAGATGCTGGTGAAACCACGGCCTCAAAACCGCTGACCTGGAAATAGTCTTCGACATCCACGGTCAGAGCGCTTACGATGTCATCATTCATTTTGCGAGCCCATGATGACGAATCCAGCCCGGCTATTTGCTGCTCACTATTTGTGGAATTTGGCAACTGCATAGATGCCCTCAGAAGTGTGCTTCAGGTCAACCGCCAGCCCCCATTCCTTTTGCCAGCGTGAGAGAGTTGCGGACCCGATTGCAGTGGTCGCGTCGTCAAGCAGGATCGTGGCACCATTTATTAAGTGCTCATACATGACAGGCAAGAGGCCAAAACGACCACCGGCCGTCACCTCCGGTGGCCCATCACAGACAACATGCGCAAATCCGTTTGGCAGGCGGTGAAATGGGGGGTCGTACCAAGCAAAGCCTTCGTAATCCCGGAGAGCAGCAATATGAATGTGCACTCCCGATATCCGACAGGCATTCAATGCATTCGCAATTGTTGCGTGCCATTCCGGAAGGTGCTCCAAAGCCGTTACGTGGATTCCTCGTCGGCCGGCCAGTAACCCGAGAATCAACGTCGTAAGTCCGGTCCCACATTCCAGCACAGGGCCGCAAGCGCCTGCCGCCATCTTTGCCACCTCTGCCAAGTAATCCACGTCGGCACTGTACCCCTCGTTGCCCCAAGCTCGCCGGAGAGCGGAGAGGAGCTCTCGGTCTGGGATCGTCTGGGGTGGTAGAGCCTTGATCGTACGAGTTATGCGGCGCAGTGCAAGCTGATGGAGGTGCTGGATGGTCAAGATCTTCAATCGAGTTGTTAACGCTCGTGGCGTCATTGCCGCCCAGTTGATATTGTGGTTGGCCAAGCTAGCTCTCCTATGCACTGCGGATTCCTAAAAACCGGTTCATGACGAAGAACAAGGTAAGGGAGGATGCTCGCGGTCGAGATGAACGTATTGCTTCGCCCACGAGTATGATCTTAGAGTCACCCAGGCAGGGTTTCGAACGGCTTGAAACCGGTCCCCGCCGAACCGGTGCGACTCCGGGGCCGCGACCTGTTCCGCGAAATTGCAGTGAAGTATGTGCCAGATCCTGTCGGGTTAGGCGGCACGCGAACGTGTCCGCCTATTTGTCGCCTATCCCGATTCCGTTTCCGTAAGAGTCTTGCGCCGATTGACTCCAGATAAATCGGACCCGATTTCCTTGGACAACCGTGTCGATACCTTCCTCCGGTTCATTCAACGGCCCGCAGAGCTTCGCCACGATGAAGCATCCAGCCCGCAATTTCGAGGACTTCCCGGCGCGTAGCCCCCCCCAATCGAATGAAAGCCAACCCAAAGGCAGTGGCGCCTACCAGAACTGAGATCGCGAGGCGAACCGCTGGCATGTTGCCCCCCTGAAGCGACAGTACCCATTGGATTGCGAGCACCGCAGCGGACATGATGAGAGTGGCCGTCAGGGTTGGCCAAAGCTCACTCCAAAGCGCCTTCCAAGACAGGCCGACTTCACGCAGGGCTTCGTGCGCCATCCAGACCATGATGAAAGGGTAGACCGAGATCCATACGAGGGCAGCGCCAATGGGTCCGCCGAGGGCAACTCCGACCCAGAATGCGGGTAGCAGGGCCACCACCAGGACAATGTTGTAGCCGAAAAGGAATCGGGCACGGTATCGGGCCATGAGCACATGAGGGAACAGAACGGCCACGGACCGGATCAGCCCATACAAGGCCAGTGGATACAGGATCGGGACCGCAGGGGCCCACTTGTCGGTGAGGACCGTATGCACGAAATCCCTCCCCACAAGGATAATACCGGCGGACATGGGAGCTGTCGTCCAGACCACCATTCGAATTCCGCGCAGCAGCGTAGACCGCATGGCTTCTGGATCCGACTGCAGCCTTGCCATGACCGGGAAAGCGAGTTGGTTCACTACCGTTGATACCTTGTCAATGGGAAAGGCGGTGATCTGTTTCGCCATGGAGTAGAAACCCAGAATAACGTTCCCCGAGAGTTTTCCCAATATGAAATCATCCCCCCCTTGGTAGATCATCCAAGAGATTTTCACCCCGAGGTTGGCCAGACTATAGCGAAGGATCGCCCTGACCCGTCGGCCGCTCACCTCTAGCCCGGGCCACCACCACACGAACCAGAAGATCATCATGCTTTGAACGAGAGGCAAGGCCAGCGCTCCGGCCACGAGAGCCCACACGCCAGCGCCAGCCACGGCCATGCTCACCACCACCGAAATGGTGACCACTGTAGACACGATTTCGGCCTGCGAGATCCTGTCGAGCCGCAGCCGTTTCCTCAGCAGGCTATCGGGCACGATCCGCACCGTAGTCAGAGGCAGCGTCAGCCCCACGACCCGCAAGATATCTCCGAGCTTTGGACTGGAGAACCACGAGGCGATGGTGGGGGCAGAGGCATAGAGGAAGACGTATCCGACTGACGCCAGGGCCATCGTCAACCAAAAACATGCATTGAGCTCAGCGTCATCCGTGTCTTGAAACTGGACAATCGCTGCTCCCAGCCCCAACTCGCTGAGTAGGGCAACACCGTTCGTCCATATGGAGGCTAAGGCTATGAGCCCGTAGTCCGAGGGGCTTAGAAGGCGCGCGACCAGCAGTGTCGAGAGGAACGAAACCACCTGTACTGCGCCGCGCGACCACACGATCCAGAATACCGATCTAGCGATTTGCCTTTTCATGGCCATCAAATCTAGCGACTATATCGATGAATGGACAACAACCCGGTAGCAATGATGACCGATTAGGACAGCAGGCCGCCGAGAACGGCAAGGCTGATGGCCAGTTGTGGCGAGGGGAGGACGAAGCTGAGCAAGGCGCGGCGCGCGGCGCTCAACTGTCTCGCCAAAAAGGTCAGCAGTCTGATGAGGGGATGGGCACTTGTCATATAAGCGCTATCTGATAGTTGACAGCCAACCTATCCTCAGCGGTAGCCGCTCCGATCTCGTGGAGAGGGAGGGGTCTCAATTGGTTACTTACGCGAGATACTTGCCATGCCCACGAAACCGTGTCCTACTCCATCACATCTGGCAAGAGCCTGCAGTATCCGCAAAGTCAGTATCCACGAGATCTCCTAAAGAGTCCTTTGCAGAAATCCAATTGAACCGGTCTATGTAGGTCGGGCCAAGCCGCTGGCAGAGCGTACGGGCGATTCGTTCTACAAGGATGTCCCAATCGTGCTTCCGGGCGATGTTGCGGCGGATCTCCACCTGCGCGGTGGAGCCGACAGAAGCTGTCAGTGATTTGGCAATTGCTTGCGACCATTCATCATGAGTAGATGTGCGCATGACGAACTCAGCGAACCGCGCTAGGGATCGGATCCGAAAGCTGACGACGGGACGTCCACTCGCCAGATACTCGTGAAGCTTTAGTGGATAGATATACTTTGTATATTCATCGACACAGTCGGGCATGATGCAAACATCGAAATGTTGCAGGGACGAGGGCAACTGGTTGACTGGTTTGGTACCCAGGAGATGTACCCTGCCCCTTGGTTGCCGCACGGAGTCATGAGAGAATCCCCGCATGACCTGTCGGGCGAGGAGCCATGCGAAGTACGACTGCCAGGACCATCTGCTCTGGGGCCCCCAGCGACGACGGGGGCTCGGCGACACCCAGGTGCGAATGGCCCTCACCGAAACGTTCCGTGCGATCGCCGAGGAGGTCGGAGTCTGGATTGAGGAACTGGCGGGGGAAGAAGACCACGTCCACGGGGTCCTCGAATTCCCCCTGCGATACTCCACCGCGCGGGGGATGGGCCTCCGGCAGCGCATCTCCGCCAGCCGCACGTTCCAGCAATTCCCGTGGCGCCGTCGGAAGTACTGGCCCACCGCGCTATGGGAGGATGGCTACGCCGTCCGCGCTGTCGGCGACCGAGTGACAACGGATCTCCTGCGACGATCCAGCCGCCGACATACCGAAGAGCAGGCAACCAATCAGCCGGAGCGCTTCTGAGAGCGACGGCTGACGCAGCCCCGCCCCTTGGGCGGGGAGGGTCGCTAATCCCAGGCTCAACTCGTTCATCGGCTTCACAAGGACCGGGCAATCTTGGCCATGCCCATCGCGGCGTTGGCTAATGGAATGGATATCGGCGGTTTCTCCGGGCCTTCCTGCGGCATTCTCTTCTGAGCACATCACCCATTCTGGCCGCCACGCTGGATTTCCGTCAGTAGCGCGATATGCGCATTAATATACCACCCGATCTCAAATTCTGCTTCTGCTCTTGCCCTTGCCCTGATGCCCATAGCCTTTCGGCGCGCAGGATCATTTAGTAGCTCCGACAGTGCACGTGCTAACGCTTGAGGTGAGCGACACGGGACGGTAAGGCCGCATTCTCCAGCGGGAAGCATTGCCGCCACGCCCCACGGCGTGGCTACCCAAGGAAGACCGCACGCCATCGCTTCCAGCAGTGCCAGCGGCCCGCTTTCTTCGTCTGACGCTAAGACGAACACATCGGCATTCCACAGATAGGGACGCACATCCTCTGTGGCTCCTACGAATTCTACGCGGTCCTCCAGTCCTAATCTATGGGCACACTGAATGGCGCGCTCAAAGTGTGGTCCGGTCCCAACCATCACGAGTCGGGTGCTGGGTGGAATTGTGGGGTCTGAAAGGGCTTCGACGATGTCTACGACTCTTTTCTTTGGGTTAAAGTTGGAGACATGTATCACCGTCGGCCGAGAATCGGTCCGTGTAACGCTAGGTGGCGGAGGAACAAAATGACTGACGTCAATACAGTTTCGAATGTGTCGGATCGGCAGCAGGGCGCCCGGAAGAACCTCCTGAATTCTCTGCGCGAGGTGTGGAGCGGGGATGGTAATGGCAGCCGACGCGCGGAGCACTTGCCGAAGAAGCAGCCTTAGAAGCGTCGGAAAGCGGCGATAGGGCCAAATATCATTACCGTGCCATGAGGTAACGAGACGAACCCTCAGGATGTAATGGACGAGTAGGAATGGCCAAGCGGATGCGTCCGGGTAGATGAGCACGATGGTTCGGATGTGTTGTGTGCGGATGAACCGCAAGAGGCGCCAAAGGCATAAGGGGGCGCGAAACAGGGTACCGAATATGGATCGTAAACCGAGACCGGTAATTGCGTAAGCGGCTACGTGAAAGCGCCAAAGGTCGTTAGCAGTCGGATCAGCCCTTACTGGGTGGTGCGGCTTCTCTTCGTCCTCTTGGGAAACCAAGAGGTGAGCCCTGATGCCAGCCCCACGGAGGCGATGCCATAGGGAGTCCGCGACCTCAACCACCCCACCGACAGCTGGTCTATGCCAGGGTGTAACAAGCAGGACCGGGCCAACCTCAGTGCGCACCTGTCTGGGTGGAGTGCAAACACTCAGTGAACCAGTCGCACTCTTTCGATTCCCAGGGGGGGTTGACATTCGAAAGCCTCAAACCAGAATTGGGGGGTGGGAAATCAACCCTGTTCCGACTCGATGGAATGAACCTCTGATACCGAAGAACTAATCGGAAACCTACCGGAGGGCCAATCAGATTCCAACGTCAACCAAGGTCCAGCGGTCGTTCGGGGGGGATACACGTCAGACCATCTCTTGCCGGCCATGGGCTCCGCTGGCCTCTCCAGTACGCACCCGGATGGGTACCAACAGGATCATTATGCAATCGCTGCGGCTCGGGCTTGATTGGCCTGCAATGGGCCCTTGGGTATGGCTGTAGGACAACCTCAGCATTCTCCATAGCCCTGATATCGCAGGGATGCAGTTCAGCGGGGACTCCGTACCCGCGCGCGCATCAAGTGCCCAAGAGTCGCTTTGGGATTTCCCAGAATATCAAGCACTGCCCACAACACGTAGCCCAGAAGAGGGAGCTTCTGAATCCTTTGCCCGACCGTGGCGAGGCCTTGGGCGTGATATTGCCAAAACGCAGCCGGCCGGCCTTCTAGCAGCGCACGCCCAAGACATCGGTAATGTGCCGACTTGGCACGGCGCAGTACGTGTCCGTATTCAGCTGGCCCGAAAAGAGTGGGTCCGTAGCGATGAGTCAGGATCACCTTGTTCAGCTCGTCCGCATGAAATTTCGTCATGTTCCACCAAAATGATCCCTCCTGGCGTCGGTTGAAGGTGAGAACTTGGTGGACAAAACCAAAGTCCCCTTTCTGCAAAACCTCAAAGCAAGCCTCAATATCCTCGACCGGACTCCCCAGGTGAAAAAAATCGGGTGGTGCGAGGATGTCGCTTGTCCTATACAGAACGCAGGTGGGGGAACCAAACAAACAGAGATACTCAGCGAGATAGCGCTGCAGCGTGTGACGGCCAGCCATGACGCGACAACTATACGGCAAACCACCATGCCCCAGATATGGCCGGTCGCCATACCCCGCCAGGGGGTCATAAAGGGAATACGACCCGACCAAGGAAACATTCGGGGCAGATTCGGCTACACGCACCATCTCGTCCAGGCAGCTCGCAAAGATCCAATCATCCGCTTGAACGATCTTGCAGTACTTGCCTTCGGGTGCAATCTGGCGCAGGGCATGATTATAGTTCTCTACTTGCGTCATAAATCGCACATTGTCGATGAATCGGATCCTGCGGTCCATTTCCGCGTACTGTCGCGCGATGTCCGGAGACCGGTCGGTGCTGCAATTGTTTACAAGGATATACTCCCACTTCTCATACGTCTGGCCCAGGACGCTTTCAATGCACTCCGCCAAGTATTTCTCACTATTGAAAAACGGCGTGACGACACTGACCAACGGTTCCCCGCCCCCCTGCATCTACGGCCCCAAGACAACATCATATTGGTGCTGGAGAGCACAAGCGTAATCATCACGCTTCTGCGTCAATCTGGACTTGATGAGTTCGGAGGCCATAGTCAGCGAGGCAAATGTGTTTCGGAGAGAAGCTGCGTCGATGCTATGGATATCCAGACAGTATTCTGCCAAGCCGATGTCTCGCATGTGAGTATCCACTTTGCGATCGTAGGAAATGGCGAGCACCGGTAGGCAGAGAAGCTGCGGAAGCAGGACGCCGTGAAGTCGGCTCGCGACGACATAGTCGATATTTGTCAACTGACCAAAGAGTGCATCGAGGGTGTCTGTGCGCGGCTGGTAGAGTTTACCAAGGGGGTCGAGGCTGACCTCCTCAGCGAGATGTTCAAGCACGTCATTGACGGCACAGCGGTCAACTGGGTCCGTCGAGAAGAGGACAATCGAGTATCGCTGGCGCATGAGGTTCGCGATAAAGGTAACCAAACTGTCTATATACCGTTCATATATAGGACCATCCGTCTTGGGCCAGCCATGTGGTGAGAGGTATGCTATGGGGCTCACACCGACGACGCGGCCGATGTTATTGCGGCGGCCTAACCTCTGTGGTAGCCGACCGGCCACGTAACTAAATGCCAAGTCTGGGTACACGTGGTCGTTGCGCGTGAAGGCGAGGTGCTTCAAGGCTTGCTTGGAGGTGTGGTCGCGATACGATCGATAAGCCGCCAGGCTGAGGGCGAGGCGAATTAAGAGGGCGCTGGATCTCAATTCAAGGGAACAGGTACCGACGCTGAGATAAACGTACGGTGCGCCTACCGCCCTCGCGATGAGGCCCCATTTGAAGAGGGCATAAGGATGCCTCCAAGCTCCCCAATAGTCGTCGAGTTGTCCTCCGCCCGACACAATCAACAGGCGGACGCCGCGCATGAGGCGATAGGCTCTTCTGATATGGAGCAATTCTCTCAGAGCACGTCCGACCACGGAGGATAGTGCAGTGCGGTAGAGACGCGTCAGAAATGGGTAAAGCAACGAAGACCGCTTTAACGTCGCCTTAACGCGAGTCAGCAGGCCGTGTCCATGAGTGGGATGTGCATCGGCAGTGCCGCCTTCCCTATAGGCGATAGATGGACCCGGCGGAAACGTGGTTATGCCGATAGGGAACGAGGGGACGTGATGGAGCGCCGTAGTGTAGTCGGGACAGAGAGTGATGAGGCAAATGTCTGCATCCTGGTGACGTCTCTTGACATTCGCGATAACGGCGTCCTGGATTGCCGCGTCACCAAGATTGCCACCGGTGTAAGGGGTCAAGAGGGCGATCTTGTTTTGTGCGTGGCTCCTGGGCTGGCCGTGGCGTGCAAGCACAACAGCACCGGTTATTGGATTTCGGGGTCGGGTGTCGACGCGAGCGGTCCCAAGTGCCGCTCGGGAGGAATCGAGAGCATGGCACGACCAGGCGACCAACCTGAGGGCAGACGGGGTATACCCTTGGGCAGCGCGCGGAGAGCAGAGGGTCGGGCAGGCATCGATGGCTGCTGAGCGCACGCGGTTACTGGGAACGGCTGGTGAGTCGGGACGCAGTAGCCGCGTCGAGGAAGAGCGGCGAGAGGAAAGTCCGGGATCCCATGGGGGTCTCGGGTGTCGAAGGGATCAGCGTCAGACCGATCAATTGGCAAGCGGGAATCCGAAGCCGCAACGCACGGGTCACAGCCTCGTGGATAGCACCATCTCCCAAGGTGCCCCATCCACAGGGACTCAGGACAGCGAGTATCTTGGTGGCGGTACTCTGTCTCTTTTGCTTTGAGAATCTCAGGCTCGGCACGCCGCCTGCTCCGTGGCGTGGTCAGACCCAAGACCATGCCGCCGCTCTCTGTCGTTCGCACAGACGCCACCGCAAGCAGGCGCAGTCCATGATCGCGGCGTCCGGGGTCCGCCGTAATCAGAAGACACGGAGCTCCGGCACCCCCCTGAAGGGGAGTCGCCTGGACGACGCGGTCACAGTGCATGACTAGAGCGGCACCTATCGACCCGGCCACGAGGTCCTTCTCCCTGCCAGGCCGATGCGACATTGCGTGCGGGAGCGCTTCCTCCGGAGGCAGAAGGAGGCATTTGTTGGCAGGAGAACCTCACGACACTTCAGCCTTCATAGCACGCCATTCCGTATCATTGCAGTACGACAGCGTCATGCAGCGCCGTGACGCGCAACGCCCTCCGTAAGCGATCCGAGATCGGGCGCGACAGGGGGCCAGGTGACTTGGCCTCGCGGCGACTCGCATGCCGGTGTCCCTGGAGACGCAGCAAAGGCATACCTGATCCCGTCGGAATGTCTGGCTCGCTCTCGGTAAGAGCAGAGAGCCGCCCCTATCTCTCGACGAGCTTCCAGTTGATCTTGTACGCCACGACATCCTCTGATCGGAAGACCAACTCGAAGTGTCGCGGAATCTTGGCCGAGTTCGGGTCAAGGAGAAAGGCGAATGCGGGAGAATCACGCAACGAGGAGGGGGACACGTTTCGCGGATTCGTATAAACCAGGTAATCTGCCCTGAGATCGGGACCTGACAGATCCGACGGGTATTTAGGCGCATAGGTCTTGAGGGCATCAGAGAGGCCAGCGTACGAGACGAGCCCATCCACCGAACCCTCATATTCCAGCGGCGTGGCAAGATATTTTGCCCCGGCATGATAGGCTCGACCAGGATCGATGGCCATTATGACCTTGGACGCCAAGTCCGGATCCCGTGCCTTCAGGGCTCGGGTCAGCTCGGTCGATTTCCATAACGGGTAGTATAGGGACGGCTGCCGGGCATAGGACCGCAATTCCAGGGCTGAAAGGCAGAGATTCCCAACGAGCAGGATGGTGAGTAAGATCCATCGGACACGATACCTCCGCAGGAGCAAATAAATCTGTTCGATGCGCGATAGATACCGAAGCAAGAAAGCGACGGTGACACTGGTGAGGAGGACGACCCAGTTCAGGAGATACCAAGGGGCAAGATACGCTTGGGACACAAGAAAGATCGAAAGCACAAGCTCAGAGACTATAACCAGCCAATACCGCGGCCGTATTGAGATGAAGCCGTCGAGAAGACTGGGGAGGACAAATACCGCGAGGGTCCCCGTTAAGATCCACTGTAGGGACACTTGAACGTTACTGTAGACGTTTCGCACGTAGTCGCCGGGATAGGTGAGTGCAATGGCCAAAAGGCCCTGGAGGTCAGGACGCCCTGCGCATCGCCATAGGGCATGGAGTGAGAGACCCAATTCATTGCGGAGGACGCCGACGCAGACATTGAGATAGTCCCACGTATAAAACGGGGACCCGTTCGAAAGCATGTTCGAATACCACCAGGGGCACGAGACGAGGGTAAAGCCGAACCAGAATACTAAGGACGAGCGAAGCGCGCGGGGAAGTCGCTGGACGAAGACAAGGGAGAGAGGTAGGAATACCAGGACGTAACTGGTGTAGCGGGTCAAGCCGGCCAAGCCGGAGAGCATACCTGCGAGAAGCAGATGCGACCAGGAGGGAGTATCCATGGCGTTGAGGAAGATCAGCAGTCCGGCGGAGAAGAGGGCAGCATCCAAGAGATGATTATGTGCCTGAAGGGACTCGTACATGTATAAAGGATTGGTCGCCAGGAAGACTTGGCTCCAAAGGGCGAAATCCGTTCGACTGAAAAGCAACAGCGAGAGGTGATATGTGACGTACAAGACGACGGCGCTTGAAACGATAGCGATGGCCTTGCCCGCAGCAAACCCGGGAAGAATCAGGCTCCCGAATCCAATTAGCACCGAGAACAAGGGGGGCCAGAAATGGGACGTCCAACCATGGTAGCCTTGTCCTCTCCAGATCTCTTGCCCCGCGAAATACTGCATGACGCCCCCCCACTCGCTGAACAGCGAATGGAGAGGCGACACCAAGAAAAGGATAAGGACGTAGAGAAGGGGGATCGCTACGGGAAGCAAGCGAGCACGGCGCGGGAGGGATAAGTCGAGCATGGCCCACCTACACTGTGGGACGGCGAGGGGCCGTTCCAGACCCTAGGATCAGCGGGCGACCCGAGTTTCGGGGGAGTCTCAGAGTTGGAAAGCCCGGAGCCACGGGGAAAAGTCAGAGTGCGCCAGTGCCAATAGAACCACGGTGACCAGCGCGACCAACCAACTGACCCAATCTTTCGCCGCATAGACGATCGGGTCATCGAGCATGAACCCACGACTGGTGGCGAGCCAGAGGCGGCATTGCCAAAAGAGGCTCAGGGCGGTGATGCCCCATAGGAGATCCGGTGACAAGTAGTTCTGTTGAACGGTAGGACTCTGAACGTACAGGGCCAGGACCAGACAGGACACGAAACTGGCAGCAATGCCCATCCCCTGAAGAGGCAGTAGGTCAGCAGGCAGGTAGCCTCGGCGCGCGTTGACCCGTCTCTGAGCCTGCCACGCGGAAATCTCCGCAATGCGTTTGATCGTGGCCAGACTGAAAAACAAGAACCCGGAGAACGTGAGGAGCCACACCGACACGAGGTAGCCGCTTAGCACCCCGCCGGCAAACAACCGTATCCCGTATATGCCCGTGAGCATAAACAGATCGACCAATGGAAACTGTTTGAGGCCCCAGGAGTAGGCCAGCGAGGAAGCTCCGTAAACCCCGACGAGCGTCGTGGAACCGCCCATCGCAGATACGGCGACGGCGAGAGCAATTCCTGGCGGCAAAATGGCGAAGCCCAGCCAGAGCGGGAGGTCACCCGCTGCAAAGGGGCGCCCTTGCTTCTGGGGATGGATCCGGTCCGATTCGAGATCCGTCAGGTCGTTGAGGACATACAGCACCGACGCCATGAGATTCATGGCAAGAAACAGCCCCGCGCATCGCCCCCACGCTGCCCAATCCGAAAGAGCATTGGCCGTGATGATCGGAACAAATACGAGCAGATTCTTCGACCACTGGTAGGGGCGGAGAAGCCGAATGAAGGCCCCAAGTTTCGAACTTCCGTCTGGCAGATGAGCCTCCACTTCGGTAAGTTCGGCGACCTGCTCAGCAAAACGAGCCGTCGGCCCAACGACGACTGCGGACCGAGAGAGCTTCCACACCTCGAGGTCGGCGCGGTCGTTGCCGGCATACGAGAAGCCATGCGAACCGAATCGCGCATGGAGAACCTTCGCCTTCCCTTTCCCGGTCAGATTGTGAACTCCGTCGGAGGCGATGACTTCATCGAAGACGCCCAGGTGCTCTGCGATTCGGGTCGCAATCGCGTGATCGCTCCCCGTCGCCAACACGACCTTGCGTCCGTTCGAGCGCGCGGTCTGGATGAACTGCAGCAGGGCGTGGTTGTATGGAAGCGTCCGGACATCGAGCGAGATGCTTTTCGCCAGTTGCGCCTTCAGAAACGCTCTCCCGCGGAGAAGCCACAGCGGCAACTTCAACAGTATGGACGGGCGGCGAACCGCTCGTGTAAGGGCCTCGAACAAGATATCAGACCGCAGAAGCGTTCCGTCGAGGTCCACGCAGAGCGGCGTTTCGCTGGTTCTGGAAACCGACGTCTTCGCCTGGACGGCCAAAGCTTCCTTGAATATCAGAGACATCGATTGGCTCTTCTGTAAGTAATGGAGCAGTTCACGAGACCAATCCCGCCACTCAACCGAAGGCCGCGAGCTGCAAAATGGGCGATGGCTACCTGGCGGACAGGTAGAGCACCGCGGCGCCCGAAAAAGGCGCGGTCAAGGACTGCTTGGAACCCCCCTGTATGGAGAGCGGTCGTACTAGGTTTCCGGTGGCGACCTCCATCCACTCGACTTTGAGGACGCCGGGAGAAGCGGAGAGATCGACTACCACGTTGGCGCCGTTGGGAAGGAAGACGAGGTACTCCGCATCCAGAGCGGACGGGCTCGCCAGGCAGTAGCCGCTCGAGGCTAGGTCGCCACGCGGGATCATTGCCTGGAGCCGCAATCGCTTTGCGTATGCCAGGGTATAGCCCAGGTTTATTCTCAGATCGACCCATTGCCGTCGATTGGGGCGCATGGACTGCTCAATTTCAAATCCTGAACGTCCGTCGTAGATATCCATGAAGACGGGGTTCAGTCCCCGCAGGAAGCTCTTCCAGACCCACTCGCGGTTGCCGCAGATGCCGCACAGGTGGTCAGTGTCGGAGAGGATGACCTTCCTCCCCTGAGCCGGCTGCGGGTCGTCCCGGTAGTTTTCAACGCCAGAATTCGGCGAAATCCAGTCCGCCGGGCTGGAGAAGAGGACGCCATTGCCGCCATCCGGCCACTCGGCGGTCATCCCCACCGGATGCTGCTTGGGCTTGCCCGCCTCGTACTCCTTGATGTAGCGAATCATGTGATACTGCCATTGCCACGAGGTGGCGTGGCTCTCGTTACTGATCTCGTAGAGGACGTTGTCCAGGTCGTTCACCGTGTCGATGACTTTCCGAACATAGGTCTCCTGGAGAGCCGTCACACTCGGGTTGGCCAGAGTGTGCACTTCCGCGCCGCTGTCGTTCCCATTGCTGTCCCCGTTGATGCCGTTGATGTTGTTTGCGGCATTGAAGGGGTGGCCATGCCATGGATTTTCGAGGTGCCACTCTCCCTTGCGCTTTTCAATGCTCCAACCGTTGAATAGCATGACTGCTACGTAGAATCCACGCCTTTCAGCCTCGATGACCCGTTCCCGCAACCGGTTGAAATAGTTCTCGTTGAACATAGTGAGGGTGAATTTCGGCTTGCCATCCAGGGCACTCCCGGGGCCGGTGCGGCGGTATGGGTGCGGCTCAATCCAGAAGTCTCCAACCGACTCGACAGTCCAACGCGACTGCTCCCAGCGCCACAGCCTGAAGAAATTGTGGTGGTGGCGAGAGAGGAACTCGAGGAAACGAGCGTAATCGAAGGCGCTCGGCGGATCCGTCCTGCCCGTGTCCTGCAGATTTGCCCAGGTATGGGAGCCCGTAAGGTACACGACGTGGCCCGAGGGGTCGGCGAAGTACCGTGGGTTGACCCGACTGACGCGGAGGGGGCCCCGGATATTGCCTGAATCGCTCCCATGGCCAAGCCGGCGGAACGAAGCGAGCAGCTCCAAAGGGGGTCGGGAAGGAGGCGCGACTTGAGGCCCTACGAAGAACCACGCAGCAAGTCGTGATGGAACCAGGAGAAGGGCCGAGACGATCCACCATTTCCCGAGCCGGAAGAGCCGATGGCTGCTCATGCAGCAGCACCTCAGTCCTTCTCGGCCAAGACGACGATGGTTTGGCCAAGCCCGAGCCGCTCCTTGATGGCATCGAGCCGCTCTTGGGGGAAGACGAAGGCCAGCAGGCCGTTCAGCTTGTAGGAATTAACAATCCGTAGGAACCCGACATGGCCTTCCGGAACAATGGAGGAGAGATGCCGAATTCTGAACTGGTTCGCCATCAGAAGCCGTTTTACCTGTCCTGGAGTTGGCCACTTGCGCACCTGTCCGTGTCCCCGAGGCATGACATCGGTTCGCCGCTCGAACACGATCCGATTCGGCGTCGTGAGGATCAACCCCCCCCCCGGTTTCAGGACCTCGTGGCAGCGCCGGATGAAGGCGGATTGATCAACAATAGACGAAAGCGTCTCTACACAGACGACGACATCGAAATGCTCGGACGGCAATTGGACGGCCATGAAATCACCCGCGAGGAATCGTATGTCTGGCAGGCGTTTCTGGACCCGCTCCACAACCTCTGTCGCGAGGTCATTGGCGGTCACCGTCCCGAATTTGGCCAACTCCTGCGACAGCCACCCTGTTCCGCAGCCGACTTCCAGAATCTCCGGACGGGTCAACTTCAGTGACTGGAGCAGCCCGATAGCCATTTGTCCCCGACGCGCGGAGACCGTGTCCAGCCATCGATTCTCTCGTATCGTGCTGTTCCACTCATTCCAAAACAGGGTCTGATTCTGCAGCGAAAGGTCCTCTGAATTAGAACTCGATGGGCTCCGACTCATGCTGACCCACCCCCATTGGTTCAAAGAGGCGCGGAAGATTTAGAGCCACTCCTCGTGTCGGAAGAGAGGCGTTCGCCTACCGAGGGCTACCGATACCACCGCCAGTCCTCCTTGAGCTCTTCTGTGGAATACGACCGTGTTAGTGCTCCCGCGGGCGAGGATTTCATCCACAAATCCTAAGACCTGCTCCGCGCAGGGCAGCGGCTTCGGCCTTTTCGTGGGCGGTGATTTTTGGGAAGCAGTTTGCGATCCCGCGAACGTCAGCGTCGGATCGCACGTAAATTGTCGCCGCAGGGGACCACGAATCATATGTCGTTTGAATATCGTACCGATGCAGAGCCAACGAGGGATAAAATGTCCCCTGCACCAAATTTAGCTGCACCTCAAATGTGCAGGTGAAGCACTCACCGGCGTCTAAAGAGAAGCTGCCCATTCCTAGGCGCTCAGTTGAGGTGTCACAAATGTCAACCTGACTGTCATCAAGAATCCAGAAGACGATGGCCAATTTCTGGGTGGGACGACGGGCCATCACTTCCACATCAATCCATATTGTCTGGCCGCTGTCGAAGGTTATGCCCTCGCCGTTCTGGTCGCGGATTCTGACTGTCGAGATATAGACCGGCACGTTCGCGGGAAGGGTCCGCTGGCCGCATGATCCGTCCAGGTACTGGCGAATCACCTGGTTCGTGGGGCCACTGCCAGCCAATTTCCCGTGATCCAGTAGGAGCGCGCGGGGGCACAGCTCTGCGACGGCCCGCAGATTGTGAGAGACGAACAGGACGGTTGCGCCGCTGTGGATGACCCCCTTCATGCGCGCGATGCATTTTTGCTGGAATAAATAATCGCCGACACTCAGGACTTCATCGACCACCAGCACTTCGGGATCCACATGGGCGGCGACGGAGAATCCCAACCGCGCGAACATGCCGGAGGAGTATCGCTTTACCGGTGTGTCGATGAATTCCTCGAGGCCGGAGAAGGCGATGATCTCGGGGAGCTTGGTGGCAATCTCTCGCCGGGACATGCCGAGGATCGTTCCATTGAGATAAATGTTCTCGCGGCCGGTCAGATCCGGGTGGAAACCGGCCGTGACCTCGATCAACGCCGACAGGCGGCCGTTCACCTCCATGTGGCCCTTGGTAGGCTTCATGATCCGGCTCAGGATCTTCAGCATCGTGCTCTTGCCCGCACCGTTGTGCCCGATGATTCCGATCGCCTCGCCCCGCTTGGCCTCGAATGAGATGTCCTGAAGGGCCCAGAACTCCCTTTTGTCGGTCGCGCTAAGCTCGCTTTGGCGAAAGAGCCTGCCGGTCAATGCCGGAAGCAAGTCCCGGAGCGAGTCGTATATCTCGCCCTTGCGGAACTTCTTATACACGTGGTCGAGACGCACTGCGAGGTCCGACATACCAGGTATCCTAGATGTTTTCTGCGAAGGCCGGCTCCAGCCGCTTGAAGAACATGTAGGAGCCGACAAGGAGTACAAAACCAAAGACCACGCTGTATAAAATCCAGGCCGTGTCGGGCGAGTGCCGGTTGGCAATGCACGCCCGTAAGCCTTCGAGGATCGGTGTCACCGGGTTTAATAATAGCACCCGCCCCCTTGGGCCAAACGTGCTGACGTCATAGAAAACCGGCGTGAAGAAGATGCCGAACATGAGAAAGATCTCGACGAGGTATTTTACATCTCGGAAAAAGAGGCTGGCTGCGGACACCAGAATCCCAATGCCGGTCACGAGGACGATTAACGTGAATACCAGAAGAGGCGCCCACAGAAGATAAACGCTGGCCCCGATGCGGGCGATCATCAGAATCACGGCCAGCACGGACGAAGCCACAAGGAAGTCGAACAACTGGGAGAGCACCGCTGCCAGGGGGAAGACTTCCTTGGGAAAGTAAATCTTGGTCACCAGGCTGCTATTGCCGATTAAGCTCGTGCAGGCGAAACGGATGGATGAGACGAGAAACGCCCAGGGGATGGATTTGACGGCGACGCCGACCATTTCGGTGGTATTCAACTGGCTATTCGTCATAAGGGCAAACGCGTACCTGACCACCACACCACTTACGACCACGAGCGCGGGCATGAGGATTGCCCAGAAGACACCCAGAATGGACTGCTTGTACTTGATCTTGATGTCGCGGTAGGCAAACATGTAGAGCAGTTCACGGTACCGATAGAGTTCCGAAAGGTCCTCTTTCATGGGACAAGCTCTTCCTGTGGGGCCCGCGCGATTAGTTGAAGCGCCGATTAACCGGTTTTACCGGCCGCCCCTCGAGATACGTGTCGATTCCCTGGTCGAGCGCCTTTCGGTACGTGGCCAGAGCGGCGTGCACAGCATCTGCCGTCCGGTCGATGTCGTTGTCCGTGTGGGAGAAGCTCACCACAAAGGATGGCGCGAGGACGCCGCGACGGATCAGTTCCTGCAGAAACAGCGTCCGGTACGCTTGCGAACGATTGCCGTGCTCGTCCTTGGTGACAAAGATCAGATTGCAGGGGAGGCCGATGACGTCGAAATGACCCTGGACGCCGTTCTCGCCTATCGACCGGTTGACCTGGGTCCGCAACCGCTCTCCTTGGCGCCAAAGGAATTCCACCACGTTGCCTTCCCGGTAGATGCGAATGGTTTCCAGCGCGGCTGCCAGCGCATGTGTCTCGGCGCCATGCGTGGTGGACAACAGGAACACGCGCTCGCGCTCGTGGTCCAAGCCGCCCAAGCGCATGACCTCGCGCTTCCCAACAAGGGCCGAGATGGCGAAGCCATTGCCCATCGCCTTGCCGAAAGTGGAAAGATGCGGCGTGACCCCATAGTAGGCTTGCGCCCCACCCAGGTGCCATCGAAACCCCGTGATCATCTCATCGAAGATGAGCACCGCGCCGTGCTCCTCGCACACCGCTTTCACCTTCCCGAGATAGTGGTCGATGGGCTCTTCGCTGGTTGCTGGCTCCAGGATCACGCAGGCGATCCTGTTGGGATACCGCGCGAAGAGCTGTCGCAGGCTCTGGATGTTGTTGTAGCGGAATTTCACGGTCAGATCCTGGATGGCCTTTGGAATTCCGGAGTTGACCTCCGTCGTGCCGATAAACCAATCGTCGACGGAGAAGAACGGATGATCGCCGCAAATCGCAACCATGTCCCGGCCCGTGTACGCCCGCGCCAGCTTGACGGCGGCGCTGTTGACGTCGGAGCCGTTCTTTGCAAATTTGACCATCTCGGCGCCGTCGAGGACTCGGAGCAGCGCTTCGGCGCAGTCGGTTTCGATGGTGGATGGCCGCGTGAAGTTCGCTCCCAAGCGCATCTGACGATAGGCGGCCTCGACAACTGGTGGATAGGCGTGGCCCAGGGTAACTGACCGTAGGCCCATCCCGTATTCAATGAACTCATTCCCGTCCGCATCCCACACGTGGCAACCCTGCCCCCGGACGAGGAATCCCGGTGCAAGAACAGGGTATTGATCGTCTCCCTTAGCGTATGTATGACACCCTCCAGGGATGAGCGCGTGGCTTCTCGCCTGCAATGCTCGGGAGGTCTCGAAGTGCGTGACCCGGGCCGTTTCTCCACCTCTCGGGCCGTCAACAGGGGACGGAATAGATCGAGCAACCGTAGTCATGGCGGAATCCTTCAGGGTTAGAAAATGATCTTTCGACAATAGAATGCCTCCGCGTATCTCTCGGGGGCATTGGACTCAACGCCGCGCACGCGCAGCAGGGACAAGAACAGATCGTCGGTAAACCAAGACCTGTCGCCTTGCGTTTTGAAAGCGTCGCGAATGTACTTGACCTTTCGTTCACAGGTGCTTCTATCCAGGTGGACGAAGAAATTCGGCGCCCCAAGGTCGCCGTCATATTTCATGATCTCGTATTCCAGAATCAGATGCTTTCGGAACGTATTCCAGGTCAGCTCCGAGATCACCCGATGGTCCTGATGCAGGTCATGGCGATAATGGGTGAGGATGAGGTCGGGAGAGAGGATCTGCTTCAGTTCCTCGAAGTACTCCTTTATCTCTCCGCCTGTATATGGAAAGAACCCATCGCGGAAGTGTTTGACGATGATCTCCTTCTTTGAGGCTTTCCGGAGAAAATGATTTGCACTCTGGACAGCCTCTGCGGCCCGGGCAGCGTTGGCGGAAAACACGATCCAATAGGTCGTGGCTGGTGTCAACTCCTGCAGGAGGCGCAATATCGTCCCGCCGCAGCCCATCTCGATATCATCGCTATGGGCGCCGAGGCAAAGGAGGGTCCAGGGTGATCCAGTTCGTTTCTGAAAGTGGATGGGCAGCATGGGTGGGAATATTAATGTGGGGCGGGGATGGGATGTGGGGTTTTCCACAGCTCCCACGGGGCATTCCCCTGATAGGACAAATCTGAGAGTTCCTGTTGTTCCTTGAATGTATCCATGCACCAAAACATGTCGTACTTGTACCCGATGAGCTGTTGCTCCTGAATCAATCGGCGGAAGGGTTGTTCAACGAGCTCCTCGCCGTCCTTGATGTAGTGGAATATCTCCTTGCGGAAAACGAAGTATCCTCCGTTAATCATGATTTGGGTGTCGCGGACATACCGGAGATCATCGACAAGGTTATCTTGTCGAAGCGTGACGACATGGAAGGTCTGGGACGGCTTGGCGCAGACGCAGCAAGCGATTTTCCGGCTCCGTATGAAAAAGTCGATCAGGTCAGGGAGATGCAAATTGGTGAGGCCGTCCGCGTAATTGGCGAAGAACATCTCCTCCCCGTCCAAGTATCTCTCGACTGCTCTGAGTCGCTGGCCGATGTTTGCCCGTAATCCCGTATCAACAAACGTGATCTTCCAGTCGGCGATGTCGGAATTGCTCAGATGCAAGTCCTTGCCGCCGTTGGACAAAGTGAAGTCATTGGAGACCCATTCGTCATAATGAAGAAAGTACTCCTTAATCTTGTCCGCTTTGTAGCCAAGGCAGAGGATAAAATCCCTATGCCCGTAGTGGGCATAGTACTTCATGATGTGCCAAAGGATAGGTCGATAGCCGATCTTGACCATTGGTTTCGGAACGCTGTCCGTGATTTCCCCCAGCCGCGTCCCGAGGCCGCCGCAAAACAGAACAACCTTCATGTGTTCCTCCTGTGTCCGGAAGGTAATTGCTCGGATTTCGGGTCCGAGAGTTCACCCGAGGAGGGTCGGTAGCGCAAGAGGCCGACTTGGACCAAGGCCATGGCCGCGGCAGCGATGGAGGGGAAGGTGAGACCCGATCGCTGGGATATGTCCAAGAGACTGTGACAGCCGTCAGACAGGTTGAGGACCCAGAGCAAGGCAAGTTCCTCGGACGGGTTGTGGGTCCCCCCCCCGGCGGTTCGATAGAGGCCTCGCTTGCCCAGTTGAGGCTCACATTTTTGGTTCTGGTTGAGGTATGTCCTGTTGTTTTCCAGAATCGTGAGAACCGATAAGTACATGCCGAGAGCCTCAGCAAGATACTGAGGTCTGACCAGGTCGAGATTATCGGCCGATGTGTGGTATTGGGGAAACCTGCCATGGGGCGTTCGTGTCAGGGACCCGACGGGAAGGTTGAACCCGGGCGAGCAGTATTGTCGCTCGTCATACCCATAGGGGGAAAAATCAAGGATCTCGAACTCGGATCCAGCGTCTGTGAGGGCTTGGATGGCGGCTCGGTCGATGTCCGCATTTCCGCGCCTGGTTTTCTTGTAGGTAAAGTTTCCGGAATCACCGACACAAGCGACCACGAGGCCGTGCTTGATGTTCGCGAGGCTGGATTCATTCGCCCACAGCCAGGTGATTGCCCCGATGGTACCAGGGATGAACAGGAAGCGGTAAGAGTACCGAAGCTGAAGAGGGGAAAGGTGCTTGGCAAGAACGGTCGCCAAGGCAACTCCCGAGAGGTTGTCATTACAAAGGGACGGATGGCAGGCATGGCATGAAAGCAAGATCTCGTCGGCTGTCTCTCCTTTGAGAAGCAATTCGCCGTAGGTCAGGTGTCCCGGCTGGAGAGATGAATCGATGCATACCTCGTACTCATCCTCTTGAAGCTGGAGGAGCGTGTTGTGGGCGAGACAGAATCCCCATGTCTCCCGGTAGTAGGAGGTTCGGTACGGGATCCAGTCGGGATGGTCCGGCAACGTAAAGAGATGCTCCGTCAGCTCGCGGCGGGGCATCCGCCGCTTGACAGGAGCACTGTAATTGACAACGTGAAGATTGGACGACCGGAAGTCAATCACCCGTGCACCCTTGGAGGTCTTGACGTAGGCGTCCCGGATGTTCCACTCGTTGGGCACGGTCCAATCGAACACTTGGGTTCCCGATGGAATCTCATGGATGGTCAGGGGGATGTGCTTCTGCAGACGATTCAGTGTCTCGCGAACTCCATCGCCAGTGATGCTGCGGCAGATGGGATACAACTCCGCGATCAGGCTATACAACTCCTGGCCGATAGTCTGGAGATCCAAATCGTTCGCCACGTTGGCAACTGTCACGATGTCGTCCCAGTCCTCACCCAGGAAAGTCCGGGTGCTTCCGATCCCGGTCAACGATGATGCGATCATCTTCTGGCCAGGCAATCCCGAACGCCGGGTCGTTCCAGCGGACGCCCGCCGCGTATGCAGGGGCGTAATACTGGGACATTAGGTAGAAGACCTCGGTCTTGTCCACCAGCGTCTGAAAGCCGTGCGCGAACCCTTCCGGGACATAGAGCATCGTGCGGTTGTCTGCGGAAAGGACGACGGCAAAATGCTGCTTGTAGGTGGGAGAATCCGGACGCAGGTCAACGATCACGTCGTAGATCGCCCCCATCGTGCACCGAACGAGCTTCGCCTCTTCGAAGGGTGGGAGCTGGTAGTGAAGTCCCCGCAAGGTACCCTTCCGTTTGTTAAAGGAGATATTGCACTGGACCACATGGGGGTTGATGCCGTGGGCTTCGCACTCTCGCTGGCACCAGGTCCGGGCGAAGAAGCCCCGCGCATCCTCTTGCCTCTCTGCTTCAATGATGACAGCGCCTTTCAGCGCGGTCTCGACGAAAATCACGAATACACCTTGACGTCTGGGATCGGCACGACAAACTGCCCGCCCCACGACCGAATATATGACAGCTGATCCATGATCTCGTCCCGCAGGTTCCAGGGCAGGATGAGAACGTAGTCGGGTTTGGTTTCCATGATCGTGTCGGGCGCGTAGATGGGGATATGGGTCCCCGGCAAGAATTTCCCCTGCTTATAGGGATTCCGGTCGACCGTGAAGTCCAAGAAGTCCGTTCGGATCCCGCAATAGTTGAGCAAGGTATTTCCTTTGCCCGGCGCACCGTAGCCGGCGATGGATTTGCCCTTCCGTTTTGCAGCAATCAGGAAATCCAGCAAACGTCGCTTGGTTTCATAGACCTGTTCGGCAAAAGAGCGATAGTATGCGAGGTCAGTTGTCCCGACGACTTCCTCTTGAGCCTTGAGCTCCTTGGCGCGGTCCGTAAGGGCCTTGCTGCGATCCTCGATGTGGCGGGCGTAGATCCGCAAGGAGCCGCCATGAGTCGGTAGTTCCTCGACGTCGAAGAGCGTCAAGCCGTGGAAGGCAAAGATGCGTTCCGCTGCGGTGAAGGAGAAATAGTAGAAGTGCTCATGGTAAATCGTATCGAACTGGTTCCCCTCGATCAGGCGTAAGAGGTGGGGGAACTCGATGGTGATGACACCGCCGGGTTTCAGCAGGATCTTCATGCCCGCGACGCAGTCGTTGAGGTCAGGGATCTGGGCCAGCACGTTGGCCCCAAGGAGCAGGTCGGGCTGTCGCCCTTCCGCCGCCAGTTCGGATGCGGTCTGCCGGCCGAAAAACTTGACGAGAGTGGGTACGGCCTTGGCCCGGGCCGCTTCGGCCACATTGGCTGCAGGCTCGATGCCGAGGACCGGCACGCCTGCCTGCACGAAATACTCGAGGAGATACCCGTCGTTACTGCCGACTTCCACCACGAAACTAGTTCGGTCCAGGCCAAACCGCTGCCGCATCTGTTCGGTATAGGCTTTGGCGTGCTGGCGCCACGAGGTCGAGTACGAAGAAAAGTAAGCATACTCGCTGAAGATGTCTTTGGGGGCAACGTACTCCTCGAGCTGGACGAGGAAGCAGTGCTCGCAGACATACACATGCAGGGGGAAGAACGGCTCCATGCTGTTGAGCTTTTCCGGGGGGACGTAGCTCTCGCACAGCGGCGACATCCCCAGGTCGATCAGGAGGTGGTTCAGCGGGGCTTCACAAAAGCGGCATTGAGCCATTGGTTCGGCCGCTCCTCTCGGGGAATCCGCCCCAATCCGAAGTATGCAACCGCCACGGCGCCAAGGACGTTATTCCGAGGCAACTGGGCAACCCGGCACCCCGGAACCCCTGATTGCCGAGTGGCCGGAGTGCCTGATTGTCGGATGTGAAGATTGGCGCCCCGGATACCCAGCGCTGGCGCTGGGTGATCTCGGCGGTTCAAGTGTTTTCCGGATCAGGGTCAATCGGTCCCTGTGACGTGCGCTTCGACGTTCTCCTCCAAGGAGGAGCCGGATGCCCTCGGGGCCCAGCGTAGGGTCGCATCAAGGCAGCCGGTCTGTAGCAGATGCTTGAGGTGATCGATGCGCTTGTACTTGGGCCCCTCGAATTCTTCGAGCTTTAACCCCGTTTTCTGATAGGCGGCATACAGTTCCCGGGCCCCCCACCACGCATTCCACCGAGGGCGGAAGGAGGGGAAGGCCCGGGCGAATTTTCCGAAGTCTACCCTGTAGGACCGCTTGTCTGGGCTAGCGTTGGGTGCGTACTCGACCCGGCATCCGGGGACCGTCTCCTTGACAATCTCAGCGAGATCGCGAACGCGGTAGTTTTCTTCGGTGCGCCCCACATTGAATGCCTGGTTGTGGATGAGTTCGCGAGGGGACTCGAGCACCGCGAGGACCGCGTGGGAGATATCCTCGACGTGAACGATGGGACGCCAGGGTGTCCCATCGCTCTTGATGTAAACCCGACCCGTGGCGAATGCCCAGGCGACCAGATTGTTGAGGACGAGGTCGAACCGGAGTCTTGGAGAGACCCCGTAGGCCGTCGCATTGCGCAGGAAGACCGGGCTGAAGGTTGTATCCGCTAGCCGGGCCACATCTCGTTCCACTCGGACCTTTGAGATGGCGTAGGGAGTACCCGGCGCCAAATCCGAGTCTTCCGTCTTCATGCTCTCTCCTGCGGCACCGTAATTGCTGCACGACGAGGAGAAGACGAAGCGCGGCACGCCGACTTCCTTCGCCAGTGCCGCGAGCCGCACGGAGGCCAGGTGGTTGATGTCGTACGTGACAGACGGATTCAAGTCACCGAGCGGGTCATTCGCTAGCGCAGCGAGGTGGATAATGGCGTCAAAGCCTCGGAGGTCTGCGGGTTCGACATCGCGGATGTCTTTGGTCACGGCAGGAATGGAACGAGCGGCGGCGCCGAACGTACACTGGGTAAAGAGATCGCTGTCGAGGCCGAGGACCTCATGCCCCGCCCCGAGGAAGATGGGCACCATGACCGTGCCGATGTAGCCATTGTGGCCCGTGACTAAGAGACGCATTGGGTTAACTCCTCATGGGCTTGAACCACTCGATGGCGCATGCCCCAGAGGCCGTCGAGAGGTCCACTGTGACGGTCCTTTCGACCACCCGTTCACGGGCTGCTTGTGCGTGGAATCTCCCGGATACATCCGGGTGGGGCGATCCACGATGTACTCTGTTCCGGGGTTGGTCAGGCAGTATCGGGTCGAGGGAAGGTCCGGGCGCGGGACCTTCGTCACGCCGGAACCACCAGCGTACAGTCAACTTCGACCGCCACGCTGCGTTGAAGCAGGTCTACCGAGAGCACTAGGAGTCCTTTGTTGGGTTTGGTGCGCAGCAGGATGCCCTCGACACCGGCCAGCAACCCGGCCGTCATCCGCACCCGTTGTCCCTCGCGCAAGTAGGGGTGCCGGAGGGTTGGCAGGTGCGCGTGATGCACCTTCTGAATCGCTTCGATCTTCTCCTCTGGGACTGCCGCCAAGCGATCCCATCTTTCACCCAGAAGCTTTACCAGACCCCTAGTGTTGCGCACCTCGATATAGCTCCCCTCGTCCATCGCGTGACGTAGGAACAGGTATCCGGGAAACATGGGAACGGTGGAGCGATATCGGACGCCGTGGCGCCTGGCCCAGACTTCGATTTTGGGCAGAAACAGGTGGAATCCCTTCGGCGCCAACTGGTCGTGGACAATCTGCTCACAGTGGCTGCGCGTCCAAAGGACATGCCATCTCGCCTCATGAATCGCCAAGGCATTGGGTTCATGAGTTGATGAATTCTTGAGTGATTGCAACATGGCCGTCTTCTTGGCGTTCTTTACGTCTTGCCGTTTCAGTTACGGGAAAGGCTTCGCCCCTTTTGGCTCACTGTCTCCCCTCGGTTGTGAGCCAACTGCTCATTACTATTCGTCCGGCCACGGCCGCCGCCTGCGGAAAACACCCCAGGCCAGGCGAGGACTCCCACCGCGCGAGAAAACAGCGCGCGGAGGGGTGGCCTATGTCAATCAAGCCAAGAAGTGCAGTTCCTGGTTTCCGAATCAACAACTAGCCGCCAAGACATCAAGAACGCCGCGGCCGGAATGCGTCCCATGGGCAAGGAGTTGGGGACTGAGAAAGGCTCATGAAGCAGCATTCCCGTTGTCTGAACCCTGGCGAACTTGCCGCCATGGCGGTTAATCCTTCTTCCCCGATAGGGTTGTGTCCAGCGGAAAGGCAGTTGCCAATTGCTCGTATCCGGTGACACCTGTCAGCGTGTCAAGGATGCGTTGGCTTGCCTTGCCATCCCAAAGAGGTGGCTGCTGACCCGCGCGTTCGCCTCTGGCGAGTTCCTCCATGCAACTTGAAACAAGCGCCTCCGGGTCCGTGCCGACAAGGCGATTCCAGCCGCAGGTGATCGTGATTGGACGCTCTGTGTTTTCCCGCATAGTCAGACAGGGAACCCGGAGAATTGTTGTCTCCTCCTGAATGCCTCCAGAGTCCGTAATCACCAGCCGCGCATGTCTCATCAGCTGCAGAAAGTCCAAATACCCCAAGGGCTTCAGCACACGCAAATGACTATGGCCGCTTGCCCACCCGAGACGTTCAAGCCCCGCGGAAGTTCGTGGGTGCACTGGGAAAATCAGAGGGAATGTCTGCGAGATTCTACCGAGAGCGTCAATCAGCCCGCGCAATCGGCTGGGCTCATCCACATTGCTGGGACGGTGCAACGTGACCAAACCATAAGGCTTAACCTCAACGGAGCCATTTCGAAGTTCGAGGTCGTCCAGAATAGGGGAGATGGCGGCCCGCTCTAGACAGACTAGCAAGGTGTCGATCATCACGTTGCCGACGAAATGAATAGAGCTGTCCGGGACCCCCTCACGGCGAAGGTTCTCGTTGGCGCTCGGCTCGGTCGTGAAGTGCCAAGATGCGATCGCATCGGTGACCACACGATTAATTTCCTCTGGCATAGTGCGGTCGTAGCTTCGGAGACCGGCCTCTACGTGTGCCACCGGGATTCCGAGCTTTGCGGCGACCAGCGCAGCGGCCATGGTTGAGTTCACATCACCAACGACCAAGACACTATCAGGTTTCTCCGTTTGGCATACGGGCTCGAGCCGCCGCATGATCTCTGCCGTCTGTTGGGCGTGAGATCCGGAACCGACTCTCAATGCGTGGTCGGGAAGCCGTATGCTTAAGTCCCTGAAGAAGACGTCGGATAATCCTTCGTCGTAATGCTGACCGGTATGAACAAAAACCGCCCGGACTTCTTTTCTGCGGTCGCACTCGCGGAGAAGCGGTGCGACCTTCATGAAGTTCGGCCTGGCGCCGGCGATAAGGAGAATTTTCACCGCTGCGATCTCTGCACGAATAAGAACAAACCAACGCCCCCAGTTTGTGCGTCGAAGGAGCCTGCTGCGTTCTTGATTTCCCTGGGGATCCATACCCAGCGGCTTGCCGCGTGGGGCTTCAGTGTCAACAGCGGCAAAGCGCCGTCCCCAAAGGCGCGAGTCATCGGCGAGTAACCATGGGTATCGGGCTGATTGCTGACCGCTGGACGCTGCCTGCCTCTCGAATCCGGAACCACGCAAGGGTCTGGAGGAGTCCTTCTGCCAGGGGGGTCAGTGGGCTCCATCCCAGGATGTGGGAAGCCTTCCTGGGATCGATTGCACTCCGAGCTTGCTCACCGGGCCGACCGGGCAGGTAGACGACTGGGGAATCGGTATCGGCGGCTTCCAGCAACATGGCAACCAGCGCGTTTACAGAGGTCTCAATTCCCGTACCGATATTAAGCACCTTCTTGACTTCTTGACTTCTTGAGTTACTGAGTCCCGGGCGGGTCCGCACCCCACACTCCATGGACCCTACGGACCCTATGCGCTCCCCAGGCTTGACAGACTCCCCAGACTCTCTGGACTCATTAACTTCAGCAAGGTGATGAAGGGCCAGCAGGTTAGCACGTGCCACGTCCTCCACGTAGACGTAATCCCGAGTCTGCTCACCATCCCCGTAGATACTCAGTCGCTGGCCCCGCAGAATTCTTCCGCAGAAGATGGCGACAACACCGGCTTCGCCCTCGAGATCCTGCCGCGGTCCGTACACATTAGCATAGCGTAGGATAACGTACCGGATCCCGTGCACCTGCTGGTAGTACTCCAGGTAGTGTTCAACTGCCAGCTTGGCAACGCCGTACGGGCTGAGGGGGGCTGTGGGTTGTTGTTCGGTGGCCGGGAAACACTGTTGTTCCCCATAGATAGCCCCACCCGTCGAAGCAAAGATGAGCCGCGAGATTCCGTGGGCCCGGGCGCCCTCCAGGAGGTTTAGGGTCCCGAGAATGTTAATCCTGGCGTCGCGGCATGGATCGGCAACCGAGGAGCGAACATCAATCTGGGCAGCATGGTGGTTAATGCAATCAAAGCGCTCGTGCGCCAGCAGGTCTTTGAGATCGGGAGAGCATAGATCCATACACACAAAATGAGCATGCGGATTGACCTGCTCTCGTCTCCCGCGGGAAAGGTTGTCCAGCACCCAAACGTCGTAGCCGGCCTGCACATAGGCGTCCGCCACGTGAGAGCCGATAAAGCCTGCACCGCCGGTGACTAAGATTCTCATTTAATTAACCGCCAAGACGCCAAGAGCGCCTCCGTAGAACAGGACCGTTGACGTTGATGAGCAAGCCAAGGTGGCGCTCTGTAGCCTTAAGATACGGGAGTACCTGAGCCGTGTGGATAGGCGCCAAGGCCTCGACCGCCTTTAACTCGACCAAGAGCTCACCGCCCACAATAAGATCCACACGTCCCTCTCCAATCCCATATCCCTTGTAATTCACCGCGATCGGCTTCTGCCGTTCGAACGGGATACGACGACGGCCGAGTTCTATGGATAATGCTTCCTCGGAGAGGCTTTCAAGATAGCCTGGGCCCACGTGGCGATGGACCTCGATCGCTGCACCGATGACCGTGCGGGCCAGTCTGTCCAACCTCTTGTTAGGTTCAATCTTGGCGTGCTTGGCGCCTTGGCGGTTCATAGTTTGACGATCTTGTCTCGCCCAAAAGGAACGTGTTTCGTAGCGTTGCGGGTGTCCACGATCAACGCCGCCTGCTCAACAACAAAGTTGTAGTCGATGGCCGAATGGTGCGTGACGATCACCACGCAATCGAAATAGGAAAGAGGGAACTCGTCGTCCAAAGATCGGAAGCCGGCAATTGGCGAGGGGGGGGAAGCGCCGAGCGCCGAGCGCCGACCGCCGACCGGGTGACTCGTAGACCGAGGAGCCCTGGCCGCAGGGGAGCCGAGCGCTGAGAGTCGAGAGCCGCGAACGCGCGCCGTGGAGCGGCGACGTTCGGTAGCAGACGAGCTGAGCAGCGGAATAGAGGTCATGAGGATGTCATCTACCCTCAGCTCGGGGACATGGGGGTCGTGGTAGACGACATAGGCCCCATGGTCTCGCAGAAGGTGGATGATTTCCAGGGCGGGAGATTCGCGAGTGTCGCTGACGTCTGGCTTGTAGGCCACACCTAGGATGAGGACACGGGAGCCCTTGAGGCTCTGCTCCCGATTGTTGAGGGCATCCACAATCTTCTGAACCACGTACTTAGGCATGTAGCCATTGACCTGCCCCGCCAACTCGATGAACCGGGCCTCGAAGCCGTTTGAGCGGGCCTTCCAAGAGAGGTAGAAGGGATCTACAGGGATACAGTGACCGCCGAGACCTGGGCCGGGATAGAATGGCATGAAGCCAAAAGGTTTGGAGGCGGCAGCGTCAATGATCTCCCAAATGTCCAGGTTGAACCGATCGCACATCAAGGCTAGCTCGTTGACCAGACCGATGTTCACGCTGCGGAATGTGTTCTCGAGTAGCTTTACCATTTCTGCGGCACTTGGCGATGAGACGGACAAGACCTTGGTGACTACCTGCTGGTACAACAGACCGGCGAGGCGAGTACATTGAGGGGTGAGGCCGCCAACCACCTTGGGGATGCTGGCGGGAGGGTGCAAAGAATCACCGGGGTTTACCCGTTCAGGTGAAAATGCGAGGTGGAAATCCGCTCCTGCCTTAAGGCCGCCGGCCTCTAGCATTGTCTGTACAACTTCCTCAGTGGTCCCTGGATAGGTGGTGCTTTCCAGGATCACGAGTTGACCGGGGCGCAGGGAGGATTGAAATCCCTCCACGGCGCTGATGATATAGGAGATGTCCGGGTCGCGTGTTTTTCTCAGAGGGGTTGGAACACAGATGCAGAGGCAGTCCTGTTCCCCAAAGCAGTTGTTGAGCTCTTGAGTTGTTGAGTTGTTGAGCGCAGCCGAAGACTTGGCGCGCGGCGTTGAAAAGTCAGAGGGCATCGAAATCGCCCGAAGGCGACCGGCGCTGATCAGCCCCGCCAGGACAGCCGAGGCAACGTCGGAAATGTACGATTCGCCCACATTGATCTTGTCTATCCGTTCCGTGTCCAAGTCAAATCCGGTCACGGAGAAACCGGCCTGTGCGAACATCACGGCCTCTGGAAGACCGACGTAGCCGAGGCCAATGATGCCGATCCGGGCGGATCGATCCAGGATTTTGCGCTCCAAGGCCTTTGAAGTGGCAGACATGGCCCTCTCTCCAGGAGACTGAGCTGCCGACCCCCCCTTCAACCGAAGGGGCGGACTGTTGAACGCCTTCCCTGCGTTAGGAAGTCCCATACTTCAGTGTCTCCCCAGTTGGGAGGAGGGTCCGGGCCTCGGTACGGTCTCCGGGGGGGCCTCGGAGTCGGCGGTCTTGTAGTATTTGCGATACCTGGGACGGTAGTAGGATACGTCTGCGGGATTCGCCTGATTGAGAATCACCCCGAGGATCTTGGCATTCGCCTGCTCCAACACGCTTTGGGCCTTTTGGAGTTCCCCTTTGCTTGTCTTGCTGGCTCTTACGACCAGGATAACCCGCTCGAGTGCGGCGCCGAGTAGGATGTTGTCCGGAACCGCCAGGAGAGGTGCGGAATCGACCAAGATCAGATCAAACTCGGTCTCCGCGAGGTTCACCAGCTCCTTGAACCGAGGAGACGCAAGTAGGCCAGCGGGATCTTCCCGAGCCACCTGCCCAGGGATCACGGTGAATCCCGACGGGATGTGTTGGCACACTTGTCCGAATGTAGCTGTGCCGCGCAAGAAATCCACGAGGCCCGGCTTGTTTGATACGGCCAAAGTTCGGTGCAGTAGCGGTCGCCGAAGGTCGGCGTCGATCACCAGGACCCTCCGCCCAAACTCGTGAAAAACGTGGGCCAGGTTCAAGATCGTCGTAGATTTCCCCTCGTTTGGTCCGGGGCTGCTTATCAGGATAGTCCGGAAAGGGCTCTTCAGGCGCTCTGTTTCTATGGTGGCCCGAATGGCACGGTAAAGTTCCATATGGATACCGGATGGCAGAGGTGTACTTGGAAGATGGATGGGCAGGTAAGACGGCCGAGGCTTCTCCAGTCCGTTGGGGCCGCTTGGGGGGGGTCCGAGCACTCCGACGTATCCCAGTACAGGCAGGCCAGTCATCTTTTGGACGTCCGATTCTGTTTCGATGGGCTGGCGCCAGGACTCGATGCCGAAGGCCGCCCCAAAGGCTATGGCAGCGGTCATGGCTAAGATTAGCAGGGCGGTCCGCGCGGTCTTGGAGTCGGTAGGCACGGAAGGAAAAGAAGCCGGGTCGATGATGCTGACGACACTCATGTCTACCTGCTCGCCAATGCGTGCGGTCATCAGTTTGTCTGAGAGCACCGTCAAGAGATCGCGGTTCGCCTCGACCGTCTTGCGAAGATCGTTAAAGGAAAGCTCATCTTGGCTGAGGTTTCGGAGATTGTTTCGCAGGCGGTCCACCTGAATCTTCAGCGACGCCTCCTTTGCTTGGAGCGTGCCCTCCTCCGTCACCAATGCTAACAATTGCCGTTGGGCCTCGGTCCGATCCGAAAGCGCTGCCTGGAGTTCTGGCGGAGCTTGCGGCTCGGTCGCGGAGGATGCCGCGGGAAGTTCACGTGCCATTTTGGCAACTCGGGCCTGCTCCTTTGTCACCTCTTCCTGAGTGATCTGAACGAGAGGATGGGCGTCGGTGTAATGCTCACGCAGAGCGGCAAGCTTGGCTTCCAACCTGGCCAGATTGTCCTGGGCAACCTTGAACGCACTGAAAATCGCCAAGTTGTCCGCCCCCCAAGAACCGACTGGGTTCTGATCTTCCTCCTTCCCTTGATTCGCTGCCGCCTCTTTGCCTCCCCTCTGGTCGAGTATCTGGCGCAACGCTTTGATTCGACCCGTGAGGATTTCTCGACTCGCTTGGGCTTCTGCCAATGCGTTTTCCGCTTGGGACAGCCTGACAAAATCGATCTCCGTCTGAGCACTTAGTTTGATCTGACCTCTTGTCTGTTCAAACTTCGTCACGGCCCCCTCGGCCTGGGTTAGACTTCCCTTGACTTGTTGGACTTGCTGCTCCAGGAGCTCCCGAGTCTTCCGCGCTTCCTCCTGATCGGCATTGCGGGTTCGGCTGAGGAGCAGCTGGATATAGGTGTTGACCAAGTCCATGGCCACTCGAGGGCTGGATGCAGTCCCAGCAATATTGATAATCGCTGGCGTTTGTGGGGGCTGCACGAATTCCATCCGGGCGTTCTGCAATTCGCTTATGGCCTGTTGCTGCGGGCTGAGCATTCGAGGCGGTCTTCCCAACCAGCCCCTCGCCATGTTGCTCAGGATCAGGGTGTAGTCGGTGTATTGCGCGTTAGCAAGGAGTTCTTCGAAGGACTCCTTGGGAAGCGCATTGATCACTCCCTCACTCAGCGAGTGGCTCTTCAGAAGGACTGGATACTTCGCAATGCGATCTTTTATGTCCACGTTTCTGGAGACGACTCCCTCGAGGGGAGAGGGCTCGATTGATATGGTGGCAGTGGACATGTAGAGGGGCTGACTGGTGATATAGACGTAGGCCAGGAGAGGCACAGTGAGCCCCAGAAACACCACCACTACGAGGACCTTGCGTCTCCGCCATACTCCGCGTAGGATCGAAATGTAGTCCAAACTATTCGCCCAATTGTTCTCCACCCCTACCTCCTAGCGTGCGCCCCTTCCAAAGAGTACAACCTGAATGCTGGACAGGAGAATGAGCATGTCGAGGAAAAGAGACACGTTCTTGACATAGTAGAGGTCATACTGCAGCTTCTCCTCTGCATCCTCGATGGTTGCCCCGTAGTGATAGCGGATCTGCGCCCACCCTGTGATGCCGGGTTTGACGGTATGGCGGTTCGCGTAGTAAGGGATCTTTTCCTGAAGCTGAGCCACGAAATAGGGCCGCTCCGGCCGCGGCCCGATGAAGCTCATCTCTCCTTTAAGGACATTGAGGATCTGGGGGAACTCGTCCAGCCGAATCTTCCGAAGCCAGCGGCCTACGCGGGTGATTCGGGGGTCTTTCTCGATGGCCCAGACCGGTCCCGTGAGGGTCTCGGCCTCCTCTACCATGGTTCGGAACTTCACCAGGGTGAACGTCCGACCCCCCTCACCCACCCGCTCTTGGCGGAAAAACACGGGGCCGCGGGTGTCCAGCTTGATGGCCATGGCCACGAATAGGAAGACCGGCCAGCCCAGCCCCAAGAACGGGATGGAGAGGGCGAGGTCAAACACGCGCTTGACCAGTCGGGTGAACCGGGTGCTGGTGAACCCCTCGGAGAAGACCAGCCAGCTCGGCCGCAGGTTTTGGACGAGGATCTTCCCCGTGAGCTTCTCGTAAAACGCCGGCCAATCCTCGATCCGGATGCCCCGCAGCTTGCAGTCGAGGATCGGCTGCATGGGGAAGGCGCCGCGCCGCTCCGCCAGCGCCACGACGATCGTGTTCGCCTGGCTCGCGGCGACGATTTCCTGAAGCTGGTGGGTCTTTCCCAGGACACGGAACCCGTTGTTCAGGGCGATCTGGGGGGTGGGGCGATCGTCCACATACCCCAGTACCTCATAACCCTGGTTGTTCGCCTCCAGCTCCGAGATCAGTTTCTCCGCCATGGGAGTTGCACCCAGGAAGAGGACGCGCTCACGGAAACGGTCGGTCTGCGTGTTGAGCCAGAAAAGCCACCGGAGCGCCGTGACCCCGGCCGTCCCGATCCCCAGCCCGAGGAGGGAGGCAAGCCGACCCAGGCGAAACCCGGGGACCGAGAAGGCAAGGGCCGCGAAAAGTATTGCCCAGACAACAGCAGCGGCCATCGCGCGGGCCACCAACTCCTTGCAGCCCAGGTGCGGGTCGTGGCCGTACAGTCCCGCCACGTAGAGGGTCAAGACCCCGAGCAGGGCGAAGGTGGCCACCTTGGGGATCACGGGGGGATACCCCAGCCAGACCGGAGGCAGTCCGACCAGCCGGATCCAGTCGCCCAGGTACACGCTGGCGGTGAGGATCAGAACGTCTCCCAGGAAGAGCGCTAGAGTTTGTCCTGGGATGTAGTGATTGAAAACACGAAGAGGAGCCATGGTCCTAACTCAAGTGCGTTCGGCTGTTCGGTAGTTCGGTGGTTCAACGTAAAGCTATCAGCGGGCAGCTAGGAGCTGGCAGCCTCGGCTCGAACGACCGAACCCCCGAACCACCGAACGCTGTTCCTCAGGAGTCCCTTGAATCCTTTGAGTCCAAGGAACAGCCGAACCGCCGAACAATCGACCGCCTTTTCATCCGATAGCGTCCATTCGTACACTCGTACAGTCGAACGCCTCTGAGTGTCATTCGACTGTCACACTCTTGGCCAGATTCCTCGGTTGGTCCACGTCACAGCCTCGCTTTACGGCGATGTAATAGGCGAGGAGCTGCAAGGGGACTGTCTCCAGAATCGGGGCCACGTACTCGGACAGGTATGGCAGGTGGAGGATGTGGTCCGCCTTCCCATCCAATTCACAATCGCCATCCGAGGCCACCGCAATGACGATCCCCTGGCGGGCCTTCACCTCTTCGATGTTGCTGACTACTTTCTCGTAGGTCCGGCCAAGAGAGGCCAGGACCACCACGGGCATGGCGCTGTCTATGAGGGCGATGGGGCCATGCTTCATCTCGCCCGCCGGGTATCCTTCGGCGTGGATGTACGAGATCTCCTTCAGCTTGAGCGCACCTTCCAGCGCCACCGGGAAGTGGATCCCGCGCCCGAGGTAGAGGAAATCCCTGTACCCCGAGAACTGGTCCGCCAGGGCGCGTAGCGCGTCGCACCGGGCCAGGATGTTGCGCAACGTCTCGGGGACCTCGAGCAGATGGTGCGTCAGGTCCCGCGCGTGAGAGGAGGAGAGTCGCTCCAGCGCGAGACCCATGTGGATCCCCAGGAGGTAGAGGGCAGCCAGTTGGGCGGTGAAGGCCTTGGTCGAGGCCACGCCGATCTCGATCCCCGCGCGGGTGTAGAGGACCGCGTCTGACTCACGGGCCACAGAGCTGCCGACCACGTTGCACACGGAGATCACTCGAGCCTTCCGGCAGCGGGCCTCGCGGAGGGCGGCCAGTGTATCCGCGGTTTCGCCGGACTGTGAGATGGGGATGATCAGGGTGCGATCGTTTACCAGGAGATGGCGGTAGCGGAACTCCGAAGCAATGTCCACTTCGCAGGGGAGGTCGGTCCACTCTTCCAGCAGGTACTTGCCCACCAGGGCTGCGTGCCAGGAGGTGCCACACGCTACCAGCACAATCCGGCGCAGCCGCCGCAACTCCTCAGCCGTGAGCGCCAGGTCTGCCAACTGCACCTGCCCGGTCTCGAGATTGATCCGATCCCGCAGCGTGGCCGCCACCGCCTCGGGCTGCTCGAAGATCTCCTTCAGCATGAAATGAGGGTACCCCCCCTTTTCGGCCGCCTCGGGCGACCAGGCGACCCGCTGTACCTGATGCCGGACCGACTGGCCACTGAGGCGACGGAGCTCGACCCCGGACCGGGTGAGGATCGCCACTTCGCCGTCCTCCAGCACCAGGATGTCGCGGGTGAGGGGAAGGACGGCCGGGATGTCCGACGCCAGGATGTACTCGCCATCCCCGACGCCAATGATCAGCGGCGATCCGCCTACGCGCGCAGCCACGAGACGATCGGGAAATTCCTGGTCGACGACGGCGATGGCGCAGGCCCCGTGGACCTCTGCCAGCGAGGCGGTGACTGCGTCTTCGAGGCTGCCATTGACCTTCTGCTCGATCAGGTGGGCCAGGACCTCGGTGTCGGTATCGGAGGCGAAGCGATGGCCGGCCGAGACGAGTCGCGCGCGAAGCGCGCGATGATTCTCGATGATGCCGTTGTGGACGACCGCCAGGCGCCCGGTGCAGTCGGGGTGGGGGTGGGCGTTGCGGTCTGAGGGAACTCCGTGGGTGGCCCAGCGCGTGTGGGCGATGCCCAAGGTTCCCGTAAGAGGCGTCTTGGCCAGACGCTCTTCAAGCCGGGCGATCTTGCCCTGCGCCTTTTGGATCACCAGCCCTTTCCCGTTCACAATGGCGAGCCCTGCGGAATCATAGCCACGATACTCAAGCCGCTTCAGGCCGGTGATGAGAACCTGAGTCGCTTCCCGATTACCGATGTAGCCTACGATGCCGCACACGACACTCTGCTCCCCAAAACGTTCCGCTGTCCCCGCTCCGGACCGCCTCCGCCCCGGACCGCGTGGCGGAGCGGGGGTAGCGGGGCGGAGGCGGCAGTTCGAGGGTTCGGCAGTTCGGTTTCCTGCCGGCTGCCAGCTGCGAGCTGCCAGCTCGATAATGCCTCAAGGGACTTACGAGACTCAATCACCAGCCGAGCCATTATCCCTTGGCGTCCTTGGCGTCTTAGCGGTTCAATGTGGCGGGCCGCCGCCTGGTGGTTACGGTTCTGCCCCGGAGGGATCAGCCAGGAGCCGCCTGTCGCTGATCGGCGCTCGCCGGCCCTCTTCCTGTCCTGTCGCGCCATACGCCGTGCGAAGCCAGGCACGCGTTTCATGATCTCGCGTCAGACCGTAGAGCATCCCCGACGTGAATGGATAAAGGGCGATGACGCCGCAGGGGATGAGCCGGTCCAGGGCAGCCTGTACTGCGATCTCCTCGCTGCGCACCCACCAGGCGGCGATCCCGCGGGCAGTGTCCATCGCGTTCCCGTTCTCGACCAAGAAGCGGACGATTTGCTCGCACAGAGGATGCGCCTTCAAGGCGTCGGCAATGGGCATTCTCCTCCTTTGTTTGTTCACTGTGGCTCCCACACGCGCACCATTGAGATGCGGGAGGAGTGTATCGCATAATGCGGACTATGTAAAGCGTAATACTCCTGATAGTATAATCCATTGAAAAATATGGAAGCTATGCCATTAGTCTATATGAGTCAACGTCTTATGTTCGATTGAAGGAATGCTTGGGGATGGTTGCATACCGGTGAGGCGAGGTGCGAATCGTGTGCCACCTCACACAGGCTCGCTCGCGCAGTAAGCGCTGGGGCTGCCGAACGGACGGTTTTTCAGGACCTTGTCGTCTTACGCGGCAGGCGGCGGCGGCCCTGTCAGAGGCGGCCGCTTCTGTATCTCTGGCTTAGGTATGCAAAGCTTGCATTCAGCAGCCTGGCGGGATAAGCCACGCGGCGGAGCCAGCCGTCAAACGAGGTCTAACGGCGCAGTTCCTTGGACGTTGCGGGCTCCGAGAAAAAATTGCACACCTGGCCCTGACTGGGAGGTTTTGGCGGGTCCGCATGAGCTGAACGGCGTTCGCCTGGACGACGGTCCGAGTGGACGCTCTCGGAGGAAAAAGCGTTCGAGTGTTCGGCGGGTCGGTGGGTCGATCGTTCCCTGGGGAAGGCGTTTGGTCGTTCGAGGGGAAGTCGATTGGTCCATGGGTCGATTTCTCAATTCGGGTAACCAGGAATGGCCGAACGCCCGACCACTCGAACTCCCGAACGCTTTTAGAAGATCGCGTACTGGTAGCTAAGTCCGACGTGAACGCGGTTTTCGAGGAACCCTGGGTAGTTTGCTTCAGTAGAGGTTCGGATGGTGGCGGTGTACCCCAGGACCAAAGAAAGCCCGCGCACGATGAGATACCGGATCTCCGCTCCGAGGTTCCAGGTCCGATCCGCAGTCCCCGCCACGACCCCATTCGGGCCTGGGACAGGCAACAGGTTCCTATTCTCCACCCACTGGCCCGTCAGCGTGGTTGTCAGGTCCCGGAACAGCAGGCCGGTCGAGCTCAAGGCCAAGCCTGCCGACCTTGTAAATGTGACACCGGTGTTCGTTACTAGCTGAAAGTTTTCCTGGTAGTCCTGCTGGTATGTCGCCGAGAGGGAGAACAAGGTGAATGGCTGGGTCCAGTTGAGCAGGATGCTCGGACGAACATTTGTTGAATCGTTTTGCTGGGCAAACACACCGGCCCCGGCCTCCGCGGCGATAGAGCCATACGGGCCGAAAGCGCCCGTGCCGCCGAGGCGCGCCCTGCCTATCATCAGGTCCGGATCCCTGTCCGAATCATGATACGTGAACAAGCCGGAAAGCGTTCCGCTGACCGTGGGGGTGAGCACGCGGGTGGCTCGCGCATCCAGGCTGTGTTCCCAGTAGGGCGAGCTGATGTCGAAGTCGCCCCGGGTCAGAGTGTAGGACCCCCCCAAGGTCAGGCGGGGATTGGTGACCTGGGCGTCGGTCCGAACGATGTGAAACAGGCCGTTGTCAGCCCCCGGCACATCGTTGCGCTGAAGGACATTGCTATAACTGAGGCCGATCCGACCGTTCGGCGGGAGGTAGGCGGCCTCCAGCGTGCCCTGGTTCGTCAAATACTCGGCTGTCCCGGTAGGGCGAGCCCCTGGGTTCTGCTGGTAGCTGAAGTCGCTGGATTTGAGCAAATCTTCGGCGGCGCTGAACCGAATAAACGGGCTGACGTTCCACCCGGACCGGAGCGTCAGATTCTGGTCAACGGTCGCGTCGCTGAGCCGGTCGGGATAGTAGAAGCGGGGCGCGTATACAAGGTCAAGACTCGCCTGGGGTCGATCGACGTGGGCCGCAAGGCCTGGAGCAACGCTCGTGCGAAACTCAGCCTGGCGGTTCTCCTTGGTCTCATTGGCATTGTCGGTGTACTCTTCGTCGACGGTGAGGAAGGTCCGGATCGAGAGGGGCGGGAGAGTCTCCATCGGGGGGGTCAGGGGAAGCAGTCTGATGGGAGTCTCGGTGACCGAGCCTTCAGGCCCGAAGGGGGTCAGCGCTAGAGGGAGGAAGGGGGGAAACGCGGGAACGGTCGAGGCCACCGCGGGGGAGGCGGGAGGGGACCCCACCGGTGCTTCCTGCCCCCCGGCCGGGGCCAACGGCCACAGCGCGACCAGGGAGAGGAAAACCAGCGTACGGCAGCCGTTACGCCCCGGTGCCGAGGGCATGAGTCGTTAGCCCCACTCCGAAATTCTCAACCGCCAAGGACACCCAGCGCTGGCGCCGGGGACCCGGAACGCCAAGACGGACATAGCCTCTTGAGGGAACCAGCCAAACGTCTGAACGCCTCAGGAACGCGGTTTCGCGTTCCTGGGTGGAGAGATCGGAGCCTCAGATCCTGGGCGGCCCGGGTCCCCAGTCCGCCAGCGGCGGACGCTGGGTGATCATGGCGGGTCACGGTTTTTCTCGACTCCGGGTTAGAAGAGACTCTGGGGAACGACCAGGATGTCCCCGGGAATCAGCGGCACATCCTTGCCCGCCTCTGGCTTTCGCATCAGGTCGTTGAAGTCTATCGTGATCGTGGTCCGGCCTCCGCCTCCCTCGCGGATCAAATAGGCCTTACTTTTGGCCGCATACTGCGTGAAGCCGCCCACGGCCACGACGGCCTTGAGGGCGGTCCAGTCCCGCTCCTGGACGAAGGGCAACATGCCGGGTGTTTTCACTTCCCCCGTTACATATATCACATTTTGCGGGTTGTCGGGAATTACGACCGTGTCATCAGGGTCCAGCGCGATGTTCTGCGCTAAGTCCCCATTCCGCAGGAGCTTGACGAAATCCACGGGGACCCGCTCCTTGCCGCGCGCCACATATGCCAGGGAAAGGTCGGCCCCCTCCAGGATGCCTCCCGCCATGGCGAGCGCCTGGAGGAGGGTGACCTCGCTCTTGCTGGTCAAGATCCCGGGTCTGCCGACTCGACCCAGGAAGTAGATCCGGTAGCTGTTCACCTCGCGCAGGGTCACGGTGACCTGGGGCGACTTCACCTTCTTGGCGAGTTCCTGCGTCAGGTGGTCCGTCAACTCCGACACCGTCAAGCCGGCCGCCTGGACGTCCCCAATGAGCGGGACAGCGATCTTTCCTCCGGGGGTCACGCTGACCACCGTGTCCAGGTCCTTGTTGTCCAGGACCGAAATGGCGATCAGGTCGGCCGCACCGATGACATACTCCTTGGCCGCGGCCGGTTCTGACGGCGCGAGTCCCGCGAGGATCGCCGCCACAAGCGCCGACCCAACGACCACGCTCCATTTGGACATGCTGGTCTCCCTACACCTCCGCTTCGCGTTGGCTGCTGCCGACCCCCCTGCCGTTCCCCGGGGCCGGGAGGTCTCCCGCCTGCTGCAACACCTTGAGCTTGTAGTACAAGCCGCGCAGGCTGATGCCGAGCAGCTCCGCCGCCCGGGTGCGGTTGCCCTGGACGCTCTGGAGGGTCTGCAGGATCAGCGCGCGCTCCGCGTCCTTGAGGCTCCGCGGCCCCGGGTCCTGCTCCAGCGGGGGCGCGCCGGCCGGCGAGGGGTGGAGGATCTGGGTGAGGTCCGTGACATCCAGGACGGCCCCGTCCGCCATGACGGCGGCCCGCTCGATACAGTTCTCTAACTCGCGAACGTTCCCTGGCCAGTCGTAGCGCAGCAGGACGGCCATGGTGCGTGAACTGATCCGGCGGATCTGCTTTTTGTGGTTGCGATTAAATTTTTGGATGAAATGATCCGCCAGGAGGGGGATGTCCTCTTTGCGCTGTCGCAGGGGGGGGAGGTTCAGCGGAATCACCTCCAGGCGATAAAACAGGTCCTCGCGGAACTTCGCCTGAGCCACCATGGCCCTCAGGTCCTTGTTGGTGGCCGCAATGATGCGCACATTCACCTTGACGGGGTGTTTCCCCCCCACCTTCCGGAACTCGCGGCACTGGATGACCCGAAGAAGCTTGGCCTGGAGAAAGAGACTGAGGTCTCCCACCTCGTCCAGAAGCAAGGTCCCCTCATCCGCCAGTTGGAACACGCCCTCCCGATCGCTCACGGCCGAGGTGAAGGATCCCTTCACGTGGCCAAACATCTCGCTTTCCATCAGGCCTTCGGGGATGGCCGCGCAGTCCAGGACGATCAGGGGATGATTCGCCCGGGGACCGGAGTAGTGAATCGCCCGCGCGACCAGTTCTTTTCCGGTTCCGCTCTCCCCGTAAATGCAGACATTGGTATCCGCTTCCGCGACCTTGGCGATCCGCCACAAGACCTGGTTCATGGCGTCGGACATTCCAACAAGGTGGGGAAACCGAGGGGCTGGCTGTTTGGGCGGCCGGCTGGAAACCTCCTCGAAGATCAGCCCACTGCGGAGAAGGGCGCGGCGCAGGACCGCCATCAGGGCGAGACGATCCACGGGCTTGGAGATGAAATCGAAGGCGCCAGCGGTGACGCATTGCTCGGCGGTTTCTTCGTCTGCATAACCCGTCACGATAATCACCGGGGTCTGAAGCCCCTGGCTCCGGATGAACCGCAGGACCTCCGTGCCTCCACCCCCGGGCATTACGAGGTCACAGATGACCGCGTGGAATCGCTCTTCGGTAGAGAGTCGCTGGATGGCGGCCGCGGGGCCCTCCGCCACCAGGACGTCTACGGGCAATGGTTGGAGGTAGTGGCAGAGAATCTCCTGTTGGCCAACTTCATCATCCACTATGAGAACGCGACCCTTGGGCATCGTTCCTCCCGCCCCCTCCTGTAACTCTTGCGGACAAGGCCTCGTGGCTATGGGCATCTTTGCAATCGCCATGCCTTGAAAATCGGCTTCCGCAACAGAACCTGCGGTCCATTCCCTGGCAATGCGTGCGATCGGGGGGTCAAAAAACCCTTCTCCAAAAAGGCAGGCAGCGAAGGAAACTTCTTGAAAAGCTTGGGCCGATTAAGCAAGGGGGCCTCGCTTGAATCCAAATATGCGCCTATGCAGTTCAGTCTCCCAGCCACAGCATCTTGGGGTAGGCACTCGATTGAGGTCTCATAGCCTGGGGTCACGAGAGTCAAGGGCATAGCCCGATCCAAATATTATATTTCACCGCCAGGCTCGGAAAGACCGCGAAGAGAGCCAGGACCTGAGGATCTCGCCGCGGAGCAGAGAGGGGAATCGTCCGGTCGGCTCAGGCCAGGTGATTCCGGAACCTCTTGGAATCCGCGGGCCTTTCTTTGCGTGCTTCGCGTGTGTTGCGGTGTAACGGCAATGTTTGGGGTCTTGAATGGCGCAGAAGATTTCTGCCGGCCGGGGCGCCACGGACCGGCTTCCTGTCTACCAGACCCCTGACCGTTGTCAATCAGATTCCTTCTCCATTCCCTGCTCCTTACAACAAGGCATTGGGCCTATGCAGTTCAGTCTCCCAACCACAGCATCTTGGGGTAGGCACTCGATTGAGGTCTCATAGCCTGAGGTCACGAGAGTCAACTGCATAGCCGGACACTGCATGAAACCTGCCCTCCCTGATCCTGGCCTTCCGGTTGCACGTTATGCGGTAAGGCCTAGTCTCGAATGTTCTCACAGGAATCGGGTGGTAGGTAAAACAGTCCTGCGATCTCGGGCAAAAAGCCCAGTGACCTGGAGAGACCTAAGTTTCACTCCGGACTGGGCTGATCACGCCCCTGGCCTGAGGGAGATCCGCGGGGGCGCCACGGACGGGCCAAGCCTCGCGCGAAAATGGTCGTCATGCCCCTGGCTGAGAGAACCGAGATAACAAAATTGGAGCTATGCAAATCTTGCGCATCTAGGAGGCTCGCTGTGGTCCATGAAAAATACCCTTGGTCTGTCCGACTCGTGGCTCTCCTCGGCTGCTTGGCTCTGGCGCTACTCGGGTGCAGCCAAGACCCTGAGGCAACAAAGCAGCAGCATTTTTCGCGCGGTGAGCAGTATCTCTCGCAAGAGAAGGTGGACGAAGCCATTATCGAGTTCAAGAATGCCCTCCAAGCCGATCCCAAATTTGCGGACGGCCATTACCGCCTCGCCGTGAGCTACGAACGGAAAGGCTGGCTGTATGAGGCGCGGTGGGAGTACCAGAAGACCCTGGAGATCCAATCGGCCCATACACAAGCGCAGCTCGATCTCGCCGCTCTGGATCTGGAGGTCGGGCTGGTCAAAGAGGCCCTCGATCTGGCCAACGCTGTGATAGGCCGGGACATCCAGAGCGCCCGGGCCCACGCCCTGGCAGGTCGGGCCCTGATCCTGCGCCAAGAGTTCGCAGCGGCCCGGGTACGATTGCAGCGGGCGCTGGAGTTGGACCCGCGACTCGCCGTGACCCATTACGCCCTGGGGACGCTCTCGGCGGCCGAGCACAAGTCTCAAGAGGCAGACCAAGCCTTCCGGAAGGCCATCGAGCTGGATCCCAAGTATGTCGAGCCGTACCTGGCCCTGGGTGTCCTCGCCGCGGCTGCGGGCCACCAGGACGAGGCGGAGAAGGCTTTCCTGACGGCCATCCAGATCCGGCCGGGCAGCATTCCGGCGCGGGTGAGCTTGGCCGCTCTGTACCGAGGCCAACGGAAGTACGACGAAGGGATAAGGCAACTCGAGGCGGTCGCCGGCGCGCGGGTACCGGACGTCCGGGTCGCGATCCCGCTGGCCGGTCTGTACAATCTCACGGGCCAGTTCGATAAGGCCGTAAGCCTCCTGAGCCCGGTGACCAAGCTCTTTCCAAGCCTGGCGCAGGGACACTTCCTGATGGGCGAGGCCTACCTCGCCCTGAACAAGCCGGGAAGCGCCCTGGGCCCCCTGCAGGAAGCGGCAAAACTTCTCCCCGATGCCCCGGTCGTGCGATACCGACTCGGCCAGGCCTATGCGGGGACGGGGAATTTCAAAGCGGCGATTGCCGAACTCGAGGCGGCACGGCAGAAGGCCCCAAAGGTCCCGGGAATTCATCTGGAACTCGCCTCGGCTCTGCTCCGGATCGGCAGACCTGACGACGCGCTCCGCGAGGCCGAGGAGGCCATGACGCTGGATCCCAAGAACATCCGGGCGTACGAGCTGGCCGGGGTCGGATACATGGCGGCCCAGGACTACGGGCGCGCCCTCAGCTCCTTCGAGAAGGGCCTGGAGGTTGACCCGCATTCCGTCCCGGCGCACCTGAACATGGCGCGGGCGTATGAGCTTCAAGGGAAGCTGGCCGAGGCCATCGCCCAGTACCGCCAGGCCATCGCCGTCGACCCCACGCAGCCCATGGCCAGGCTGGCCCTGGTCCAGTCCTTCCTCGCCAGGGGGGAGGCGGCGAAGGCCCTCGAGGAAGCCCAGGCGGCCCTCCAGGCTCTGCCCAAGAGCGCCGAGGTTCATAACACGCTGGCGGTGGCCCTGATCGCGGCCAATCGGCTGGCCGATGCGCGGACCCAGTTGAACCAGGCCATCGAGGCGGACCAAGGCTACATCCCGGCCAGGCGAAACCTCGCTCTCCTGGCCCTGCGCGACAACCGCCGCGACGAGGCGGAAGCGGGTTTCCGGGACGTCCTCGCCATTGACCCCCAGGACCTGGGAGCGTTGACGAGCCTCGCCTCGCTTTACTCTTCGCAAGGCAGATTTGGCCCCGCCATCGAAAAGGTGGAGGCTGCGCTCAGGGGCCACCCGAACCTGGAGATCCTCCAGGTTCGCCTCGCCGAACTCGAGGTGCGGACGGGGCGATACGACGAGGGGATTGGGAAGGCGAAGGCACTGATCGCCGCCAATCCCAAGAACGCGCCGGCCTATTTCGTCCTGGGCCAGGCGTACGCGGCAAAACGACAGCCGGCGGATGCGCTCGCCGCTTTCCAGAAGGCGGTCACGATGGCCCCGGACTCCGCCCTCGCCCACCTCCAGCTCGCGCGTGCATTGCTCGGCCAGACCAAGCCGAAGGAGGCGCAGGCCGAGTACCAGAAGGCCGAGCAGTTGAACCCCAACCTGCCAGGGCTGGCTCTGGAGGTGGCTGCCCTGGAAGGAGCCAAGGACGGCAGGATCTCCACCGATGCACTCCTGGCCAAAGGGCGGGAGGCGGCAGCCAAGACACCGGGCGACCCCTCGGCCCATAACGCTCTGGGTGTCGCCCATCTGGCCAAGCGGGAGTATAAGGAGGCCGAGGCGGAATTCCAAAAAGCCCTGGAGATCAGCCCGTCTTTTTCTGCGGCGCGCCTGAACATGGCCAGAGTCCTGTTCACCCAGGGGAAGGCCCAGGACGCCCTCACCCAAGTCGCAGAAGTTCTCAAGACGAACCCGCAGAACATCGAGGCAAATGTATTGGCCGGTGGAATGGCCGCCTCATTACATCGGCTCGACGAGGCCATCCACTACTTCGAAACCGCGCTGAAGCCGAACCCGGATCTCCCGGAACCCCGCCAGGCCCTTGCCCAGTTGTACTTGGCCACGGGGCGCGCAGATGATTCGATCGCGGCAGCGCGAGCGGTCATCCAGGCCATGCCGAGCCTGCCTGGCCCCTACGTCATCCTCGGGATGGCCCAGATCCAGAAACAACGACTCGACGACGCGCAGGCGAGCTTCCAGAAGGCCTTGGCTCTGGATCCCAAACTGGTGACAGCCCACTTTGGCTTGGGCCAAGTGTATCAAACGCAGAAAGCCAACGACAAGGCGGTCGAGGCCTACTCCAAGGTCCTTGAGATCGCGCCGGACCACGTCTGGGCCAATAACAACCTGGCCTGGATTCTCGCTGAGCAGCATCGGGATCTGAATCGGGCCGCGTGGCTGGCCACGAAGGCCCTCGAGGGCGCGCCGAAGAATGGCCGGATCATGGACACCCTTGGCTGGGTGTACTACCAGCAGGGCAAGCTGGATGACGCCGAGGCCCAATTCAAACAGGCCAGCGAAGTGCTGCCCAAAGAGGCGGTCGTCCAGTACCACCTCGGTCTCGTCGCGTACAAGCAGGGGAAGAAGGTGGAGGCCTCCTCGGCATTCAAGCGCGCGTTGCTGCTCAACGCCAATTTTGAGGAGGCGGCGAGCGCACGGAAGCTGATCCAGGAAGTGGGAGGGTGAACTCGAAGCCCAGCCCACAGCGGGCGGCTTGCAGCAGGCAGCAACCTCAATTTCCCGCTGGCAGCGGGCAGAAAGCAACTGGCAGCCCGCCCTAGTCCCTTGAGTCCGTTCAGTCTGGAGCGAGTAGGCAGCGGGCAGCGGACCGCCGAGAGCTGATGGCTGATCGCTGATCGCTTTCCGAGGAACGACCGCACCACCGACCAATCGAACTACCGTCCGCCGTTCCATGGGAATGCCGAACCACCGAACGGCCGAACCGTCGAACAGCCGAACGCGTTCAGCGGAAGGTCGAATCTCGACTGAAGAATTTCGACTGGTGAACCGGACTGTTTCAGTTAAACCACCACGCACGCCAAGGACACGAAGAGCGTCAAGGCCGCAACGCCATGCCCGCCATCAACAGTCCGGAACGAATCGCGGAGCAGACGGTGCCCGGCCGGTTCTCAAGGCTTCTCCCCCCCCAATTGAATCCGGAGAATTTCTTGGCGTCCTTGGCGCCGTGGCGGTTGCCTGGTGAGGCGGATGTGGCTGAAGGCTGATCTCCACCTGCATACCGATGAAGGTCCGGAGGGCTTCGTCCGCTGGGCACCTAGAGAGCTGATTGACCTCGCTGCCAAGGCTGGCTACCAGGTCTTGAGTTTCACCGACCACAACAGGGTCACGTATAGCCCGGGCCTTGCCCGCTATGCCCGCGAGCGGGGCATCGTTCTGATTCCGGGCGTCGAGGCCACGGTCGAAAGCCGCCACGTCCTGCTCTACAACTTCCCTTGTCCACCAGAGACCCTGCGGTCCTTCGCAGACATCCGACGCCACAAGGGTTCCGACACGCTCGTGGTCGCTCCGCATCCGTTCTATCCTGGACCGACATGCCTCCGGCGTCGTCTCCTGCAGCATCTCGACCTCTTTGACGCCATCGAGTACAGCCACTTCTACACGTCATGGCTCAACAGGAACTGCCGGGGAGTCCGTCTTGCGCGCGAGCGCCGTCTTCCCCTCTTAGGAGGCTCCGACGCGCATCTGCCGCGTCAGTTCGGGACGACCTACTCGCTTGTCGAGGCGGACCTCAGTGCCGAGGGGGTCGTGAGTGCCATCCGTGCAGGGCGGGTGCGCGTGGTCAGCCGGCCCCTGGCGACCTATGCCTTGTGCACGATCGGCCTGGCGCTGATGGGCGGGACGATCATCCACGTGAGTGGGGGATGGATCGGGACGCTTCGCCATGCCATCCTTTCGAGATGGGCCCGGGCCTTCGAAGCAAGGTCTCTGGAAGACGTGCCCTCGAAAATCGATCCCAGCGAGTGACCGTCTCAGGGAGCGTCGGACCGGGTTTCCTCCCAGCATCGCCCAGCGAATAGAAAAGGCAGGAACGGGGAAACCGTTCCTGCCGTCTCAGTCCAGGCGTCCCGGAACCCTGGGATCCCCCTCGCGGAACTGCCGCCCGCGCGCGGCCGCTCTTCGCAAGGCGCGCTCACATCCCAAGCAGGTTCGTTGTCCACTCGATTCGCGCGGGTTGGGAGGCTTGCGACCCGGGGCGTTGCTGGGCAGGGAGCGGCAGGAAGGGGCGCATCAAACATCACGCGCCCCGAGGGAGACTCGGCGCCCGCCAACTGGCCTTCCACCCTCCGCTGCGCCGAACGCTTCTTCCAGGCGGGGGTCCGAGTTTGTTCCGTTACTCTGCGGACGGATCATGCCAGGTCTTCTCGGGCTGCATGACCTCCATGGGGATGTGAAGCGTGGAGGAGGTCTCCCGCTGCGTTGGCTCCGAGGTGGTGCCCTTGCGGATCTTCCAGATCTTCCCGGCGGTGGTCGGGAGCGCCAGCGTGACCAGTTGAGGGGTGCTCAGCGGCTGGCGGAGGGTGCCCCAGGACGTGTGGATGCCCCGGTCCAGCCACCGCTTCTCGACGGCGACCGGGAGAGGGTAGGGCAGGACCTCCAGGAAGATGTGGGTCGGCGTCCGATGCTCCCGCCGGTGGGAGACGGGCCGTTTCAGCAGCGGGCTCTTCATCACCCGGAAGGCCGCCTCCACTCGCCTCAGCGGGATGGAGGTGCGCCAGATCTCCTCGGCCCTCAGGTCCTGCCGATCGGTCTTCAGTACGGAACTGCCGTCTAGCGTCTCCGCGATGGCTTGCTTGGTTAGATCCTCCTGCCACGTGCGGCGCTGGCGCACCGCATCGTACACGGCCCGGTCGGAGCGCGCCACCCAGGGAGAGCGTTTCTGGAGCTGTCCGATCGCCGGGTGGATCCTGTCCGGCTGCTGCAGGTGGCCCGTCTCGATGCGCCGCTGCAACGCCTCGAGATCCTCGATCAGCCGGCGCGCTTGCCTTTTCCGGATCGCCCGGTCTTTCACTTCCCGCCCCTCACTCCAGCAGAGGAGGACCACCTCGTTCCCCTGCTGCCGGCGCTTGATCTGCACCCGCGACTTCTGCTGCGCGGGGTGGCGAGGGGAGGGGGTCCGGACCATCGCTTCCCAGTCGTCCTGTTTGACCCCCGCCAGCCACGGGAGCCACTCCTCCTGCCGACCGGCCACGAGGTAGTGCAGGCCCCGCGCCCGAATCTGGTCGAGGTTTTCGGGGTAGGCCAAGCCGCGATCGACCACCACGGTCGCGCCCCGCGTCTTGCCCGGGCGTTTTTCCAAGCGCTTGAGCATCTCCTCGACCGTGTCGCAGTCCTGGCGGTTACCGTCGAAGACCTCGGGGGCTTTGGGGAAGCCATCCTGGTCCAGCCAGACCTACCAGCACTTGCTTGCAGTCGGGCCGGTGGTCGCGCGAGTACCCCCCGCTGCGCCTGCGGGTTGGCTCCGGCCTCGCCCTCGAAGTAGGGCGAGGTAGGGTCGTAAAGGTACAGAGGTTGTCGAGCTTGAACAGGGGCTGCTCCCGCCCGCCAGCTCTCGTTCGATCTGCTCGCGATTCGGATGCGGCCGGTCCAGGGTGCGGTACAGGGCCTCGTCGTTGAGCGTGGACAGGCCGGTCCCCAGGATGTCGCCGATCGTCGTGCGGCGGTCCAGTCGGGCATGGCGTGTTCCGAGAGGGGGCAGACGAGCCGGTTCAGCGTCATGGCTTCGCGAAGCGGGCACGCCCGCGCCGAGAGCCCCGCCCGACACAGGATCCCCTCCAGGCCCAACTGCCACCACACCTGCTGGCCCACACGCACCGGCCCGGCCGCGCGGGTCTCCTCCATGGCGACCCGGTCAGGCATGGGCTAGCAAATCCCGGGGCTAACCCTGGGCCGCGGGGGAACCTGCGGTCTCCTGGACGCGATTGCGAGCTTCGAAGATGGCCCGGTCCGTCTCGCGACTCTCCATGAGTTCAGCCACCGTGGCTGATCGAGGAGTGGCCCGGAGGGCGTGGGGGGGCAGACCGCTATCGGGCGTGACAAGGACGACGACAACAATCACCACGGGGATACCTGAAGCAAGGTATCTCCATCGTTCTGATCGGAACCCAAGAGTTACGATTTGCAGCGAGCCCGGCAGTGATCGCGACGGTATACCGAGAGGGGGCAGGAAGAAATGCGTGTGGCCCTGCGAACGCCGGTTGAAGAATGGCCTGCACTGCGTCCCAAAAAACGAAGGGCGCCGGGGAAGACCCCGACGCCCGTGGGATGGCGGGCAGTTCCCGACTAGCTCGTTACGCGTCTCCGGAGGACCATACCAAGGCCGACGATACCCGAGCCCAACAGCAAGAGTGTGCCAGGCTCTGGAACGGGGTCCGGCGCGACGAAAGGCTGAGATATATTGTCCGACATATCGACTGTGCAAATACCATTGGAGCAGCTTTCGGGGAGCAGAAAATCGGCGGAGAGGGGGGTTGAGCTACTCGCCGCGTAGGCTTCAGCGCCCGCAACGAGCGAGTTGACCTCATTAATGTCGGTTGTATCCGACGGAGAGCTATAAGAGAAGCCTGCCCCATCATAAATCTCCCACATCGCTAAATTGATATCGGCCGTGGTTGGACTGGCCGGCCCAGGTTGGCCAGGGACGCCCAGTAATTGGTTGGCGAGCCATGTAATCTCGTTGGCAGTGGCAGTGCTGAGGATTTTCCCGGCGCCGCTGGTGTCCGTAAGAAGAGCATTCCAACTTGTGGTTGTGTCAAGGTCACTGTTGGCGTCAAAACACATCCACCAGGACACGCTACTGGCTGCTGGCACCTGCAAGGCGTAAGGGCCCGCGTAGACGGATGTAGGACTCGTAAAAAGATTGTCGGTGATTGTCACTGTCTGTGAATAACCGCTATTATCGGATTGCACGACCACAGATCCAAGACTAGGCAAGGCGTGCACTAGATTCGGAGTCAACAACAAAAAGACGACACACAAGACGCATTCACCAACACGCTTACACATCGACTAATCTCCTTTCGGACGATTGAGCTCGGATGGATCTTCCACCACGTCCTCCCAACACGGCCTAGGCACGAGCAGGAAACGTGCCACAGACATTCGTTGCGCAATGAGGCTATGAATATCAATTACTTACGGTATTTCTCAAGGAGTGGCCCCTATCCAGAGGGACCCTGAAAACGAAAACATTTCTGACACTAGGCAGGATGCTAGTCGCCGGGTTCTCGAAAAAATCCCTGAAAAATCGGGACTTACATGAAATAGACAGAATCGCTTGAAGCTGTTACACACGGCTGGAATCTCCTGAAACATCCCTCGCCACGAACCGCGTCGCGTCCACTGAACAGCTCTCGTAGCATCGGGTTACAATCCGAATTCACACAGCGGCTCAGTCTTGCGGGACCGGACGCGCATGCGTCGTCTAGACACAGGGAGACTGCGGAAGAAAGAATTCCCTTCCTCCGGAATCCGGTAGCCGAGCGCTCGTCCTCCGGGCCGCGGGATCAGGCGAGAAGCCCAGGGCTCTGAGTGGGCTGGGACCATAAGCGCCACGTGTGGTGACGCCCAGAAATTGGAATCCTGACCGACATTCAAGAGGAGGGAACTGGCAGCGATGGGCCTTGATCCACACGCGACAGTCCTTTTTCTACCATCAGGTGCTCGGCACGGTGAGTGGCCAGTCCCCGGATAGCTCCCACGTGTCAAATTCCCCGACAGCAGCCGGCGTATCCGGACGGGTTGCGTGCCGAGATCACGGCTGCCATTGCGCCGCGATTGGGCGGGGGATGGGTCCGCGTGGCCGCGCCGAAGCCGCGACAGCCCTCCTGCAATCGGCGGCCGCGCCACTCTTTCGCGTACCGTTCCATTCCCAGGACCCAGGCAATGAAGCCGCATGGGGGGTGCCGAAGCACGACGCGAGAAAAGAGGTCCGTGTCGAGTCCCTCGTCCGTTGCCAAGACGCCCACCCGCGTTCGCGTTCTCACCCGTCCGAGATTCTCCCGGGGTTCAGGCGGCGTCCCGGAGCTGCGTTGCGGCGACCTCGGGGGGGACTGGGTTCACGGCGAAGCCACCGACCACTTCCCGGGCCGGGCCATCCGGCACGATCTCGATGTGCCAGTGGTAATCTTCGGACAGGGTCCGCCACTCGTCGTCCCGCAGCCGCATGGCCTCGTTCGGTGCGGTGTGCAACGCGAGGGCCAGCGGGACATCCGGGAGGGCGCCGTGCAGGCGCCGAGAGGTCCCTTGGAGAGTCCAAGCCAGATCCGCCATCTCCTGGGACGAGACCTGCTCGAACCGATGGCGGTGGATTGTCGGCACCACCCAGGTCTCGAAGGGGCGGCGCGAGGCGTACGGCGCGTAAACCGTGAAGTGCGGCGTTTCCTGGACGACCCGGATGCCGTCCTGACGCTCCTGCCGAATAATGTCGCAGTAGAGGCAGCGCTGTTTGTAGGTGAAATAGTGGCGCGCGGTGACCAGCTCCCGCCGGATGTCATCGAAGATAATCGGAGCGCCGATGACCCGGGAGAAGGGGTGCGCAATGCGGGCCGCCGGCGTCCGTTCCCGGCGAGACACGAGGACCGCCCGGATCTGGGCGTCCCGGTAGAGGTCCGTCACGCGATCCCGGTACATCCAGAGCACCCGCTCGATCTCTGCGGCGGGAAGGACATCCCACGAGGCCGCATGGTCGCGGTGCTCGATCACGATCTCGCTGGCGCCGCGACCCGACACCGTGTCGAAGATGCCGAGCCCCTGGCGATGGATGTTGCCCTCGATCTGCAAGAGAGGCGCACGCTCGGGGATGACGCGGACGAGCCAGTCCGAACTGTTGGGCGGTTGGCCGTTGGAGCGGTAAGCGGCGACCTCCGCCGGGGTCTCCGCCTCGCGCCCGGGACAGAAGGGGCACGCCCCCGGCCCCTTCGATCGCGGTCCTCCGTTTACCACCAGGACCCACCGTCCGGACGTGGGATCCTTCCGGAATTCCGTTCGGGAAGGGATGGCCATCCTGGCGTCTGTGTCCACGCGTTCACCGCCCAGAGACCAAGAACGGTCTCCGCCATTGCGTCGCTTGAGTCCGTTGAGCGATCGAGCCTGACCGCAAAAAAGATCGCGGCCCGCCAAGAGCACCGAGCTGGCCCACTGGCCAAGTGCGGCTTGGCGTGCTTTCCGCCCCAGGCGATTCCAGTGGATCGGTTTGGCTCATTCCGGGTCTTGTAAAGTCGACCGACGGCCCCCAGCCGCACCAAGACCCCGCCCCGGATCCCCGGACCGGAGAATTCGATAGTTACCCCATAATCACGAACAGCCTCAGACCGTAAACTTATCCGACACCTCGCGCTGACGGCGCCCCTTCAAGCGTCTGCGGCCCTTACGGATCGACAGTGATGAGGATGTCCAGCATGGGAGCGGAGACCCGGCGATCCCTCGCGGGGGTTCGTCGGTTCACCACCCCCGGGGCAGGAGCTTGACGCCGCTCGCGGAACCGGCGGTCACTGATGACCCGGACGTCCTCTGCCCCCTCGAAGAATGAACGAACCACGGGCTCCAGGAACAGATAGGGCTGACGAATGATCACGTGGGATGTCTTCCGGCCATTGCTCCCCGTCTGTGCAGCCAATTCACCCTCCTTCCCATTTCGGGAGGATCGGGTAGGTTCTCCCTGCCTCTCCCAGTACCGGATGTGGATTGGAGAATTCAGCCGCGCGGCGATTCCCAGGAAGGACTGAATCAGGGTCTCCATCGGATGATTCCCCATGAGTCGAACGGTGTCCGCGCCGGAGGAAGCGGTTGATCCACTCGGTCTGGAGAGAACTCTCACCGGCTCGCCGGGATGCCTGGAATAGCGTAGCAAGCTGTGTGCCGTCTTTTGTTTTTGCGGTCAGGTGTCGTGTCAAGCCGCAGGGGGGATAGGAACGGCGAGCCGCCAAGGCTGCAAGAGGGCCGACCAAGAAAGCCTCGGTTCACGTCTTGGGCAAAGAACGGCTGAGGGAGGCCCGGCACTGGCTGGATTCCGGGGCGAATGCGAGGTCGGTCATCGAAGGCGGGCCAGCCGCCTTGGACAGCGTGGTAGTGAAATATTTGCGCGAATGGCGTTCGGAAATCCGACGGCACCCTCGCACGGAAAACTGCCGACCGGCCGATCCGTCGACCGTCTCTTGTGGGCCTGGCCACCCGCCCGGATGGCCCTCGCTCAACCACGGTCCGAATTCGCCGAAGCCCCCTGAGGAACCGGCCGTGTTTTTCGAAGGGGTTTGGACGGGTCGGGGCGCCGCAGGTGTTCACGCCTCGTGTCCGGCTGTCCACGTTCGGCGATTTCCACGGTGAGCTGGTGGGGACCAGCCACCACCGGCGGCCCCGCGAAGGGGTCATTCAGCCACGCCCAGACGTCCCACTGGGTGAAGGCTGGACCCGGAGCAATGCCACGCGGCTCGCCAAGGACCAGCCGAAGCTCGAGCGAAGCTGGAGGTCCTTGGGGCCGCGGAGTGCCATCAAGGCCTCAACCGGGCCCGATTTCCTTGGAGAGCCGGTTGCACGCTGCTGGCAGCAGCCCAGGAGGGCGATCGGGGTCTGCGGATCCAGTGCGACTGGGGGCCTCAGGACAGGGCGGACGTCTGGATCGGTGAGGTGGCTCGGCGTGACGGTTTCGCTGTCGGACGTCGACGAGCCCAAAGGCCACTGGCTGATCGAACGGCTCGGGTATCAGACGCCGGCCGCGGCCCTTACCGCGGCGTGGGCCGAGGCGGCGCGACCAAGCTTATTTGTCCCCTGTCCAGGAAACCGGCTACGGTACCGATCTATGTAGCTGCATCTCCTTGAGCTTGTAGTGCAGCCCGCGCAGGCTGATCCCCAGAAGTTCTGCGGCCCGGGTCCGGTTCCCCTGGACGCTCTCGAGCGTCTTCAGGATGAGCTCCCGCTCGGCCTCCTTCAGCTTGCCGGGCCACCCACCCCCCTCCGATGGAGGCAATGGCATGTCAGCCCCCATGGGCCGCAGGATGTGGGCCAGATCGGTGATGTCCAGGATATCTCCGTCGGCCATCACCGCCGCCCGCTCGATGCAGTTTTCTAACTCACGGACGTTCCCCGGCCAGTGGTAGCGCAGAAGCACCCTCATCATGCGTGAACTGACTCCACGGAGCTGTTTCTTCTTGTTGCCCTTGAACTTCTGGATGAAGTGATCCACCAACAGGGGGATGTCTTCTTTGCGCTGTCGCAGGGGGGGGAGGTTCAGCGGAATCACTTCCAGGCGATAGAAGAGGTCCTCGCGAAACTTTGCCTCGGCCACCATGGCCCTCAAGTCCTTGTTGGTGGAAGCAATGATTCGCACGTTCACCTTGACGGGGTGTTTCCCTCCCACCTTCCGGAACTCGCGGCACTGAAGGACCCGGAGCAGCTTCGCCTGGAGGAACAGGCTCAGCTCTCCGACCTCGTCCAATAGCAGAGTCCCCCCGTCAGCCAGTTCAAACACACCCTCCCGGTCGCTCAGGGCCGAGGTGAAGGATCCCTTCACGTGGCCAAACATCTCGCTTTCCATCAGGCCTTCCGGGATGGCCGCGCAGTCCAGGACGATCAGGGGACGATTCGCCCGCGGGCCGGAGTAGTGAATCGCCCGCGCGACCAGTTCTTTTCCGGTTCCGCTCTCCCCGTAAATGCAGACATTGGTATCCGCTTCCGCGACCTTGGCTATCCGCCGGAAGACCTTGTTCATCGCGTCGGACTTCCCGATGAGGTGGGGAAACCGTGGGGGGACTCGCTCGGCCGGCCGGGGGCTCATCTCTTCGAAAATCAGCCCACTGCGAAGAAGGGCGCGGCGCAGGACCGCGAGCAGGGAGAGACGATCTACCGGCTTCGGGATGAAGTCAAAAGCGCCGGCGCTAAGGCACGCTTCTGCGGTCTCCTCATCCGAATGGCCGGTTATGATGATGACCGGTGTGTGCAGACCATGGCTCCGGACGAAACGCAGGACCTTTCTTCCTCCATTCGCCGGCCGTACGAGGTCGCATAAGACGGCGTGGAATCGTTCGGTGGACAGCAGCTTGATGGCAGACTCCGCCCCTTCCACCACCTGAACGCTTAGGGGGAGTGATTCGAGATGACGGCGCAAGAGCTTGGACTGGTCTACCTCATCGTCCACAATGAGGACGCGGCCGCTCGACATCGTCGCTTCTCCCTCCGACCTTCCATCCCTCTGTCCTCTGTCCTGGGGAAAAAAGGCTGCTCTCCCAAAAGTGTCTGGTGCTAACTGCTCGAATTCACGGTTCTAGAGGTCCCAGGCCACGCAATGGGTGTTTTGGGTACTCCGCCAATTTCCAGCCAGCCCTGGGGCGGGCGGGGGGCCCCCCGATGGCGCCAGCCGAGAGCGCCCGGGGGCTGCCCGCCCTCCGCGTGGCCCTGCGGCTGATTTTTCGTAACCCCGTGTTTTCAAGGTCGTCATTCCATCAGACACGTTTGGGATAGGAACCGGAAAAAACAACACCTCGAGCCCTGCGGAATCGGAGGCAATTGCCAGGCCTCCGAAGGGAGTGGCAAAGGGCGATGCGTCCATGGCCCGGTCGGTGGTCGATCCTCGCCGCTCGGAAACTGAGAAGCGTTCGCCACGGAGGCCGTGGGTAAAGCAACAGCGTTCGGACGTTCGGGCCTTGAGGTGTTCATTCCCGAAGCGTCGAACGCGCTCGTGTCGGGAACGAGTGCGTTGGGATGGGTGCAGCACAGCGAATGATTGGCTGGCATGTTGGACTGCTCTTGGGAAATCTCGGGACTGGAAACAAAAAGAGCCGTTTTCATACCATAGCCCTTCTCTCCTGTCAATCATAATTCATGTTTCCCTGTAACGGATGAGATTCAATAAACTTCGAAGGGCTGGCCGTGCAGACGAAGGTGCCCGCCTTTGTCCGACTCCCCATACGTTTCCATGAAGATCGAAGCCGTATTCATGGCGCGTTGGCTGAAGAAAGGAGGCCTCGGGAAGGAACAGCTCGCCTGCACCGATCGTTAACGGCCCCCACGGATGCAGTCTCAGATCCACACCGAGGGTCCGGAGGTTCCGGCTGTTGCTGGGCCCCATTCCTGTGAGCCCTGAACCGAGAAAAACCTTGAACCGCCATGATCACCCAGCGTCCGCCTCTGGCGGACTGGGGACCCGGGCCGCCAATATTCACATCCGGCAAGCAGGCAATCCGGCAACTCGGCAATCAGCGGTTCCAGGTTGCCGGAGTGCCCAGTTGCCCAGTTGCCTTGGAATGGAGTTCTTGGCGCCTTGCCGGTTGAGAATTTTCGGATTGGAGTTGGTTCTCCGAAATCCCGATGCCAGTGGCGAATCTCACGGATGAGGCTGTGCAAGCCTCGCCTACCCGGGAGGATGACCGTCCGGCACCTGCGGAAATCGGTCTCGGGGAAGGAGCCGCCCCAGGCTATCCTTGCCGACGAGACGCCCCCGAAATAAAATCCTGGCTTTCCAAAAGGATTTCTGATACAAACTTTCAAACTCGATGTCGATGTGTCGGCAAGTATTCGTGTTGGGACACGTTTAGACCAACGACATGGCAATGGACAAGTCTAGTAGCATGACCGCCGCAAAGCCCATTGTCTTTGCCGACAACGATGCTTTATTGCTAGAAGTCATCGGTGAGCTTCTGCGGAACAAGGGCTATGAGGTCCACCTGGCTTCCGACGGCCTCGAGGCGTTACAGGCGATACGAAAGGTGAGACCGAGCTATGTCATTCTGGACATCCTCATGCCCAAGATTGATGGAAGCCGGGTGTGCTGGCTCATTCGTCAGGATCCTCAGCTCCGGGAGACACCGGTTATCGCCCTTTCTGGTCTGGGCCCGCAGGACATGCGCCGGTTCCCTGAATTGAGCGCTGATGCCTATGTCGCGAAGGGCCCCCTGGCCGTCATGGGGAATAACCTTCTCCTGGCCATTCGATATCTGGAGGAGACCGGACCAGGCCACTTCGAGGGGGGCATCTTTGGGTTTGAGGGGTTCCGGCCGCGGAAGCTGATCAGCGAAATGCTCCTCCTAAAGCGGCACTGGGAGACGCTGATGCGTACTCTCGACCGTGGGGTGTTGGAACTGGATAAGGACGGACGCATCTTGATGGCGAATGCACGGGCGAGCGAGATCCTGGGGAGGACGGAGGCTCGGTTGATCGCGGAAAGCCTGCCCTCGCTTTTCCCTTCCCGGGATCAGCCAGTCGTCCAGCAGCTCTTGGACGAGCTCCGGACGGCGCCTCTGCGGGAGGAATGTCAGGTCGTTGTCACCCTGAACGACCTGGAGGTTTCCCTGCGGTTTTCCTCGGTTGTGGAAGAGGGGGAGTGTACGGCTCTGCTTGTCACCCTCGATGCGAGACGACCGGAGGCTATCGTTCGAAGAGAATGACTCGGTCTGACGCGAGAGAATTCCGGGGGGTGAAGGCGGGAGACCGGATGCGTGCCTTGGTTGTCGGTTCTTCTCTGGGATCCTCCAGGACCAAGCGCATGGGGTTTTGCCAGCCGCCATCAGCAGGCGAAAGGGGCGGGACGGGGGGGCGGACGCATCTCAGGACACCTGGGGCTGGGGCGGACGCGGACCGGGCGTGGCGCAGGTCCGGTTTCCTCCCTGCTGCTTGCCGAGGTACAGGGCCCGGTCGGCCAGATCCACCAGCTCCAGGCCGTCCTTGGAGTCCGTCGGGTACGTGGCCAGGCCCAAGGTCACCGTCATCTTGTCGCCCGGCGGGGTGGTGCGGCCGGCGAAGGGATACTGCTCCACGGCCGTGCGGATCTTCTCCGCCACCACCAGCGCGCCCTGGGCGTTGATTTCGGGCAGGAGGACCACGAACTCCTCCCCGCCGAAGCGGGCGACGATGTCGGCGCGCCGGGTGCTGGCCAGGAGGAGGCGCCCGATGTCCTTCAACGCCTCGTCCCCCTGCAGGTGGCCGTAGGTGTCGTTGTAGCCCTTGAAGTCGTCCAGGTCCAGCAGGAGGAGCGAGAAGACGCGCCGGTAGCGCCCTGCCCGCTGCACTTCTTTCTCCAGGTTGTCGAAGAAATGGCGGCGGTTGAACAAGCCCGTAAGATCGTCGCGGGTGGAGAGTTCCTTGGTCCGCTGGTAGAGCTGGGCGTTCTCCAGCGCCACGGCCACCTGGGTGGCCACGGCCTGGAACAGGTCCAGATCCCCCAGGCCAAAGCCCTGCGGCTCCGGCTTCTGCGCGTTCAGGACCCCGATCACCTCGCGCCCTTTGATCCGGAGCGGCACGCAGATGAAGGAGCCGCGCGGCTGGCGGAACGCCTCCTGCTCCAGGAGGCGGGGCTCGGCGCTGACGTCGGGCACTAGCAGGGCCTGGCCGGTCTGGGCCACCAGCCCGGAGATCCCCTCCCCCACGCGCAGGGTCAGCCCCAGGCCGCCGTCCTCGGGGAACCCGAAGGCCGCCTTGACCACCAGGCGCTCGCCGCTCTCGTCCAGCAGCATCAGCGCGTAGGCGTCCACGTGGAGGGACCGCCCGATGAGGTGCAGGGCCAGGCGGAACAGCTCCTCCATGTTGAGCGTGGCGGAGAGCGTCTTGCTGAGGTTCAGGAAGGTGTGCAGCTCCGCGATGCGGTCCCGGAGGGCGCGATTCTCGATCTCGAGCTCGCGGCTGC
>Ga0187881_10000153_pt1 | contig 84951 bp, 74 predicted proteins | sample June2016WEW_19_1_2_FD_133017 | JGI IMG/M metagenome (GOLD analysis project Ga0187881, IMG submission 133017) | Peatland microbial communities from SPRUCE experiment site at the Marcell Experimental Forest, Minnesota, USA - June2016WEW_19_100 | ecosystem: Environmental > Terrestrial > Soil >... | reverse complement strand
GCGTCGCAGGAAATCGAGCAGGCCGCCGGCGGCGTGGCATTGAAATGTCCGCGGTGCGGTTTTTCGCAGGCGGATTTCAAAAAGTCCGGCCGGCTCGGCTGCCCGGAGTGCTACAATACTTTTGCGGAGGGGCTGGGAAATTTAATCAAAACGATGCATAAGGGCACGCAGCACATCGGCAAGGCGCCCGAGGCACTGCGCCAGTCGCGCGACCTGTCCGACCGCCTGAAGACGTTGCAGAAGAAACTGGCGAAGGCAATTGAGTCCGAGGATTTCGAGCAGGCGGCCATTTTGCGCGACGAAATCAAACAGGTGACTCCTCGCGCGCCGGGTTTGAGTGTGACGTGACGATTTGCAAGGTGGGGCGAGTGCCTGTCGGGTCGAAGCTAGGCGAAGGCCGATCCTCGCGAGCCGAAGTGGAAAATGACGAATGACGAAACCATAATGACTAAAGAATTTTCAAATACCCGAATGCCGAATTTGCAGCTTGGGAATTCGTCATTCTTTAGTCATTCGGATTTGGAAATTAGTCATTTTACCTACCGGGAGTCCCGTACTACCGATTGAAGAGAATGAAGGACATTCAATCATTTCTTTCTCCGCCCGCTGAAATGGCGCGTCGTCACGGCCCGCATGACCGCATTGTCATGTCGAGTCGCGTGCGGCTGGCGCGCAATTTGAGGGATACGCCGTTTCCCGGCTGGGCGAAAAAACCGGAGCGGGTGAAGATTTTGGAAATGGTCCGTCCGGCGGTCGAAAGTTTGCCGGAAATGAAGGGCGCTTTTTCCGAAGCGATGGACAATCTCAGCGCGCTCGACAGGCAGATTTTGGTCGAGCGGCACCTCATCAGCCGCGAGCACGCCGTGAAAGGTTCCGGTAGCGGTCTGGTTTTCAACCGCGAGGAAAGTTTTTGCGTGATGATCAACGAGGAGGATCATTTGCGGATGCAGGCGCTGCGTCCCGGTTTGCAATTGCGGCAGGCGTGGAGTGCGATTGATCATCTGGATTCCGAACTGGAGAAAAAACTCGATTACGCCTTCAACAATGATCTGGGTTACCTGACTGCGTGCCCGACGAATCTCGGCACGGGCATTCGCGTCAGCGCGATGTTGCATTTGCCGGGGTTGGTTTTGGGCGAACAAATCAATCCCATCATCCAATCCGTCAACAAACTCGGCCTCGCCGTTCGCGGTCTCTATGGCGAGGGCACGGAAGCGCTCGGAAATGTTTTTCAAGTCTCCAATCAGATGACGCTTGGCGAAAACGAAGCAACCATTGTCGAGCGGCTGGACAAAGTTTTGTCCCAGATCATCGAGCACGAGGAAAATGCGCGGCAAACTTTGTTGGAGAAAAAACCGAAAGTTGTTTTCAATCACATTGGCCGCGCCTACGGCATTCTGGCGAACGCGCACAGCATTTCGTCGAAGGAAACGATGAACTTGCTCTCGCTCATGCGTTTGGGTGTGGACTTGGAATTATTTCCGGCCGGGGAACGGGCGACGGTGGATGAATTGTTCATTCTGACGCAGCCGGCTCATTTGCAGAAGCAGGTTTCGGACAAGCTGTCCGCTGAGGGACGCGATTTGATCCGTGCCGACATGCTGCGGGAACGGCTGAACAATGTGAGCCGGCCAAACGTAAAAACAGGCGGGGCGGGATTGGACAAACCTTCCGGTTCGTAGCACAATGAAACGGGTATGAGTGATGATGCCATGAGCAATTTTACACCGCGCGCACAGCAGGTGCTGCAGCTGGCGCGCAAGGAAGCCGACCGGTTCAATCACAACGTGATCGGCACGGAACATCTTTTGCTCGGCCTCGTCAAATTGGGGCAGGGCGTTGCGGTAAATGTTCTTCAGAAAATGGGTCTGGACCTCGAAACCGTCCGCATGGAAGTAGAGAAACAGGTCGGCACCGGGCCGGACCAGAAGGTGATCGGCAACATTCCTTATACGCCGCGCGTGAAGAAGGTTCTTGATCTGGCCAGGCGGGAGGCCAAAAGCCTGAACCATACGTACATTGGCACGGAGCACATTTTACTCGGCTTATTGCGTGAAGGGGACGGCGTGGCCGCGCGCATTTTAAGAAGCCTTGACGTGGACATCGAGCAGGCACGGCAGGAAATTTTAAAAGAGCTGGATCCCAATTTTACAGGTGAGGAATCGTCCATTCCTGAAACAGGCGAGAAAGGCCCGGAGAAAAAAGGCGAAGTCAAAACACCCGCGCTCAAGGCGTTTGGCCGCGACCTGACGGAAATCGCGCGTAAAGGAGACATGGACCCGGTGATTGGCCGCAAGAACGAAATTGAGCGCGTCATCCAGATTCTCTGCCGCCGGAAGAAGAATAATCCGGTTTTACTGGGCGAAGCGGGCGTTGGCAAAACGGCCATTGTCGAAGGCCTCGCGCAGGAAATCGCAAAAGGCAACGTGCCGGAACTTTTGCGCGACAAACGCGTCGTGACACTCGATTTGGCGCTGATGGTCGCGGGCACAAAATATCGCGGCCAGTTTGAAGAGCGCATCAAGGCGGTGATGGATGAAATTCGCCGCGCAAAAAACGTCATTTTGTTCATTGACGAATTGCACACCATCGTTGGCGCCGGTTCGGCTGAAGGCACGATGGACGCGTCGAACATCATCAAGCCCGCGCTCAGCCGCGGCGAGTTGCAATGCGTCGGTGCGACCACGCTCAACGAGTATCGCAAATACATTGAAAAGGACGCCGCGCTCGAACGCCGTTTCCAGGCTGTGAAAGTTGAAGCGCCTTCGATTGACGAGGCCATTCAGATTTTGAAAGGCCTCCGGCATAAATACGAAGAGCATCACAAAACCGAGTTCACGGACAAGGCCATTGAAGCTTCCGTGAGACTTTCCGACCGTTATATCAGCGATCGGTTTTTGCCGGACAAGGCGATTGACGTGATGGACGAAGCCGGTTCGCGCGCGCGCATCGGCACGATGACGCGCCCGCCCGAGGTCAAGACAGTGGAAGCCGGGATTGAAGACATCAAAAGCCGCAAGGAACAGGCCATCAAAAACCAGGATTTCGAAGGCGCGGCGCAAATGCGCGACAAGGAAAAGCAGGCCAGGGAAAAATTGGAAACGCTGTTGCGCGATTGGCGCGCCGCGGGTGAGGAGAAGCGCGTTGTTGTGGACGAGGAAGACATTCTGCACGTCGTCTCGAAATGGACCGGCGTTCCACTCCAGCGGATGGAGCAGGGTGAAATGCAGCGGCTGCTGACGGTTGAAAGCGAGATGGAAAAAATCATCATAGGCCAGCACGAAGCCGTTTCTGCGATTTGCAAGGCATTGCGCCGTTCACGCGCGGACTTGAAAGACCCGCGCCGTCCCATCGGCACGTTCCTGTTGCTGGGCCCGACTGGCGTTGGCAAAACGCTTTTGGCCAAAACGCTCGCCGAGCAGATGTTAGGCGACGCGAAATCGCTCGTTCACATCGACATGAGCGAATACATGGAGAAGTTCAATGTCTCGCGGCTCATTGGCTCGCCGCCGGGCTATGTCGGCTACGAAGAAGGCGGACAGCTCACGGAAAAGGTGCGCCGTAATCCGTATTCCGTTGTGCTGTTCGACGAGATTGAAAAGGCGCACCCGGACGTTTGGAACCTGCTGTTGCAGATTCTTGAAGAAGGGAAACTGACCGACAATGTCGGGCGCATCGTCAATTTCCGCAACACCATCATTTTGATGACCTCGAATGTCGGCTCGGACATCATCAAACGGCAGGGCACGCTCGGTTTTTCGCCGATCACCGACGAAGCCAGCTATGAAAAAATGCGCGAACGGATCATGGACGAGGCCAAAAAAATGTTCCGGCCCGAGTTTTTGAACCGGGTGGATGACGCGATTGTGTTCCGCGCGTTGACAAAGCCGGATTTGATCCAAATTCTCAATCTGGAAGTCGGCAAAGTGCTGGAACGGCTCAAGCGCAAAAACCTTCAACTTCAGCTCGACGAAAAGGCGAAGGACTTTTTGGTCGAGAAGGGCTACGACCCGCAATACGGCGCGCGTCCGATGCGCCGTGCGGTCGAGCGTTTCTTCGAAGACCCGCTGGCCGAGGAAATTCTCAAGGGCAATTTGCACGAGGGAGATCCGATTCTTGTCACGACCGACAAGGAAAAGATCGTCTTCAATCAAAAGGCCGCCGCCAAGGGTGCGCTGTCGGGTTGATCTTCCGCTCCAAGCCTAATTGCAATTACTCACGGCCCGCGCAAGGTCTGTGAGCGGCCTGAATCCGGAAGTGTAACATTGAAGATGGCCTTAAAGGAATCATTGGTGCATTTATTCCCGTGGTCATCCTTTAAATCCCACTTCACGTTAATCACTCCGTTGGATGTGGTGCCAGCAAGTGTTTTGATATGTTCCCCAGTCGGGGATTTAAGTTCGACGGTGTAAATTCCATTTGGCTCCGGCAATTTGGCGTGAAGAATCGCACCGCGGGAATTGAAATAGGAATACATAGGATCGAATTGGCAAATATTACTGGAATAGAAGGGCACAACCGGTCCCCTGACTTCGAAAGTACGCCGGCTTTTCTCCTTTTCAGGGAGGCTTAATTGAGCCTGAAGAGTATGTTGTCCCGGTGGATCGAAAGTCGTGTTCCAAAGTAATAGACTGTTGCCGTTTGTCGCACGGTTGCATTCTTGAAATTCCCCACCCTTGCCTGAATGATCCTCATTATCCCGGGGATCAACCACTAAGTGCAGGTATTCCGGATATTTCAGCAGGTCATATTTAACCGGCACTTCGAAGGTAGCGATGGCCGGCTCTTCACCGGTAATTACCTGTTTTAGGAATAAATTTTCATTGGTGCCGGAAAGATATGAATTTAACACCTTTTTCCTGTGGTATTGCTGATAGGCATCGGAAGATATTATCACAGCCCATCCAACAAAAATAATGAGGATAATCCCCACGGTGACAAAAATTACGTAGATAGTTTTTATTATTTTCATTGATAGTTTATTGAGTTGTCATGTCCTTGGGCTCTGTCCGAGGGGAAAAGTAATTCTTGTCTCAATTCCAAATGCCTTGTGCCAAGCATCTTTGTCTGCCTCTCTTTACTCATTCTGCATGGTTCTTTCCTCTTGTGCTTTTAATTCCTGCTTTTGCTGGGTTGTAACTTCCTCGGCTGAAGCTGGACGTGGCCAAACGATGTCGCCCTTCGGCGGAGCGCCAGAACTGCCCGAACGAAAATCAGGCAGTCTTTGCCGTTCACGCGATGGCATTTTCCCGCCGTCATCCACGCAATCTCGTCCGACGGAATAAAGAATGAAATGACCATCATCCGTCAGACGATAGCGCAACGGTTGGCCGTCCATGAAATCAACCAGCGGAGTTTTCAGGAGCTCCGGCGCGAGGTCTGTAAGTGTTTTTGGATACGAACCATATTTTCTGCGATATCGTTCGAGTGCAATGGCGGTGATGAGGATTCTGCGGCGGGCTTCAGCTTCGGCGGCGCGGCCAAGCAAGCTAGAACCTTCCATTTGGAATCTCCTGCTCATTGCTTGCAAGTTCAACCTGACTTGCATTGGTGAATGATTCTTGAATTGAAATAGAATTACATTCATCACGCCCGGAAGCTGGCGCATCTGTGCCCATGTCGGAGCTTTCACAGCATTGCGGAGTTCAAGTTCGCGATCTCGATAGAAGAGCAACAGGGCTTTTTCATCGTCCCAGCTTCCGTGTTTACGATAATTGGTGCGGTTCCAGCGATAATTGAGTTCAGACCAGATGGAAGGAGGAGATCGTAACGCTTCTTTTAGAAAATCGCTGAACGTTGGACCGGATTCCAAAGGTTCCTGCCGGCCTCGCTGTTCCTTGCGTTCCCATTGGCACATCGCCACGTCACTGGCGCATTTGAAGGCGGCCGTCTCCGGCAGGTTCTTTAAAAAATCAACTGATTCCCATTCCTGCTGGAGACGGGCAAGTTGCTCATCCGACCAACCGTTCATTTGGAGCGCCTGCCATGTGGCATTAAACACAAGGTTGGCATCAGCGAACCGGACGAGGTGCGAAATCTCGATTGGTTCCGGTTCCCAAGCAGTGATCAACCGGGTCGAGGCCAGCAAGTTGGTCCATGCGGCATCTTTGTTGCCATCGTGGATGTCGAGTACGGTCCGGCTGCCGAGGGTTTGGGTAAGGTTCTTTAGCATCGAGAGATGCGGAAGCAATATGCCGTTGCCACCTCTAGCATCCAGGTTGAAACGAATAGGGCCGGACAGAATTGCGACACAAGCAGCATCAATCTGCGGCTGGTTGGTATTAATGGCTTTGCGAAATTCCTCCCAAGTGAGTTCATTGCTATCGTCCGGCCACGATCGATATTGTTTTTTCAACGAATTCTGCTTCCAGACCACAATCGCCAAGTTCGTTCCTATCGCCGCCATGAGGTTCGGATAATCATGAAATGGCTCGGAACGCCGGTTCGGGCTGGTGGCAGTCAAAATGGCCTCACGGGCACGCAATTCGGCGGAAGTCGAAAAGTCGAAATCAGCGAGGTCAGTCTTAAATCCTTGCTGGCGCAGGGCCAGACGGGTTGCCTCCACGGCTTTTTGCGCAGCCTTTTGCACGGCGTTGTCCGAGCGCGACAGGAACACGGCACCGATGACGCCAATGATGACGAGAACTGCTGCGATTTCCCAAAATAGTTTTCCCAGACGAGTTTTCACGGGCAGCTTCTTCTGTTATTATCGTATTAACATTTGCTCCATTTGAAAGTTGTTGGCGAGCATTTTTTGAAGGGGATTTCTGTCTTTCTTTTCCGGTGGGAATGTTTAGGCTTTGCAACCATGAACGGCGTCATCCACCGCGTTGGATTTTTGGCCGTGCTGTTGCTTTTGGCTGTTTCCTTGAAGGCCAATCCGATTAGCGTAAACGAAGGTCCTGTTTCGCTCGGAATTATTGTCCCTGTCACCCTTGCCATTTTGGCGGAGGCGGTCTGTATTTTATTGCTTCTCCGGCGCTGGCGAACACCGCATTTTTTCCTTCTCTGTCTCATGGGGATGCATCTACTCACGTATCCGGTATTTCTGGGATTACTCTGGCTTTCTGAAGGTTTGCGCCCAGCTTTTGCGGTGGCAATGGGGGAAGGATTAATCGTGTTGATTGAAGGAGGTTTGATTTATCTGCTTTGTCGTTTCGCGCCTTCTGCCAAAGTAAGTTTTCCTATGCCATCTTTCCTTAAATGTTTATTTGCATCACTAGTCGGGAACGTTTGTTCGGTTGCGGTCTTTCCACTGCTAATGATTCTTCATGTTTGATTAAATCTTTTATTTAAACGCCAATTTTCCGTTAGCTAACTTCGGCTTTCCTTTTCGGGAGAAAATTCTTAGGCTTTGCGCTAATGAAAGGAATCATCCTTGCCGGTGGCGCTGGGTCGCGCCTGTATCCGCTGACGCTGGTTGCGAGCAAACAGCTTCAGCCGGTCTATGACAAACCGATGGTATATTATCCGCTGACGACGCTCATCGAAGGCGGCATCCGCGAGTTGTGCCTGATTTCCACGCCGCACGATTTGCCGCGGTTTCGCCAATTGCTGGGTGATGGTAGCCGGTTTGGGATTTCCATCGAATACCGCGAACAGTCCAAACCCGGAGGCATCGCCCAGGCGTTTCTGATTGCCGAATCGTTCGTCGCCAGGGACAACGTCGCGCTGATTTTAGGTGACAATATTTTTTATGGCAGTGACGTGTTTTATCGCCAGTTTGCCGAATTCAAAAGCGGAGCGACGATTTTCGGTTATCACGTTCATGACCCCGAACGCTATGGAGTCGTGGAGTTTGATGCCAAAGGTCAGGCCATTTCGATTGAGGAAAAGCCGAAACAACCCAAAAGCAACTACGCCATTCCGGGGCTTTATATTTACGACGGTGAAGTGACGGCCATCGCGAAATCGCTGAAGCCATCGGCGCGCGGCGAATTGGAAATCACGGACATAAACCTGGCATACCTGCGGCGCGGACAGTTGCGGGTGCACCGGCTGAGCCGCGGGTTCGCCTGGCTCGATGCCGGCACCAGCAGCAGTCTTCACGACGCTTCGGCTTATGTGCAAACGATTGAAAAACGCGCCGCCATCAAAATCGGATGCCCGGAGGAGGCAGCGTTCCGCGCCGGGTTCCTGTCGCTGCCGCAACTGGAGGAACTCGCCAACAAAATGCCGAAGTGCGAATACCGCGATTATCTGACTGAGGTTGTGGCGGAGGCGCGGCGGTTGGCTGCATCCAGCGCTTGAGCGCTTTTGAAATGAGCAACACCTTGCGATTGTTATCCGGAACGCGGCCTTCAGGCTGTGCGTTTCGGTTCGGACAAATCTCTATTGAGCGATGAACGTCATCACTTGCGAACTGCCGGGATTGCTGATCATCGAGCCGAAAGTTTTTGGTGACGCGCGCGGCTTTTTCATGGAGACGTGGAACCGCCAGCGTTACCATGAGGCGGGACTGGACTGGAATTTCGTGCAGGACAACGTGTCGCTTTCACGGCGGGGCATCCTGCGCGGGTTGCATTTTCAGAATCCATCCCCCCAAGGCAAGCTGGTCTTTGTGCTGCAGGGCGAGGTGTTTGACGTGGCGGTGGATATCCGGCGCAGTTCGCCCACGTTTGGCCGGTGGCACGGCCTGCATCTCTCCGTCGAGAACAAACGGCAATTTTTCATCCCGCCGGGTTTCGCGCACGGATTTGTGGTGCTGAGCGAGACCGCGCTGTTCGCGTACAAATGCACGAAGCTCTACGCACCGCAGAATGAGTTGACGCTCGCGTGGAACGATCCCGACATTGGCATCCAATGGCCGCTGGACAACCCACAGCTTTCGGAAAAGGACGCGCATGGGCTGCGATTGAAGGATCTTCCCAAGGATCGCCTGTTTGCCTGAACGACGTCTGCGCACCATGAAAATTTTGCTCCTCGGAAAAAACGGCCAGGTTGGCTGGGAACTGCGCCGTACCCTCGCGCCGCTGGCGGAGGTGGTGGCGGTGGATTATCCCGAAATCAACTTCACCGACACATCGGCGCTGCGGCGGCTCGTGGCCGGGACGCGTCCAGCTGTGGTGGTGAACGCGGCGGCCTACACGGCGGTGGACAAGGCCGAGACGGAAACGGAACTTTGCCGGCAGATCAACGCGGTCGCGCCGGGAGTTCTGGCCGAAGAGGCGAAGAAGGCCGGCGCGCTGATGGTGCATTACTCGACGGACTACATTTTTGACGGGACGAAGACGTCGCCTTACGTCGAAACCGACGCGCCGAATCCGCTGGGCGCTTACGGGCGGTCAAAATTGGAAGGCGACCAGGCGGTGAAGGCCTCAGGCGCGGACCATTTGATTTTCCGGCTGTGCTGGATTTATGGCGCACGCGGCCAGAATTTCATGCTCACGATGCAACGGCTGGCGCGCGAGCGTGAGAAATTGCGCGTGGTGCGTGACCAATTTGGCTGTCCGACCTGGTCGCGAATGATCGCCGAAACCACGGCGCTGGCGCTCAAGCAGGTCCTGGCCGGCGCGGATGTTTCCGCGGTCAACGGTGAATATCACCTTGCCGCCAGCGGCCAGACCAACTGGCATGAGTTTGCTTCCCGCATCATCGAATTGATGCCGGACGCGGAACGGAAATGCCGCGAGGTGGAAGCAATCACCACACCGGAGTATCCGACGCCTGCAAAACGCCCGGCGTATTCGGTTTTGGCTTGCGGCAAATTGCAAAAAACTTTCAGGTTGCGGCTCCCGGATTGGGAGACCAGCCTGCGACAAGTCCTGGATAAACCATGAAACTGCTCATTACTGGCGGCGCCGGCTTCATCGGCTCAAACGTGATTCATCACGTGATTGACCGGTCGGAGGTCACGCGGCTGGTGAATCTCGATTGCCTGACTTACGCAGGGCATCCGGAAAATCTGGAGAAGGTTTCCCGGCACCCGAAATATTTTTTTGAAAAGGTGGATTTGCGCGACAAAGCCGCCGTCCTGCGCGTCGTCGAGCGGCACGCCATCACGCACGTCATGCACCTCGCGGCGGAATCGCACGTGGACCGTTCCATCACCGGTCCGGGAGATTTCATTCACACCAACGTCGTCGGCACGTTCAATCTGCTCGAAGCCTGCCGCGCCTGTTGGTTGAGTCCGGAGTCCGGAGTCCAAAGTCCAAAGTCAGAGGTTCGTTTTCATCATGTTTCGACGGACGAAGTTTATGGTTCGCTCGGCCCGAAAGGCCATTTTACCGAGACGACGCCTTACGCGCCAAACTCGCCTTATTCCGCCAGCAAAGCTGCCAGCGACATGCTCGTGCGGGCGTATCATCACACCTATGGTCTGCCGGCCGTCATCACGAATTGCTCGAACAATTACGGCCCGTATCAATTTCCTGAAAAACTCATCCCTGTCGCCATCCAGAGCATTCTGGCGCGCAAACCGGTGCCGGTCTATGGCGACGGCATGAACGTGCGGGACTGGCTTTACGTGCGCGACCACGCGGAAGCATTGTGGCTGGCGCTCACGCGCGGGCGCGACGGCGAGACCTATAACATCGGCGGCCACAACGAATGGGCGAACATCCGCATCGTCGAGTTGATTTGTGACACTGTTGACCGTCTCGCGCCCAAACTGGGCGGCAATTCACGCAAGCTCATCACATTTGTGAAAGACCGCCCCGGCCACGACCGTCGTTACGCCATTGACGCGACGAAAATTAAAAACGAATTGGGCTGGACGCCCGCCCACAAATTTGAGCAGGGCATTCGCGAGACGGTTCAGTGGTATCTCGACAATCAAGATTGGATCATAAAGGTGGAATTGTTGAACGTTTAACTGTTCGCATTCTCAAATTATCTGAACATTCATGTCTCGGATGCGCCAGTGTGTTTTTTGCCTGCTGCTCGCGTGCAGCTTGACCGCCTTGGGCGCGCGCGCTGCGGAGACGAACTCGATTGTCTGGAATAAGACCACAGACCGCGTGAACGCAGACGTGAGTTCACTCGGTTTATCCCAATTACTGGAACAAATCACCGCCCAAACCGGCTGGCGGGTCTATGTCGAGCCGGGCACGACGCGCAACGCGTCCGCAAAATTCAAAAATTTGCCGTCCGGGGAGGCGTTGAGAATGTTGTTCGGCAATTTGAATTTTGCACTCGTGCCGCAGACGAATGCCGCGTCGCGACTCTACGTTTTCACCACCAAAATGCAAAATGCCACACGACTGGTGCACGCGCCCGGAACGACGGCGGCCAGGCGTGTGGCGAATGAATTGCTTGTGAAGCTCAAGCCCGGTGCGGACATTGATGCTCTTGCCAAACTGCTTGGCGCGAAAGTCGTTGGCCGCAACGACAAACTGGGCATCTACCGTTTGCAATTCGGCGATGCGGCCGCCACGGATGCTGCGCTCGGCCAGCTTCAGAATAACAGCGACGTGGCCGACGTGGATTACAATTATTATTTTGATCCGCCAACCACTCCGCAATTGCTCTCGTCCGCGCCCATACCGCCGCTTTCATTGCAACTTAATCCGCCGGGTGATTCCGGAAAAATCATCGTTGGCTTGGTGGACACAGGAATGCAATCGCTTGGCCCCGATCTGGATAAATTTATTCTAAAGCAAATCTCCGTCGCTGGTGACGCGCCGGCAAACAGCAGCGACATGACGCATGGCACGGCGATGGCCTATACCATTTTGGAGGCCATTGCGCTGGCAGCAGGCGGCAGCAGTTCAGTGCAGATTCTGCCCGTTGATGTTTACGGCGCGAATCCCATGACGACCACCTGGGATGTGGCGCTCGGGATTCAGGCGGTTGTTGACAAGGGCGCAACCGTCATCAACTTGAGCCTCGGTGGCGCGGGTGACAGTTCGATTCTGAACAACGTGATCCAACAGGCGATTGCTGCCGGAATTCCGGTTTACGCGGCGGCGGGCAATCAGCCGGTGTCCACGCCGACTTATCCAGCGGCGACTCCAGGCGTCATTGCCGTGACCGCGTTGCAGAACGGCCGGATTGCGCCGTATGCCGACTTCGGCAGCTTTGTGGACTTGGCCCTGCCCGGGACAAGTGTGGTCTATTTCGGCAACCAAGCTTACCTGGTTCAGGGCACTTCCACTGCCACGGCCAATGCGACCGGTGTGGCGGCGGGAACAAAGGGGGCGACCGGATGGAACTGGACACAAATTGATGCCAAGATGCTGCAAAAGTTTCCCGTTCCGGCAAAATAAAATTCGCACGCACGCCAGTATGACTGGCAGCCGATTTTGCCGGAACCGCATTGGATTTTTGTTCGGCACGGCGATTGCGGCAGGTGCGTGTTCGGTTTGACAAAAAAGATTTTCTTCGCATGTTTGCCGCGCCCGGTGTAAAAGCGCGGGCACACAAATGAGCAAAGCCCTCATCATTGCCGAGAAACCGTCCGTCGCCGGCGACATCGCCAAGGCGCTCGGTGGGTTCAAGAAAGTGGACGATTACTACGAAAGCGACCATTACATCCTTTCGTCGGCGGTTGGTCATTTGCTCGAATTGGTCTGTCCGGAAGGTGTCGAGGCCGTGCGCGGCAAATGGACGTTCAAACACCTGCCGGTCATCCCACCGCATTTCGATTTACAGCCGATTGAGAAAACTGAAAACCGGCTGAAGGTCCTGAAAAAGCTCATCAAGCGTGCCGACGTGAACGCGCTGGTCAACGCCTGCGATGCCGGGCGCGAAGGCGAATTGATTTTCCGCAACATCGTCAGGTTCACCAAGGCGAAGCAGCCCATCAAACGGCTCTGGCTGCAGTCTATGACGCCAGCGGCCATCCGCGAAGGGTTCGAGCGGTTGCGCGAAGACAAGGACATGCTGCCGCTGGCCGACGCCGCGTACAGCCGGTCGGAGGCCGACTGGCTGGTCGGCATCAACGGCACGCGCGCGATGACGGCGTTCAACTCGAAGTCCGGCGGTTTTTTCAAGACAACGGTCGGCCGTGTCCAGACGCCGACATTGGCCATTGTGGTTGAGCGCGAGGAGAGAATCCGCAAGTTTATGCCACGCGATTTCTGGGAGGTCATCGGCACGTTCGACGCGGCGGCGGGGCAATACACCGGACGCTGGTTCGACGAAAAGTTTTCCAGGTCTGACGCGAAGGACGGCGACGATCAGCTCAAGCCCGAGCGCATCTGGGATGTTGGCCGTGCGCAAGCACTCCGCGACAAATGTCTGGGCAAACCCGGCATTGTCACCGAGGAAAGCAAGCCGAGCACGTCGCTGTCGCCGTTGCTCTATGACTTGACGAGTTTGCAACGCGACGCCAATTCGCGGTTCGGATTCAGCGCGAAGAACACGCTGGGGCTGGCGCAGTCGCTTTACGAACGGCACAAGGTGTTGACGTATCCGCGCACCGATTCGCGCGCGTTGCCGGAGGATTACATCGGCACTGTCAAAAATGCGCTGAAGATGCTGGGCGAAACCCGTTACGCGACGTTTGCCGAAACGATTCTCAAAAATGACTGGGTGCATCCGAATAAACGCATCTTCAACAATGCCAAGGTGTCCGACCACTTCGCCATCATCCCAACCACACAGATGCCAAAGGGCTTGAGCGAGCCGGAACGAAAACTTTACGACATGGTAACGAAGCGGTTCCTCGCCATTTTTTATCCGGCGGCGGAATTTCTCGAAACCACACGCATCACACGCGTCGAAGACGAGCCGTTCAAGAGCACCGGCAAGGTCATCGTCAAACCCGGCTGGCTGACCGTTTACGGGAAGGAAGCGCAAGGTGAAGACATGAATCTGGTGCCGGTGAAGCCGAATGAAAAGGTCAACACCAGCAGCATCGAGGTGAAGCAAAACGTCACCAAACCTCCGCCACGGTACACGGAGGCGACGTTGCTGAGCGCGATGGAGGGCGCGGGCAAACTCGTGGAGGACGACGAATTACGCGAGGCGATGCGCGAGAAAGGGCTCGGCACGCCCGCCACCCGTGCCGCCATCATCGAAGGTCTGATTTACGAGAATTATATCCACCGGAACGGACGCGAGTTGCAGGCGACGGCCAAGGCGTTTTCACTGATGGAATTGCTCAACGGCCTCGACATCGCCGAACTGACCAAACCGGAACTGACCGGCGATTGGGAATTCAAACTGCACCAGATCCAGCGCCGGCAGAAAGGCCGCAACGAATTCATGTCGGAGATTGCCGACATGACGCGACACATCGTCGAGCGCGCGAAAAAATACGAGCACGACACCATCCCCGGCGACTTTGGCGTGTTGAAAACGCCGTGCCCGAAATGCGGCGGCGAAGTCCATGAGAAATACAAGCAGTTCCAATGTGTGAAGTGCGATTTTGCGATCTGGAAGACGCTGTGCGGCCGGATGTTCGAGATGGAGGAAGTCGAGAAACTCATCAGCGAAAGACAAATCGGGCCATTGCAGGGTTTCCGGAGCAAGATAGGCAAGCCGTTCGCCGCAGTGCTGAAGCTCACGCCGGAATTCAAGATGGAATTTGATTTCGGCAACGGGCCGAGAAACGAAAATGGCGAGGCCGCCGCGCCGGTGGATTTCACCGGCAAGGAACCGCTGGGCAAATGTCCGAAGTGCGGCGCCCGGGTGTTCGACGCGGGGATGAGTTACCTTTGCGAAAAGGCAACCGGCGCGGACAAGACCTGCACGTTCCGCACCGGCAAAATCATTTTGCAGCAGGAAATTTCGCCGGAGCAGGTGAAGAAATTGCTCGCCGAAGGCAAAACGGATTTGCTCAAAGGGTTTGTCTCGAAGAAAAACAACCGCAAATTTGAAGCGTTTCTGGTGATCAAAGATGGCGGGACCGTGTTTAAATTTCTGCCGCGCGAACGCAAGTCACGGTCGAGAAATGCCAAACCAAGGGAACCGCAGCCGAAGATTGATTTCACCGGCAAGGAACCGCTGGGCAAATGTCCCAAGTGTGGCGGCAAGGTGTTCGAAACCAATGGGGCCTACCTGTGTGAAAAGTCGCAAGCAGACAAGAAGCCGTGCAGATTCAGGATCAACCGCGAAATTTTGCAGCAACCGATTGAGTGGGTGCAGGCGCAAAAACTGCTGACCAACCGCAAAACCGATTTGCTCGACAAATTCATTTCCAAGTCCGGGAAACCATTCCCGGCATATCTCGTGATGGATGAGAAGGGCAAGGTCACGTTTGAATTTCCGCCGCGCACGGGCGAGGTTCAAGACTGGTCGAAATGACTGAAACCGCGCAGGCCAAACCAGCCGTCACTGACAAGTGGATTCATAAATTCCTCGCGCATCTGGCGACCGATCGTGGCGCGTCGGTTTACACGCAGCGGAATTACCGGCAGGCGTTGACGGAATTTGTCCACTGGCATCGTGAAGAACGGGGGCAGCCGTCCGCCTTCGCGGATAAATCCGCTCCGGCGCGACAAGGGCCCGTTTGGGAAAAATTGCAACGTGATGATTTCCGCGGCTATTTGCGGTTTCTTGGCCGGCAGAATTTGAGCCGCGCGGCGATTCAACTGCGGTTCTGCGCGCTGCGGACGTTCTACAAGTTTCTGATCCGGCACGGCGTCGTTGAAACATCGCCAATCAAAAATCTCTCGTTGCCGAAACAGGGCTTGCGCTTGCCGAAATATCTGACCCAACAGCAAATTCTCGATTTACTCGCTGCGCCGAAAAAACTGCTCGCCACACAAAAACGGAAAAAAGGTCCGGGCCGGCCGGTTTCGACAAGCGTGTGTTTGCGCGATATCGCAGTGCTGGAAACGATTTATTCGTGCGGACTGCGCGTGAGCGAACTGTGCGGGTTGCGCGCCGAGGATATTGATTGGAATGAACAGCTCGTCCGCGTGCGCGGCAAGGGCAAAAAGGAGCGGCTCGTGCCGATTGGCGAACCGGCGGTAAAGGCCATTCAGAATTATTGGCGGGCGCTGAAGCAGCTGCCGTCCGGCCATTCGCCGGTTTTTTTTGCAGAGACCAGGAAATCCACGCCGCTCCAACCCGTTCAGATTTCGCGGCGATTGAAACAGTATTTGGCCATCGCGGGACTGGATCCGGGTTTGACACCGCACAAGCTGCGGCACAGTTACGCGACGCACATGCTCGACGCGGGCGCGGATCTACGCAGCGTGCAGGAACTGCTTGGTCACGCACATCTTGTGACGACACAGGTTTACACGCACGTGACGACGGAGCGGTTGAAAAAGGCCTACGATGCCGCGCATCCCCGAGCGTGAAAAGTTTAGCGCTCCCGGGGTGCATTCAGAATTGATTTTTTTGAAACCAAAGGCATTATTAGGTGTCTAATCACTCAAACACTTGAAATATGAAAATATACACTTCGACTTTGGTGATTGCCGGTTTGGCAATATTATTGACGGGTTGTGAAACGCCAGAAGGCACGCCGGACAATACGGCATCAGGCGCTTTGACAGGTGGGGCTGTTGGCGCCATTTCAGGTGCTGCAATTGGTGGTCCCCGAAATGGCGGCGCGGGCGCTTTGATTGGCGCCGCGGTAGGCGCGCTTGCCGGCGGCACCATTGGACATTCAATGGATCTGGATCAGCAGGCGCGGCTGCGCGCACAGGCGCCGCAGACTTATGTCCGTGTTGATCAAGGGCAGCCATTGTCCACTACTGACATCAAAGCCTTGGCAAAAGCTGGAGTGAGCGACGACGTGATTATCAGCCAGATTCGGAATTCCCATACCATCTTTCATCTCAGCACGTCTGACATCATTGATTTGCATAGTTCCGGTGTGAACGAGAGGGTCATCGATTTCATGATTAACACGCCAAGTTTGGTCGGAGGAACTTCGCAAGCCGCGCCGGCGTCGCAGACAACCACGTATGTGACAGTGCCGCCGCCTCCTCCGCCGGTGGAAAGGGTGGTTATCGCGCCCGCACCGGGCTATGTGTGGATTGATGGCGAATGGCTATGGGACGGCAGATGGGTTTGGATGGGCGGTTATTGGGGTGTGCCGCCATATCCTCATGCAGTCTGGGTTCGGGGTACTTGGGACAGAGGATCTCACGGTTGGCACGGAACGCGTGGGCATTGGCGATAGTTTTAATTGACCAAACGGATTTCAACGATTGTCCTTCACTTTTCGGAGTGAGGAATCCTTCCGCTCCCTATCGCTTTTGCGCGCTCATTTACCCATTCTTTTGCAGTCACCGGATGAATTCCGCCTTGCCAATCAGCCACAAGCCAAGTTGAATGGGTGCCCACCGCCGGAGGCTGGGTAGCTCAGTCGGTAGAGCAGAGGACTGAAAATCCTTGTGTCGGCGGTTCAATTCCGCCCCCAGCCACCATTCTTAACTGTGAGTGCAGCAATGGTTTGAGTGATTTAGGGGTCAAAACGGACACCAAAACGGACACCAATTTGGTGTCCGGGATGAACTGTGTGTAACGGGCGATGAAGAACCCGTAACACTCTAACAGTTCGGGATCGGCTTCGTTTATCTTCGCGGTTGCGTGAAAGATCGCATGAAAACACGTTACCGCTTGATCCGGCGCGGCATCCGCAATGGGGCTTTTTACTGCGTGGACACTCTGACCGGCAAACGCGCCAGCCTGCAAACCGGCAGCGAGGAAGAAGCCCGCCAGCTAGTCGAAGCCAAGAACCAAGCCCAACGCCAGCCGGTGCTCAATCTGCAAATCGCCAAAGCGTATCTTGCGGCTGCGGATGCAAATTATATCCGCCGCACTTGGCGCGAAATCATGGTCGAGTTTGTCAAAACAAAGACCGGCAGCAACCACACGCGCTCGGAACGCGCGGTTTTGGATAAATCCTTTGATTCAATCCGCGACCTGCAATTGATTGAGACCCGCGCGGAGCATTTTTTGCAGGTTCTCGAATCAAAAAAAGTTTCAACGAACAATTATTTGCGGCGGTTTCACAATTTCGCCGTGGACATGGGCTGGCTTCCGTGGCCGGTATTGCCCAAGCGCCGTTGGCCAGCGATCCATTACAAGGAAAAGCGGGCGATCACGAGGGAGGAACACGAAACAATCATCAACCGTGAATCCAATGCCGAGATGCGCGCATTCCTTTGGTGCTGCTGGCACATTGGCGGTTCACAAAGTGACGTGGCGCATCTCAAGGCGGAAGATATTGACTGGCAAAATCAGGTGGTGAGTTTTTTCCGCTCAAAAACCGGCATTGCACAAATTATTCGATTTGGCGAATCATTCGCGGAAATTTTGCGGGGACTGCCGCAAACCGGCCAATTGTTTCCGCGTCTTGCCGCGATGGACGAGAAGCATCGGGCGAGTTTGTTTCAACTGGACTGCCGCCGGACAGGAATTAGCGGCGTGTCCTTGCACAGTTACCGTTACGCATGGGCTGAAAGGGCGAAGGTTGCTGGCTATCCAGAGCGGTTCGCACAAGAAGCATTGGGACACAGTTCAAAAGCGGTGCATCGGGCGTATGCAAAGAGAGCGCAAGTTACATTGCCACCTTTGGAGGAATACGAGAGACGGACAATTCAACCGCTCGTGTTGACGGAGATGCGAAATTAGCGCGCGGCGATTCATTGCGAACTTTGGATTTCCGCGAGTTTTTCACCTGCCAGTGCCGGACAATGGCATCCGAAGCGCGTGCCAGCCAACTAACATCGTCACGCAACTTTAAGAGTATGGCCGTGGCAAAGAACTTCGTGCCGCTGGCTGGCGGGTGTCCCAAAGGTTTGAGCAACCCGGCACTGACAAGAACGGGAATGTCATGCGGCATAAATCCGAGATACCATGCCGCTTCTTCCGCAAGCACGCGGGCGGGCGGCATCCGTAGCACACTCAAAAATTCTTTACGCTCCGGGTTCATAAACGTGTTTCCTAATACGCCTATTTTTCTCACATTTCCTGAATTCGCGTAACTTCCCAAAAGTTACTGGCTAATTTTGAGAGGGATACGCGCGGAAATAAAATTGTTAGAATAACCGTTATGTAAGAAACGCCAAGAATGTCGGCGGTTTCCTGCATTGTGAAAGCCAGCCGTGGAAGGCCGGATATTCGCTCTGTGTTTTCTGTTTGTTTCATAGACGTATTTTTCAATACGCCTATTGTTCTCACATTTTCTGAATTTGCGTAAGACCGCAAAACTACGCGCGTAAATCTACGCGCGTAATTTTAACCGGTGCGGGCAAAAACGGTTGACCGCTCTTGCTCCTTGTGCGGCTCGTTTGCTACGCTTCGCACATGGCAGAAACCGACGAGACGGCGGCAAAGACCCAGCACCCGCTCGCCGTCACCCGGACGGAACTGGTTTGGGAAGGCAAATATGACAGCGCGGGCAACCGTGTCGCGCCGCTGCGCGTGCCGTTGCCGTTTCAAACGGTCGAGACGGTCAATGAATCAACGGCAGACCGGCGGCACACGCTGGAACTGTTCGGGCAGCACCGGCAATCCGAATGGCGCAACCGGCTGATTTGGGGCGACAAGAAATATGTGCTGCCGTCGCTGCTGGCCGAGTTCGCGGGCAAGGTGAACCTGATTTACATTGACCCGCCGTTCGACACCGGCGCGGATTTTTCCTTCACCGCCAGCGTGCCGAATCATTCTGACGAGGAGGAAGACGAAGCCGCCTCCTTCACCAAAGAGCCGAGCGTCATCGAACACAAAGCCTATCGTGACACTTGGGGGCGGGGGTTAAATTCCTACATGCAGTGGTTTTACGAATCAGCCGTTCTGCTCCACGAACTTTTGGCAGATAACGGAAGCCTTTACGTGCATCTTGATTGGCACGTTAGTTTTTACGCAAAATGCGTGCTGGATGAAGTCTTCGGCATGGACAACTTCAAAAATGAAGTCATCTGGCAAAGATTCAATTACCACGCAGACGCAAAGAGATTCGGCATAGTTCACGAAGGGATTCTTTTTTACACGAAAGGCGAAAATTATATCTGGAACACTGAACGTGCCCCCCTCAAGGATTCCTACATCGAAAGTCATTTCACGCAGAAGGACGAAAATGGGAGAATCTATCGGCTGGATAATATGTTGGCGAAGGGCGATGGGCCTCCGCGCAAGTTTGGAAACAAAGTGCTGTCGCCCAAACCGGGAACACACTGGCGTTTCGGGCAGGAGACGATTGACGAGCTTTGGAAAGTCGGAAAGATCGTAATTAGCGACGGTGGCCGAGCATCCGTAAAGAGGTATCTCGACGAAATTGAAGGCGCTGTGGTGCATTCGCTTTGGACAGACATCAAACCGCTCAATTCGCAGGCAGTTGAACGTCTCGACTACCCGACGCAAAAGCCCGAAGCTCTGCTCGAACGCATCGTGAAAGCCTCATCAAACGAAGGTGACTTGGTGCTAGACAGCTTTTGCGGCAGTGGCACGACGGCGGCGGTCGCGGAGAAATTGAAACGCCGCTGGATTGCTTGTGATCTTGGCCGGTTCGCCATTCACACGGCGCGCAAGCGGTTGCTCGCCATTCCCAGCGTGCGTCCGTTTATCGTCCAAAATCTCGGCAAATACGAGCGGCAGTTGTGGCAGCAGGAGCAATTTAGAAATCAGGAAGCGGAATCCAAAGGCAAAGCAAAGGCGGAAGCACGGCAACGCAATTACATCCAGTTCATTTTGGGACTTTACCAAGCCAAGCCGTTGAATGGTTATTCGTGGCTGCATGGGGTGAAGGGCGGGCGCATGGTTCACGTCGGCGCGGTGGACGCGCCGGTGAGCGTGGGCGATGTGGCGCAAATCGCAGCGGAGTTCAAACGCGCCGTCGGCACGGGCAAGGACGCGCCCAAGACGAACGGCGTGGACGTGGTGGGCTGGGATTTCGCCTTTGAGATGAACGAAACCGCCAAGCAACAGGCGGCACTAGCGAACATTCAAATGCGGTTTCTACGTATCCCGCATGATGCGATGGACAAACGGGCGGTGGAGCAAGGCGACATTCATTTCTTTGAGCTGGCCGCGCTGTCCGTGGCAGCGAAGGCGGACAAGCGCGAAGTGGATTTGAAACTGAAGGATTTTGTAATTCCGCCCGACGACGTGCCGGAAGACGTGCGGCGCAAAGTGAAGCATTGGAGCCAGTGGATTGATTATTGGGCGGTGGATTGGGACAACAAGGGCGACACGTTCCACAACGAGTGGCAGACCTACCGCACGCGCAAAGAGCCGAAACTGGATTTGGAAACGAAGCACACTTACGACGCGCCGGGCGAATACATGGTGGTTGTGAAGGTGATTGATATTCTCGGCAACGACACGACCAAGACGGTGAAAGTGAAAGTGAAATAGCCGTGTGCCACGTCAAAAAACATCTAAAAATCTTCAGTGCTCATATCGAATGGAGCACAGCTTCAATGTTTGTGGGTTTAGGTTCGTTAGCTGTTGCGTTAGGTGCAAATCATTGGCCGTGGTGGGCTGTTTGTGTCGCTGGTTTGTTGGTGTTCATTCTGGCGATTTTCGCGGCACGCGGCGCATATACTCAAAAGTCAATTGACCGGATCGCTCAATACGAGAGAGTTTTCAAAGACCTTAAACCCGAAAGAAAATTAGCCGCCACATACCTTTTGAAAAAAGGCGGCAAGGATACCGACGTGGATGACGTGCTCGACTTTTTTGACTCACCGATTGGAAACTTGACCAATAGAGGCTACCTCGACGAAAAGTTGGTTTATGATTTTTTCTTTGAATGGATTCGCGGCTATTGGAGCGCCTGCAAAGAATATATCGAGAGTCAGTCGGATAGAACAAAATGGAATAACTTTGCAGCCCTTTACAAAACTGTCATTGAAATTCACAAGTGCGAGCCGGGGTCTGACAAAAAGGAACTTTTGACAGGCGACGACCTTCGGGAGTTTTTGGGGTGGGAACTGGAATAATCATCCGACCAACCGCTATGCCACGCAAAAAGAAAAACGATGTTGACCAACTCGGTCTGCTAGAAGCGCGAGTTTCAACCGCGCCGTGCGTGCCGGGCATCCGCGACAAAGTGAAGGCGTGGCGTGAAGGCGGATACAAGGGCGCGACGGACACGACGCGGCTTTTGTTGAATCATTGGTTTTACACCGATCACCGGCTGCCGAATGGCCTCAAGTTTCAATATCACTCCTTCCAACGCGAAGCGGTCGAGACGCTGATTTATCTCTACGAAGTAGCGAACATCCGGCGGCACAAAAATCTGGTGGAAACTTTTGCCACGCGGCGCGATTTGCGCCTGCTGCAATATGATGACTTCGCCCGTTACTGCGTGAAGATGGCGACAGGCAGCGGCAAAACCAAAGTCATGTCGCTGGTGATTGCATGGCAGTTTTTCAACGCAGTAGCGGAAGCGCGAGATGATTTTGCCAAGACGTTTTTGCTTATTGCGCCAAACGTGATTGTGTTTGAGCGATTGCGGACGGATTTTGAAGGCGGGCAGATTTTCAACACCGATCCCGTCATTCCGAACGAGCTTCGCATTTACTGGGATTTCCAGTGTTACATGCGCGGAGAAGGCGAGCGGGCGGGTTCGCTGGGCGCATTATACCTGACCAACATTCAGCAATTCTATGAACGGCATGAAATCGGCTCGGATGAACCGGACGCGCTGGCGGCGGTGCTTGGCTCAAAACCGCCCGCCGAGAAATTGACGGTGGAGGATACTGACAAGCGAATCGTTGCGCGGGGCGGCAGGGTGGCCGTGCTTAACGACGAGGCGCATCACACGCACGACGAGGAAAGCGAATGGAACAAAATCATCCGCCAATTGAATAAGGATGTTCCCAAAGGCTTGACCGCGCAGTTTGATTTCACCGCCACGCCGCGACATAGCAAGGGGCAGTTGTTTTCGTGGACGGTTTTCGATTATCCGCTGAAGCAGGCGATTTTGGACAACGTGGTGAAACGGCCATTGAAGGGCATTGCAAAGGGGATTGCGGAGCAACGGTCGGACATTGCCAGCACGCGCTATCAGGCATATCTGGCGGCGGGTGTCGAGCGATGGAAGGAATACCGTGACCTGTTGAAGACGTTCGGAAAAAAGCCGGTGTTGTTTGTGATGATGAACGGCACAGAGGAAGCCGATGACGTGGGCGACTGGTTGCAAAAGAAATATCCGTCGGAATTCGGCAGCGACAAATTACTGGTGATTCACACGGACAATTCCGGCGACGTTTCAAAGAAAGACTTGGACAAGGCGCGCAAGGTATCGCGTGAAGTGGATCACGAAACCAGTCCGGTCAATTGCATTGTCAGCGTGCTGATGTTGCGCGAAGGCTGGGACGTGCAAGGTGTCACGGTCATCGTCGGGCTGCGGCCTTACACTTCAAAGGCGAACATCCTGCCGGAGCAAACCGTCGGGCGCGGCTTGCGTTTGATGTTTCGCGGCACTGGCTCCGGTTACATCGAGCATGTGGACGTGATTGGCAATAACACGTTCATTGAGTTTGTGGAGCAGTTGGAACGTGAAGAAGAATTGCAGTTGGAAACCTTTGAAGTCGGCAAGGAAAAGGTGGTGATTGTCACCATCGCGCCGGACGAAAAGAAAAAGGACAAAGACATTCCAATTCCGGTTTTAAGCCCCGTCTTGACGCGCAAGAAATCGCTTGCGGAGGAAATTGCGGAAATGGACGTGAGTAAATTCGCGTGTCCAGTCTTGCCGCGCAAAGAAGGCGACGCGGTTGCGAAGACGTTTCGTTACGAGGGTTACGATATTATCACGCTGCAAAAGCTGATTGAGCGGCAATACAAAATCCCCGAACCGCAAACAGCGGAAGAAGTGATTGGCTATTACGCCCGTCGCATCGCGCAAGACGTGAAACTGCCGTCGCAATTTTCTGCGCTCGCGCCGAAAGTGCGTGAGTTTTTGGAAAAAAAGGCATTTGGACAGCAGGTTGACTTGAATGAACCGGCGATGTTGAAAGCGATCAGCAGTAACGTCGCGCAATACGTCACGATAAAAACTTTTGTCGAGGCGCTCCGCAAGTTGGTGCTGTCGGAACTTCAACCGCAACTGTTACACGCCGGGCGGGGGTTATCCGAAACGCCGCCGTTCCCGTGGTCGCGTCCGACAATGAGGGCGAGCAAGTGCGTTTTCAATCTTGTGCCGTGCGACAATGAATTTGAAAAAGAGTTCGCGCAATTTTTGGAAAAGGCGGACGACGTGGTGCGGTTTGCGAAATTGCCGGAACAATTCGGTTTCGCCATTGAATATACGGACAACGCGGGCAACTTCCGCCACTACGAGCCGGATTTCGTGGTGCTGACAAATGACGGCACGCATTACATTGCCGAGACAAAAGGCTTGGAGGACGTGAACGTGGCGAACAAAGACCGCGCCGCGCAGTTGTGGTGCGAAAACACGACGCGGCTCACTGGCAAATCGTGGGCTTATTTGAAGGTGCTGCAAACCGAATACAACAACCTTCAGGCGACGCAATTTTCCGACTTGCTGGTTTTGGGTGGCCGTCAACTTTTGTAATTAAAAGGTAGAAGGCGAACAAAGAAAGAATTGCCCCAGAGTCAAAGCGGGTGGATTAGACCAAATATGGGAACCACGTTCGCAGCGGTGTAAGTTATCGAAAACTAGCGGAAACCGCCGCATTCCACCAAATTCCGGCGAAAATCCGCGTCCGCGTCCACCCGGAAATGACCGGATTTAGGGCACATTTGGAACGGCGGACGGTGGAACAAACAGGGACGGCAAAAACCGAATGGATTAGAAATGCGCTACTTTCAGCAGGCTCGGAGAGTCTGCGCTTGATTTTTATTCAACGGCCTTTTTCAAGACATTTAAGAACAAGTCTGTATCGAGATAATAATTAGGGTATGCCTGTTCTATTTCCCTTAGAGAATCGCCGGAAACCAAAACAACATCCTTGCCCGCTTTTTGCGGATGACCAGTTTCAATTTTGGTATATTCTTCCGAGGCTTTTTTAAGCTCAGCTTGTCGGTATCCTGTAATTTCCATCTGTTTGGTATTGGTATCCAATAGCAGCAAAAAGTAACGAGCATTTTTAGAACGCGCCGTTTTTGTTGTAGTTATTGTAGCCCTGTATGCGTTTAATCGGCTTTCAACATCAAGTTTTCTGGCATAACCATGAAGCTCTTTTTTAAGCTCTGTATTGGTGGTTGGGGTCTTAGGACAAGGGGGACAATTTTCCCTCATTGCAACGGCAGTTCCCATTAACGTGAAAAATCGCAACCAGTCTTGTCCTTCATCCTTTGCTTGGCTTGATTTTAACGCCTGCCCAATAAATCTTCCGACCGTTTCAACTGCTGTCGCCCAAGCATGTTGTAATTTGGTTCTAATTTGAATTTCAATTTTAAGACCATTGTAAATCGTATTTCGGTCGCTTTGGTAACGGTAAATTAAATGATGGCTTCTGTATCCAGATTTTTTAGGATCGGTGATGTAATCGTCCTCGTCATCAAGCTTATGTCTAATCTCGCTGTCTTTATATGCTTGCACTAATTTTCTAACCTCAGAAACGGTATTAACTAAAGATCGGCAACCGCCAATATCTTGCATTTCTGATAATTTCAAATTACGAAACCTTCGCAATTTCAAATCTATCGAAAAAATTCTTTTGAGCCGCTGAACTGTGATGCTTTTAGGGTCTATTCGTTTCGCTTTATGATAAATACCATAACGAATTGTTCTAAGCGGGAAAACATGAGAACTGCGCCAATTATTAATTGTGGCATAAGCCTGTTCCAATTCATCGTAGGAAGAAATTCTGTCTGGGTTGATTAAGAGTTCTCCGGCACGGTCAACTTCTTCCGTTTTATATTCTGGATGCGAAAAACCCATAGATTCTAAAAAATCTAGTCCCTTCGTCTCGCATTGCGCAATCATAATTCCGCCGGAAATCTGCGTCCGCTACTGGTGTCCGCCCGGAAATAAGCTGAAATTCCTAATTTTCTGCTTTCCGTTGGCGATTTTGAGTCAGTCCGTCCAAATAATTATTCCGTCCGGTGAAAGTGTGTCATAAGCCGCCGTCTTCCGGCGGAACACCGGCGATCTTTCGGTGGAGCGGCAGCGATTTCTCGGCGGAGCACCGGGGATTTTTCGGCGACACACCGGCGATCTTTCGGTGGCGTTCCGGCGTTTCTCGGCGGCGTCGGCATCTCCGCTCCGAAAATGGCCATGTCCGGCTTGGTTTTCGGCGGAATTTTCGGCGTGTCGCGGCGATCTTTCAGTGGCGCACCGGCGGTTTCACGGCGGAGCACTGGCGGTTTCACGGCGGAGCACTGGCGGTTTCACGGCGGAGCACTGGCGGTTTCACGGCGGAGCACCGGCGGTTTCACGGCGGAGCACTGGCGGTTTCACGGCGGAGCACTGGCGGTTTCACGGCGGAGCACCGGCGGTTTCACGGCGGAACACTGGCGGTTTCACGGCGGAGCATCGGCGGTCTTTCGGCGAACAGCGACAATTTTTCGGCGTTCACCGGGGATTTTTCGGCGGAGCATCGGCAATCTTTCGGCGTTCACCGGACGGTTTTTTCGGAGTCCACCGGCGATCTTTCGGCGGAACACCGGCAGTCTTTCGGCGGAGTCCACCGGACGGTTGTTTCAAGTAAAAAAACCGACCGTCACTCGCAAATGCCGATTGACCGTCGGAACCGCTTCCCCCTAGCGCAAAGACTTTACTCGACAACTATCTCCGTCGCAACGATCCTCAATTCAATCCGTAATGCCCAAAGACCTTTATCCCAAACTCTGCCGACTCGAAACTTTGAAAGTCGCGGCCAACTACGTTTTGGATGACCAGAAGGACGACTTCGTGCCGGACATTTTCCAGCACCAAGATTATATCTACAACCTCAATGAGAATCTAACGAGACTTGCTCGCAATCTGGCGCATGGCACATATCACCCCCGTCCGTTGCGGGAAATTGACGTGCCCAAGTCTGGGCTTTCGGTTCGACCGGGTAGTTCCTTGGATATTGAAGACCACATTGTTTTTTTCGGCATTGCGTATTTGCTGGCTCCAGTCCTTGATAGAGTTCTTCCTGATAGCGTTTTCCATTTCCGTGTCCGCAAGAAAGGTGATCGCCCGCACCCGCGACAGCTTTTCCAGAATGAGCATCGGATATTACTTGCCAAGCACCTGCGAAAACGGCTGCGCATTTTTGGAGACTGGTATGAGGTTTGGCCGGAATTCATGGTTGAAGCTCAAAAGTTGTATGCGGAAAAGGGGTTCAAGTTTTTAGTTGAGTCAGACATCACGGCATATTTTGAAAATATCAATCATCCGTTACTAGCCGATGTGCTGCGACAGAATGCCCATCATCAACTGCGATTGATCAATGTGATGATGGAAATGATTTCCACATGGGCGACCCCCTCTTTCTGGGGCATCAGACCGCAGCGCGGTATTCCACAGGGCAACGAAGTATCCAGTTGGCTGGGGACATTGTTCCTTGTTCAAATGGATATGGAACTCCTAAAACTTCAACGGAGGGGCTTTATCGAATTTGTCCGTTATGTTGACGACCTCAAAGTTTTTGCCAAAGACTACAAAACCGCGCGAAAGGTCGTGTTCCTGATCAATCAACTATTGAGACAGATGCATTTGAATATGCAGACGAGCAAGACGGAGATTTTCGAGGGGGAGAAGATCGCAGCGCAACTCCGGGATGAACGCGTCGAAAAGGTGAATGAGATTCTCGATGCGTTACCTGAAGTGGACGAGAAAATCACAGAAGCACAGAAGCAAGTGGCGGTCAGTGCGGTAAAACCAATTTTTGACAAGCATTTCAGCACCACCAGCACTTTGCAGAAAACGGACATCCGCTTGTTCAAACGCGTGCTAACTGTGCTCAAGGCAGTGCGGTCGCCCATCGCTGTCGAATTCTGTTTGAAATGCATTTGGTATCAGCCCGCGTTGACAGAGAAAATTACGAAATACTTAGCCTTGTGGATGGATCGCCCAGACGTGCAGCAGGCAGTGAGAAACGCGGTGTTTGGAAATGGAGAGTTGTTTGACACGCAATATCTCTCGCTCATCCCGTTGTTTCGGCGGAGTGAAGCCCTGACGATTAAACATCGGTCAAAGCTTCTCAAAATCGGACGCAGCGAACTGCACTGGGCGGCACGAGCCGAGGCTCTATTGACATTGATGTTGCTTCCGCTTGAGGAGCAGCACTTCCGGCAATTGCGGAGACTCTATAATCGGGAATCCTTTCCCTACGTGAAGAAAGTAATTCTCGCATTGTTTCTGAAAGCGCCTCTCAAAATTAGCCAGCCAGTTTTCAAAGAAACGATCACTGAACCCGAAGAGGAAACAAACCGATTTCGTAAATTTGTTTGGTCGCTCGGCAACAGCCCGGAACTCTGCCAACCGGCGTTGAAGGCTATCGGCGAAATCGAACAAGACCCTGCCAGACTCCTTGTGTCACTGCACGGCGCTCTTCAATCTCGCAACTTGAACGTGCTGCGCCAAGTCAAACGGATCGCCGAAAAACAGGTGAAGGGAGCGACGACCGGGCTTTCGCGGGTATCGTTCATTGAGGTAAGGGACATTGCCGAGCAAAGGATCGCGCTTGTGACGAAAGCAAAACAAGAGCGGACACCAAAACGGACACCAAACGAGTCAAAAAGAGTATAAATCGGTTGAAACGATTAAGCTTGATTTCCTAATAAAATCAGGCATATTGGCTTCGCAATCGCGGGAAAACTAGGCCGATTCCGACCCTCGCCTCCAGCTCTTACTGCGTGTGCGGTAAAGAATTAGGAGGATGGTCAACCCAATGGCTAACGGTTTGGCTAACAATTTTTGCCATTCCCGAGAATTCTTTCACTCTGCCGGAATTATCCGGCGAGAATCGGATAACCGTTGGAATCAGATTCTAGATAGGATCGATGACGTATGAAAATGAAAACGCGTTATCGCCTCTTCCTTCGTCGCAAAAGTGTTTATTACGCTTTTGATGACACCACCAAAACCTTCATCAGCCTTAGCGAACCTTCACACCCGCAGTCCTGCGACTACGGGTCTTCCCTTTAACCGATTTCGGGAGACCTCCCGAAAGCCAACTGTTTTCCAAAATCAAACCGGGCGGTTTGAAGAAGCCAGACGCATGGGCCATGATTCGCCACCCTAAATCTGAGAGACGGGTTCGATTCCCGGTAGGGTCGCCATCATTTCCCCAATAAATACGCATAATTGGGGTTCTGCGCCAACTGTCCACCGTTTCAGGGGAACCTCAAAGGGCAGAAAGCTGTTGGCAACGTTCATGCTTTCCCTATGAAAGTGGATGGCATGTTGTAATAAAAATCGTAAAAGTTGTACTTCCAAGGGACAAGGTGGGATGTGGGGAATAACGCTACTTATTCTAAGCCTTGGTCTTGCCAATACACACGGAACCCAAACTGTACAACTGGGATGGGATGCTCCGCAGGATCCAACAGTCACAGGTTATTTTCTTTATTATGGTACAGCATGCAGGACGTATACTAATCAGATCGGTACAGGAACAAATACGATGACTGTGGTTTCCGGCTTGCAGGAAGGACAAACCTACTACTTTGCTGTCACTGCATATAATTCGGACGGAGTCGAGAGTGATTTTTCCAGCGAGGTTACATATATTACTCCTGGCTTCCTTAGCATGGTTGGCGGGACCAACTCCAATTTAGTCAGCATGAAATTCCCCGTGGCATGGGGTCATTGGTATGAAATTCAAGCCTCGGAAGACTTGCAAGCTTGGACAACTATTGGGCAAACAGGAGTAGCCACTTCCAATGCGTGGACTCAATTTTCAGATCCACAAGCCAGTCAATTCCCAATGCGGTTTTACAGGCTCGTTCTTCACTAAAAAGCGCGCGGGTGCCGGTAAGGGAAACCTCACAGATAACAAAACGCAAGCCAAGCCATGCCCGCAAAAGTGCAGCCCGCGCACAGAACTTCACAAACCATGAGGCGGTGCTGCCCCACCGGAAGGACAGGAGCTTGCAGGACGGGCAAATGCTCCCAGCCATCCCTCCGCCTTGCTGGCCTCCGCCCCCGGCACTCCGGTTTCAGCTTTCCTCTTTGGCCCGTGAAGTCTGGCTCCCACTTCACCGGGCCGCTTTTGATTTCATTGTGATTTCTACTTCTTGCCGCGCCGAAGTTGGACGTAGGCGGGTCTGCTTTCCCAATTTCAGCTTTTCATTTGGGCCCATGTCCCAAAAGTGAATAAAGATGTCCCTTTCAAGCAACTCAGGGAAGTCCGGGCCGCTCAGAATCCATGTCCCAATTGTGAACAAAGATGTCCCAACATGGGATAGATGTAATTCCATTACTCATGGATGATGGGCAGCGTGCAAACTTAGTTTGCAGAGAATCAGAGAATTAGACCACTCGCGTGAAGGAATGAGTTGTGGCTTGGACGTCGAGCCAAGAAGTCGCTTTCCGCGAAGGTCAAAAACTGAAAATCAGTTGAGATTACGAAAGACGTGCCTTATGAAATCACTGAAATCAATAGTTGCTGCCAGCACGGTGGGAACCATGTTGCTTCTACCTGGTAGCGCATCCGCAAACTTGGTTCTCGATGGTGGGTTTGAACAAGGGGCGGTCTCTGGACCGTTCCAGACTTATACCGCAGTCAGTACCATGGGAGGTTGGACGGTCACTGCTGGCAGCGTCGATCTCATCGGGAACTACTGGCAACCAGCGCAAGGTTCTCAGTCGGTGGATATGGCTGGTTTTTACGCCAACGGCACGATTCAGCAGCCCATCAATGGTCTTACAGCGGGTGCTTGGTACTATTTCACGTTTGATATGTCCGGCAACCCCGATGGACCGCCGACAATTAAAACCCTCGATGTTACTTTCGGCAATACCACGCAGGTATTTACTTTCGACACAACAGGGATTAGTCATGCAAACATGGGCTGGGTACTCGACTCGGGTTGGTTCCAGGCTTCGGGCAGCAGCACAGTCCTGAGCTTTACGGACGCCTCCGCCCCGCTCGCGGACGGCAGCCCGACAGCGTTCGGTGCAGTAATTGACAACGTTTCCCTCAACGCTGTTCCCGAGCCCACGACGATAATCGCGGGTGCATTGCTGCTGCTGCCGTTTGGGGCGAGCACACTCCGGATTCTGCGCAAGAACCGCACGGCATAAAAGTTGATCGAGAAAGTTTAACAATAAACAACAATAGGGCAATCGCGTGAAGGAACGAGTTGTGGCTGGGACATCGAGCCAGAAGTCATTTTCCGCGAAGGTCAAAAACTGAAAATCGGTAAACAGAAAGGCAACATATGATACGAAAGAAACTAATTGCTATCTTTGCCGTGACCACCATGGTGACGATGATACAAACAGCTCAAGCGAGTTTTATTACCACCGATACGTTGGCTGACCTAGCTAGAAGCGGCGGATCTCTCACCGTTGGCGATAAAACGTTCAGCGGGTTCAGTTGGCTAGCTTCGGACGGGACGTTGAATGCGCAAGCTGCTAACTTGTCTGTTACAGCGTCCATCGTGAACGGGATATATACCTTGGATTTTGGTGGATTTATCGCCTTATACAATACGGGTAACAGTCCTCTCCTTGGGGATCTGAAGTTAACCTACACTGTCACCGCGAATCAAGGATTAATCACGATGATTGATCAGAACTACACACCGAATGCGCTACCTTCAGGTGGCCAGATCATAATTGGCGAGACTGTCAGAAATAATGGCGGCGCAATTGTAGGCAATTCAACGCTCACGCTAAATCCGACCGATCTGAGCGATCCGCCACCGGAGGCTGGCGACAACATTTATATCAATCCTGGCGAGTCTCAGTTGTTCGTCGTAAAGGACATATTGATCGGTGCGTTAGCTGGTCAATTAGTTGGTTTGTCTGATGTCGAGCAATCGTACCATCAGGTAGTTCCAGAGCCCACGACGATAATCGCGGGTGCATTGCTGCTGCTGCCATTTGGGGCGAGCACACTGCGGATTCTGCGCAGAAATCGCACGGCATAAAAGTTGATCGAGAAAGTTTAACAATAAACAACAATATGGCAATCGTGTGAAGGAATGAGTTCTGGCTTGGACATCGAGCCAAGAAGTCGTTTTCCGCGACGGTCAAAAACTGAAAAATAAACATGGGAAGAATTATGAAAACAACGTGGAAATTAGCGGTGTTGGTTTGCTTGGGTGGTCTGGCAGTCAGCCAGGCATCCGCAAACTTGATCGTCAATGGAGACTTCCAGGCTGGGGACACAGGTTTTAGTACCGACTACACTGCGAATCAAATCGGTGTCACGGAAAACACGTACTCAGTCATCAACAATCCGATAGGATCGGCCCCGGATCGGAACCCTTATACAACTACCACACCCTATTTTGACCATACACTAGGCACCGAAGCTGGACTCATGATGGCCGTCAACGGGGCGGGCGACTCCACCAAGTTGGTCTGGGGCCAAACGGTGAGTGGTCTGACAATCGGTCAGCAGTATGAGTTCAGCCTGTGGTTGTCGAGTTGGGATAATGCCAGCCCAGCTATTCTCGATGTCCAGATCGACAATGCGACACAAGCCACCCTCAATGCTCCCGCTACACCTGGCGTTTGGGTAAACCACAGCTTCTTATGGACGGCCACCTCCACTTCTGCTGCGTTTGCCGCGATCTATGACAATAATACTGTTGCTCAGGGAAACGACTTCGCCTTGGATGACCTCTCCCTGGTTGCGGTCCCAGAGCCGACCACGATAATCGCGGGCGCATTGCTGCTGCTGCCGTTTGGGGCGAGCACGCTGCGGATTTTGCGCAAGAACCGCATGGCATAAAAGTTAGTAATAAGTAATAAAACTATGCTTTCATTCCCGGTGGAGAACGCCGCTAATCGGCAAGTAAACCAAATCTGTGGCGTAAAGAAATACATGAACCAGAGGTCAATAATGAGAAAATCAAAACGAGCAATTCAAACGCTGGAATTCGCGTTGGTGGTGGCGTGTTCCATATCCGCGGCCAGTGCTTCCGTGACTTATCAGATAAACAACGGAGGTTTGGAGTCGTTTAACGTCGCAATCGATGGCAACTCGATAAATGGAGCTCTTGCCGGGGGTATCCTGATCAATAAAATGTCCGGTGACGCCTCACTGCCTTCCAGCTATGTCACTGTTTGCACGGACATAGAGGGCACTTTATATCTCGGCCAAAGCTACGAATACGCCACGCCGGTGACTCCCTTCAGCGGCCAGTCCGGAGTCAATCCCCAATGGGGGACCGGCGCCAACAGCGCAGCCGAGGCAATTCAAAACGCGGCTCATCTCTTCTACACCTATGGTCAACTCACGGGCACTGGCCTCGGCGGCACTACCGAGCAGAAGGCAGCTTTGCAGTTGGCTGTTTGGGAGGCGCTATACGATACGACTGCTTCCGGCAGCGTTACCGGAACACGGTTTACTGTGAGCGGCGGCGACGCAACTGCGATTGCCTTGGCGAGCAGTTGGCTTTCGGGTCTGGATGGCAGTTACGGTTTAAAAGGCTACCTCCTTTATCCCACTCAGTTAAGCGGAGTAAATGCCGATGGTGAGCCTCCGCAAGAGTTGTTGATCGCTATTTCTGTTGTTCCTGGGATAGTGACTGCTCCTGTTCCTGAGCCCACGACGGTGATTGCTGGCGCGCTGCTGCTGCTCCCGTTTGCGGCGAGCACCTTCCGGATTCTCCGCAAAAAGCGCATGGCATAAAAGTTAGTAATAAATCAACTAGAACGAGAAACATGAAGAAGTTTTGCATGGTTTTAAGTTTGGCAGGGGTGATGGCGGTACCCAACCTGTTCGCCTCAATGAGGGTTATATTGATTGATGACACGTCGCAGTATAGTTACGCTAATGGTGGCGAATTCAGAGCCGTGGGTAATTCAGGTTTGGATAGCATTGTCAATTGGAACGCTTACTCAACGACAACAAAGGGCGCAATAAGCGCTGCAGATGGCTCTTCTTGGGGGGGCAGTTCCGTCTCAGTGGGTCAGGCTTATTTTCAGACCTTCTGCGTTGAATACAACGAGGAGTTTACTCCCGGTACGTCTTACGGTGTTGGGGTTAGCCAGAATGCCATGTATGGGAATCAACCACCCAACGGAGACCCAATCTCAATCGGCACCGCTTGGCTCTACAGTCAGTTTGCTGCCGGCACATTGAGTGGTTATAACTATACTTATGGCGGCGGTCGCCAAAGCTCAACTTCGGCCGGCGCGTTGCAACAAGCGATTTGGTGGCTTGAGGCTGAACCCAACGGCGTGAGAGACAGCTTTATCAATACTGCCGAAGATGCGTTGTACGGTGCCCATGGCACCGCTCAGGATCTCCTCATTGTGGGCAACGCCAATGGAGCATATGGTGTAGATGTCTTGAACTTGGGTGCCCCTGGTACGGTTCAGGATCAGTTGGTTATTGTTGTTCCTGAGCCTACGACGGTGGTTGCGGGCGCCTTGTTGCTGCTGCCGTTTGGGGCGAGCACGCTCCGGATTCTCCGCAAGAAACACGCGGTACAATAGTTGAGTCCCTCAGGGTTGGTCATTCAGATCCGTTTGGTTTTTCCCAACGGTTTAACCCAAAAAGGTTGCGGGACGGTCCACGGCTGGCTGGGAGGAAAAAGAGAGAAGCAACCTTGCGGAGATGAGCTTGTGAGTTGGAACGATGCAGTTCGATTTGGAGACCGCGAATGTTGCGTCCGCAATTACCCGCATCCAGGCCCGGAAACATTTTAGTTCAAGCCAACAGAACCATTCAGTTCTTTATCTTTGGGTGCTGTATCAGTTTGAAAAAGTGGCCCAGTCGTCGCGTCCATAAAACTCAACACCCCAACAGACCAAAGGCCTGCGCTACTTTCCAATTCGCGCCAAATTGATACAATACCTGTCTTTGCGGAAGTTTGACCCGGCGGGACGCCGTGCAGCAACCGGGACGGTCGCACTCCCGGTTTCAACCGGTTTTCAGGGCATCAGAAGAAGAATTCGATAAAACCGTTGCCGGTCCGGCCCCATGGCATCGAACGTCATCATTATTGGATTGGTTGCAGTGAGAGAGTTGTTCAAATTGTTCCAAATGGTCTGGTCTAAATTGGTTTTGTACAGCATCTGGTAACTCTGTCCCACCGTTGCGCTCCAAGTCAGCGTCAGCGTCGTGCCAACCTTTGTCACTGTCTGGAATCTCGGCGGCGGAACGATGACACTGAGCCGGAAAGCCGTGCCGTATCCATTCGTGCCACCGTGGGTCGTCGTGCCGTAGAAATTGCCGTCAGCACTTTGCACCAGTCCGGCTTCAGGAGAGGCGCCATTCGTGCCATCGAACGATACCAGCGTCGTGAGTGTTCCATTGGTTCCCAGCTTGAACACTGTGCCGCAGCCCAGACCCGATAGATTGGTGTAAGCGCCGCCAGCCGAGGTGGTGCCGTAAAAATTGCCGTCCGAAGCCTGAATGACGCCGGCCTGGGGATAAGCGCCATTCGTATTGCCGAATGACACCAGTGTCGTGAGTGTGCCGTTGGTCGCGAACTCGAATACCGTGCCGTAACCGTTGGTGCCTCCATTAAATGTCGTTCCATAGAAACTACCGTCCGCGCCTTGGACAAGTCCAGCATAGGGATTGGCACCGTCGTTGGTCCCGGTGAATGAATACAATGAGGTAAATGTCCCGTTGGTCGTCAGTTTGAATATCGTGCCGTGCCCGTTCGTGCCACCCTGGTAGGTCGTGCCATAAAGACTGCCATCGTTTCCCTGCACCAGCCCGGCGTATGGACTGTTGCCGCCATTACCACTGATATTAAACGAAACCAAAGTCGTAAGGGTTTGGTTCGTCAATAGTTGAAACACCGTGCCGCCAGAGTTCGTACCGCCGATGGCGGTCGTGCCGTAGAAATTGCCGTCCTGACCCTGTATCAGTCCCGCTTTCGGATAACCACCAGTGCTAATAATGGCAAAAGTGACCAGCGTCGTCAGCGTGCCATTGGTGGTGAGCTGAAATATAGTGCCGGCGTTGTTGCTGCCGCCATTGTAAGTCGTGCCATAAAAACTGCCGTCCGCACCCTGGACCAGTCCGGCACGGGGACCTGCGCCATTGGTGCTGTTGAATGAAACCAGATTGGTAAGAGTCCCCAATGGAGTCATTTGAAATACGGTGCCGTAGCCTCCTGGACCGTCGGAGGCTGTAGTGCCATAGAAATTGCCATCCTTCGCCTGTACCAGTCCAGCACTGGGAAAAGCGCCATTTGTGGTATTGAATGAAACCAAGGTGGTGAGGGAAACACCAGCCTCCACGCGAGGGAGAATCAGCCACACGGCAGCGATGCCAACTATCAGAACTCGGGTCGGTTTGATCATTTGAATCTCTCGTGTTGGCGTTTAAGCATCCACTGGGGGGGCGGGACATCGTATTTCAAACCTTCCAATGTTCCAGACATGGCGATAGTGCCACAAAAGCTCAAAATGGCAAGGTTATTCGAGTCTTTTGTCCTGTTTGTGAATGCGGAAGTCCCAGAATTGACAGGAATGATTTGTCATAAGGCTCAGTCAGCGCACAGAACACGGAGCTGTTGATTCCCGATCAAGACTTGGTTGGCCTTCGGTTCAGAAAGAGCCCTGCCCTGAGAGCCAGGCTGTTTGCCAAAGCGACTGCGCATTAAAAACATCGACACCACGATACGTCGAACTTCGAAGCAGAGCCGGATGCATAGTCTATCGAAGTTTGAGGTTGGTGGTTGTCCTCGGGTTTTCACGAGATGAATAGAGACTCCTGTTTTTGGATGAGATCCAGGTCACATTAACACCCCGCAACAGCAGGGTGTTAATCCGAAGGAATTATCTGAAGAAAAAATCTGCGTCTATTCGTGTTCATCCGTGGTTAAAAACGCTTGATCCGTCCCCCTCGCACAAACATGCAAGTTCAGATTGACATCGGGGGCCTGCTCCCGAATTCTTCGCCCCGTGTCAGAACTGCGTTGGTTCGTGGCCCATACCAGACCGCGACGGGAGAAAAAGCTTGTCGAGTACTGCCAGCGACACGGCATCGCAGCGACGCTCCCTTGCTACAAGTCCGCGCATAAGTATCGCGGCAAGACGGTCGTGTTCCAGAAGCCGCTCTTCCCCGGTTATGTCTTTCTTCAACTTCAACCCGGACAGAAGAATTCTGTCCGCCAAAACGACCATGTCGCCAATCTTCTCGACGTGTTCGATCAGGAAACGCTTCGCCGGCAGTTGGAAGATATTCTCCTGGCTTTGGAAACGGATTTGGAAGTGCGTCTGGCCCCGTCCATCGGCGAGGGTATGCGCGTGCGCATCAAAGCCGGACCGCTGCGAGGCGTCGAGGGCTGGGTCGAGCATCGTTACGGCAGGACCACCGTGTTGCTGCGCCTCGACTTCATCAGTCAGGCGGCAGCAGTCAAGCTCGACGCCGACCTGCTCGAACCGACCTGAGCGAGCGGAACGGATGGAAAATGCTGAAACCTGAAACCTGAAAGCTGAAATCCCATGGATCACCACGAAAACCGCGCCAAATACACGGAAAGTGGGAACAGAAGTGGGCTCTTCAGCCTTTAGCCTTCAGCCTTTCCCCCGCCCTCCGGCACTCCGAGCCGCTGAAAATGTCGAGCAATTGTTCCATCAAGTTCCAGAGCCCACGACGATGATCGCCGGTGCGTTGCTGCTGCTCCCGTTTGGGGCGAGCACGCTTCGGATTCTCCGGAAGCAGAACCGGGCGGCATAATTGCTGACGAAATCAGTTGCTAACAAAACAGGCCGGTCTTGAAGACCGGCCTGATTCTTTTTTTTGGGGGGGGTGAGCTTCGGCAGCGGAGTTGAACAACAAAGTCACGAAGCCACAGCGCAGCAGAGCCGCAACCAAACGGAAACGCTTTCAACGCAGAGACGCCGAGGACGCAGAGAGCCGCAGAGCTTTTTCTTTAACCACGGACCCAGGCTTCGCCGAGGCGAGTGGACACGGATAAACACGGATAGCTTCCGATTGCGAGAACGACAACGAGGACAAAAACGTCAGGGGAAAGGCGGTTTTTTAACCCCCTTAACGCCACAAGCCCTGAGCACCCGCAGCGCTCAGGGCTTGTGTGTTGATCAATCTTCTGTCTATTTCCAAATACAAGTACGAGCACCGGGGGGGACGCCCGGTTAACCCGCAGGCGAGGACGCCTGCGCTACATTCCGCCCGCTGCCCGGTCAAAGAGTTTTTTCTCCTCGGGCAGCAGGCGCGCCTTGGAAGCAAGTTCGAGGTAGGTCTTCGCCTTGGCGCCGTTGCCCGTCGCCTTCAGAATGAGGCCGTAGTAACCCGCAATTGAAGGGTTCTTAAGCTCCTGCGGCTTGAGCCGTTCGATTACTTTGAGCGCCTCGGCGTCTTTCTTCTGCATGTGGAGGGAAACCGCGTACGTGGAAACGTAGGCCGCGTTGGTGGGAATCTTCTCGTACACTTCACGCGCCAACTCGTGCGGTTTCAGTTCCTGTGCGTCCAGGAGGAGCGCCGTCATGGCGAGGTTGTTCTTCATCGCAAGGTCTGACGGCGACCGCTTCAGTGCCTGGCTGTAAAGCATCATCAAAGACCGCGTCCGGCCATCGACAAACAACGCCTGGTTGAGCGCCCCGAAGGCCCATTTCTCACCGGGATACTGATTGACGATGGTCCAGAGGAGGTCCTCCCCTTCGCTCTGCCAGTTCCATTGTGCGGCCAGGCGCAGGAGCATAATCAGGCTTCCCTTCTGGCCATTGGCGGCTTTCAACGCCTGTTCCCACTCCGCTTTCGCCGCGGCGCTCAAGTCCTGTCCGCGCAGGGCGCGGGTCTGGAAGGCGTGCCGGACGAACTCCAACTCGGCCCAATTCTGTTGCTCAAGAGAGACTTGGAGTCCGCGCCAATCCCGAAGCATCGCGTAGCACTCGGCGGCCAACAGCGCCACCGGCTGATTGGTCTGCGTGTTCTTGGGCAGGCTCCGCAGCCAAGCCAGCGTTTCTGCAGGGCCAATCCTGGCCATTTGCCACATGCTCAGTTCATAAATCTTTGCCGTGTTCGTCCCAGCCTCGCGCTGAAAGGCGGCCAGCGCCGGTTGGAATTCGGCATTTTGGCTTTCCTTCAGCACATCCAGCCGCAAGAGCCGGTCGCTGAAAGCCGAGTTGGTCTGTTCCACCAAATCCCTGGACAAAGCCAAAGCCGCATTCGTCTTCCTGGAGCCAATGGCGTCAACAACGAGTTCGCGCAGGGCCTGGCAGCGCAAGGCGGGGCTGGATGAAGAAATGCGCGTGAGCGTGGCGCGCGCTTCGGCCCTGGCCGGCTCATTGGTACTGTGGAGGCGCACGACAGCCAGGTTCAATTGCGGAACCGGGTTGGTTGGCTCAAGCCGGGCGGCTTCAAGAAATTGCGCCTCGGCATCAGCAGACTGATTCGCGGCGGCGGCCACGGCACCAACAATGTTGTGGTAGGCGGCGGTTTTCCTGCCGGCCTGGTCCACTCCTTCCAAAGCATTGGTGGCGACCATGTAATCGTGGAACATCATGGCGGTCTGGGCCAGTGCCAGCCGATCATCCAACGAGCGTGGATTGAGTTCGACCACGCGGCTGCGCCAAAGCAGAGCGCTGGGCGAGCGGCCGGCCTCCAGCAACGCGGCCATCATCCGGGAGGCTTCCAGATTCTGGGGATTGGAGCGCAAGACCTGCTGCACGCAGAGCAACACATTTCGACCGTCCCCCTTGGCGGCGAAGGTGCGCGCGAGGCTCATTATACGATTCTGTTTCCAGACTTTGTAGCCGCGATAACCGGCGTACCCCGCCAGTAAGGCCACTGTGCAGCACAAGAAGAGTATTATCAGCTTACGCATATTATTTTGATGTATATACTATTTTGATGTGTGATTGAGAATGATTATTTGGACTGTTGAAATGGGGACCGAGGAAGAGAAGGGAAAAAGCTGAAAGCTGAAAACTGAAAACTGAAATTCATTTTTGCTTTCTGTTTTCTACTTTCCTCTCCGGCGCTTGATCCACGGTCGGTGCCGGGGATCCTTGGAGGCTCTGGCCGTCCAGCTTCCGTTCGCCGAAGCACCACTCGCTCAAGTGCAGGCCATGTTTGAGCGCCAGCTCTTGAACGGCCGCCAGCGCGGCCGGCGGAAGGGTGGCGGTGATGACGATGCCGGTAATGCGGTGTCGCGCGATGAGGTGCGGCAAATCCTTTATTCCCCCCAGCACGAGGTAGCCATACACCCATTGGGAATGCAGCGACGGTTCGTCGTCGAGCAGCCCGACAACGGCGCGTCCGTCGTAGCTTTTCGAATTGCTAAAGCCACGCTCTTTCAGAAAGAGCTGGCAACGCCCGCCCGCCCCGTAAAGCACCACGCGCTCCCCCTGCGCCGGCTCGTCGCTCTTGCTTCTGAGATAGATCACAAGCTCTTCGACCACGCGATAGAACATCCGCATGCCGAGGATGGCCGGATAACTCAGCGCACCCATCACCAGGGCCCTCACGAGCCACTTTGGAATGTCCGAGGGCTCAATGAGCATGGCTATGCCCAGGCTGATGAACAGCCCGAGCAGCAGCAGAGATACGAGCATGAGCGCGTCAAGCACACGCGCCCGGGTCCAGACGGTTAAGTAGATACGGGACGCGGCGAGTAGGGAGAAGGTCGGGGTAACCCAAACCGGCAAGTCGAGGAACCAATAATGCCAGAAATTGGGGCGCGGCGGCTCGAATGCCCACATGGCGACTGCGAGAGACCCGGCCAGCCACACCATGTCCCAGACTGGGTAGCACAGGGATTTGAAGGTGGCATGGGTCGGGCGACGCAGCCCGGTTAGCACCGCCCTGCCGGTATCGCGCAATTCGATGATCGCCAGGTGGCGCATGAGGACATAGACCCCCGCCAGCAAGGCGAGCAGGAAGATTCCTGCGGCATGGGACTCGAAGGTGGTAATCAGCAGGCCGAAGACCACCAACACGCCATTCAACACACAAAGAACGGTGGCCACCCGGCGAGTGCTCAAGCCGGATTTGAGCAGCCGATGGTGCAGATGCTCCAGGTCCGGCTGCATGATGCCGCCGGGCTTTGCAGTTGCGCCCGGCTGGCTGCCGCTCAGCCATAGCCGCACGGACCTTCGCCAAATGGCAAGCAATGCGTCATAGATCGGCACCCCCAGCACCAGCATCGGGATCGTCAGGGAGAGGATGAAGGTGCTCTTGGTGAACGTCTGCAGCGAAATGACCCCCAGCATGAACCCAAGGAACATGCTGCCGGTATCGCCCAGGAAGATGCTTGCCGGGTAGAAGTTGTAACGCAGAAAGCCGAGGCACGCACCGATAAGGCCCAGCAGCACCAGGACATTGGCCGGCATATGCCCGAGCAGGAAGATTCCGCAGAGCCCTGTCGCCGAAATGATCGCCAGGCCCGAGGCCAGACCGTCCAGTCCGTCGATCAGGTTGAAGGCGTTGATTATGGCCACCAGCCAAAATATCACGAGGACACAGTCAAGGAACCACGGCAGTTCAAAACCCAGGATCGTGCCGAACCTTGCCCCCGAAAGGCACATCAACAACGCCGCCAATGCCTGGCCGCCCAGTTTCACCCAGGGGCGCAGACCGCGGATATCATCCACCAGCCCGACGGCCAACAGGACCAGCGAGGCGAGTGTGAAATCTTGCCACCAATGCAGGTCCAGCCCTCCGGCCAACTTGGGCCAGGGAAAGACCAGCGCCATCATGCAGGCGGCCTGCACGCCGATAATGACCGCGAGCCCCCCGCCGCGAGCTGTGGGGTGCTTGTGAGGGCGGCGCTCGTTCGGAAGGTCCACGACACCGAACCGGCAAGCCGCCGCCCGGACCAACGGGGTGAAGAGATAGGTCACCACCAAGCCGGTCAGGAACACCGCGATGTATTTATCCAAATCGCCGAACATAATTCAGTTTTCAGCTTTTCCTCCCCGTCCGCAAATTTCAGTTTTCAGCTTTTCCCCACCGCTTTCAGCGTTTCAGCATTTTCCAAGTGGTCCGTGGTCAGTTCCCGCCCGCTGATTCCAGCACTTTCACGAGTTGCGGAAGGAGCGTCTCCTTGGAAAACCGGTCGGCGAGCGGCAGGCACCGTTCCCGGGTTGTTTCAGACACGCTTTCCTTCAACCTCAGAATGTTTTGAATCGCCTGGTCAACCGCGCCATGTTTGACCCGGCCAAATGGCAGGTGACCGTTGAGTTGCTGCAGGATCTCTGAAATGTGGCTCGGTTCGGGACCGACATACAACAGGGCCGCCCCGATTCGCAGGATATTGTAAATTTTGCAGGGATGCACGAGGCCGACGAACGGATCGCCCATTACCACCAAATGCAGATCGGCCGCCGAGAGGGAGCCAGCCAATTCCTCCAGAGGCTGGTAGGGCAGGCACAAGACATTGGATAGCCGATGTTCTTTCGCGAACTGCCTGACACGGGAGAACTCAGTTCCACCCCCCACAAAACAAAACGCAATATCGTTGCTGGAAGCCAGCTTCTCTGCAGTTGCCAGCACCGTATCCAGTGGGTGACAGGGACTGTGGTTCCCGGAGTACATGACCACAAACTTGTCTTCCAGGTTGTGGGCCTTGCGAAAACGAGCTCGTCCCTCGGCGTCAAAGCGGACCCCGGAATCATGCGACCAGGGCGGTATGACAACGATTCTTCCGGCATCAATTCCTTTGTCTAAAATGCGTTTTTGCATAAACCGGTCGAGCACGACTATTTTTGCAGCGTGACGCAGGCTGAACCGGGAACAACGCTCGAGCCAATTCGCGGCCAACGAACCGGGCCGCAGCCATCCGGCTGCCAACGCCTCATCAGGGTTCAAGTCCATGATCCAATAACAAAACCGCCAATTGCGCAGGCGCGCAAACCAGGCGCCGATAAATGAGATCAGCGGCGGTGAGGTCATAGCCACCACGAGATCTTGCCTGGGAAGCAGGCACAACTGCCAACAGGCGGACAGGATGAAACTCGTAAAGTCAGCAGTTCGTCTCCATTTCGCCCCCTTGCCAAAGCCTGTGCTGAAAAGACGATGAACTCGAATGCCCCGCCAGATTTCCTTTTTTGGGAAGATTTTTTTGGGATTATCATACGCACGCCGGCTCGTAATCACCGTGACTTCATGACCGCGCTCGACCAACTCCAAGGCGAGATCCGTAAGGTGCTGCCCGCTTGACACCACGTCCGGATGAAATGCCTGGTTAATGAATGTAATTCGCATCGGTCGTGACCTCTGTCATCTGCTCTCTGATTTCAGCTTTCAGCGTTTCAGTATTCCCCAAGTTGTCAGCGTGTCAGCGTCTTATATGCCTCCACCTTGATCATTTTTCCCAGTTGACGCACCAGAGCCGCCTTTGCCTGCTCGGAATCCTCACAGCCGGAGATGATAATTTCCAAAACCTTTTGGCCCTTGTTGCCCCGGCCCGCCCATATCGCACGTATGAGATTGAAGCGCGCTGATTCATGCTGCACGTAAGCACTTTCATCAACTCCGGCTTCCCACCGGCATTGGAATACCTGGAGCGCATTTCCCGGGCCTCCAAACACATAATGGCGCATCGGCAATTCGATACCGTTGACCTTTACCACCATCAACTCCGGGCCTGATGTCATCTCCCAGCCCGCGGCCGGCATACACGCCTCAGGCGTGTGCCGTTTGGCCAGGTAGCCTGCTACTCGACCCGGGAACCAGTTGAAGTAAAATGCCTGCCATTGCGTCCCGTCGGCTTCCTGCCATTCACCCTGTTTCTCTTCGTCAAAGCGCAACAGATACTTCTCCTTCTCCCCGACCGGCAGTGTTCTGAAAGTGGGGTTGCCCTCGGGAAAAACCACGGACCAACTCGGACCCGGATTGAAGTACACCTCCCGGCTGCGATACCAGATTTGGACACTGGCTTCCACGATGAATAACCAGACTAACAGGGCAAAGGCAAGACGACTGACCGCTGGGAAGGGACTACTGACTACTGACCATTGACCACTGACTGCCGACTTCTGAGTTCTGACTCCTGACTCCTGACCACTGACCTCTGCCTTCTGACTTCTGACTTCTGGCTTCTTCCTTCTCAGCAGCAGCGCCAGTCCCCAGAGCCCCAGCGTGCAAAGTATCGTGATCGTGATTCCCGCCGGATCATGGTACTGGGAAATGGCGGCCACACCTTTTTTTGCGGCGACCAGCGTCAGCAGAGACATGCGGCATATATTAAATGCCATGGAAAATACAAACCCCACCGGAATCAGCAGCCAGCGGCGCCCGGCGCTCAAGCGATAAAATTCGCCGAAGAAAAGGGATATCATCAGGCTGCTTTGAAACGATCGAATGCCACTGCAGGCTTCATCAATTCCCACCATGCCGGTGGCTACTTCAATCACGTTGCCGTGGGCCAGCGCGGGCACGCCCACCCATCCGAGCAACTCGATCACGATGGCAGCGCTCGCACGCGTCAGATTTTGAATGATTGGGGTTTCGATGAGCGTTGGCCAGGGTATGGCAACGAAAAAGAAGCAAATTGGAAACGCCAACTGCCTCAGCCAGCCTCGTCCCTTGCCCACATAAATGGCGCAGAGTGTCAACCCAATGGCTATCACCCCGAGCGACCATTGAATCGGGCGCCATTCCGGGGTGGCGGCTTCGATCAAGCGGGTTGGCAGGTAGAGAAAGGCCAGAAGGCCGAATAAAAGAACCACTGACCACGGACTTTTTAAAAAGCTGAGATACTGAAAGCTGAAAGCTTCCGCCGCCGCTTCGCTCTGGCGCGACATGGAAAGCTGAAATTGATTTCTGTTTTGCGGAAACGCCTGCCAGCGGCGGATGAACAGGCCGAGGCAAAGAAAAGGAACCACCCAGCCGTAGCCATATTGCGGATTGGTCGTCCACTCCAGCCGCAAGTTGTTGATCAGGCGGAACCAGAGGTAGGCGAGAGGCAATAATACGATGACCCACTTCAGCACAAGAGGAGAAAAAAGAATGGCAGAATTGACCTCCTGATCGGCGGTAGTAGCGGGGACTGGTTGTTTTGGTACGGGCATGGGAAAAGAGTTTCGAACTGCTTCTGCTTGATTACTGGGATGTCTTCCCCGACGAAATGATTCGCTGCCTCACCAACACCGCCGGATTGCCTTGATAAATGCCCCAAGGCTCTAACTTCTTGGTCGCTACTGAACCGGCGGTCAAAACCGCGTGATTGCCCACCGTTACCCCCGGCCCCACCCAGCAAGCAGCGCAAAGCCAAGCCCCATCCTCGACCGTGACTGGCTTGACGATCAAGTCGAAGGACGGCAGCTTGTAATTGTGGCTGCCGGTGCAGAGAAAGGCGCGCTGCGAAATGCACACGTTGTTCCCGATGGTGATTCGCTCTAGATTCAACAACCAGCATTCCTCGCCCAGCCAGACATGATCGCCCACAGTGAGTTTCCAAGGAAACGTGATGGTAACACGCGGCTTGATGGTCACGCCGTGACCGATTTTCGCGCCAAAAGCCCGGAGCACGGCGCATTTCAATCCCGACAATTTGAACGGACAAAGCCGGAACAGGAGCAGACTCGCCAGAATCCAGAAACCTTCCTTCAACGGCCCCGCGCCCCGGTTAAAATCGCCGGTGGAAAATTTTAAGAGATCTACTTTCATAAAAAATCTGAAACGCTGAAACACCAAACCAAAATCTGAAATTAATTTCTGCTTTGGTCTCCTATTTCAGTTTTTCGCTTTCAGCTTCTCCACAATCATGTTCAAAACACGCGCCGATTCACGCCCTTCCTCGGCAGGCACCGGCGATTCCGTTCCGTTAATAATGCTGTCTGCGAATCCACCGATAATAAAATCATGCGTTGAGCGCAGGGAACCCGTGGTATAACGGAGACCGCTCACGGCCAGGTTTTTCAAGAGCTGTCCCGTCTCGCTCAGGAGAGACATGCCGATAGGCACAGGTTTGAGGCGTTCGCGCCGATATTTCACCAGGCTCATCGCTTCAAGATCAACCAACAGTGTCGCGTTTTCTCCTAAAATTTCCACGCGCGCCATCCATTGTTTCGTTGCGTAGGACAGCGTCACTGAACTCACAGCCTTTCCCCCGACCAGGTCAATGCGATAATCCTCAAACGGCGACCACGGGTAATCCATCAGCTTCATCGCGTTGACCGAGACATGGCGGATTGGATTGATGAACGCGAGCGTCATGTAGATGATATGGGGGCCGGTTTCGCCTATCACGCCACCGGGTAATTTGTTCGCCCAATGCTCCGGTTTGGACGTGATGTAATCCGTTGGTGTCGAAAGAAAAATACGCATGCCACGGAACGTGCCGATGGCTCCTTCGCGAACAAGTTTCCGCGCCTCGATGAACGGGTAGTAAAACAAATCACTGTGGGCCACACAGACCGTGACCTTGTTTTCGCGGGCGGCGGCGATGATGGCGTCACATTCCTCCACGGATTGCGCCATTGGTTTTTCAATGAGCACATTGCTGCCCGCCTGCATGACTTGAATGGCAAGCTTCGCGTGCGTCTTCGGCGGCGTGCAAATATCCACAATGTCCGGCTTTTCCTTGGCCAGCATCTCGCCTACGTCGGCGTATGCCGTCGGGATGCCGGCGGCAGATGCAGCTTGCCGCGCGGCCTCAATGTTCACGTCACAAAGGGCGGCCAGATGAACCTTGTCACGATGCCGGTGAAAGGCGGGGATATGTTTTAGTTTGGCGATTAATCCCGATCCGATAATAGCGGCTTTCAGTTGGCTCATAGTCTGGATGGTTCGTTGCGCTGGCAATTGTGTTCTTTACGAAAGAGTATGCAACAAGTTCGATCTAAAAATGTCAACTGCGCGTATTTATGGTTGACCTGACCGCCCGCAACTTGCCGTTGGCTTCCCGCTCCAACGCTTTGACAGGCTCAATAATAACTTTCAGTTGTGGGCTTATCCACCGGGCCACCAAACGACGCAACTCCTCTTCATCTGATTTCTTGTAGTCAGGAGTGATCACTACCTTAATGATAATCTCACCCAGTGCGCACTGGCACACTTGGGCTTCACGAATCGAGTGCGTGTCCTTGAAGATGTAGTCGAAGCGCATGATGCGCCTTCCTTCAGGTGTCAGGACATAGTCTTCCGACCGGCCGTCAATCGCGAGAATCACTGCGCTCTTCCTCCCGCACGCACAACGGAATTCAGGCGACTCCCAGGTGGCAGAGTCACCGACCCGATAGCGTATAAGCGGCATGGCTTTCCTTGAGAAACCCGTGGTAATTATGTTACCTCGCGTGTGGTTATTCCCTACATCTTCTGGCTGGCTGCACTCCAGGTGTCCAAATTCAAAGTCTTCGTGGTAGCAGTTCTGCTTGCAGCGCGAAGCGTTGCCAGCTCCTTCGGTAAAACCGTATTCATCGGTAATGATTGCCCCGGTCCACTCTTCCAGTAAACGTCCTTGCAATTCCTGGACCGCTTCAGCCCCGGCGAAAATCACCTTTGGTCGGCTTCGGGGATCAAGCGCCAACTTCTTCTCCAACGCCAACCGCGCCACCTCCGAAATGATGCTGGGATAACCCGAGTAGAACTTCGGAATAATGCTGTTCAGAAATGAAACAACATCGCGAATCTTGCTCGGTGTTATGTGGTGCATATTCACCACATACTGGTTCTGGGGTTTCACATAGCGCCAATAAGGTGGTTTCTGTTGATCGATCGGCACGATGGGCTTGCCTGTGAAGTTTACATGCAGGTCTCCTGGCGCGCAGTCAAAACGCAACCGATGGCGCCACCAGACTGCCCATTGAAATGCAATTTCGTCTCTGTCTGCATAGAGATGAAGGCTGGTCCCAGTGGTGCCGCTGGTATGGCGCTCAACCAGTTTCTGCCGCCTATACGCCGAAGATACAAGATCCTTGGAGTGTGCCCGAATATCGTCCTTGGTTAGAATGGGTATCTTGTCCAGATCTGCCACACCTTTAATATCACTTGGTTTTAGGCGACGGGAACCAAACAGATTACGGTAATAGGGGACTGTATCGTAGGCATGTTTGACAATGCTTTTAATTTGGTCGTCTTTGTAGGCCAATATTTCAGATGCGGACCAGAATTCGCTTTCACGAAGCCAGGCAAGTCTCTTGTCAAATGACTCGGAGAAACGGATGCGGCGTTCACGCGAGCCGTAGTAGGAACACGCCAGATTCTGTGCCCAAATTGGCAGAAATGGATAGATTCGCTCTGCGATGCTCATAAATGTGATAGCCCTCTGTTCTTCGCCGGTTGGATTGTCAATTCGACGGCATGACTGGTCACACCAGCCTCGCGATTTTATTCACGCACGCCATTGCGTCTTTCCGCGCAGCGTCTTTTCCTGCCAGCGCTGCCACTCGCAAGAGCAGGGTTTTTGGCAAAAATGACCAAAGCAGCCATAGTGGCAGTTGGGACTTCCAATTCTTCCTGATGCGGACGCCCCAACTCTTGCCGGCCTTCTTAATATAGGTCGGGCCAACCGTACAAGCCCAGCGCCAAAAGCCCGGAGCACTAGACGCCGCCAGGCAAAAAAAGGTCGCGGACTGAATCGAAAGAGTATCTTCCCGAAGCTCCATAGCAGCCGCAGAAGCATTTCACCACGCGAGTATTTCACAGAAGCCCGATTGGCCTTGATGTCCAGGATTTCACTCATGTCTTACCAAATTGACGCAGGCGGGCGGAGTCCCGCCATTCAGCACCCATTCATAAACCGCTTTCATTTCCCGCCCGATCTTCGGCCATGAATATTTTTCCGCAATCAAGCGGCGGCCACGCTGGCCCATTTCGTAGCGCTGCTGGTCTGATAACGACGTCGCTTTCCGTAGGGCAGCTGCCAATGGTTCCACGCCGATGTCAACCCACCAGCCACAGCGATGGTCAACAAGATTCCTCCAAGGCGTGCCTTTCGTCGTAATCACCGGCACTCCGCAGGCCAATGCCTCAGCTACGGAAATTCCAAAATTCTCGGTGAAGCTGGGCAATACAAAAAGATCGGCCTCGCGCAGTAGCGCCCATTTCTGCTCGTCCTCCATCATTCCCGGAAACTCAAATACGCTTGCCAGGTTGCGCTGCCGAAGCAAGGCTTCCAGCTCCGTCTGATGCCCAGCCTTATCCGGACCGGCCAGGATGCAATGCCATCCGGCAGGCCGGACACGGTGCCAGGCTTCCACTAAGTTTTTTAGCCCCTTGACCGGGTGAATTCTTCCCAGGAACAAAGCTGTCTTGCGCCCGCTCCCCTCCGTCCGCTGACCACTGACCGCTGACCACTGACCACTGCCCTCTGGCAGTTCGACCCCATTAGGAACCAGTGCGATGTTCTTCCCAGGCACCCGCCGGCGGATATCTTTCACCTCTTGCTCGGCGGTGGCTACCATTAGTGCAGCGCGCGACAAATCCTTTCGTTGATACAACCACCAGGCCAATCTCTTTTTCCATGCCTTATGCTGAAGCGCCCACGGAGAGAGCGCACCGCATGTGGAACATACCAGCGGAATGCGGAGGTCGTTGCAGACCGAGGCAAGCGCGTGATTTTGTGGTAACCAAATGCCAAAGTCGTGGACGATGCTAACATTCTTTGGCACGAGCATGTCCTGCAGCGTCTTCCGGAATCCACCTCCCAACCTGCTCCGCGTGCTTGTAGGAACGTGAATTACGTTGACGCGCCGATCCTGAGGCAACGCCTCGGAGGTCCCGGAATCAGCCTCAAGAGTCAGCACAGTGACAGAGACCCCCAACGAAGCCAAGTGATCGCTCAGGTGTTGAACGACAGGCACTCGTCCGCCCGATTTCTTGGACAGGTTCGGGATGGTTAGCCAGATGTGCATCAGAAAAAAGACTATGAGACTACTAGACCACAGGCTACGGGCTACTTGACCAGTGAGCCAAGCCGATCACAATCAGGCTTGTCACGGAAGCCACCATTTTGCCGAATTTGCCGGTTTCCTTTTCAACGGCTTTGATCAAGCCAGGCAGGCAGGCAAAGGTCTGTTTGGTCTGACCGATCAAAACATCAGCTTCCTGCGCGTTTAAATAGCCAAGCCGCTGCGAGAGATGGATGAAATACTGAGTCTCGCTCAGCGAGCCACGCGAGATATACAGGAAATGCAGATAATCCTTCTTGCTCTCCCGCGAAGAGCCTTCCCTCCGGCGCGTAGCCCCAATTTTCATCGGCCTATTTTGTTTCCAGCCATTTTTGCCGCTTGCCTCGTGATCGTTTGAGGCACCATTCAAAATATCGTGCCTGCTCTCTGGTATCAAATTCCTGTGTTTTGAAGAGTACCCACGGGCGGTTATCTTTTGTGGAATGAACGGCTCCGCCATTGTGAAGGGAAAGCCGCTTGGTGACGTCCGCCGTTTGTCCAACATAAATGCGCCCGGATGCCGATTGGATGGCGTAAACAAAAAAACTCATGCGCCTACGGGGCGGAGCACAATATTTGCCGGAACTGAGTAAGATGCCCTGCGCAACTGACTCGTCAGGCCGTAGATTTCCTCTTTTGGGAATGAGCGCGTGCGTTCATAAACGGCAACGGTCAAGTCGTCAGCAAGCTTCCAAGCTTCAATTTTCTTATAGTCTCTCATAGTCTTGCGGTCCTGTAGTCAGTGGTCTGTTGTCTTGTTGTCCGTCACTCCGTAGTCTCGTTGTCCTTTTTCCGTGGTCCAGTCGTCTCGTAGTCCCGTGGTCCCTTATGACACCCTCCACGGCGCGACCGGACGCGCAGCATTGGAATAAATGTGGTCCATGATAGCGGCAAAATATTTGGCCACCGCTTCACCACTAATGCAGGTTGCCCATTTGCGGATGCGTTCACGTTCGGCCGGCGAGCGAGGGCCTAATTCAATCCAATCCTTGAGCGCTTTCGTGAGATCATCCACGCGGCCAGCCCGGAAGACCGTGCCCAGCCACGGCTCCCTCACAAGTTCTGTCGCCCCGCACGCAGAACTGCAAATAACCGGCGTTCCGGCTGTCAACGATTCGTTCACCACCGCTCCCCAACCATCCTTTCGACTGGGCAACAATGTGACGTCCGCCTTTTCCATTTCCATTTGAACCCCTGCGGTGTCCCTCTTGGCCAGCCAGGTTACGCGGTTCTGAATTCCCAGAGCTTGAGCGTAACCTTGAAGTCGCTGTTTTTCCGGGCCTTCTCCGAGCAAACGCAACTGGGCTTGCTGCGATGGCACGGCTGCAAAGGCACGGAGGAGAAGGTCCAATCCTTTGAGAGTAATGAACCGCCCGGCGTATAACAAAACGGGCGCACCTGCGGGAACATTCACGCGCGAATCTGGGGCAGGCTCGGTTACATACGCAAAAGGAAACACGGTTATGTCAGGATAACCGCAGCGACGAAACCATCTGACGCCCATTTCGCCCATGGCGAGCACAAAATCATAATGAAACCCTCTGGTGTATCGCTCTACGGTATATTTGGCCCAGCGTCCGCAGCCCAGAATGCCTCTGGGATCAGGGGCTTCGGACAGGATGCCGATGCGCCGGCCTGACGACAGACACTGCTGGACAGCTTGGTTGCCGAGTTGTGTCCAGCGCGCTCCGGCCATAATGTGGATAGCATCTTTAGAACTGCTTTCGATCAACCGCCGGGTTTCCTCTGCACCGGGACCGATTACGACACGTGCCCGCCCCAAGTTCGGGACATCCCATCCCAATGCCAGGCGATCGGCGATCATAGATTCGCCAGCCACCACAGTCACTTCATGCCCCAAGTCCGCCAGCGACCGTAAAAACGGGGCTTGGTGTGGGCTGATGATGTTCTGCCAGAAGACGGTATTCAATGGGTCAGTGGTCCATAGTCAGTGGTCCGTAGTCAGTAGTCAGTAGTCAGTAGTCCGTAGTCAGTAGTCAGTGGTCAGTGGTCAGTGGTTAGTCGCCAGTCGCCAATGGACGGAGCGCGGGCTGAGCAGGGCGAAACTTGTGGAGCGCGCGCAGCCGGCGCTTGGTTCTCGCGCGAGCCGGTTGCAGCGCGGCATCGCCAACATTTCCAAGCCAAAGCCAGAATAGAAAGCAGAGGGGACTGCCAAAGCCAAGTATCCAGCCCTCGGCCACACCATGAACGCCCAGAAAGACTCCCACTACATTCAAAATGTCCCGGTCTAGTCCCGCTTGCCGCTGAGAGTTCACATATCCAAACAGGAGAAGACCCAGTGCCGAGAAAAACGACACAAACCCCACCGCTCCGGTCATAGCCAGCACTGCAAGGTAAGAGGAGCCGGGCTCGACCCGTATTGCACCACCCTCTTCCACTTCGGAACCGCTGCCGGTTCCCATGGCCACACCGATGCCGAACACGGGGCTGGATTCAAACTCCTCTATCCGTGACTGCCAAAGGCCGGCGCGGCTGTTAACGGTCCCTTTGTGAGCTAGAGCACCGGCCGCTTCACCGCTCGTCTCGTCGGTACCGTGCTGGAGAAAAAAGCCGCATACGAGGCCTAAAAATAGAAGCGCAAAGATTCCTCCAAGCGCCGGTTTGCGTCGAACCAGGAGAAAGCAAACGGCCGCGCCCGTGGCGAGGACAGCCACGCGGGACCCGGCAGCAACCAAGGGGACCAAGCCGAGAACCGCTAACAGGCTCCAGCGCCAGGAGCGGCCGTGCAGCGCACGGGCCAACGCAATCCCGACTCCCATTCCAGCGATTGGCCCCGCCAGCATGCATTGGTTCATGAAACTCGAAAAATAGCCGGCACCAAAGTTTGGAAGGTGCAAAATATACCACACCACAAAAATTGCCGTGAGTGATACTAACCCACTAATTGTAAGCTTCCATGCTGCCGACCGCAGTCCGATCGCTACAGGGTTCAGAACCACGGGTCCCACAGCAAGAATCAGCAAAGCAAGCCCAAGCCAATGCGACCCAGCCGTGTTCAACTGCTCTGCCTGGGTAAGGCTGGCGGCAAACGCGAGCAAAACGATTATCCACGATAGGTGCCATCTTCCGCCGCCAGCGATAGCCATTACCATTCCCAGCGACAGCGATAAGACTGTGATCAATATCCATCCCGCATAGGGCACATGCAAATACCAAGGCAGAACGGTCCCCCTGATGAAATAAACCAATACAACAAGCATCCCGCACCAGCGCGCCCACTTGAGCAAATTAGCCGGTTGGCCCGAGAAGGTTCCGAACGAACCTGCGTTTGCATCTGTCCGCGAACCTATGCCAGCAGCCCTGCGCCTTGCAGCCGCATCCCTCCTATTCCGTAAGTGAAAATGGAGGCGTGAACGGGAAGAATTTGAGATCCTTTCTCTCAAGGTATAATCCTGTGACAAAGCCTGCCGCAGCGGGCATCAGCACGCTGACCGGCTGTTAGCGTCTGCTCGACGCTATGTGCCTTCGTTTTCATGATTACCAACGGTTGCGCAACCAGTAGTCAAGCCGCGGGCAGGCATCAATCCGATTTCGCAACCATTTACGTATGCTTGGCGAAAGGCGCTGATACTGGGAGTACAGTGCACGGGATTTAAATTCGATTTCTGGAGGCAGTCCTGGTTTCCGCTCTGATGGGCATGTTTTTGCGTGCGCTTCCACCCGCTTCAAAAACGCGCACAACTGCGAAGCCATAGTCTCCGCATTGAATTGCGTTCGCGCCCGTTGCATTGCGCCCGCGGAAAGCCGTCGCCATTCCTCGCGGTTTTCGTAAAGGGATTTGATGGCATTCGCCCAAGCCGCGAAATTGCCCAGCGGCAGCAGCAAACCATGCTTGCCATTCTCGATGATTTCACGGCTGCCGGAGGTAATGTCATAAGCCAGAGGCACGCAGCCCATGGCCATCGCCTCGATGGTCACCATGCCAAACGCCTCCTTCCGACTGAGTATCAAGAGAACGTCACTCTCCTCCGCCAAGCGGTAACATTCCTCATGCGGAACACGCCCGGCCCATGTGACCAGGGAATCGAGGTGTTTCCGTTTGAAGTGACGCTCTAGCAAGTCACGGCTCCCCCCGCCAACTATCATCAACTGCACGGGCACCCCCAACTTCTTGACGCGTTGAAGGATAGGCACCAAGTCAAAGATGCCCTTGAACGCACCCGTGCTGCCCATAAACAGCAGCCGAAATGGGCCGGAATAGGGTGCGCGTGTCGGTGCCGGCGGAAATGCCGCTCCATTATGCACAGTCTCCAACAACCCACGAAAGTTCACGCTATTTAGACGAGCCCGGAGGCGCTCCTGGATATGCGTGGCCACACAAGCGACGCCATCCACCCACCGGTGATTCCGCATCGCCACATCAAGCTGGCGGCGAGACGAATCGTGCATCCCAACGATATGCAGTGTTTCCCGGGGAAAATACGGGAAGGCGGGTTCAATCCGTGGGACATCGTTTGTGATGACGAATTGCTGCGGGTTCTCCCTGAGCCAACCCAAGAAAGCTTGCGGTGCGTGCTTCTCTAGCCCGAGCGCCACGTAACGCACTCTCGTGACAGTATCCATTCGATCGTCCGCGGCGTCGCAAAGAGAAACCACGGTGGCGTGCCCCCCGCCCAGGCGCGCGAGACCTTCCGCGGCATATCGGCAGACCGTTCCAATACCACCAGCCGAAAAGGTAGTTGTTACCCAGGCCACTCTGTTAACAGACTGTTCCCCTTTAATTTGCATGAGAATCAGACCTCGAATGCTTCCGCACTGAATCCAGCAGCGTGCTGAAACGACCGCCATACACTCTCGAGTCGCAATTAGCCTTTACCCAAGCCTGCCCAGACTCTCCAAGTTTGCGGCTAAGCTCCGGTCGCATAATCAAGTCCCAGATGAGCTCCGCCATTGCACGATGGTCGCCAACGGGGCAGAGCAGTCCACCACCCGAGGCCAAAGTAACTTCACGGCACCCGGCGACATCTGAAGCTACAGTGGGAACTTTCAGGCTCCATGCCTCGAGCAGAACCATTCCCAGGGATTCTGTTTCGCTCGGCAGCACTATTACATCACACGCCGCCATGACTACGGGGACGTCATTTCGGTACCCAAGGAATTGCACGGCGTCATTCGCGGCTAATTCGGTCGTCGAGTCCCGAAGCTGCCGCTCATACGCTGCCCCCGCAGCAGAGCCGTCATGACCGCCGATAACCAGCAGTCGAACATTCCCCCCTCGAGAACGAATCTCTACTACTGCTCGAATCAATGTCTCGATCCGTTTTTTGGGATGCAGGCGACCAACATATCCTATTGTTTTTACGCCATGAAGCTTCAGTTCGTTTTTTATGATTTCCTTCTGGCTTCCCGAAATATCAACATGAACATGCGGATCATAAAGATGATGCACCCTGCTGTGAAAGTGTCGTGGAGCCCAACTTACGACCTGCTGTCGCACCAATTCCGACGGGCAAATGATCACCTTGGCTTTGAGCCAGCACCAACGGTCAAGCCAGCGAGTCGGGGGCTTGAACTCAAAACGGCTTAACCGGATGATGGGAATACCGGCCCGCACCGCCGCTAGTGTCACCAGTGGCGTGTTGCCACCAAGGTTGATGACCACCACATCCGGCTTGCTGGCTTTGAGGATGCGCCTGAACCGGCGGTAGAAGCCAATGTGCCACATTGGATTCTGCCGCACCGAGTATTTGCCGAATTCCAGCGGATGCACTTTGACCCCGAGTTGCTGCAACTCCCGCTCCAAGGCCCCGCCGCCGGGGCATACGACTTCGGCCTCAAACTGCCGCCCTCGCAACAAGACTAGCATGCTGCGCTCGGATCCATAGGCCGCACCGCCGGGATTAACAAAGAGGACGTTCAGATCCGTTTTCATTTACGAGCTGGAAGCCTGCGATTCAGGTTTTCAAAGGTTATCATCGAGAGAACATTTCGTTGAGTTCTGCGGGATCAAACATTCCTGAGGAAAGGCTTTCCGGAAGACCGCAGGATTCCTGAGGTGCAGAAGCGACCTCGTTGCGTAACTGCGGGTTTAAGAACGGGCAGGCGAGCAGTAACTTTCGCAAATCAATTCGAAGCTCATGGAGAGCCGCCTTCGAGACCACGTCGTCGAGAGATGGATCCAGTCTGATGTCAACTGGAAAAGGTTCCCCGGCGTTTATCGACAACCGATAGTCCCGGAACTTGAACATTCCACCGAGCAAAATATCTGACAATTTGATCCAGACGTTTGGAATGCCATAAGCATCCGCGCAGATCAGACCGTGAAGGGAGCTGGACAAGATCACCTTGCAAGACTTTACATCTCTGACGACATTGGCAATTCCGCTTTCGATATCGACTATAAGAACATGTGGGTTGCCCTTATGTTGTTCTACCCAAGGGTGTCCTTTATCAATATAATGTGGAACTATTCCAATCTCGTATCGCTGGGTGACAGGCGGATTGAAAAAGCGCGGCAGAAGCAAAGCAGGATCGCCATAGACTTCCGGGCATTCGATACCAGCCTTCAGCAGAGCTGCCCGGGATAATGGACCGCGAACGGCATGGATCGCACGTGGGGGTTGAAGGACGCTCGCTCCTTCGTTCATGAAGCCGCTCCCCCAAACTTCTGCACGGGAATTTGCACCCGCTAGAACGCTGCCAGCGACTAGATACCGATCATAAAAAAGACCATCCAAATGCTGTACTTTGCGTCCCGAAAGCAGCTCGACAAGCACCGGATTCAAAGCGTCTCCCCAGTTGGGAATGTCGAAGTAACCCACGGGTATTCGTCCACGATTGCAGACTTTCGCGATTCCACGCCTGACCGGGTCTGCTGCTAACACCTTAGCCGCGCGCCAAAGAAATGACCGCTTAAATGATCCCATGCGTTGCGTCATATTGCTTGCAATAAAGCTTCTGCCACTTCTCAAGGGCTTCAGTAGTGTTCGCTAACATGGCCAAAACTGAGGAGGCTTGCGATTTGCTTGCTCGCGAGCAGGGGGTGGCTTTGCAGGCTCTCGATGTTACCAACACGCCAATCCAGGAGTTACCCTATCGAGCCATTGGGCTTATTACCCGGAAACATGGAGCTGGTTGTTGGGAAGTTTGAAAGCTTCTTTCAGAAACGGAACAAGCATCATTTTTGCACCGTTGGCGGACAAATGATGGGCATCGCGGTATATGGAAATTCCATTTTTCTCTACAATGAAATATCTGGCATCATCCATAAAGCTGGGGCGCGGATCGCCGCCATGAATAGCAACCGGACTTCAATTTGGCGTTTCTGATGCCCTATAGTCCCAATAACAATAGGTTTAATGCAACAACTCGAAAGCTTTAAGTTCCGATTGAGCTGCTGCTTGCGAATCGCCAAACAGGTCTTTATCCAAGTCGCGAAAGCGGCTATCGGTGAATTCTTTCGCCACGGGTTCATTGCGGTTCACAATAATGATTCTCGCTTTCGAGTTGAGAAATTGCGTGACGGTGGTGGGCGTAGCATCGCCATAATACCTGTGCAGATTCAAGCAGGGCTGATTCAAGAAATATGCCACATACAAGGCACGGCAAGCGGATTGTTCCGAGCTGCCCGCGACAGGACCAAGCAGTTGCTTTTCTTTCAGCCTGCTGGCCATATCGCGGTAGGAGGAGACGCCTTTTCCCTCCGCGCGATGACGGACAATGGCCACGCAATTCCTCAGCGGATTCAGTGTGAATGACAATGCAATCAGGCCGAAGATGGAGTATTTAGAGATTCTGGAAACGCCTACCTTTTCAACCACCAATTCGGCCAGCCCGAAAGCCAGAGCAAGAAAGAACGGCAATAGGACCCAAAAATACCGCTGATCATTACAATTGGTAGTCGAGTAGATGGCTGCCAGGGAGAGCACGGGTACGAGACTCCACACCCACTTTTTATCGCGGAAAAGCGCACGTTCAAAAAGAACAAGGATCAGGACGACAAACAGGCTGGTAAATCCGATTGAGAAGAAGTCGAATGTTCTGAACTGGTTTCTTATGGCGATTCCGTTCTTGAAGAGGAGTCTTAATTGATACTTCGCATTGCCGACGCTCTCAAAAGGTGACCAGACGGTGGGATAATCAAAAGACTCAAATACGGAGATGCGCCCGGGTTCCGGTGTGGTTGCGGGGTAAAAAGGCCCGACTGGCGAAGTGCTTTTGGGACCGATCATAACGCGGTTAGTCCGGATGGCTGTGCTGATGGTGAATCGGTGATACTTGATCGAGAGCAAAGTCACCCACGGTGCTGTCAACGCTAGGAAAACCGCGAGAGTGAGAGCAACAGAGCGGGTTCCGGCGGCACGAGCTCCCCCCAAAAAAACGACCCGCCATGCCGCCAAGCCGATGCAGGTCAAAATGCACAGAGGCAAGGCTACGGCCTTCCCATAATAAGCCAGGGCCCAGAGGCCGCCGACTAGACATTGCCGTTTCCAGTTCAAAATCCAGTCATCGGCGAGGGTCGCTCTGACCGCAAAGCAGATCAGCCCCGCCACCAGAAGATCCGGCGTGATTACAGCGACCGACCAACTAGCGCAGGCAAAGCTCAAACACCAGACCCCCAAGGCTACAGCAAGGGGTGGCAGCCCCAGCCTTTTTAAAAGGAATAGAGACCCGAACCAAAAGAGCAGACCCGACATGCCTGTGACGATCCTGGCTGTCACAAGAGGGTCGATCCCCATTCCTAACAGCGGCGCCATCAGGCAGGAAATCAAAGGGCTCCAGTGCCCTGACACCGCGAGGTCGGGACTCCCACTTACATAGTAGGAAGCCAGCCGCAAATAATGGACCGCATCGGGATTCATCCGATTCCGGCAGAACCAACCCAAAACGATCATCAGGGCGATGCAGGTCATTAGTGCTGAAATCTCATTGAGCGTTAACAACCTTGAGCGCGAACGGTTCGGGCTTCCAGCGACAATAGGCCAAGTTTTCATGTGGGAGAATATTCTTTGGGTTTCCTGCAAAGAAATTAATAGGCGGCTACCCAATGGTCAGCGTTTGGGCTGATTTGGGCTTTAACGCCGAGACCCGTGTGGAAGACGACGACCGCCAGCACAGCAATGGCATGTAGCCCGTCAATTTCAGGCCGGTAGCGGAAGTTTTGGATCAGCGGAGTCATGAAGACTGCTGCCGGAATGTGCGAAGCATGGTAAGCACCGTTTCGCGCTCACTCGTTTTCAACGCGATGGCAAAGACATAGAGGGAATAGGCGATGGCAATAGCGCCTCCGCCAACAACCAATCCGAGCCACGAGTGGATCTGGAAGTAATGCGAGACGGCCCAACACGCGGCGGTGAGTCCCAGTGTGGTGCAGATATTCGGCAGCGTTTCTCGGAAGAAGGTGCTGCGGGGAATACCGAGAATATGCGCAGCATACCAAGGCCCAAAGACCAAGTTTCCACAGGTGAGGACGATGGCGCCGGCGGCGGCGACACCGTACATCCCCCAGCCGACCGGCCCGGCCAGCAACAGCGCCAGCCCAAGATTCATTACGCCCATGACGCATGTGACAATTCCCGGAACACGGACTTTCTTGGTGGCAACGCGAATATTGAAAAGGGGCAGCACACTCAGATTGACGGCCAGATGGATCGTCATCAACGACATCAACGGTGCCAAGGAGACGAACTTCGGGCCAAGCCAGACGGACAACAACGAACTGGAGAAGCCGCAAATGATGCCGATCGGCAGCGCCATCGTTAGCCCTAGAAATTTCACGGTCTGCTGCGAGTAGCGGACCAGCCCCGGTATGTCCTGCCGGGCATATAGCATAAAGATCGTCGGGCCAAAGACACCGGCCATGACACCGGCGAGGCTCCGAAGCAACAATGACCATTGCATAACGGCGCCATAGCGTCCGCCCGCCTCGGCTCCGAGCATCTTATTGACCACGACCAGATCAATGCCTAGAAACAACAGAACGCCAAGTTGACTAACGAGGAACCAGCCTCCCATGCTGGTCAAATCTCGCAAAGTCGCCATGTCGAAAGCACGAGGCTCGATATGCAGCATCGGGGTCAGGAGCCGCCAAATGATAATCGAGCCGATCAAGGAAACAATGACTGCGAGCAAGGCTCCGATTCCGATGTGCCACACTTGGGGCACAAAACATGAGAACAGGACCACGACGGTTCCCACCCGGATGAGATTGCCAAGAATCCCGACAGCACTTGATAGATCAAAGCGATTCCGGCAAAACGACGCCAGAGAAAAGGAACTGCCCAATGTCGTGATAAAAAACGAGCAGATGATACAGAAGAACAGCCAGGCAAAGGGTCGCTCACATCCTGCAGGGACGTTGAAGAATGCACTTATATGCGAGGAAGCCAGAAGGGCCGGGACGAACAGGACACAGACAACGAGGACGTTGCCGATTAAGGCAGTGTTGAAAATCTGGTTGGCTTCTTTCGTGTCTTCCTGCTCGATTGCGATGGTCAGGAAGCGGCCGACAGCTCCGTTCAGTGTGATTGTAGCGAGCCCCAAGTAGGAACTGACTGTAATGGCCAGCGGGATAAGACCATAAGCTGCTATGCCCAGATGACGGATCAGGTATGGAGTGAACCAGACACCAATCAGGATCGCTACCGCAAAGCTGAGCAGGTTTGCAGTAATGTTGGCGACAAACCGGCTTTTCTTTTGCACGGGAACTCCAGTCGTTGTCCTAAGCGAGGCTACGGCAATCATGAAGGCAACTCTCTTTAAGATAAACGAACACCCACAAACGATTTATTGTGACCCATGCGGTACGTTCTTCGCCATTCTTCTTAGAGCTGAGCCACAGAGGTGTCTGCAGCACAGCAAACGAGACTTAAAAGGAATTCTAATATGTCTGGAGCTCATCTCGTTATATATCTCCCTATAGAGATCCTTGTGGCGATTAGCTAGGACTCTGCCAATGAATGCCGCCTTGTTCGCTTGATACACGGCGAGATCAAATATATTGGAATACTGGTCAATTGCGCCGAGCATCTCGAGAGTGAACAACGTCCGCATGCATTTTGAACAGGAAGAGCAATTCCCAACCCCAGACACACACACGTCCAAGTATCGCTGCGTTGGTTCGTAACCGGCTATTATCGCTGTCTTTTGCACGCGTGTATATTGGCAGCCAGACGAGTAAAGGTCCAATGACTCTGTTGAAAGCATAGATAAAGTTAACACTTCATAATGGCCGTCATCATCGTCCAGCATTTGAAAATCACTCATTCTATAAGCCGAAGAAAAGAGATATACGCGAAATAGCTTTTGTAGCAACAACACAGGTGCAATGCTGCGGATCGTTGAAGTTGCTAGAAAGCTCATTTGCAGAATCTCTGAGATATTCGAGTCAACGACGATGAACTCTAATCCAGCATCTATTGGAAACTGTTTCAAATCATCTAATCGCTTGTGAAATAGTGCTCGTGCGGCTTCACCGCCAAAATCCCCATGAGACCCGACATTGAAGAAGGCGAGGTGCGTCAAACGGTAATTAACTGGACACTGCGGGTTTACAAAATGATCATAGAACGTACAGAAGGAGTCAACTCCCCCTGAAAATCCAGTTCCTACAGCGTTTCGTTGGTTGATTGAAGAATGTTCCAACTCGCGCGGTATCACTTTGATCGGGAGGAGTTTTGGATTGGCAAGTGAAAGGGCAGGAATTAAATAATTTGACAGGTTATAGTATAGTTTCTCAGAAATCGGGCAATCAAGGTGGATGTCCTCTCCGCGCGCCATCGCATATAGCAAAAGGCCAATTAGGAATGCGTCACCCCTTTCAGTTACCACGTAATCTTGACATTTTGCGTCAAGCTTAAACCATAGCACATCCTTATGCTCACTCGTATGGAACTCGGCAGATACTATCACCGATTCCCCGTCTTTGCGGACCTTTGGAGTTGAGATATTCATCTCTCTTTAGCGACTACTGCTCCTGAATCTGTAAGCAACCGCCCGCACCGAGTTTCATTTAGATAAAACTCGCACGTTGGTTGGTGGCGCTAGTGGAGGAAAGGAGGCATACTCGTCCAGCAACGTCTGCTGCACGTTTGTCCCGCTCATCGTCACTTGATAAACCGACCCGCTATTTGCAGCCAATACCGTCAACACGCCCACCGTTGGAATGCTCACCGTGACGTTTCGATTCGTTCCATCCGCCGCCCACGCAGTCACAATCCATTGATTCTGGCCGCGTAGTTTCCGGGCAAGCACCCGCGCCGTTGCATCGGCCGTCGTGTTAGTGAACTCATAAGCCGGTTGGTCAGTTGACGAAATGTGCATCCCATTTCCGGGCAACAAATCTCCATTCCAGATAAAGTTATCAATATGCGAAAACAGAGCGTGAACATGTCCCAGAGCCATGATTTGAAGCAACCATTGAGGCGGATTGGTGGGTGAAAATGGATTCTCTGTCTGGTCGGCATTGAAATAACTGGCAACACCCCCCATCATTCCGGCGGTATAGTAGCATTTCAGCAAACCCGTGTAATTCGTGATGTTGCCGAAGTTATTTGTGGTATAACCGCCGGAAACCCAACTATAGTTCGTCGTTGGGCCATAGGTAATAAATGCTCCCACAGCATTGAGGTATTTTGTAAGCATATCTTCATTGCTTCCATTACCAAGACTGTTTACCCCCACGAAACCCGTATTAAAATGGTTGTAATAAGACTCGAAGTTGGGATAATCAGACAGTGACCGGGTGTAGTAACCATTAAAAGCACCTGGAGTAGCCCAGTTCGTCCCATTTCCAGTCCCAGTCCCGCCAATGTTTAGATACCTATATGATTCTCCATCGGGGCCATAGAGAATGTAAAGGTCTCGGTTTGGAAGTAGGGCGCGTATAGCATCCGTTGTGAATTGATATTGGTGCGCGAAGCGATAGGAACTGTAATTGAACCAAAGTAGCCAGCCATTAGTAGAATAATCTCCATTTCCACCGATGTAGGTATTCCATGGTGAACTGTTGGTGTCAGCCTGCACTCTAGGGTCTTGACACCATGCTTGTGACCTCCCACTTCCGAAATGGCCAAGTCCATATTCACCTTCATTCTCAACAATGGCAATTGGCGCATTAGAGGCAATCGTGGCGATGGGCGCAACCCACCATGCGGCAGCGTTTGACCAGTAATTATCATCCCCCTCTGGACTAAGAATATTGGAAGTGCTCAAATAGTTGGGGTCGGAGAATGTGTTTGTGCCATAAGGCGCAACAAGTAATCCAGCAGAGTTTGTAGTCCATACACCGATGTTGGTTGGGTATCCAGTCGCTGCTGGATTCATATACCGCTGGTTTATGTTCAACTGCAACTGATAATGTGTTGGGTCGCTGTGTGCCAGTCGAATGGCTATCCAAAGCGTGCTATTTGTATTGGCAAGGTCGGTGCTAAAATTGTTGTTATAACTTCCGGTTCCCGCGTAAAGTGCATACCCCCAATCCTTCGCAATTTCAATACAGGTATCGCTATACGGATAATACATACAAACTGACAAGTGTGGCAGATGATAGCTCGCTGCGAAATTCGGTTTTTGTTGGAGTGCCAAATACTGCGCAGGAGTGACATTCGTCTGCGCATAGGAATTCATTCCAAGGGACAAGAATAGTAATCCGATGGCCGTCCCAAGCGCAGTCAAAGTCCTCTTCGGCGGGATGCGGCAGGCCACCGCATGGATTCCAATCGCTCTGCTGGATTTCATAATCGTGTTCGCCATTTGGTTCATTTCAGCTTTCCCAATTTCCGCTTTCAGTTTTTTCCCTTTTCAGCTTTTCCTGTACACACTTCGTGCCGGTCAATTCGCAGGCCCCTTTTTGCCCGGCCTGCGATCTACTGATTGCATATTTGTTTTGCTTGCACACACTCCGCAGAAATCTGGAAAGCAGAAACCCCCTTCCGCTTTCGCAATTTTAGCTTTCTATCCGCCCCTCATCCAAAAGCCTTTCAATTTCAGTTTTCCGCATTTCAGCTTTCAGCTTTTTCCTGCTGCTCCATGGTAGCCCGCATATTTGTAATAGTAATACGAGCGCGACGAGGTGTCCGCCCGGTTGAAAACCAGGCCAAGTACTTTTGCCTGCCGCTGGTGAAGCAGTTCGAGAGCTTCGCGGACCTGCCGCGCGCTCGAAAAATTGCCGCGCACCACAAAAAGGGTGCCATCCACCTTCGGCGCCAGGGTGCTTGCGTCATCGGCCGCAAAAACGGGGCTGCTGTCTATGAGCACATAATCGAATTGCTGGCGCATACGGGCGAGGACCTGATCGAATGCTTGACCCAGGAACAAGTCGCTGGAGTGGCCCAAGGCTTTTCCCCGGGAGAGAAAGGCAAAGTTCTTCTGCAGGGCGTCTCTCTGGATGACGTTGTCCAGGTTGTCCGGTTGGTGCAGCAATTCGACCAGGCCCGGTTCGCCTTGCATCCCCATCAACTCATGCAGGACGCCCTTTCGGAGATCGGCATCCACCAGCAGCACGCGTGAGCCTCCCAGAGCCAGGGTCCGGGCCAGGTTCGCAGCGATGGTGGACTTTCCTTCATTCGGGACGGCGCTGGTGATGAGCAGGACCTTGGGCCGCTCGCCCTCCACGGGCAAAAAGAGCAGCGCAGAGCGAAGGCTGCGATACGACTCGGCATACATGTATCGCGGGTCGTTAAGTTCCAGCAGAGACATGGTGACTTCGCCCTTCTGCGTCACTTCCGGCAGCAAGCCAACAACGGCATCTCCAATTGTGGCGTGCACTTCGATAATGGAGGTGAAGCGGTCGTCGCGAACGGTGATCAACGCGATGATCCCGCCCCCCAAAGCGAGGCCGCCGAATATCGCCAGGGCCAACGCGGCAAGTTCCTGCATGTAAGAACGTTCAGCCGGGGAGGCGGACTCCAGAATGGCAAGGGTTCCTTGATCGATGTTCCGGCTGATATCCACGTTTTGCAGGAGAGTCACGAGCCGGTCATACAGGCTTTGGGTGCGATTGACGTTCAGTTTGAGGTGTTCCGCCTCGGCGATGCGGGCATTGGCATCAACCACCTTGGCTTCCCATTCCCTGATGGAGGCCTGCACGCTGTCCGCCCTCATTTTGAGGGCTTGCCGGGTCGTGGCGAGTTGTTCGCGGTTCTGGTTGCGGTATAGTTCGAGCAGTTCCTGGCCCCGTTCGATGTCCGCATCGAGCTTGACGATTTTGGGATGTTTGGGCCGCAGGTATTTGCTGAGTTTCTCGCGCTCGATCTTCAGCAGTTCAACCTGTTGGAAGGCCGACTGGCGCTCGACCGTGGCCGCCGACGGAGCAGAATTCTGCGCGCGTAGAGAATCAACCAGAGACCCGGCGAAATTCGTTGTCCCCGCCCCGTTCATGTCCTGTTCGAGTGCGGTGGCCTCAAGAAGCTGGGATTCGAGCTTGCAGTCCGAGAGTTGAGTTTGCAGTCTCGCCAGGTAGCCCCCCGCAATGGTGCCTTCTTCCTGCAAGATGGCCAGGTTGTTGGATTGCTCAAACGTCGTGAGGGCGTCCTGATCGGCTTTCAGATCCCGTTCCATGCGCAGAACCTGCTCGGAAATGGAGGCGAGTGTGTCACCTGAAACTACCCTGCGAACATTCCTTTTGTACTCCAGATACTCGTTCATAAGGCTGTCCAGATAGGCCTGGGTGTAAGCCGGATCGGAACTGCTGGCTTGAACCACAAATATCGAACTCTTGGGCGCCTGCTTGACCGCGAGTTCCACTTCGAGCGGCTTGCCATCCTTGTCCCGCGGGACGGTATTCGTACCCGCTGCCTGCAAGTGCGCCAGGGTCAACTGCCGCATCCTGCCGCTCCGGATCAATTCAGTCTGGGTGCCAAGGTAGTTCTGCGGATCTTCGGAAAACATGGCGCCCTCCGGCAGGCGCAATTTTTCAGTTTCCCACATGCTGGCCTTGGAAACAAAGGTGGGGGGAGACCAAATGATGTAACCGATTGCGCCACCCAGGAAAAGTGCCAGGGTAAGAACCGGCACCCACCAGTGCTTGCGCAGAACAGCGGGGAACTTCCGGACGTGAAAGGTCGAGGCCGGAGCTGAATAGTCTTCCGGAGTGTCAATGAGCTCGTAGCCCGGTTCCGGCGGTGGTGGTGTGGGTGTATTCACGAGCGGCCAGTCTTTTGTTTGTTCGTTTGCATCTGTAGCTTGCGGGGCTAGAATCGAATCATCCGCTCCGGGATGTAAATGAGGTCGCCGGGCTTCAGTGCCACGTCATTCTCGGTTTTACCCTTGTCAAAAATCTGGCCCACATCCACAACCAATGTCACCTTGCCGCTTTTGCCAGCACTCTCCTGGCGCGTGATTTTGACATTATGCTTGTCGGCGAAGTCGGTGAAGCCCCCGGCGCGGAGGATGGCCTTGCTCAGCGTAAGGACTTCGTCACTCGGAAGTTCCTGCGGCCCCGGCATCCGAACCGGGCCGACCAGATACACCTTGCCGCGGCTCTTGGCCATTGAGTCAACGGCGATGATCACAGTAGCCTGGTAATAATACTCCTTTTCCAGGGCAGCTTTGAGTTCCCGGGCCAACTGCTTGCAGGTCCGGTTCTCTGCGGGGAATCGCCCAATGTAGGGAACTTCCAAGTCCCCCGAATCGGTGACGATAAGTGACTTGGGTTCTTCTTTGTCCTCCACGATCCGGAAACTCAGAACGTCTCCGATGGCCAGCGTGTGTTTGTCGTCAAGGGCATCCATGCTGTTGGTAATGCCCGCTTGAGAAACATTCGTCGCTTGAGAAATATTCGTGGATGCCTGCAACAAGGTGGCCGGCCTTCCATGCGGTGCGTTCGTCGCCGGTCGCGGGATGGGGATGTCCGCAAAGAACGACTGGCCGGCCAATAAACTGAATGTGTTCAAAACGAGGAATAAAACGGCCGCACTGGACAGTGACGGGCGCCGTCCGCAATTTCTGGCATTGAATACCGTTCTAAAATTGTCCGTGCAGGCAATATTCATTGGGGTGTGTATGTAATCTGCAGACCAACCATGTTCTGCGTGTATTCTCGCGACGCCACATCGGAAGACCTCAGAGTCAATCGGTAATTCAGACTGATCCTGACTTTTTTCATGGGTGAATAAGATAAACTCAACCCGCCTCCGTACCAGTCGTAATTTTTTTCATCAAGCAGGCTTGCCAGTTGTCTGCCGCCTTCGACACCATGTTCGTAAAAGAGCGAGGGTTGCAAAGTCACATTCTTGGTCACGTTCCAATTAGCACTCGGGCGAATGTATGAGTCTTCAATGGCATCGGATTGTATGCCCAGTCTGATTTCATGCCCGGCGCTCAACGAATAGCTCAGAAAGTCGGTTGCTTGATGTACCAGGGTTAAATTGGCGTACCATGCGGTCAGGTTCCCGCCTTTGACGGAAGAGTTTGTCTGGCTGTAATCAAAAATCGTATAGCCTAAACGAGGTTGAACGCTGAAAAAAGACCCCGGCCGCCAGTCTCCATAAATTCCCGCGCTATATTCCTGATTGTCGTTCAGCACCGCCTGGTCGTATGTCGTGAACGAAGCCGTACCCTCCACGCCGATGGTAAGCTTGGGATGTACCCGCAGACCTGCCCGCGCAACGACCAATTCCGACACATGGTTGATGTAGTTAAACTGATCGGACAGGGACATGACATTTTGATGGTCATAACCGAGGGTCAACGTGACGTCCTCCAAGTCCCACGTGCCGGAAAGCCCCGCCGTGTTCTGAAAAGTTCCGTAGCTCCCCGTCCCCGCCACCGCCGATTCCTGCGCGGAGTCTTCAGAACATTGGAACCGGTCATGAAAATTGATCCAGAAATCCTTTATATAAACGTCGAACGAAAGCTCCGACCCTGAGCTCAAATACCACTGACTGAATTCATCATGATTGATATACTTGTCGTAGCCAAAATCGACCGAAAGGTTCAACAGATTGTATGTGCCGAGGGGATAACTCGCATTCAGAGCAACCGAAGGCCGCAGAATAAAATCAGCTTCAGTGTTGTCGCTGGAAAGGTTTATATTATCGTTCCAGTCGAGTTCCAGTGAGGGTGTGACCAGCAGCCTGAAGTCACCCGACTTGACGGTGTAGGGCAGAGATTGAAGCTGGAGGCGCCGTGCCTCTGCCGCCGCATCGCCGGCCAATGATGTTCGCAAGGCTTCCTGCGCCGTAGCCAGCCGGGCTGTCAGAAGCATCGAAGCCGCCAGCCAGGGGGTCCAGGCATAACGCGGCAGACCGCCCAGACAACGCGCAGAGGGGACAAACAATCTCCGGTTGACTCGAGGCTTGTTGGACAAAGTGGACGATGACATAGGGCCTGGTTCAGGTGGCGACTTCGGACCAGAGCGCCGTCTGAACTCCGACCCGCGTGATCAGCCCGGCATCAATAGGAACAGAAATGGAGTTTCCATCCGAGCTGCCGCAGCCGACCGTTTCGACCCTGTGCGCTGATAATGTCATGAAGAACATGATTTCTTTGTGATTCAAGAACCGGGTCGGAGTAAGTTTTGCCGGCCGGCGATTCCGACAATCTTTCGCTGACTTGCCACCGGTTTGTGCCCAACGCTCTTATCCGGAATCTGCACGCTAATGACAAGTCTTGTCGGGCCGGCCTTCTGAGTTTTAGACGCCTCGCCTTCTGCCGGTAGACGGTTATCGAAGTTGCCGGCCAACGAGCACAAGCCATTCGATCGCAAAGGACAGACCAAGCTGTCATTAACCGGATGGACGGACTGGCCTTCGGCCTGGGCGGGCATCTTCCGCCACCGCCCCGGACTGGCGCCAAACCGTCTCTTGAAGCAGGTGTTGAAGAGTCCCAGATGGTTGAATCCGCATTGTTCGGCCGCGTTTATGACCTTGGTGTCAGGATTCCGCAGTAAGGACGCGGCTTTTAACAGGCGCATCTCCATTCTCATGGCGGCTACGGAAAAGCCAAAATGCTGATGAAACAGGCGGTTGAGATGACGCTTGCTGCAACCGAACCTGGCTGCCAGTTCCACGACCGATAAACTCAAGAGTTCATTGGCCGACAATTTATCAAAGACCTGGGTCATGTGTTCCTCGGCACGAACGAACCCGACCCGATGGGATTGGGCGGTCTTGAATTCCACGCTTAAGATGGCAGCGACGACCCGCAGCAACTGACTGCGGTGATCGAGGTTGAACTGGGGCGGAACTTCTGCAAGCAGCTTGTGGCACTCCCCGGCCAGAGGGCTGGAGGCTCCATACAACTTGGTTCCTTTGAAACCTTCGATGACGTTTTGCAACAGACAGATTTCATTACCGGCAAACAGAGGGAACAAGTGTTCAAAGTTGACAGCAAAGAACCAGAAAACCATCTCACCTCCCTCATCGGCACAAAGTCCGCCTTCGCCTTCCGGTGTCCCGTTCAGAACCAGAACGTCACCAGGCATAAGACGTTGTGTAACCGCTGTGGAAACGTATTTTCCGCCACCCCCATTTGGGAACACGAACGAAAGTCCGTTCGCTCTATGGATCCACTTCTCAGACGGCTTGAGGCGCACCAACCGCAAAGTAAGATGTTCTTGAGAAAGCATTTAGCATCTCCATTTTGTCACGAACAGGCCGCAAAACTCCAATCCCCAAGGCAAAACGCTTCAGCCGATGAGGCTCGGTACTTCAAATAAACAAAAGTTTTCACATGAACCTGTGAGACCATCAGGCAGGGGTAATGCAACCAAGCGTTACGGCAATCCGGTCACGCACAAAGGATTCAGTCCGATTTATGTCAAACATCATCCGCTTTTTACTTGTCACCCTTTCCAAGAAGTTTCGCATCATTCTGAAGTGTAACAACTTACACGTTAAAAATTTAAAAGCCATTCTCGCCCAGAACAACTAATTTCCAGTTGAATGCCACTATTCTGCCTTTTTTCGCAAACATATTTGCTGGCTCTTTTAGCACAGTTAATTCATTGAACGCGGATTATTCAAGAAAATTCGGCCAGTTTTTTTACATAAATAGGACATTACATATCATATTTCGGACTGAAGCAGCGGCACACTGGCACAGCGATAAAACTTGTCCCATCGGCAAAGCGCGGGTCTCGGCGGCGCTAAAGGATTTGCACGCGGGGTGATCGCAGGGAGCCAATCGAACGGACAAAGGGTGTCAACTTGTTCTCGATGTCCCATAGCGCTTTAGTCCAATAGGAAACCCTCAGGCTCTGCCCGGAGACTCGCAAAGTTTGACGGTTCCTGGAATGTGCCGCCTGTGCGCAATCGAGGGGAAACCATTAGCGATTAACCCCCTCTCCTTCGCGAAGTGGAGGAGAGGGCCGGGATGAGGAGGTGTGTTCTAAAATCTTTTATGAACCCCTCTCCGGCTCTTTCAAGCCTCCAGCCTTGCCGGAGGTCGCTGACTCGGTTTTTGGGCAAGGAGTCTATCCACACCCTCTTTTAATGCGAGCATATGAGCTGGCTTTTGAATCACCACGTCTAGGCAAGATCTATCTTCAGGGGGCCGCCCCGTGTACATAAGCACCGGTGTGGACGGAGATCGCAGTTTGATGATGTGCGCCATCTCCGCACCAGTCATCCCCGACATGGAATTATCAGTTATGATCACGTCATGGGTTTTCGGATCGAACAGGGCAAGAGCTTCTTCCGCACTCCGCACAGACTCGACGGCGAAACCGAAATTGGACAGGAACCACTTCGTTGTGACGCGAAGGTCATCACTGTCATCAACCAGAAGGATGGTTCTGGGGGAAGATGAAGTTGAATTCTCTGAAATTGGATTTTCCACAGATTATTGAGATTCAGTATTGGTACACTCGATGTCCAGTGTGGTTAAACCACAGATGCCATCGTCGCAAGGCCTTCACGGAATAGTATGATGTTTTCTCCTGCGGTTCACCGACCATCATTGTTAGGTAATTAACAGCCATGCGCGTCCGTATTTTCTAAACAAAAACTGGTTAACAATCTATCGCATTTGGGACATCTAGGGTCACTGAAGGGACATCGAAAGTAACAGCCAGTCAAATCTCATCCGCGCCGCACCATTGCCGGAGCTATGGGAGTGGCGTGGGTCTACTTCGGCACTGGACGGTTGGCGACAGGGCGTAGCCCCACACTTGGTATGGGCCTAATTTGCGTGGTGCCGAATGGGCTTAGTCAAAAGCAGGCGATTATGTCCCCACGGCAATTCTGAAATGGGTGCTGGCGGAGCGGACGTGGCCGATTCTCTCACAGCTTGTGAGAGTTTTTGCGGCATCGCCGACCAAGCCAGATAAAAGCTGCGCATGAACCAGACGTTTTGTGGCGAGAAACCCGCCACGCCGGGAAATTCCTTTTTGCAAGTCACCCGCCGGCCGTTCCACCACCTGCTTGCCGTAGCCTTTGGTCTTTTGCGCCTCGACAATAGGTGACGGAAGGGGTCGTTTTTGAACCCCTTGCCAAGCAGCGCACGAATCTCCTTTGGCTTGTAAGGCCTGTCCTGCTTTCCATCAATCCAAAGAAACTATTTCATGCGCTAGATGTGCGAACGCCACCTAACGTAGAAAGCTCAGCCACAGCCACCGGAGGAAGATCTGAGCCTGCAATAATGATGTCCGAGTTTCCATAATCGGTCGACTGACCGGCGCGGTGGCTGTTGGCTGCAGTGATTTGTTACCCGCCTTTGGGATCGGCTGCAGTTCAAACAATCTTGACATAACCGCCAACACGAGGCGGGTTCATTTTATTGGAGGAACCTGCCTCGCTGCGAGCCGGAACGACCAGTTGGCGTTCAATATTTGATTTTCCACCTCCAGTAAAAGCTCCAGTAAAATCCCATTGAGATCTTAGTAGATGCCTAGCGGAATCCTAGTGACAGCCTTTTGATGAATTAGCTTGAAGGGCATAAAAGTGTTTGATAGACTTGTCCTCATTGAGGAACTAAGTGTTGGTTAGGCACTTGGCATCGGAGACAGAGTCGGTGAGCGTTGTCCGATTCCGCCCCCAGCCACCACTTCTAACTGTGAGTGCAGCAAGGAATTGCGTGGTTAAGGGGTCCAAGCGGACACCAAAACGGACGCCAAACGAGTTAAAAAGGGTATAAATTGGTTAGGACGATGAGGCTTGATTTCCCAATAAAATCAGGCATATTGGCTTCACAACCGCAGGATAGATCGGGTAAATCCAGCCATTGGTTTCATTTGTAAGCAACACATTAACAAGGAGTTCTGCATGGAAAGCCGTTCCCGCTGTGTCACATTTCATCATTTTTTTCTTGCATAATTGCAACATATTTGCTAAACGCTACGCTACAAGACGTATGAAAATAACATATTTACACAAACAAGATTGGCGTGGATTGTTCGGATTTTCTTCTGTTCGTGCAATTTGCGTTCTGACGGTATTGGCGGGAATCCTGTTGGCCAAGACGGCGCAGGGGCAGATATATGTAAGCAGTTGGAATGCTGACACCGTCGGGGAATACACGACCTCGGGAGCGACGGTGAACGCCGCGCTCGTTTCGGGATTGAACAGGCCTTATGGCGTCGCGTTGGATGGGAACGGAAATCTCTTTGTGGCGAATCAACCGTCGGGAACCATCGGCGAATACACCACCTCGGGAGCGGTAGTGAATGCTGCGCTTGTTTCCGGGTTGAATACCCCGTTGGGGCTTGTGTCGGATGGGAACGGACATCTGTTTGTGGCGAATGAAGGAAATAACACAATCGGGGAATACACGACTTCGGGAGCCACAGTGAATGCCGCGCTCATTACGGGGCTGGATTACCCGTTTAGTCTGGCGTTGGATGGCGCTGGACATCTGTTTGTGGCGAATGACGGGAATGGCATGGTCGGGGAATATACAACCTCGGGAGCGACGGTGAACGCTTCGCTCATTTCGGTGGGGTTCGGTGGCCTGTGGGGCATCGCTGCCGATGAGAATAATGTGTTTGTGTCGTGTCTCGGGCTTGGCTTAAGTGGGGGCAGCATCGGAAAATACACAACCTCGGGAGCGGTAGTGAATGCCGCGCTCGTTTCGGGATTGAACTGCCCGTTGGGACTCGCGTTGGATGGGAACGGCGATCTGTTTGTGGCGAGTGCCAATAGCAGCAGCGTCGGAGAATATACGACCTCGGGAGCGGTAGTGAATGCCGCGCTCCTTTCGGGGTTGGACCACCCGACTTTCATGGCCGTCGTGCCGGAACCGTCGTCGGCGGTTTTGGCGGTGCTCGGGTCGGCCTTGTTGACGTTCCGGCGCATGATACGCCGGGTGCGTGTCTGAATCTGACGCAATCGGCTCACCCAGAGACACGGATAACAAACTTGCGCTGAGTGATCCCCTCAACGATGCGGCACAGATTCTTTGTGACCACGTGATGCGTGGCAAGCTCTGCGGTCGTTTCAAATCCACTGCTTCAAACCTTCGTGCTGCACCGACCACTGGCCGTTCGAAGGAAATCCGGGCGCAAAATTTTTGGGGCCATTCGTCCAGCCCGCACACATCATTGCCACCGCGCAAAGCAACGCGCCGTTGCCCGGCAGATACGCCGGTAAATCTTCCCCTTGATGATTGTGGCCGTTCGGGTGATAACGGTTCTTCACTGAATTCAGCAGCAGCGCGTTGACGGCGAGTTCGGGCTGCCCGGTCCGCGCGGCGCACATCGCCGCCATGCCGAAGTCCCAGCCCCACGCGCGGTCCCACTGCCACACTTCCATCACGCGCGCCAGTGAATGCCGCATCGTCGCAAAATCCACACCATCGCCCGGCAACATCCCGAGCGCGCCGACGAGCGTCGGATGTTCCCAATTCCATTTGGTGTAAGTGTCGGCCATGCCCTCCTGCAACAGGTAAAGACCATCCTGTGATGGCAGCGGAGCGAGCAGATTCAAAACCTTGTCCCACTCCGGATTTCTTCCCAAGCCGAGCCGCTCGCGCCAGTGTTGCGCCACACGCAAACCGAACCGCCAATACGCCAGCTCGAACGTCGGGTTGATGGCAGTCCCGGCGTCGGTGTTTTCGGGAACGGTTTTTAATGGCGGACCGAGGACAAATTGGTTTCGCGCTTTGACTAGGACGGCGAATGAAGCCATGAATTCCGCCGTTTCAAAGACAATTTCACGCCAGCGTTCCAGAGCCTTTCCCGACGGCTTTTCGCGATAACACAGTTCCGCGTAATAAATCGGATGCGGCTGCTGCCAGATCAGGAGCGGCCCGATGGACGATGGTGAATCGTGACCGTCCGGGCCAATCATTTTCGGCCAGCGCGCGCCGCGATAACCCTGTCGCTGCGCCGTGTCGCGTGCGAGCGACAAAATGCGCTCATAAATCGCGAGGCTTCTTTCAAAGCGCGAAAAGCGGTTCCACGCCGTGAAATGGACACTGTGCCACCAGTGCATTTCCAGATGAAACTTCCCATACCACGAATTGAACAGCAGTCCGGTTTCCGCCGACGGCAGCGAGCCGGCACAATGAATCGCCGTGTTGTAAAGCGAAAGCACGATGCGCCGTTCCAGTTCCACGGCGCGCGGGTCGGCGCTGCTGCTCAAATCAACCGCGCCGCCTTCGTTCCAAATTTTTTTCCAACCGTGTTCGCTGGAGGATTTGACTTGAGCGAACGACGGTAATTTTTCAGGAAAAGCTGTTGTCGAAAAAAGGCAGACGAATTCCAATGCGTTCCCGAAGGTTCCACCCAGCTCAAATTTATGAGCGATGCGTTGTGAAAACTCACCGCTGCTCCATTGCAGGCTGACGCAGTATTCCCTCTCGTCCAACTTGCGGGCGAAGTCGGCGCGGTTCTTTCCGGTCTGCGAAAGGATCGTTGTGTGCCGCGCCGGTTCGTTCCAATCGGCCATGCTCATTTCCGCCGAGGCGTAGGGGAATGCCAACAATGCCTGCAATTTGTCTGTGCCAAGCAGCGGTGATTCAATTCGCGCCGCGACCAGATCCAAATCCGCATGACAGCAGGTTTGGACATGGACAGGCTGGCCTTCAAATTCAAAACGGCTTTCCAAAACGCCGCTCCACAAATCCAAAACCTGTTCGCAGTTCTTCAGGTCGGCCGGTGTCGCGCGCGCGCCGTCGTTTTTTTTCAGTTCCAAACCGATCCGCCCCAGATGCAACCGATGAGGGTTTTCGCGCAGCCAGTCGAACAGCACTTCCTGCCCTTTTCGTTCCGTTGCGTAACCAACCTTGCGGCCGTAGGTGTCATAGTCGCGGTAGCGAAAATCTTCGCGCCGGATTCCCGTGGGCATAGGTGTCACGTGCCAACTCCAATGCGCCGTGGTGCACAATGGGAACTTCTTTTCACAATCGGCAGTAAATGTTTGCAGTCCGGTGACGTCGGCGGTGAAGGCAAATTCGCCGTTGCCCACGGTCAACGCGGAAAAGGGATCGAATTTTGTCACGACCGGATTGTGCCGCCGCACCAGCGCCTGACGATCAATGCGAGAATTTCCAAATACAAAAGTGGGAGCAGCCGCCAGCGCCAAACTCGTTGCACCGGCGGCTTTGATGAAATTGCGGCGGGTAAAACGCATGGCCGTTTCAATGGGCCGATTTAATATGGTCAAACCACTCGCGCACTCCTGCATCGAGCGTTTTCAGGTCCGGCCGCGTGGCGGCGGCGGCTTGAGCATCGCGCCATTCCTGATTCAAATCGCCCAGCTCGACTTTTGAGCCAACGCGGATGAAAATCGGGAGTTGGTGCAATTCCAAATTCACCTTAATCATCCGGCCGCCGTCGTATGTCTTTTCCGGATTCCAAGCATCACGCCATTTTTCTCCCGAAGGCAGATAAACCTCCTGCATCCGCTGATTTTTTTGCCAGACGGGTGAGACTAAAATATCCGGGCCGTAAAGATACGTCCACCAGTTCGACCAGGCTGCGGGCGCGTCCGGCTCGACCAAAAAAAGCGGACGCACAATGGGCAGCCCGGTTTGGTGCGCGATTTTGGCCTGCTCAAAACTATAATCCGCCAGCCGCGTGTGCAGGCGCGCGTAGAGCCGCCAGAGGGCGATCAATTTCGCATCATAGGCCGGCGGGTCATGAAAATCCCAGAACGCGCGGTTTTTCGTCGGGCCGACTTCCATGATGGGAGTGAAACAACTGAATTCGAGCCAGTGCGCGCAGAGTTCCGTGTCCATGGATTGCTCCCTGTAACCACACGTATCTGAACCCCAATTCGGATAGCCCATCACCGCTGCGCGTTGCACGGCGATAATCGAAGCACGCAAACCCTCCGGTATGCCGGCGATGTCGCCGCCCCAAAAAACCCCGTAGCGCGAACTGCCCGTGTAAGCCGCGCGCGGCATGCAGGCAAAATCATCGCGGTATTTTTTGGAAATGTCGTAAGCCGCCTGCGCATACATCACCGGGTAGGCATTCCGGTTTTCGCGGACGGTGCGTCCGTCAAACACCTTGCCGGGGCCGGATTCGGGAATGTCCTCCTCGGAACGGTCCAGCTTGAATCCGGCCACGCCGAGTTTCAGCAATTTTGCCACGCCGTCCTGCCAAAATTTTTTGGCTCTCGGGTTGGTAAAATCCACCAACGGATAATTGCCATACTTGGGATTCTGGTAGGGAATCGTATATCCGAGCGCAATGGCATTGGTTGCCATCTGCCCCTGCAAGAACGGCGCAATCCACATAAACATCTGGACGTTTTGCTCGTTCAGCCATTTTATCGAGGCCTCAAAGTTCGGAAGACGATTGGTGTCAATTTCAAAATCGTCGTAACCGAGCAGTCCAGGCCCCCACGGACGATCCATCCAATAAATCCCCAGTGGAATGCCATAGGCCTTCATCAGTAAAACGTCCTCCATGAACTCGGAATTGAACGGCCCGGTGACGGTCGTGCCGTCGTAATAATTCGTGCGTTGCGTGTTTTCATCGCGCCAGCGCCAGGTGCCGAACATCCATTGAGGCGGCAGGAACGGCGGCCCGGCATCGAGCGCATGGGTCTTGACCAGCTCGGTGGGAGTATTGGCCGTGTAGATTTTCAATTCTAGCGACGGGCCTTCAAATTCGATTTTCACCCGTTGCGGATCGCTGGCGCAAAAATCGAACCGGCCGGGCCAGTTGCCTTTTACGAACAGGGCATAACCGCGCGAGGAAAGGTAAAACGGCGCGTAAACGGACGTTGTGGGTTTGACAATCATGTCCACCGTTTCGCCCCGCAAATTCATGGCCGCCGTGATGTTCGTCGCCCACGAATCCGCTTGGGGCCCGTCCACGACGCGTTCCATCAGGCCGGTGAAATATTCGTCCGCGTCCGCATCCATAGCCAGGCCCCATTTGAGGATATCACCAGCCGGATTTGCGGAAAATTCGAGCTCAAAATTTTTCCCTTCGCGCTCAAAGGAGACTGTTATAACGCGGCCATCGGGCATTTTGGTTTTGCTGCGACCGTTTTTTTGCGCTTCGGCAAACAGTTCGTCCGGCAGCATCGTGCGACCGACAGCAGTTTCATAGAGCAGGTTGCCGAGCTTGGGCGCAGCCCCCACAACCGGCGCCGCTGACAGCTTCGCGGAAATGACAGCGGACACAAGCAAGGCCGAAAGCAACTGAATGGTGGTTCGACATTTCATGGTTGCCTCTTGTTACGAAGAAATGACCGGCAGCGCAACGCTGGAGGTTGTCGGTAGGGACGGCTGGTCCCAGCCGTCCGTTCCAGGCGGTCGCCTCAGAGGCGACCTACCTCAAATCGAGCCGCAGACTCGATGTCACACCTGATCAGCGGCCGAGCAACAGTGGCTTCATATGCCGCTCGAACAGGTTTGCAGTGACATTTTTGGCAATGACAGCTTCGTGTTGTTTTAGGGCATCAAGATAACGGTCGCCCATCTTGGCGGCGATTTTGAAACCAACATGAAGCAATTGCCGGAAACTCGGATTGAAATCCCTGCAATTGGGATCATGCCGGAGCGCCGAAACAAACTGCTGCGACGTCCAGCCATTGACATCTTCTTTCGACGGCAGCTTCTTTCTGTCAATGTCAATGACCGTTGCATAAGGCGCGCAAAGTTCGTCTATGTGGTCCAGCGCGCCGGCGTAAATTTCCCGGGCCAGCGCCAGACCATCACCGCCGGCTTCGGCGAGGCCGATGACCTCTTCGAGCCAGGTCGTACCGGCGGTCTTGAGGTGCAGACCGGTGTTGAATCTCCTCAACGCGCGATGGATCGGAGCGTAGAGGGAAAACTTGTCGCTGCCGGAATGGACGCTGAGTTTGAGCGTGGCGGGCAGGCTGTATTTCCTGATGGCGAACGCGATGACCGCGAGGTCTTCATTGAATTCCTTCTCGAACTGTTTCACATCGCCGGTGTAATCCACGCCCTTGTTGAAACGTCCGGTGAATTTCGGCGCGATGGTCTGAAACGGAACGGCTTCATCGGCGAGCGCGGCCAGAATAATCAGAAGCTCCGGCGGTGTTTGCGGACTGTCGGTTTCATCCATCGAGATTTCCGTGACGAAATTCGCCTCGCCCTTGGCTTGGGCAATGTGCCGGTAAATCCTGCCCGCTTCTTGCACGGCCGAAAGATATTTGCCGGCAATGCGCTCGACGTTGGCGCGCGTCGTTTCGAGCGGACGGTCAATGTTCGGGATGACGATTTTTCCTGCCAGCTCTGGATGACGGTCGGCGAACGCTTTAATGCTTGACGGATCGGCGGGTTTGCCGATGGAATCAGCCACATCAATCGTGAAGAAATCCGAGTGCGGGATGAAACGATCCACGGTTTCCAGCCGGATGTGATCGGCGTCCACATGAAAGGGTTTCTTCCAGCCAAGTTCCTTGACTGCCGCGTCCGCCGCCGCCCGCGTGCCGGCGGGTTCGGAACCGATGATGGTGTGTTCGCGGTTGGATTTGTTCCAGACGGGAACGATTTCGACGCCTCGTTGTGTGGCCCTGAGGCAGGCTTGCAATTGGGCTTTTGCCTGATGCGCGAAGCGGTCGCCCAAACCGAATGAAAATTTTCCCAATGCCAGGAATTTGCTCATGCGTCTGAATTTTACTGTTTAAAACGCGGTGGAAAATAACCTATTCCGCCCCCAGCCACCACCTTCAATGATTTGCCGGCCGAGAATGCTTGCGGACAGGACTCACATTTTCGCTGCGCGCGACAATGCCGCAACCAAACCATCAGTTGTGTGTTCCTTTGCTTCAAGTGCCGGCTCGATTTTCAAGGCGCGGATGGCCTTGCTCGTTTCCGGGCCGATGGACGCCAGTTTCATTTGCGGGAATTTTTTCAGCAGCTTCACCAAATCGAATCGCGCATGGAAGTATTCCACCGCCGAGCCGCTTGTGAACGTGATCCAATCCGCGCCATTTTCCAGAAGCGCCGCTCCTGCGCCCGCCGGGCCTTCGGTTTCGGCCACGGTTTTGTAAACCGCGATGTCGTCCACAATCGCGCCGAGTTCCTCCAGCGCGCGCGGCAAATCGGGGTTCGCGTCTTCAGCGCGTAGCAGGCAGATTTTCAGATTCTCGACGCTCTCGAATTTGGTAAGCGCCCCGGCGATTTTTGTTCCGAGTGCCTCATCCGGAGTCAGATCCACCTGCAAATGGAGTTCGCGCAATTTGGCCGCTGTCGCCGGTCCGACTGCTGCGATGCGCACGCCGCCGATGTCGCGTAAATCCTGAAAGCGCCTGAAGAAAAAGTCAAAAAAGGCCGTGACGCCGTTCGCGCTTGTAAATACAAGCCAGTTATAGGCGTTCAATCCCAGCAACGCGTCCACAATGTCCCGTTTACGCGTCGGCGGGACGATTTTAATCGCCGGAATTTCCAGAATATCCGCACCGAGTTTGGCGAGCTTTTGCGATAAGTCGCCGGCCTGTTCGCGCGCACGGGTGACGACAATGCGCTGACCTGACAGCGACTGGTTCCTAGAACGATTCGATTTCACGCGCACAATTTATTGAAACTGGCGCATTCGGCAATAAAAGAGGAGAAAACTGTGCAACCTATCTAAGTGTTAAGCGGCGGTCTCATCTTGAATCTTTGGTTCAAGCAACTCATCTAAGCTGTCTCGCTTCCTTCCGTTGCACGTGGCGCATACGACGCGGAGATTCCCGACACTCACCGGCCCTCCTTTGGAAAACGGAATCAAATGGTCAAACTCTAACTCATTATCGGAGACGTTCTTGTGACAAATCTGACACATCTGCCCATCACGACGCACAACCTTTAGCATAATCTCTCGCGGAATATAACGTCCAAATCGTCGTGACTCCTTTGTCTCCGTGAATGGCTCCTTGTTAAAGAAAACGGGGCATACATGACCAAACACCCTGCACTCTACCTCAGAAGTATCATATCCCTTGAGAGCCTCCCAACGGTCTGGCCACAGATACTCTAAATGCTCAACCCAGAACATAATATCATCTTCCGTCTTAAACTCCCCTCGTGCAAACCGCGCCAACAATGCTCTGTAACGCTTCCGCACATCGTCAATATCGGCTGTGCTGGGCGAAAGCGGAAAGTGCTCCACATACGGTCCGTATGGACAATACTTAAGTTCCCAACAGGGCTTGCAAACGATGTGTGGAACTTTTGGTTTTCTTTTGTTTTTCGGCTTCGTCTTGTTCATGTGGAGCCTGTGATTTCGAGCCGCCTAACGATCCAAAGCTGAGCCACGGCCACCGGCGGCTGACTCACGTCTGCAATCTGGACTCTCAAATTTCATAGCTCAACCCAAATTCTCAAGGGGCAGTGGCCGTTGGCTCCAGCGCGGTGTTAGACCACACCTTTCTGCTCCAGAGCAATGCCCAAACTCCGACCCAAACTGCACAAATCGGCGTCATCGTGACCAAGCAACACAAAAACGCATCTCGAACGCTTTGCCACCACACCGCTCGGTCAACTATCGTGGCGTGTCGAGAAATATCAGGCCACTCCGTCAGAATCATCGTGAAGATAGCTGCAACCAAGGCTGCACAGATTCCGAGAAAAAATCCGCGAATAAACGCTCGACGACGCGAGCAACCTCGGACAACCGCTGGCATGAGCGCGCCGAGAACGCCACCAATCGGCAAAACAAACCAACTCGCAATCAACACTGCGTATCCGGCCGCAAGTGGAATACCCCAAAACGGAATACCCCCAAACCACCACTCAATAGGGCTTCTCCCGCTCGCCTCAAACACGACGAGTGCCCAGACAAATGCACCGCACGCAGCAATGAACGCGCCAACTACAATACGCTTGGCAAGAGATGTCATACTCGATGCGCGCATGGTGTGGCCTAACAGGTATTAGACCGCAGTTTGCGGCCTATCTAGTTTCATGGAAATGACCTTATTCCTGTGTTGTTGGTTTGTCCATTGCAAGTTGACCCTTGAATCGGCGCAAATTCTTCCAGTTGAAAGTGTGGGAGGCTAGAGACTTTGCGCTTTGAACTCGGGCCGTTGCCGCATATAAATTCCGCGTGTCTCAGCCAGGCCAATCCGCCATTAACGCAGCCACGCGCTGTTGCGCGGTCTATGGTTTTCCCATCAGCCACTCCGCGTCGCCAGCGATGCACAATGCCGCGTTCGCCTCACTCAGGCTGAACTGGCGTTACCTCGCGTTTGAAGTCGAGCCGAAAAATCTGCGTGCCGCCATTGAAGGCGCAAAAGCCATGCGCTTCGCGGGACTGAATCTCACCGTGCCACATAAATTACTCGCGATGGAAATGCTCGATGCACTTGATGAATCGGCAAAAACGTGGGGTGCGGTCAACACAGTTCGATTTGAAGCGCAGGATGGCAAAGGACAATGGCAACCGCTGCACCACTTTTCAGGACCAGTTTCCAGTGAAGTCCGGTCGCAGGGTTTCAATACCGATGCGGATGGGATCGCCCGTTCATTGCGTGAGGACTTGGGCCTTGAATTGGCGGGCGCGAAAGTATTGTTGCTCGGGACTGGCGGGGCGGGGCAGGTGGCGGCTTTAAGGCTGGCAGCGGAAAAGGTGTCCGAATTATTTCTGGTGGATTATGTGACCGCCAAGGCCGAGGCGGTGGCGCAGGAAATCCGCAAACGGCATCCGCAGGTAAAAGTGGCAGTCGGCTTTCCAAAAGATTCAGTGGATTTGTTGTTGAATGCCACGCCGCTCGGCTTGAAGGCTGGCGACGCCTCGCCGCTGGAGGGGACGCCGTTTTCGCCACGGCAGGCGCGAGCGGTTTACGACATGATTTACAACCCGTCGGAAACTGCGTTGCTCAAAAGCGCGTCGGCGGCGGGCTGCAAAACGGCAAACGGCCTCGGCATGTTGCTGCATCAGGGCGCGAAGGCTTTTGAAATCTGGACCGGACAACCTGCGCCGCTTGACGTGATGCGCCGCGCCTTGGAACTGGAAGTTTACCAGTCCACAGTCCGCAGTCCACAGTCTTGAATCTAAAATCTGCAACCGCATTTGAACAATCGCTTTTTTTTGACCGTGGACGGAAGACTGTGAACTGTGGACTGAACGATATGAGCAAAATTCAAAAGTTTGAAGACATTGTTGCCTGGCAAAAGGCGCGGGAATTGACCAAAGAAATTTACGCCCACACCAAAGCCGGTCCATTTGCGAAAGATTTCGGATTGAGGGACCAAATTCAGCGCGCCTCGGTTTCGATCATGGGAAATGTCGCGGAGGGATTTGACCGGGGTGGAGACAAGGAATTTATCCAGTTTCTTTCGATCTCCAAAGGTTCCTGTGGAGAAGTGAAGTCACACCTTTGCGTTGCGTTGGATCAGCAGTACATCAGTTCCACGCAGTTCAACAAGCTTTACAACTCTGCCGACGAAGTGGGCCGGCTTCTCGCCGGGTTTATGGCTTACCTTAAACAATCAGATCTACGCGGTAGAAAATTCAAATGATACACACAATTTACTGTTCACCGTCCATCGCCCACAGCCCGTTGGATGTATGTTTATCGGTTTTGGGCGCCGGACTTTGGACTTGGGACTGGCGACCGTGGACTGCGGACTGGTCTTTGGTGCCGTTTCACTTCTGGTCGGTGGTGTTTTTCGTGTTCGGCTGCATTGTCGGCAGTTTTTTGAACGTGTGCATTTACCGGCTGCCGCTGAACATGAGCATCGTCACGCCGAAGTCGCATTGCCCGCACTGCGAATATTCCATCCCGTGGTATCTGAATATTCCGCTCGTGACATGGCTCGCGTTGCGCGGCCGCTGCAACAACTGCGGCGCGCCGATTTCGCCGCGTTATTTCACAGTGGAATTGTTGAGCGGCGCGGCGTTTTTGAGTTGCTGGCTGAAATTCGGCGATCCGAATCATCCGTTTCAATCCATGCCAATCGCTCTCGTTTACGCGGTTTTTCTGGCGGGATTGATTGTGGCGACGTTTATTGACTTCGAGCATTTCATCATCCCCGACGAAATCACGATTGGCGGCATGATTGTCGGTTTCATCGTGTCGTTTTTGCTGCCGTCGCTGCATGACGTGAAAACATTGACCGCCGGAATGTTGCAAAGTCTGATTGGCATGGGCGCCGGTGCGGGAATCGTTTATGCGATTTTGCGGCTGGGGAAATTACTATTTGGCCGGCAGCGATTGAAATTACCGGTGGAAACAAAAATCGTTTTCGCCGAAACGTCGGTGCACCTGCCGGACAGGGAAATCCCCTACGAAGAATTGTTTTATCGCCAGTCGGACGTGATTGTGCTGCGCGCGCGAACGGTCGAGTTGGTGGATCGCGGCTACAAGAACGTGATGGTGCGGTTGTCGCCGTCATTGCTGGAAATCGACGATGAGAAAATCAATCCCGGCGACGTGTTATGCATGGAGGCGATGAGCGCGGAAATCGTGCTGCCCCGCGAGGCGATGGGCATGGGCGATGTGAAATTCATGGGTGCGATTGGCGCGTTCATCAGCTGGCAGGGCGTGCTGTTTTCGCTGATGGTCAGCTCTGTCATCGGCTCCATCGTCGGCGTGACGCTGATTTTGATGCGCCGCCGCGAATGGTCGTCGCGGATGCCTTACGGGCCTTACATCGCGCTGGCGGTGGCGATCTGGATTTTCGGCGGGAAGAAATTTTTCCTCGGGCTTTTTCACTAGAAAAAACGACGGGGCGCATTCCTGACCCCGGAATGATTTTTGTAACTGTAACCCGGCTTGGAGCGTCCTATATTGGTTGTAAAGTCCTGATTTCAGCATGAAAACTTTGATTGCCATTATTTTGGCCCTCGGTGTCGGGTTTGCCGCGGCTTACGTCGTAGTCTCAAAACAAAAAGACGCGCTGCTTGAACAATTCAAAGCGCAACAGACACAACCCCAAACCAATCCTACGCCTGCTCCGGTGGAAAAGGTGATTATGGCCGCTGTGTCTGCTTCGGCGGAAGAATCGCCGCAGGACATTCTCAACGATTTGCTTAACGCGAAACTCGGAACGGGAAGCGAACGCAACACTGGTTTGCGGATGATTGTTTTCAAATTGGAAAGTCTTGCGCAGCGCGGCAGGGCGGCGGTGCCGGCCATCCGCGCGTTTCTGGGACGTAACGTGGACGTGGAATACGGTGAGCAAAGCAATGCCAACAACCAGACGGATGCCGGGGGTTCAACCAACCAACTCAATAACAATAACGGATTTGGTGGCGGGCCCGGAGGACCCGGAGGTCGTGGTGGCCGGGGTGGACGTTTTCGCCGCATTCAAAATCTGCAAACCGACTGGGTGGTGCCGCCATCGCTGCGTCTGGGATTGGTCGGCACGCTCAAGGAAATCGGCGGCCCCGAGGGGGAAAAGGCGCTGGCGGAAATGTTGAGCAGCACGGGGCGCGGCGTCGAGATTGCCTATCTGGCGCGGGTACTCGAGGAAATCGTGCCCGGCAAATATCGCGATGCCGCCATTGCCGCCGCGAAGGAATTGCTGATGAGCCCGCCGTCGATTGACAATCCCAACAGGCTTGATGACTTGTCCCGGGCCTATCTTTTTGGCGTGCTTGAGTTTTTCCACGACACGTCGTTCGCGGTGAATGCACAGCAAATGCTCGTCGGCACGGATGGCCGGCTGGACATGGACGCGATGAGTTACCTCTCGGAAGTCTTGAAAGATCAATCCGCTTCCGCGCTTTATCAGGCCTACGAGAATCCGAATCTGACCAATCAGTTCGACAAGATGTCGCTGGGCCGGGAGGTGCTGAATTACGTCGGCCAGAATTCACAGGCCAATGCGCTGTTTGCGGAAACGTTGAACAATACCGATCTGGATTCCCGTGCAAAGGCCTTTATCGTCGCGCAACTGGCTGGGGGCGGCTTTGGCCCGTTCAGTTCCCCCAGTCCCACCGATCCGCAGGTCATTAACAGCCGGATCAACCTTTTGAATCAATTGCTGTCACAACCAGCATACGC